>Ga0207770_100819_pt1 | contig 9708 bp, 9 predicted proteins | sample A23E2SouthBayCA_FD_187729 | JGI IMG/M metagenome (GOLD analysis project Ga0207770, IMG submission 187729) | Aerobic enrichment media microbial communities from Eden Landing Ponds, California, USA - A23 E2 (SPAdes) | ecosystem: Environmental > Aquatic > Marine > Unclassified | place: Emeryville, CA... | reverse complement strand
CGCGAGTAGTGACTGTATGGCGCGGTTGTAGTTCCGGAGGTCGTGCTGTTCTTTGTACGCCTTGAGGGCGTCACGGGTCGATGAACCAAGGGGGATTGAGGTCCGGTCCATACCCAGGTATATGTGTGATACACACTTATATTTCTGTGTCAACTTTTGGGTAAATCCCCCGACTCCCTGAAAGTGAAAACAGCATTGTCTGAGCCACAAGTGGGGGCATTAGGCCATTCCACAGAACACCTAATATACGTCATTTTACAGAGGATTCCCCACGAATCGTCTGTCACTCCCTCCACCCCACTGAGACGCGTGGGAGCCGGCAGAATCTAAAGTGTCTATGGTGTTTTCAGCAGCCTCACGCCGCCACACCGAGAGAACGCACCTCAATTAGACACTTTAGTTTGAACCACCACACACGTACACACGCACTCGCGATTAATAGAACAAAAGTGTCTAACGCACCACCCGATACTGTGGTTTTCAAGCAGTAGAAGGCCTATACCTCTAAAGACACTTTCAGTCGAAGTGTCTAAACCCGCTGTTCTGTGAGTCGTCGGGGCCATCAAGGTAACTCTCGCCCTTCCCTGTGAGTTGCACGCCGATGAAGACGCGTTGTTGTTTACCGTTCACCGTCGCTCTGCCGTCCGCAATTCCTTCCTTCTTCAGGCGGCGCGTCATCTTGTTTTGGGTTTCAGCGGGCAGGCTCTCCGCTTCACAGAACGCGTGATAGGCGTCGTAGGCCTTCCGCTTAGGAAGTTCCGACCCGTCGGATTTCTCTAGGCAGATCTCGCGGAAGCGGTCAACCGTGTTCCCCCACTTCTCCCAGGTTCGCTGGGTTTCACCTGGCGTCCGGTCAGCCGTAAACCGGCCTTGCTGCAGTAGTCGCTGCAACCCTGCGAGCATCCAATTCAACACACCGGATAGTTCGGACTGTAATTTGTCGTCTAAGTGTGGGTCACGCTCCTCCCTGGGGACGCTAGATGGGAAGGGGACCAACAGTACCCGACGGTAGAACGCTTCATCATCGGTTTCGGCGTCCGGGAGTTGGTTCGCGCTGAAGAGGTGTTTCGCGTTCGGCTCGAACCGGAACGGGTCCTTGAACTTCTCTTCGGCTTTGATTGAGTCACCTGCGGTTATCTCCTTGAACGCGCCCGTGTCCTCAATCAGCGAACTCGGGATGTCGTTCCGGAAGTTCGCCCAACTCTGGAATAGTTCCGCGCCTGCGAACCGCTCGCCGGTAAGTTCCTGTGGCGTGAGCGACACCACAGTGTTGTCGCCCAATACGGCGCGAATCGTATCCAGGAACGTGGATTTCCCGCTTGCGGTTGGCCCGACAAGGAAGAGCGCCTTATGGTGAGGGAGCGCCCAATGCATCAGGGTGTAACCGGCGTATTCTTGGAGTTTCTTGCGCTGCGCGTCCGTTTGGACCACGTCGTTCAGGAACGCGCGGAACTGCGGGCACTCGGCCTCCGGGTCATACTCGGTTGTGACCGCGCCCAAGAAGCGGTAGTCGGGGCTATGCGGTTTCAATTCAGTCTCACGCGGATGGACTTCGAGCACTCCGTTCCGAACAGGGACGTGCTTCGGTGGGCCGCCCATATCGTCCTGGCTGACGGTATGCCGCCCGCGGAGTTGGTCAAGAATCTCCGACTTCTCGTTCTTCGCATACTGCTCCCGCAGGTGGTCAACTAACAGCTCACGAACGCTCTTCTCACCCGCCGATTTGTAGATGCCTGTGTCACCGTCGTAGGCATACAGTGTGTCGTTCTCTTCGAGGTTCGCCCAATGGTGATCCTCGCTCAGCACTTCGGTGGCTGCGAATCGCGCGGGTTTCCTGTCATCACTGTCACTGGCGTTCGCGTACTGCTCATACACATACTCCCACTGTGGGGCTTCTGTCGTTCCCGTGCCCTCCGGGCTAGGGGTAGGGGTTGCGGCCGTCGAACCACCGTCCGCGCGCGCACTCGCCGGGAGTGACTCCCTCCCCGCGTCACTTCCCACCTTCTGCTTTGCTTTCTGCCACGTCCGCTGCCAGTAGTCACGGGACGCGTCCTCGGCGTCCACCTTCGAGTTCCCATTATTCGCTAACAGGCGGTAGGCTTCGGACTCCGATACGCCGTGCTCGATTAGCCGACAACAGACGTGGAAGTCTGATTCGCTCCGGTCGTTGCTCCCGGACATTAGGTAGTCCCGGATGTTATCGTAGTGTTCTGCGACCGCACGCGCGTGCGTGTCGTCACCTTCGGTGTCGGGAGTGTCCTGGGACGTATCCACATCTCCCCCGGTCTGTGCGGCCGTCTCGTCGCTCTCGTCGGCCCGTAGGACAGCGAAGAGATCGGGGAGCGTAATCTCACTAATCGCGGCGTCCCGAACAATCTCATACCGACCACCGTCTTGAGTCGCGCACTCGTCGCACCACTCCTTACTACACCCGTCCAACTGTGAACCGGGACCGACCACGTACTGGTTGTGAACGCGAATCTCACCCCACGACATACCGGGGTTCTTCGCGTCGGCGACCACCGCAATACTCTCGGGGACGTCCTTCCCCTCAATGTAGTAGTATCGATGGCCGCCCGTCTCACCGTCCGTGTGGGGGCTAGCGACGGTCAACGTCTCGGGGAGCGACCGGACGGCGTCGAGCGCGTCACTGTCGGCGTCCTCGCTGTAGTCGTCAATATCCACGTCAATCAACCAGCGGTCCCCGGCCGGGTTCGCGCCCGCGTACACGCCGTAATTCCCGTCTAAGTCCTCGAAGCTACTCCGACGGTGCCGCGCGTCGTTGTGGTGGACTAGTGAGGCTTTGCCGCCGTCCTCCACGGAGATGAGTCGGTCTTCTAGGAGTTCGGCGTCACGTAGCCGCCCGGTGAGGGTTTCGCGGTCGGTCACTGGGACGAGCACCCCTGTTGGTCGACGATGATTGCGTGCACGGCCTGCCAGCCTGCGCTGGGTGAGGCTTCGAGAAGGTCGGCGTCAACGCGTGACGCGCCGGTACGTTCTTTGTGGGGGAGTTCGTAGGTGCTCACAGGCGATCACCCACTCGGTGCGTCGTCCACGCCACACACCGCGTTCTGGCGGCCGCCCCCACGGCCGCTATGCTTTCGGACATTATGCGTTAGCCTCCGGTTCGGATAGTTCGAGGAGTGCCTCCGCGAGGTCGGCTGCGGGAAGGTCGGTGTCCGCGAGGTATTCCAAGTCCTCGCGGTTTTCCTTGATTGCGTCAGTCATTAGCGTGCCCCTCCCCGACAGGTTCCACTCGAATTTTGACGAGGTCGCCACGGTCGAGATTTAATTGCCGCCGAACAGCGGCCGGGATTGTGACTCGCCCTTCTTTGCGTACTTGTGCGGTTCCGACACCTTCTGTCGAACTCATATGGTTAACGAGGGGGAGGGACAGATTATTACGTTCGGCGCAACAACTTTTCGAGTATGAGCGACCGGCCCGCGTCATTATTGACCAACACGCAGCGCGACTACTTGCGAGGAGAAGAGAAGGAGAACAAGTCCCATGAGCGAGCGCTTCGCTCACGACTACGGCGGCGTGTTCGAGCCGGCTTTCAGGACTTGAAGCTACTATTAGACGCTGAAGCTAATGACCGGATAGACCTCACAGAGCTCTTAGCAGACGGAGGGCGGCCCGACAACATAGGAGAGACGCAATCGAAAGACGATAATGCTGATGCTGATACTCCGCCCTGGATACTAGCTGCCTTGCTCTTCATGTGGACGGAAGAGAACCCGAGATATACCGACGCCCAAGAATTCATTGACGCAGTAAACCAGCCAGATTCAACTCCCTCCTCACAGACAATGATGGATCGACGAACGGCGTCATTTGATGCCCAAGTCGAGAAGGGTGTACGTGCAGCCCTTGAACTAAGTAACTCCTCCCAGGCCGTGACCAACACGGAAAACACGCTCTCTGTATCGGTCGGGCCACCGGTCGAAGAGATGACCGAAGAGGAGATTGCTGACCTACCACGGCATGAGGTGGATATCCTATTCCAACGCGGTGATATCGGTGACCAGCTTTACGCACAGATTATGAAAGAGAAGCTAAGCGACTAATCCCGCTCGCCTAGCATCTCAATTATCTCGTCCAGTTTCTCCGGGTCTTTCTTGGCATCCTTGAGTGACTCCTCAAGCGCGTCCAATGCACCCATCGTTTCCTCATCATCGGGGTCCGTCTGCTTGTAGGACTCTTTCATGTCGTCCTGCATCTGGTCCTCGACCGCCTTCGCGTCCGGCGCGAACACCGTCCCACACCCAGGGCACGCCTTCGCCTCCGGGTCTAACTGCTCGCCACACGTCGGACACACCTGCGGCGTCAATGGAGATTCCTCCTCGGGCTCCCGCAAGTCCGCCGCCACCTCAGCCGCCCGAATGTGGTCGTCGTCAGTCAGGTGCTGGTAGGTCGTTTCCATCACCTTGCTCTCCGGCCCATGCCCAATCAGGTGCTTAATCGTCGATTCATCCATCCCGTAGTCGCGCTTACACGCCGTCACGAAGTAATGCCGGAAATTGTGGGGGTTCGGCGGCTTACTCACGCCGGCGTCATCCGCAAGCTGCCGGAGGCGCTCCCGAATCGTTGACTGGGAGAGCTTCTTGCCCGGGGTGCCACGCTGCGCGGTCGGGAGGCACGTAATCAGGTAGTCGTCGGGCTCCCCCGTGGGGTGGTCCTTCAACCAGTCATAGACGGGCCGGGCCGCGCCGAGAAGTGGGCGCTTCGAACCGTTCTTGTCCGCGCCCTTCAACCCGGCTTCGTCCGTGTTCAGGTAGTAAATCCCCTCGTCGGTGTCAACGTCCTTCACGCGGAGCGTCTGGATGGCGCGGATTCGCTGGCCCGTGTTCAAGAGGAGTTCGAGGATGCAGCGGTCGCGCGTGTTCGTGACGGCATCCCGGAGTGCCTGAATCTCCTCCCGGGAGTACATGTCCCGTTCGTCCACCGTTGACTTCGGCTGGCGTTTCACCACTACCTCACTGTGGTCAATCCCGAGGTCGTCGTGGTATTCGTAGAACTTGGTGACGCCACTCTGCCACTGTGAGAGCGTGCTCTTGGCGTATCCGTCGTCCTTGACGTCCGGGTGGGTGCCACTACCCACGTCGTCAAAGAACGCGTTGACGGCGCGCGTGTCCGGCATCTCAACCAGTGGAGTGTTCGCAAGCTCCCCGACGCGTTTCAGAGCTTGCGCGTACGCGGCGAGCGTCCCGTAGGATTTCGTCTCGCGCTCGCCGCTGTCGTTCGTGAAGTTGACCGTGGAGATATCGGGGTTGATTGCGTCCAAGAATTCGAGGACGGCGTCCACGTCGTCGGCGTGGAGGTCGGCGTCTTGTATTCGTTCCCGGGAGAGTTGGTAGCGGCGTTCCGGGTCGTCGCTGGTGGACATGGGAGCGTCTACGCGTACCCATGAGCTAACAACTTATAGCAGTTTGGGATGGCTATATGGCGTGCTTGTAGCAGGTGCCCTCGCCGCGCATCGCGTTCGCGGTCCAGCCACACGTCTGGGCGGCCGTGTGGTTCTCGTGGTGGTAGTCGGGGTCGTCCACCTGCTTCGGCATGTCACCGGATTCGCCGCTCGCGGGGAAAAGCGTGGCGCTACTCCGCCGTCGCGGACTCCTCGACGAACGCGAACTCGGGGACGTCCAGCGAGACGAACTCCGCGACGAACTCGGACGCCGGCGACTCGTAGACCTCCCGGGGCGTCCCCACCTGCTCGACGCGACCGTCGTTCATCACGGCCACCCGGTCGCACATCTCCATCGCCTCCGTCTGGTCGTGCGTGACGTACATCGCCGTCACGTCGAGGTCGGCGAGCAGCTCGCCGACTTCCACCCGGAGCCGGCGCTTCAGCTGGGCGTCCAGTCCGGTCATCGGCTCGTCCAGCAGGAGGATGTGGGGCTCGATGGCGAGCGCTCGCGCCAGCCCGACGCGCTGCTGCTGGCCGCCGGACAGCGTCGCCGGGTCGCGGTCCGCGAGCGCCGCGATGTCCAGCAGCTCCAGCAGTCCGACGGCGCGGTCGCGGCGCTCGTCGGCGCCGACGCCCTGCATCTTCGGCCCGAACTCGACGTTCTCGCGGACGGTCATGTTCTCGAACAGCGCGTAGCTCTGGAACACCAGTCCGACGTTCCGGGCCTCCGGCGGGACGTGGGTCACGTCCTCGCCGTCGAACAGTACCCGGCCGGCGTCCGGCGTCTCGAACCCCGCGACGGTGCGCAGGGTCGTCGTCTTCCCGCAGCCCGAGGGGCCGACGACGCCGAGAATCTCGCCGTCCGCGATATCGAGAGTCACGCCGTCGACGGCGGTGGTGTCTGCGAAGCGCTTCGTCACGTCGTCGATGGTGATTCGGGACATGGCTATCGAGTGGCGAATCCGCGGTTGCCGGCGACCTGAAGTGCCAGTGTCACCCCCGCGATGAGGACGAAGAACACCGACACGGCCGCCGAGGTAGTCAGAAACGAGCTGTTCGAGATGTTTGCCTGGAGGAACAGCGCCAGCGGGCGCGCGCCCCGCGAGTAGACGACGTACGAGAAGTTGAACTCGGCGGCGGCGAGCGCCCAGCAGATGACGGCGCCGGAGACGATGCCGCGTCTCGCGTTCGGGACGACCACGAACAGGAACGTCCGCGGCCACGACGCGCCCAGCGAGCGCGCGGACTCCTCGAGCTGCCGGAGGTCCATCCCCTCGAAGCTCGACTGCACGGCCAGTACCATGAACGGCGCCTTCAGCAGCGAGTACCCGACGACGAGCCCCACGTCGGTCGCGGACAGCTGGGGGTACGCACGCAGGAACGCCACGCCGAGCACGATACCGGGCGCCAGCGGGAGGACGGCCACCGCGTTCAGCAGGTCGCGGCCGCGGAAGTCGTACCGCGAGACGGCGTACGCGATGGGGACGCCGACGACGAGGTTGACGAGCACGCCGCCGAGGGCCAGCCCGACGCTCCGGAACAACGGGCTCTCGTCGAGGGCCCCGAGCGGGTCGGTGCCGAGCGCCTCGACGACGTTGCCGAGCCGCAGCGAGTAGTTCGCCGCGTCCTCGTAGCCGCCGAACCCGAGGACTTGCTCCCAGTGGGCGAACGTCACGAACCCCGTCGGGACCGCGCCCGTCCACTCGCGGGCGAACGACGACACGAACGTCACCACGACCGGCGCCACGAGGAACAGCAGCGTCCCGACGAACACGGCGAACACGACCGGGCGGCCGACCACGGCGGAGACGGCGCGGCGGCCGTCGGTCGGCGCGCTCACAGCCCCACCTCCGCGCTCGTGTACCGGAGTCCGACAGCGGTGAACGCGAGCACGAACGCGAACCAGACGGCGGCCATCGCGGACGCCAGCTGAATCTGGTAGCCGTTCGACAGCAGGTAGTCGATTTCGAACGTCCACACGCGCATCGCCTGCAACACCAGTACGGTCCCGAAGATGGCGAGTGCGGTGCGGAACGTGAGGATGAACGCCCCGATGAGCCCGGGCGTGATCTGCGGGAGGGTGACGTGGTAGAACGTCCGCGCCGGTGACGCGCCGAGCGACCGCGCGGCCTCCTCGGCGTGGCCGTTCACCTCGCTGTAGCTCCCACGGAGCAACAGCAACGCGCGCGGAATCATCGAGTAACAGTACGCGACGAACAGGCCGCCGACGCTCGTCGCGACCGCCGCGTCGATGGCGCTGCGGCCGCCGAACCACGCGACGGCCTGTGTCAGCAGGCCGGTGTTCCCGAGCAGGACGATTATCATGAACGCCGCGACGATGCCCGGCAGGCTCACGGGGAACGACAGCAGCGTGACGAGCGCGCCCTCGAACGGGAGGTCGTACTTCTCGAGGGCGTGGGCTGTCGCGGTGGCGGCGACGAGGCTCGCGGCCGTCGTGGCGACCGCGAACCAGAGGGTGTTCCACGCAGAACGCCGGAGGTACGGGTCGGTCGCGAGCTCCCGGTACGCGTCCAGCGTCACGCCCGTCGTGACGAACCGTGCCTCCGAGAGGCTGATGCGGACCATCTCCACCAGCGGGTAGACACCCGCCACGGCCGCGAGCAGGACGAACGGCGCGCAGAGGACGGCGATGCGGCGACGCTCGCGGTCGCGTTCGGTCCGCGGCGCGGCGACCGACGCGACCCACTCGGGGAGCCAGTCCGGGAGCGCCTCCGGCCGCAGCCGGCGGCTCCGCTCGCGGCCAGTCGCAGTCGTCTTGCTGGTCGTCGGTGCGTCGTCCGCGCCCATGTCAGAGGCCGGCCGAGCGCTCGATCTCGTCGATAATCGACTGCTGGTTCTCGACGAGCGTGCCGTAGTCTACCTGGAACTCGGTCTCGTCGTAGACGGACTGGGCGGGGAACTCGTCGGGCATCTCCAGTTCGGGGGCGCGGATGGGGCGGACGTACGCGTCGAGGAACTCCCGCTGGCCCTCCAGCGAGAGCACGTAGTCCATGAACAGCTTGCAGGCCTCGGGGTTGGGGGCGCCGTCCAGCATCCCGAACCCGTAGGGCTGGTTGAACGCGCCCGCGTTCCCGTTCTCGCCCTGCAGGAGGGCGACGCCGACGTCTTCCTCGGGCACGTCCTCGTTGTTGTACTTGAGGTTCAGGCCCGAGTAGTCGTAGCGGACGAACGTCGCGTACTCGCCTTTCGTGAACTGCGCAAGGAAGTTGTCGGTGAACTCCGCGCCGCCGTTCTTGAGCTGTTGATAGTAGTCGACGACGGGCTGGAGGTCGTCGAGGCTGCCGCCGCGGGCGTTGTTCACCGACAGCGCGCTGGCGAGGCCGACGGCGGCGGTCGGCGTCTGGAGCGCGAGGTCCTGGGTGATGTCGGGATGCAGGAGGTCCGCCCAGGTCTCGGGCTCGTCGAGTCCGCGCTCCTCGTAGATGTCCTTCCGGTACGTGACGGCGGTCGTCATGCGCCGGGTCGCGGTCATGTGGCCGTTGTCGGTCTTCAGCTTCTCGGGGACTTTGTCCCAGTTCGCGGGCTTGTAGTCGGTCGTGAACCCCTCGTTCATCGCGATGATGCCGTACGTGTAACCGCCGTTGTACGCGGAGTGGTCGGGGTTCTGGGGTCGCTGGCGCATGTGCGTGAGCGCCTCGCCGGAGGACCGGTCGTCGTCGTTGAGCGCGACGCCGTAGTCGTTCTCGAACACCTCCATGAGCGCCGGCCAGTTCGACCAGCCGGACTGGACGGCGTACACGTACAGTGTCTCGGGGAACGACGACGCGGAGACCTCCGTCTGGTAGTCGCCGTACCCGACCTCGTAGGTCTCACCGCCACCGCCGTCGCCGCCACCGTCGAGGGCGTTCGTCGCCCCGTCGAGGCAGCCGGCCAGTCCGCCAGCGATTGCTGCGCCAGTGCCGCCCAGGAGTCGCCGTCGAGAGGTATCGACCATCGCGTGTGGGCACCCACCCGGCGAAAGTATCAACGTTGCTAAGAGTGGTACGTGGCGACACGTACCGGACCCCGACGGTACGTCCCGGTACAGAGCACCGGGTAGTTCGGCTCCGACCACCGGTCGACACCGCCGCGCTTCAGAACACCTTTTGCGGGCGGCGTCCACCACACGGGCATGTTCATCGCCTTCCGCCGGGAGGTTGAGGCCGCCGTCGAGGCGGCCCTCGGCGACCTCGGCTACCCGACCGGGGACCTCGGCATCGAGGAACCGCCAGCGGACGTGTCCGCGGTACTCGCGTCCAGTGTGGCGTACCGGCTCGCCGGCGAGGCGGGCGCACCGCCG
>Ga0207770_100802_pt1 | contig 9987 bp, 10 predicted proteins | sample A23E2SouthBayCA_FD_187729 | JGI IMG/M metagenome (GOLD analysis project Ga0207770, IMG submission 187729) | Aerobic enrichment media microbial communities from Eden Landing Ponds, California, USA - A23 E2 (SPAdes) | ecosystem: Environmental > Aquatic > Marine > Unclassified | place: Emeryville, CA... | reverse complement strand
GCTACGTCGATGTTCCCGACGGACCGGGCCTGGGCGTCGACTACGACTGGGAGTTCATCGAGGACAACGCCACCGGTTCTGTCCACGTCTACGAGTGACAGTACAGACGGGTCCGGACGGGATCAGTAGATCTGCCAGCCCCCGTCGACCGACAGCAACTCGCCCGTGGTGTACCCTGCGGCGTCGCTCGCGAGGAACAGCGCCCCGTCCGCGACGTCCTTGGGATAACCCGCGCGTCCCAGCGGGACCTCCTTGATGAAGTCGTTCCTCTCTGCACCCTGGATCGCTTCCTCGGTCCAGCCGGAGAAGAACTCCGTCGCGATAGCTCCCGGTGCGACTGCGTTGACGCGGATCCCGTGCTCTGCCAGTTCCAGCGCTGCACCGCGGGTGATCATACGAACTGCGCCTTTCGTCGAGTCGTAGAGGACCTGTCCGAACTGGGCGACGTTGGAGCTGATCGAGGCGGTATTGACGATAGCTCCCGGTTCGCCGCGGTCGATCATATCGTTGGCTGCCACTTTGCACCCGAAGAACGTGCCTCTCGCATTAACTTGGTAGAGCGTCTCGAACTCCTCGGATGTCGTCTCACGGAGCGGCTGGTTGGCGTACACGCCGGCGTTGTTGACCATGACGTCGACGCCGCCGTACGCGCGGGCGGCTTCGACGACGGCAGCCAGATCTCCGGGATCGCTGACGTCGGTTTCGACGTACTCGGTCGTTCCGCCGTTCTCCTCGATCGATTCGTGAGTGGGTGTCTCGGTATCGACGTCTTTGGGCTCGGACTGGATGTCGGCGTTGACGACGGTTGCGCCGGCGTCACCGAACGCGAGAGCGATCCCGCGACCGATCCCCGAACTTCCGCCGGTTACGATGACTGTGTCTCTCGAGAAGTCGTAATTGGTCTGTCCCATGTCACTCTTTTATGAGGTGTGGGCCCAAGAATCTACCCCGAAACTATTTTGCGGTCTCTGTCGACGTTCGGCCATGGAGATCGCCGACGTCGAGACCTACGTCCTCGAGGTACCGATCGGCCGTGAAGTAGGCGACTCACGGCTCTCGATCACCGACTGCTACTGGGTCGTCGTGGAGGTCGAAACCGACAGTGGGTACGTGGGAACCGGCTGGATGGCCTCGCTCGGGTTCGCTCCGGACATCCTGGCCCGTTTTGTCGACTCCCAGTTCTCCGACCTGCTGGTCGGTCGTGATCCGTTCGCGACGGAGTCCATCGCCGCGGACCTGCGCCAGCAGACTATCTACTACGGGGAGCTAGGGGTCTCGGCGTGGCCCCGGGGCGCCATCGACGTCGCTCTCTGGGACATCAAAGCGAAGGCCGCTGGACAACCACTGTACCGATTGCTGGGCGGTGACGAGCCACGAGTCCGCGCGTACGCTTCGAGTATGGACGCTCGCCACGACCGTGAGGAGTTGGCGCCGCTCCACGAACAGTACGCCGACCAGGGGTTTACCGCCTTCAAGACGAAAGTCGGGGGCCGGTCACCACCAGCCGAGGCCGAGCGTGTCGGAGCGGTCCGTGCAGCAGTCGGCGATGAGGCTGACCTCTTCGTCGACGCGAATCAGGCGTGGACCGTCAAGGAGACTCTGGCAGTCGCCGAGGCGCTCGAACCCCACGATGTCGGCTGGATAGAGGAACCGGTCTCCGAATTCGACGAAGCGGCGTACGGACGCCTCGGAGGTCGACTGGACACGAGGCTCGCGACGGGCGAGATGTTCTATCGCCCGGAACGGTTCCGTCGGTTTCTGGAGGCCGGCGGCGTCGACGTGGCTCAACCGGACCTGATCCGGGCCGGCGGAGTCAGCGGCCAGTTCGAAGTCGCGAAACTCGCCACCCGGTACGGCGTCCCGGTAGCCAATCACTTCTATTACGCCATCAGCGCACACGTGGTCGCAGCGGTGCCGAACGGGTGGATCGTCGAGTACATCCCCGAATACGACGTCGCATCGGTGCTGGAAACGCCGCCGAAGATCGAGGACGGACACGTCGTTCTCCCGGATCGACCGGGACACGGCTATCGGGTCGACCCGGATGCACGGGACGAGTACGAGACGCAATTCGACTGACTCTCGATGGGGTCACACGCTGGGCATCTCACAGCTAGCGGGGTCCGCCCGCTCGAAATACTTAACTCTCTGTTCAAACTCGTCGAATACGGGTATGAGTAGTGTTACTGACCCGAGTTCGGAGAGCGAAGAGATTCAGACCGCTGGTGTCGTCGGTGCTGGTGAGATGGGCCCTGGTATCGCGCTCACGTTTGCGCGGTACGGGCACGACGTCGTGCTCGTCGACCAGCAAGACGATATTCTGGCCGATGCGATGGACGACATCGACCACTTCCTCGAACTGCTAGACGAGCGGGAATTGCTGGCGGACAGTCGCGAGGCGATCAGCTCTCGAATCGAGCCGACGACGGACTTTTCCTCACTGGGGGCCGTCGAATACGTAACCGAAGCCGTCACAGAAGATATCGACGTCAAACGGGAGGTGTTCCGACGACTGGACGAGACCTGTGACGAGGGTGTCGTTCTGGCCAGCAATACGTCCAGTCTCGACGTCGATGACATCGCCGATGCGACCGAACGGCCGGAGCGTGTTCTCGTGACTCACTGGATGAACCCCCCCTGGGTCGTGCCGGTCGTCGAGGTCGTCACCGGGGAGGGGACCTCGGTCGAAACGGAGGGGTTCGTCCGGTCTCTTCTGGAACGACTGGGGAAAGAGCCAGTCGTTCTCTCGGGGGTCGTTCCCGGCTATCTCATCAACCGAATGAACTTCGCCATCGCCAGAGAAGCGTTGCACATGATGGAGATGGGCATCGTGAACAAGGAAGACGTCGACACGCTGTTTACAGAGGCGTTCGGCCCTCGATACACGCTCATGGGTCCGGTCGAGATGCTCGACCTGTTCGGACACGACACGAACCTCGCTATCAGCGAGTACATATTCCCGAGCCTCTCGAACGCCGAGTCACCGTCTCCACTTCTCGAGGAACGAGTCGAGGCCGGCAAGCTCGGTATGAAGACGGGCGAAGGCTTCTACACGTACGACGCGACCGAACGGGAGACTGTCGAGGAGATCGACCGCGAACTCCTCGACCGGTATCTCGAACTCGGCCGCCTCTGACTGAAGAAGCCTTCGTCGAGCGATCCCCTGATAAGGGCCGGTCGGCTCTCTGACGAGGGGCGATCAGAGAAACGCGAACGCTCTCGCTGACGACCCGCTCGTTCCCTGCAACCTGAGCGGCGGGTAGAAGAAGTCGGCACGACGGGTGTCCGCACCCTGGAGTACCTGGTCGAGATTCCGGAGCTCCTCGATCGGAATGATATCGTTTTCGAGCAACGGGACGTGAGACTCGTCACCGCCGATGTCGGTGACTGGTCCCTGTGCCGGAACTTCTTCACCCCATCCGGCGACGCTCGGGGTGTCGATCCCCACGGCTTTCGGGTTTAGGTCCGCGAGATACTGAGCTGCTTCCCCCGAGAGGAAGGGGTACTTCATCAGATACTCCGGCGTCAGGCCGTAGTACTCGTCCCAGCCAGTGTACAGGAGGACGACGTCGTCGTCTTCGACCTCGTCGGCGTACGGTTCGATGTCGGCGGGTTCGATCGGTTCTGCCGGTTCCATCGGCGTCAGGTCGAGGACTATCCCCTCGCCCATGAACTTCTCTATCGAGAAGTCGTCGAGAGTCTTCCCCTCCGGAATGAAATGCACCGGTGAATCCACGTGCGTCGCCGTGTGTGTCCGCATTTCGAGATGCTCCATGGTAAACCCGTCCCGCGCAGCCCAGTCCGTGGCCTCGCAACGAACGCCAGGGAACTTCGGGTACGTCGGGATGTTCTCCGCGATCGGGTTACTCAGGTCGACCACCTCTCGGTCAGAATCGAACATAGGCGTGCAGTCACATCAATATTTTAAAAATCATTCTATAACCGAACTTTCAAAATTCGATGGCGGTCGTGAGTCACTCCGGTGGGTCGCCGGGACGGTCACGAGCGCGGCGGAGGACCGCGACAGTCTCGTCGCGTTCGCGAACGATCGATTCGGGGTCCCGATCGCACTTGCAGAACCCCGCTCCGTCGTGGACGCCACCCCGCTCCCGGCCGAGGACGACCAGCGATAGACCGGATCTCAGCGGAGCGCAGCCGACTGTACTATCCCAGGCGAATCGAAGTCGACACGGTCACCGATCGTGATGACGTCGACTACGGACGGATACACGTGGGACGCAGCGTGCTCGTGGAGGACTTTCGGGTCGCCACCGACCCCGCGCCACATGTCGTAGTGAGATGGCAGGAGCCGGTCGAGCTGTAACGCGTTGGCGGCCTCGATGACCTGGTTTTCGTTCATGTACCAGGAGAGGTGTCGCGTCTCGTTCTCGTCCGGGAAGTGGATGTGACCGGCCGTCCCGAAGGCCAGTACACCGAGGTCGATATCGAACTCCTCGCCTATCTCGTGGAAGGCCTCGGCCGGTCTGCTGTCCCCGGCATGGAAGAACGTGCCGTCCTCGTGTTCTATCACGTACGACACGGGTTCGATCGCGTCCGGGTCGTTCGATCCCGTGACGTGGACGGTGAAGTCCCCGATCTCGACGGTATCTCCCGTCGCGACGACGTGACGCTGGTCCTCGGGTGCCCGGAGGTCACCGTCGTAGTCCCGGTCCTCGGAAAAGGAAGCACTCGGTGCGTAGAGGTCGGCGCCGAGTTCCTCCGTGAGTGGCCCGTACGATGGCGGATGCATGTGGTCGAGGTGCTCGTGCGTGACGAGAACCGCGTCACACAGTGTCGCGTCGGCCGGGTCCAGCGGTACCGGGATCATCCGGAACACCCACGGCGGATCCCCGTCGTCGAAGTACGGGTCGATGTAGATCGTCGTCTCCGCGGACCGGACGACGAACCCGTTACACCCGAGATACCAGGCCGACGCCCCGTCGACGTCGGTACCTTCGATGTCGTTTCGGACGAACCAGTCACCCCACGTGGAGTGTACCATGTGGCTCCATACCGAGCGGGATGACTTTTATATTATGATAGAATTATTATGGATGGTGGCTATCAGGAAGGTGTCGGGCTGTCCAGGGCAACGCGAGCCGGGTTGACGGGGATACGTCTCCGACTGGTGGTTCCAGCAGTAGCTTTTTGTCGTGTGTATCAGATTCTCCCTTCGTGACTCGAAACATTGCGAACCGAACTGCGGTAGTTACTGGCTCCTCGTCCGGTATCGGTCGCGCTATCGCACACAGATTCGGCGAGGAAGGTGCGAACGTCGTCACGAATTCGCGCGCACAGGAGCGGGCCGAAGAGACTGCAGCGGAAATTCGACAGAAAGGTGGGACAGCTGCCGGCGTCGAAGCCGACATGAGCAACTACGACGACGCGGGTACCCTCGCCGAAGCAGCGGTCGAAGAGTTCGGAAGCCTCGACATCTGGGTGAACAACGCCGGCATCAACATCCGCGGTCCGGCCGAGGAGATGGCTCCCGAAGACTGGCAACGAGTCCTCGAAGTGAACCTGACCGGCTATTTTTATGGTGCACAGGCAGCGGGTCGACAGATGATCGAACAAGACGGGGGTGGGTCGATCGTGATGATCTCCTCGATGATGGGGTCGATGGGTCAGCAAGACAGGACGCCGTACAATACGTCGAAAGGCGGGGTCAACAATCTCGTCAGGTGTCTCGCCGTCGAGTGGGCGGAACACGACATCCACGTCAACGGTCTCGCCCCTGGTTACATCCATACGGAGATGGTCGAGGGCGCGATGGAGGACGTAAACTTCACCGAGGAAGATATTGTCCGGCGGACGCCGCTCGGTCGGTGGGGAACGACCGAGGAGATGGCGAACTGTGTGCTCTTTCTCGCCGAGGCGAACAACTTCGTCACTGGCGAGATACTCACCGCCGACGGCGGGTGGACGTCGTTCGCCTGGGGGGCGCGGGACTGACGATCGAGGCTCGTGCCGGCCCGTGCCAACGTATATACTATTGGCTGCTCACTGCGTACACATGCCGATACTCGCAGCACTCGGCGAGGAGCAACACACGGATGTCGTCTCCGTCGCGTACGACCTCGCGACGACGTACGGAGATACTCTCGTGGTCCTCCACGTGATCCCGGACGAGGACTTCGATTCGTACAAACAGTCCGTCCAGGGTATCGACGAGTTCCAGAACGTCTCGATCACACAGGAGATGGACAGCGCCGCGCAGTTCGCACGGCGGAGAGTGAGCGACGTGCTCGACGGGTTCGATTCCGACACGATCACGACTCGCGGACGAGTCGGGACGCCGACCGACGAGATCCTCTCGGAGGCCGAGTCGATCGATCCCCGGTACGTGGTGATCGGCGGTCGCCGGCGGTCGCCTGCGGGGAAGGCGGCCTTCGGTAGTACCACACAGCGGGTGCTTCTGGGTGCCGAGTGTCCCGTCGTAACGGTCATGGCCGATTGATCCGCGATCGACCACCGTTGTGGTCCCTGGAGGACTGTCCTGGTTGTGGTTAAGGTCCGTTGCGGTCGCGGCTCTCGGAGACCCCCTGTGGCCCTCAAATCATAAGTCGGTGCCGACGGGACGACTACACATGAGACGAGACGCGACGAACGCACCGGCCGGCCGACGACTCGTCGACGGGGGTGACCGGTCGACGGCACCTGACACTGGTATCGATAGCGGGCGCGTCCTCCATCTGGACGACGAACCCGTCGACGACGGTCCACCGCCCGAATGCGCGATCGAGGGCTGCACTCGACAGGGCACCGCTGCCCGAAAGATCCGTCCGCCAGGGTCGGACGAAGAGCCGACCGAACAGTACGTCTGTCGGCGTCACTACCTGCTCTTCGTCGGTATCCGTGCGGCGATCGCGGTCGTGATCCTGGCTCTCTTCCTCGCGGTGTTTTTCAGGATCTGACTGATCGGGTCTCCACACTGAGGGCAGACAGACCTGCGATCTGGCGGGACTCGGTCACTGCGCGGTCCAGCCGCCGTCGACCGACAGGGCCGTTCCCGTCACGAACGAACTGGCATCGGCAGCGAGATACACCGCACCGCCGACTACCTCTTCGGGCTCGCCGAATCGTTCCATCATGTGTCCGTCCCGCATCTCCTCGTACCACTCGGTGTCTTCCATCGCTTCACGGACGAGCGGGGTCTTCATGTAACCCGGCGCGAGCGCGTTGACGCGGACCGTCGGTGCCCACTCCGCAGCCAGCACCTTGGTGAACTGTACGACCCCTCCCTTGCTCGCCGAGTACGCGGACTGGTCCGGTCCGCCGTCGATCCCCCGGATCGAGGCCATGTTGATGACGCTCCCTCCTCCCTGTTCTACGAGCGGGGCACCGAGCGTCTTCGAAGCGAGAAAGATACCGGTGAGATTCAATTCGATGATCTCCCGCCAGCTCTCTTCGGACAGTTCCAGCACGGCTTTTCGCGTGTTGATTCCGGGAATATTACAGAGTACATCGTAGGTACCGTACTCTGTCTGGACGCGGTCGCGAAGTCCTTCTAGAGAGGCGGCGTCTGTGACGTCGACGTGGGCCGCCATCGCATCGCCGTTTACCGCGTCGGCGACGTCACGGGCGCCCGCTTCGTCGATATCGGCGCAGACGACTGACGCACCTCGGGCGGCGAAACCGAGGGCGATGGCTCGCCCGAGTCCCGACGCTGCGCCGGTGACGATCGCCGTTTTCCCGTCGAGATCGAACATCGACTCTGGGTCGACTACCCAGTCCGATGGCTCTCGTGACATGGCACAGGGTTCTCTGCCGAGTGAATAAAACGTTTCGGCGGTCAGATCGCCGTATCTTAGACGTCGATACGGGACCGGAACTCCGAACGCCCGCTGACCCCCGGTTCGAAACGAAACAGGCTCCCTGCGCCGTCACCCTCGACCTCTCGGCTCTCCTGGCAGGCTGTCGACGCGTACACGTCGTCGTAGTCCTCGCCACCGAACGTCACACACAGGACCTTGTCCGGATCGAAGTCGACGGTAGAGACACGGTTCCCGTCCGGGTCGTATCGGTCGACACGGTTTCCACCACAGTACGCCGACCAGACGTGGTCCTCCCCGTCCACGGTCATGCCGTCGGGAAACCCCGGTGTCCCCGTACTGTCGACGAACACTTCGGGATCCGCGAGTTCTCCCGACTGCTCGTCGTACTCGTAGCGGTAGATCTTCCCCGTGGTGTCCGGATCTCCCATCGCGCTGTCGGTGAAGTAAAACTGCGACCTGTCGCCGGAAAACCCCATGCCGTTGGGCAGGATCGCTTCGTCGATCACCGTCTCTAGCGTTCCGTCGCGGTCGAGTCGATAGAGACGACCGGGGATTCCGTCGTCGAGAGCGTGCATCGCCCCCGCGAACACCCGTCCGACAGGGTCTGCGATCACGTCGTTGAACCGGACCCGGAACCGGTCGGGGTCCGGTTCGACGGCGGTGTCGACTTGCCCGTCGATCGGATCCAGGCGGCGGACTGCGCCGTCCTCCTGAAAGAGCAACAGTGTCCCGTCGTCCTGAATCGTGAACCCGCCAATGCTCTCGTCACTCTCGTGAGCGACCCCATCTGTCTCTGTCGCGGGATCGTACCAGTGGATCCGTCCCTGCGGAATGTCACACCAGTATAGCCGCCGGTCGTCCGGGTGCCACAGCGGGTTTTCACCGATCTCGCACTCGATATCGACGACTCGTTGGGGAGTGAACTCCATACTATGTGAGTGAGTGGCACGTTCATTAATTTTGGCCCTCACCGGTCTTCGACTCGGATCTGCACCTGCTCAGCTCAACGCCCGCCACTGCCCGGCTACCAAGAACTAAGTACGATGCGCGCACCACTCACAGGAGTATGCCACCGACTATCACGAAAGTCGAGACTATCGAGTTCGAGTTCCCCCTTGAAGACGTGGGTACCAGTCCGAACGGTTTCTGTCTCGTGTACGACCCGGGCGAAACACATCATCGAAAGCTGTTCGCGGTGCGAGTGCACACGGACGAGGGTATCACCGGAGAGTACGTGGGGGGGAACTCACCGGGGGCGGCCCAGATAAACATGTTCGCGGACTATCTGGTGGGGCGAAACGCGCTGGCGCGCGAGCGCCACTGGTCGGAGCTCAAACGCGCGCTTCGCAAGTACGACCGGATGGGGATCGGGCCTATCGACATCGCGCTGTGGGACTTCGCCGGCAAGTACCACGACGCGTCTATCCACGAACTCCTCGGGACCTATCGCACGCGCCTCCCCGCCTACGCCTCCACGTACGAGGCGGACCTCAACGGCGGTCTGGATTCGCCGGAAGCGTTCGCGGACTTCGCCGAGGAGTGTCTGGAGATGGGCTATCCCGGCTTCAAAATCCACGTCTGGGAACAGGAGGCCTGGGGGGACCTCGATCGGGAGATCGAGATGGTGCATGCGGTGGGCGACCGGGTCGGCGACGAGATGGACCTCATGCTCGACCCCGCCTGTCAGTACGAGACGTTCGCAGACGCTCTCCAGGTCGGGAAAGCCTGTGACGAGGAGAACTTCTACTGGTACGAGGACCCGTTCCGCGATGCCGGCATTTCCCAGCACGCTCACCGCAAGCTCGGTCAGAAGCTGGACACGCCGATTTTGCAGACGGAACACGTCCGGGGGTTAGAACCACACACGGACTTCATCGCCAACGAAGCGACGGACTTCGTGCGGGCCGACCCCGAGTACGACGCCGGTATCACTGGGGCGATGAAAGTCGCCCACGTCGCCGAGGGCTTCGGTCTCGACGTCGAGTACCACGCTCCCGGTCCCGCCCAGCGACACTGTATGGCCGCGACGCGCAACAGCAATTACTACGAACTCGCGCTCGTGCATCCGGACGTCCCCAACCCGATCCCACCGGTGTATCAAGGGGGCTACTCCGATTACATCGACACGATCGACGACGATGGCTACGTCGATGTTCCCGACGGACCGGGCCTGGGCGTCGACTACGACTGGGAGTTCATCGAGGACAACGCC
>Ga0207770_100799_pt1 | contig 10032 bp, 8 predicted proteins | sample A23E2SouthBayCA_FD_187729 | JGI IMG/M metagenome (GOLD analysis project Ga0207770, IMG submission 187729) | Aerobic enrichment media microbial communities from Eden Landing Ponds, California, USA - A23 E2 (SPAdes) | ecosystem: Environmental > Aquatic > Marine > Unclassified | place: Emeryville, CA... | reverse complement strand
CTCTTCGCTCAGACTGCCTTCGCTCATCCCTCGCGCGGCTTCGTCGCGCCACGGAGGGCGCGACGGCGCGCGCCAACCGCACCGCCAACCGTCCCCGCACCGCCAACCGTCCCCGCACCGCCAACCGTCCCCGCATCCGCCACCTGCACCAGCAGAACGGTCTCGCCCAGCCAACCGTTCTTCCGGCGAGGGATTAAGGGGGTCCTGACCCACGGTACTGCGCATGGTCGATTCCGGATCTATCGGCCGGTCACTGGTCGCACTGCTCGGAACCGCGCTCGCGGCGGCTGTCGGGGTGGGACTGTTCGTCGCCGTCCCGCTCTACACCGACGTGGGCGTGGTGGAAGTCCTGCTGGCCGTCCTCGTCTTCGCCGGCGGGGCCGCCCTCGCGGGACGGATCGCCTCGAACCTCTTCCCGGGGTACAACGTCGCCGAAGTGGAGGTGAGCGGGCCGATCACCCGCGAGGGGGACGGGCCGGGGCCGCTCCCGAGCAGTGGCAGTGCGTCGGCCGACGACCTCGTCGAACAGATCGAACGCGCCGATGCCGACGGCAACGCCCAGGCGCTCGTGGTGAAACTCAACACGCCCGGCGGCGCAGTCGTCCCGAGCGAGGACATCCGCGAAGCGGCCGCGGCGTTCGACGGGCCGACCGTCGCCTACGCCGAAGACATGGCCGCCAGCGGCGGCTACTGGATCGCCAGCGGCTGCGACGAGTTCCACGCTCGCGAATCGAGCATCGTCGGCAGCATCGGCGTCACCTACGCCCACCTCGGCCGGTCGGAACTGGCGAAGATGCTCGGCCTCGACTACCGCCGGCTCGTCGCCGGCGAGTACAAGGACGCGGGCGCGGCCTGGCGCGAGATGACCGACGACGAGTTCGACTACTGGCAGGGGCTCATCGACGACCAGTACGACATGTTCGTCGACACCGTCGCCGAAGGCCGCGACCTCGACGCCGAGTTCGTCCGCGACACCGAGGCCCGCGTCTATCTCGGCCGCGAAGCCGGCGGGACCGGCCTCGTCGACACCGTCGGCCCGCGCGAGGAGATGGAAGACCGTCTCGCCGACCGCATCGGTGTCGCCGACCTCACCGTCGAGGAGTTCGAGCCACAGCACGGCATCCAGGGCCGGATCGGCGCCGGCGCTCGCTCCGTCGCCCACTCTTTCGGCGCCGGCGTCGCGAGCGTCTTCGCCGACGAAGAGGGCGAGCTGTCGCTGCGAGTCTGAAGCGGGAACGCGGTGGCGGTAGCAGTGCGGTGGCCGTGCGGTCGTGGTTGGCTGTGCGGTTGGCGCGCGCCGTCGCGCCCTCCGTGGCGCGACGGAGCCGTGCGAGGGATGAGCGAACGCGGTGTGTGAGCGAAGAGGCTGGGGAGGTGTGAGGCCGTCTGCGGCCGCGGTGCGGTCCTGGTGGACTGAAAGGGCGAGGCCCGCTCGCGTTCATGTAGTCGCCTGAGTGCGGCCTATTCTCGCGGGCGGTGCGGAGAGCGAGGATATCCCGCTCAGCGACCGCGAGCGGGGTGAGGGCTTTCACCGCTCACGATCAGGTGCGGTCGCGGTGGCGTCTGCGGTCACTCTGACAGCTAGCGAGCGGGGTGAGGGCTTTCACCGCTCACGATCAGGTGCGGTCGCGGCGGCGTCTGCGGTCGTAGTTACGACAGCTAACGAGCGGGGCGAGGGCGTTCAACGCACACGATCGAGTGCGCTCACACTGACTCGGACAGATGGCCCTGAAACCACTTTTTCAACCACTCAATCCCACGATGCAGCCAGACGCTCGTAAACGTCGCGACACCGTTCTAACACAGGAACAGAGACGCTCTCGTCGGCGGTATGGGCCTGGCCGGGTTCGGCGGGGCCACAGACCACGCAGGTCGTTCCAGCAGCCGCGAGCCAGCCGGCGTCGGTGGCGTGGGGCTTGACCACCTGCTCGGGCGTGCCGGTCCGTCGCACCTCCGAATCTTCGCCCGTGTGCACACTCCGAGCGGCGTCGAGCACCGCGTCGGCAAACGCGGGGTCGGCACACCGCATCGGCGGCAGGTCCTGGTCGACGCGCCAGTCGACACCGTCGATTTCCGCGACGCGCTCCAGCGGCGCGCGCTCGCCCGGTACGGTGCGCTCGTCGACGGTCACGGTACAGCGTTCGGGGATCACGTTCCACGCCGACCCGCCCTCGATCTCCGTGACCGCGACGCTTCCCGAGATTTCGTGGCCCAGCACCTCGGTCGTCGGGAACTCCAGACCGCGGACGACGTCGACGGCGTCGCTGGCGCGGTAGATAGCGTTGGTGCCGCTCTCGGGTTCGCTGGCGTGGGCAGCGGCGCCGCTGGCGACGAGCGTGCTGCCGCGGCGGCCCCTGTGCGCGACCGCCACGTCGGTCACGCCGGGTGCGGAGTAGCCGGTCGAGCCCTCGCCGACGACGGCGTAGTCGGGGGCGAACCCGCGGTCGATGGCGTAGCGCGCGCCGACGCCGCCGACCTCCTCGCCGACGAACGAGGCGAAGACGAGTTCGCCCGCGGGGTCGGCGTCGCGGAAGGCGAGCATGGCCGCGGCGACAGCGCCCTTCATGTCAGCGCTGCCGCGGCCCGCGAGACGGCGTTCGCCCTCTGTCGTGTCGGCAGCGTCGGTCTCCGAGACGACGTAGCCGCCGTCGGCAGTGAGTTGCGACTCGTCCGGCGGAACCACGTCGTGGTGGCCCACGAGGGCGACTGTGGTGTCGCCCGAGCCCTTGTGGGCGATGACGTTCCCGCCGCGGTCGTCGCGCTCGCTCTCGTCGTCGTCCTCGGTGCCGGCATCGTCGCGAATTACGTCGGCGTCCGTGTGTTCGCCGAGCCAGTCCTCGATGAAATCACCCACTGCGGCTTCGGACTCGTGGCTCGGAATCTCGACGAGGTCGCGTGTGAGGTCGCCGACGGTCATGGGCGTTCGATGGGAGCGATGGGTCTTGAAGCCACGCGAGAATGGGGTCGGTTCGGATGGGGTGCATCGGTCCGCTCGCTAGCTGTCGTAACTGCGACCGTAGTCGGCACCGCGACCGCATTCGATACAGCGACCGCAGACGACACCGCGACCGCAGTCGGTCCTGTGCGCTGAAAGCCCTCGACCCGCTCGCGGTCGCTGAGCGGGATATCCGCGCTCTCCGCACCGCCCGCGCGGATAGGGCCCGCTCAGACGACTACATGAACGCGAGCGGGCCTCGCCCTTTCAGTCCGCCAGGACCGCCACCGCACCGCCACCGCACCGCCCCGCACCGCGGCCGCGGACGGCCACATGCCTCCCCAGCCGATTGCGTTACTCGTGCCTGCGTTACTCATCCCTCGCACGGCTCCGTCGCGCCACGGAGGGCGCGACAGCGCGCGCCAACCGCACAGCCAACCGCAACCGCACAGCCACCGCCGACCGCCCAGCACCCGCCAGCCGCATCCGCACAACACCGCATCCACAACCACCCAACACCCTCAACCGGGGCCACTCCACAAGAGACTTCACACAGATAGAGCAAGGGAAAGGCGAATGACGACAGCGCCCGACACGGCGAGCGAGCGGCGGACGATTCGCGAGTCGGTGCCGCCGGTCCGCGAGTGGGCGCGCACCTTCGTCATCGGCATCTTCATGGGCACCGCCGACGGCGTCCCCGGCGTCTCAGGCGGCACCATCGCCCTCATCGCCGGCATCTACGAGCGACTCATCGGCGCCATCAACGCGGTCACGCCGACCCGCATCGTCGACTTCCTGCGCGCACTCACCCCGCTCGACGGCGGGATATCGATCGACCGCGCGCTCGGCGAATGGGAGCAAGCCGACGGCTGGTTCGTCGTCGCGCTCCTCATGGGCGTCGGCACCGCCGTGATCATCGTCACCCAGGCCGTCGAGTTCTTCGACGAGCACGAACCCGTCCTCCTCTTCGGCTTTTTCTTCGGGCTCATCGCCGCTTCGGCGGTCGTACTCGGACGCGAGATTGACATCCGACGGGCCGATACGGCCCTCGCGGCGACGGTCGGTTTCCTGATCGCCTTCGTCGTCTCCGGCCAGGGCGAGATGCTCAGCGGCGGCGGCCTCGCCGTCGTCTTCTTCGCCGGCGCCGTCGCGGTGAGCGCGATGATCCTCCCCGGCATCTCGGGGTCGCTCCTGCTCGTCATCCTCAGCCAGTACACCCGGATGACCGAGGCGCTCTCCGACTTTTTGAACGGCCTGCTCGGATTCGCCACCGGCGAGTCGACCGCGGCGGTCACCGGCCCCGCCGGCCGCGAAGTCGTCGTCTTCATCCTCGGCGGCCTCGTCGGCCTGTTCACCATCTCGCGACTGATCAAGCGCGCGCTCGACGCCAACCGCGAGGTGACCTACGCCTTCCTCGTCGCGCTGGTGGTCGGCGCGCTCCGGGCGCCGATCGCGACGCTCGACGCCCGCCCCGAGGTGACGTGGACGACCGCCGACATCGGCGAGTTCGCCGCGCTCGCGGTCGTCGGCGCCGTCATCGTCCTCGTCCTCGACTGGTACGCCGTCGACCTGGACCTGGACGCGGCGTGAGGCGACGGCGGGAGGGGGCAGGCGACAACAGACCTGGTCGGTTCGTGCGGTAGCGTGTCTATATCCATCTATCATGCCCAAAAGGGGTTATCCGTCTTCGGCGCCTACGATCGATACAATGAGTGCATCCGATCACCCCCACACGAGCGCCGAACCGCCCCCGAAGTCGACGCTGTTCTGTCCCGACTGCGGTCACGAGAGCGACGCGACCGGCGACTGGACCGTCAGCGAGGAAGCCGCCGAGACGGCGATCTCCTGTCCCGACTGCGGGACCGAGATCGCGACGTGGTCTCAGTCGCGCGGGCTGTGTTTCGCCGACTGATAGTGATTATTGTAGATTATTTCCGGATCGCGCCGACAACGTCGTCGGCGCGTACCGGTACATCGCTACAATAATCACTATGACGCCGCTCGGGCATCAGGGCCCTTATGCCGCCGGGTGGCCGTAGTGACGGTATGAACATCGTTCCGGACACGAGCGTGGTCATCGACGGCCGCGTGTCCGAGCAGATCGAAGCCGACGCCGACCCCGACTCCGAGGCGGTCGGCGAAGGGTTCGCCGGCGCGACGGTCTACGTCCCCGAGGCGGTCGTGGGCGAACTCGAAGCCCAGGCCAACGACGGCCGCGACAGCGGCTGGGACGGCCTCACCGAGTTGCAGGCGCTCGCCGACCTCGCCGACGACGGCACCGTCGACGTCGAGTACGTCGGCCGCCGCCCCGCCGAAATCGAACAGCGCGAGGCCGGCGAGGGGAAGATCGACGCGATCATCCGCGATCTGGCCGAGACCCACGACGCGACCCTGGTCACCAGCGACGTCGTCCAGAGCGAAGTCGCCCGCGCGAAGGGCATCGAGGTCGTCTACCTCGAACCCGAGGGCCGTGACGCCGAAAGCCTCCAGATCGAGCAGTTCTTCGACGACCAGACGATGAGCGTCCACCTCAAGGTCGGGGTCGCCCCGATGGCAAAGCGCGGCGCCATCGGCGACATGCACTACGAGTCCATCCGCGAGGAGATCTCGACGGAGACCCAGCTCAAAGAGTGGGCCCACGACGTCGAGAACTCCGCGCGGGCCAGCCCCGACGGCTTCATCGAACTCGACGAACCGGGGATGACCATCGTCCAGTTCCGTACCTACCGGATCGCCATCGCGCGCCCGCCGTTCTCTGACAAGCTCGAGATCACCGCCGTCCGGCCCATCGTCCAGACGGACATGGACGACTACGAGCACGCCGACGAACTGCGCGAGCGCCTGCTCGAACGCCAGCGCGGCGTCCTCATCGCCGGTTCGCCCGGCGCCGGGAAATCCACCTTCGCCGGTGCGGTCGCGGAGTTCCTCGCCGATTCCGATTTCGCCGTGAAGACGATGGAGAAACCCCGCGACCTGCAGGTCGGTGACAACGTCACGCAGTACACGGAACTCGGCGGGTCGATGGAGAAGACCGCCGACTCCCTGCTGATGGTCCGTCCCGACTACACCATCTACGACGAGGTCCGGAAGACCGACGACTTCGAGGTGTTCGCGGACATGCGCCTCGCCGGCGTCGGGATGGTCGGCGTCGTCCACGCCACCCGCGCCATCGACGCGCTCCAGCGCCTCGTCGGTCGCGTCGAACTCGGGATGATCCCGCAGGTCGTCGACACCGTCGTCTACATCGAGGCCGGCGAGGTCGAGACCGTCTACGACGTCACCACCGAGGTCAAGGTGCCGGAGGGCCTGATGGAGGAGGACCTGGCCCGCCCGGTCATCATGATCCGCGACTTCGAGACGGGCCAGCCCGCCTACGAGATCTACACCTTCAACCGGCAGGTCGTCACCGTCCCGCTGGGCGACAACGCCGAGGACGGCGGCGGCCCCGCCGCCGAGAGCGGCACGGAGCGAATCGCGAAGCAGGAGGTCGAGCGGGAGATCCGCGCCATCGCCCACGGCCACGTCGAAGTCGAGATCCGCGACCCGAACACGGCAGTCGTCTACGTCGAGGACGACGACATCTCGGCGGTGATCGGCAAGGGCGGCGGCCGCATCTCCGACGTGGAGAACAGGCTCGGCATCGACATCGACGTGCGGACGCTGGACGAGCGCCCGCAGAGCGCGTCGGCGCTCGGTGGCGGCGGCGGTGGCGCTGGCGGCGGTCAAAGCGGTGGCGGCGGGCAGGGTAGCAGTGGCGGCCCCGGCGCGGGCGGTGCCGGCGGCGGTGAGATCGTCTCGCCCGACATCACCTCCCGGCACGTCGTCATCCCGATGGACGGCTACGAGGGCGACACCGTCGAGGTGCAGGCCGATGGCGAGTACCTCTTCACCGCGACCGTCTCGCGGGGCGGCGAGGTGCAGGTCTCCCGCGGCAGCGCCATCGCCGAGGAACTGGAGCGGGCGATCGACCGCGGCAAGACGATCACCGTTTCGCCGTCGTAACTGTCCGCGCCGGAAGCGCGGTTCACCGAGCGCGCCAGCGCTCGGCCGTTCAATTCAGTCAGTCCCACGAACTGGTCGCGAGCGACAGGAAGACCTGCTCAGACGGACGATTCCGGGCGAAAGCGGAATTCTTCGCCCGATGTGTCCGATTTTATTTATGCGACGGCCGCGGCTGACGTATGGACGACGACAGTCCCATCCTGGGGTACGTGGAGGACGACCGACGCGCCGAGGTGGAAGCGCGCGTCGACGAACTGCTCGCCGAGATGAGTCTCGAGGAGAAAGCGGGACAACTCACACAGGAGAACGCGGGCTTTCTCACTGGGACAGACGTGGGCCGCAGCGACACCGCGGAGGCCATCGCCGACGGTGAGGTAGGGTCGCTGCTCAACGTCGAGAGCATCGAAGACGCCCGGGAGTTTCAGGAGATTGCCGTCGAGGAGTCGCCGAGCGGCGTGCCGCTCCTGCTCGCGCTGGACGTGATCCACGGCTACCGGACCCTGTTCCCGATGCCGCTGGCCGAGGCCGCGGCCTGGGACCCGGACCTGGCCGAGCGGACCGCGGATGTCGCCGCGACGGAGGCTGCGGCCTGCGGCGTCCACTGGACGTTCGCGCCCGGCGTCGACGTGACCCGCGACCCCCGCTGGGGTCGCATCCTCGAAACGTCGGGCGAGGACACCCTGCTCGCCAGCGAGTACGCCCGCGCCCGGGTGCGGGGCTTTCAGGGCGACGACCTGGCGGCCGACGACAGCCTGCTCGCCTGCGCGAAACACTACGCCGGCTACGGCGCCAGCGAGGCCGGCCGCGAGTACAACACCGTCGACATCTCCGAGACGACGATGCGCGAGACGCACCTCCCGCCGTTCGAGGCGGCCGTCGACGAGGGCGTCGGCACCGTCATGAACGCCTTCAACGTCCACGAGCGGATCCCCGCGAGCGGCCACGAGGACCTCATCGAGGGGGTCCTGCGCGACGAACTGGGCTTCGAGGGCTTTCTCATTTCGGACTGGAACTCCTTCGGCGAGATGATCGTCCACGGCGCGGCCGCGGACAGAGAGGAGGCCGCCGAGAAAGCCATCGAGTCGGGCTCGGAGATGGACATGGTCAGCGGGGTCTACACCGACCACCTGGCCGACCTCGTCCGCGAGGGCGAGGTTTCGGAGGAGCGCGTCGACGAGGCCGTCCGGCGGATCCTCGAGTTGAAGGGCGCGCTCGGTCTCTTCGAGGACCCCTACCGGTACTTCGACGAGGATAGGGCCGAGGAGCGCGTCCTCACGGAGGACCACCGCGCGCTGGCCCGCGAGGCCGTCGCCGAGTCGCAGGTCCTGCTGGAGAACGACGGGACGCTCCCCCTCGACGCCGACGACTCGGTCGCGCTCGTCGGCACCTTCGCCGACAGTCAGGATGACATGATGGACATGTGGGACGGCGACGCGAGCGCCGCGGACGTGGTGACCCTGCGGAGCGCGCTCGAGGAGCGCTGCGAGGTGACCTACGCGCCGGGCTACGAACGTGACGGGACGGTCTCGGCGGAGGCGCGCCAGGAGGCGGTCGCGGCCGCCGCCGAGGCCGACGTGGTCGTCGCCGCCGTGGGCGAACCCGGCGAGTGGGGCGGCGAGGGCGCCAGCCGCGCCCGCCTCGACATGCCCGGCGACCAGGCCGAACTCGTCGACGCGCTCGCCGCGACGGACACACCGGTCGCCGCCGTCTGTTTCACCAGCCGACCCCTGATCGTCCCCGAGGTGGCCGAGACGGCCGGCGCCGTCCTCGAATCCTGGTTCCCCGGCATCGAGGCCGGCCCTGGTGTCGCGGACGTTCTGCTCGGTAAGCGCGACCCCGGCGGCCGCCTGCCGGTCAGCGTCCCCGTCACCGAGGGCCAGATCCCGATCTACTACGACCGACTCTCGACCGGGCGGCCTGTCCCCAACGACGTAGACCTGGACGAACCGCCCGCGGGACCGGGGGAGCGCTTCCACGCCCGCTACGTCGACATCCCGAACGATCCCCTGTATCACTTCGGCCACGGCGAGAGCTACGCCGACGTGCGCTACGTCGACTGGGCGCAGTCGGCCGACAAGATCTGTTTCGACGAGTCGCTCGCGGTGTCGGTCACGCTCGAAAACGAGAGCCACAGGACAGGGACGGAAGTCGTGCAGGTGTACGCCCACGACCGGACCGGGAGCCGTGCGCGACCGGTGAAGGAACTCGTCGGCTACGCGAAAGTCCGTCTGGAGGCGGGCCAGCGCCGCGAGATCTCGGTCGAGGTCGAGGCCGGCGACCTGGCGTTCTGGACCGCCGACGAGACGTGGGAAGCCGAGCCCGGCGAATTCGACCTGTACGTCGGTCGCTCCGCCGGCGACGTGGTCTTCGAGAGCGAGTTCGAACTGGTGGAGTGAGCGGAGAGAACCGTCCTCGTCGACAGAAGCGATAAGTGTGTTTGGATCGACACGACCTCCACGAGTGTTCGATGGATCGACGGATCCTCGGTCGTCGTGCGTACGTGACGTCGCTGGGGGCCGGAGTGATAGGGGCAGTAGCTGGGTGTGTGGGAGGGTCGTCGGAGAGCATCGGTTCGAACGATATCGTGATCTGGGTTCGAAACGGCGACGCTACCGCGACCACTACCGTCGAGAATGCTGCTACCGGGGAGGTGCTCTTCGAGGAGAGCGACTCGTTCTCGGAACTCGTCTATCCGGAGGACGGTCCGAACGCTCGATACGACGACGTGTTCGGCACCGACACGGTCCGAATCACGTTTGCCGTGCGAGACGGTCCGGAACGGCGACGAGAATTCTCCGGCGGAGAAGACGGCGAGATCCATATCACGTACGATGGCTCGATCATCGAACTGACGCCCACCAGTGACTGGAAATCGAGCGTTTGATCGAGTGACTGCTTTCGAGACACCGCGACCGCGTTTTTCGGAGTGCGATGGAACTCTCGATGCGCTCGCTAGCTGTTGATTCGACCGCAGACAGTACCGCACCCGCACTCACCGTAGTGAGATGGAAGCCCTCGCCGCGCTCGCGGTCGCTGTCTCCGGAAATCGAAGATTTCCGGGATGACGAGAGAGCTCCGCTCTCTCGAACCAAGCG
>Ga0207770_100798_pt1 | contig 10057 bp, 6 predicted proteins | sample A23E2SouthBayCA_FD_187729 | JGI IMG/M metagenome (GOLD analysis project Ga0207770, IMG submission 187729) | Aerobic enrichment media microbial communities from Eden Landing Ponds, California, USA - A23 E2 (SPAdes) | ecosystem: Environmental > Aquatic > Marine > Unclassified | place: Emeryville, CA... | reverse complement strand
AGTCCAGTAGACTATCCAGAGCCCGAGTCCGGTGCCGTGCTGGAGCGGCGTTTCCTCGCCCTGTTTGATCGTCTCCAGCTCTTGGTCCGGGATGCCCGGTCCGTTGTCCACAATTTCGATATCGAGCCACTGTTCAGACTGCTTTTCCCTGGACGGTCTGGTGGTGACCGTCACCTCGGGTTTGGGTTGGTCGTTGTGGACGACGGCGTTGTCCAGTAGTTCCTTCACTGCCACCTTCAACCGGCTATCTGCTCGAAAGTAAAGCGAGTCAGAATCGTCGAGATTGACCGAGACGGTCGGATACTCTCTGGAAAAGGCGGTGACGACATCGCTAATTAGCTTCGTCACGTTAGTAGCAGTCACAGCTGATACCTCGTTCTCGAACAGCGAGCGCACAGTTCCGGCTTTGTCACCCAGCGTCGCCAGAGCCTCCGCCCGTTCTTCAATCGTCTGGACGTTCGCCCGATGTTCGTCATCGCCCAGCGAATCGCGGAGTAGTTCGGCCCGGCCCTGAATCACGTTCGTTCCGTTCTTGAGATTGTGGCGCAGGACGCGGTTGAGAACGTCGAGTTGCTGTTTGCGCAACCGACGTTTCGTCACGTCGGATTCGATCGTGACGAAGTGCGTGATCTCTCCGTCGGCGTTCGCGATGGGCGAGATCGTCTGGTCGACGTGGTACAGCTCCCCGTTTTTGCGCTGATTGATGAGATTTGCATTCCACTGCTCGCCCGAAAGGATCGTCTGCCACATCCGATCGTAGAACTCCTGGTCCTGTTTGCCTGACTTGATGATGCGGGGGGTTCGACCGACGGCTTCCTCACGAGTATAGCCGGTTCGGGCTTCGAATTTCGGATTCACGTACTCGATGGTGCCCTCCCTGTCGGTGATGAAGACCGCATGTCCTGCGTTCTCGACGGCTTTTTTGAACAGCTGTAAGTCCATTTCGCGCTCTTTGCGCTCGGAGACGTCCTCCTGGAATCCGACGTAATTCTCGACGGTTCCGGCGTCGTCTCTCACCGGCGCGATACTGACGCGGTTCCAGAACTGACTGCCGTCCTTCCGGTAGTTCCGGAGTTCCACGGACACCGGTTCGTCCTTCTCAACTGCCGTGCGCATTTCTGCGACTGGTTCGTCTCGGGTCGCCTCACCCTGGAGAAAACGACAGTTGCGCCCCAGCGCTTCAGACTCGGAATACCCCGTCAGCGCTTCGAATCCCTCGTTAACGTAGATCATCGGGTTGTCCTCTCGATCGGGATCGGTGATGGTGATCCCGACGGGCGCTTTGTCCATCGCCTGGGACTTCAGTTCGAGTTCTCGTGCGTACGCTCTCCGGTCTGTCACGTCGCGTGCAGAGAGGATTACCGGTGACTGGTCGGAATCCTCGAGCGTCGCAGCCGACACCTCCAGCTGTCGCTTTTCTCCCTCCTTCGTCTGACACGTGAGGTCGTCGGTCGATCCCTGCCCCGCCTCCTGTACCTGCTGGAGGAAAGACCGGAACCGCTCTCGATCGTCGGCGTGGATCGTTTCAGTCGGGGATACAGAGAGCAGTTGGTCGCGCGAATATCCCACGAGGTCACACGCCGCCGGATTACACTCGGTGATCTCGTCATCAGATGGAGCAACAACGAAAATCGCGTCGTTCGTCGAATCGAACAGCCGCTGAAACCGAATCTGCACGTCCTCGTAGCGCGTGGACAACTCCACCGACTGCTCGCGCCGGGCCAGCAAATTCCCGACCCGACGAAACAGGGTCGTCCGGTCGACGGGTGCTGACACGACCTCGTCGATAAGCGGTGGCCCGTCGCGGTTCTGCTCGGACGGCAGCGGGACCGTTCCCCTCGACCCTTCCTGTTGAATCAACAGGGCGGGCGTGAAGGTCGGGTGGGCCTCTTTTTTGTGCTCCCGTAATGCGTCCCGAAACGTTGGTACCATCTGTTCGTCGACGAGGTAACAATCGACGGGCTGGAGAGTGTCGTCGGCGATGACGTCGTACCGCTCGTCGAGAAATTCTTCGATGGCTTCCCGGTCGTTGTCCCCGTGAATCAAGAGTTGTATCGTGTGTCGCTCACTCACTTCGTGACTCGACCGGTCGGTCATGATTGGTCGGTATTCTGGTTGGACTCGTCTGGAACGCGATGGGTGGAACTACCCTGCATGATCCCCCGAACGGTATCGAACGGTCCTTGGATATCCAGTCCCTCGCCGGACTCGATAGCGAACCGGTGAAACCGGCTGTCGAAATCCCCGAGTCGTTTTTTCACCACGCCGATCGCTCGGTCCAGTTCGCCGTCGACTTCAACGTAGGAGAGAAACAAGATGTTGTCCGCGATGTAGCTGGTGTTCGTACTCGTAGCTTCCGGAATCCCGGTGAGACGGTCCGCCTCGTCTGTGACGATGACTGCGATACCGCGGTTCTTGAGTATCCTGGTGAGACCGTGCAGTCGGCGAACGAGTCGCTGATCGCTGCCCTGGAGCGAGATCTTGTAACCCGAGAGCCCGTCGACGAACACTGCGTCCGGCGCGTGTTCGTCGACCTGGTCGAGGACGTGCCGATCGAACTCCTCGGCCGAACGCACGAGCGGTTCGGTCTCTGTCAGCGCCAGTGATCCCTGCGCCCGCATCTCCGAGACCGGGAGTCCGAGGGTTTCCGAGCGATGGACGAACTGGTCGATAGACTCCTCGAAGAGGTATCCGAGCGCTGTCCCACCGTTCTCGACGATGCCCGAAAGTATCTGTGCGCCAGTGGTCGATTTGCCGATGCCGGTCGGCCCGCTGATAAACGAGACGGTCCCGCGTTCGATCCCGCCACCGAGGAGTCCGTCGAGAGCTTCGTGTCCGGTCGGGATCAGTTCCGGGTCGAACGTTCGGTTGTCGTGTTTCGGGATGGTCTGTGGGTAGACTTCGATCCCGTGTTCGCGGATTTCCAGTCCGTGGGTCCCGTCGATCTGGCCGAGACCACGGTGTTTCGGGACGGCGATCCGGCGCTCGTGCTCGTCGAGATACAGGTTGATGACGCCGTCGCTCAGCGATTCGAAATCGTCGTGTCTGGTCTCGCGAGTGCGCTCCCTGTCGAGCGTTCGCGTCGCGACTGTCGTGACCTGTCGGTCCCGAAGGAACCGGATGAGCGACTGCAACCGCTTGCGGTACTGGTACTCGTCCCGTTCCACGTACTGGAGTTGTGTGATCGGATCGACGAGAATTCGGGCCGGATCCACCGCCTCGATTACGTGTTTGATATCCTGTGTGAACTGTTCGGATTCGACTTCTGTCGCCTCGACCAGGTTGTAGGACTTGTCCTCGGCGAAAAAGTCCGTTCCGGGCCCGATGTCCAAAAACTCGGCGTCCCGAATGTCGACATCGAGCCGTGCTGCGTTGACGAGAATGTCGTGTCTGGACTCTTCACCGTGGATGTAGACGACTGTCTCGTCGGCATCGAGTCCCGCTCGCAGGAAGTGCTGACCGAGCAGCGACTTCCCCGTTCCCGAACCGCCCTGAACGAGGTACGTCCGACCTCGAACGAGCCCTCCGTTGAGTAGTTCGTCCAATTCGGGGATACCCGACGCTACCAGATCGATTTCCTCGGTCGGCGCGTCGAAAGAGTCGTCAGACATCGTATCTCGTTTAATTACAACAACCTCGAAAGACATAATTCGGCGGTCTAGATAACGGGATTGGGTGGAACGGAGCAGCCGAGCGATGGCGCGGCTCAGTCCGTCGTTTCGACGCCAGTGATCTCGAAGCGTGCGCCGCCCGTCTCGCTGTCAGTCACGCGGATTCCCCAGCCGTGTGCTTCCACAACGCCTTATCGACGGTCGTCACTGTCTCGACAGTGAACTGTTCGTCCTCTCGTTCGAGGAATGTCGCGGTGAGATCAGCGAAATCAGGTTCGTCGTCGACGTGAAGCACCTCCACCATTTCCACCGTCTCGGTCAGGGCCTTTGCCTTACTCATGTTTCAGCCGAGATGGTTTCCGGATCTATCCAGACGACGTGTCCGTCCTTCCGGGCGACGATACCGTTGACCACCTCCTCGTCGACTGCTTCGACAGATCCGGGATCGATCGTCGAGATCCGGAGCACGTCCGTTACCGCCCAGCCGGAACGTGCGCCCGTCGCTCTTTCGTCGCCGAAGACGATCATCCGTTCCTGACTGATTCCATCGTCCTCGTAGCCATCTGGCAAGAGCCTGGTACTCGGATCGATAACTCTCGTGGTCTCGCCACGGAGGTCGATCGCTCCTTCGACGTGCGGCGGCGAATCCGGGATCGACGTCACATCACGTTTCGAGCGGCTGACGACCTCAGTCACGTATTCGATATCGAGACAGTACTGTTCCTCCCCGAGTGTGAACTCGAGGACCTGATGTGATCCCATGGGTTCACATCTCCCTGTCGTAGTCTGACGTCCGACCCCCCGTATCAGATGTGTGATGGCCGCCGTCGGTTGCAGCAGCCGATCCCGGTGACGCCTCGATTGCGGGACCGGCGCCTGATCCGGTGTCGAAATCCGACACCTGGTCGTGCAGGTCTTCGGCGAGACCGGACAGTTGCTGGATGTTCTCCGAGGCCTCGGACAGGGAGGCAGTCTGTTCTTCCGTCGCGGCAGAGACGTTACTCGCTTCGGCTGCGGTCTGCTGACTGACGCTGGAGACCTCGTCGACCATGGACACCACTTCCTCCGAGGAGGCCGCCTGGTCGTCGGTGGCGTCGCTGATCTCCCGGATTCCGCTTTCGGCCTCCTGGACGGCGTTGGCGATCTCGTCGAACATCTCGATGGCGTCCTCGATCGTGTCAGACCCGCGTTGCACCTGGTCGCTCATCTGTTCCATCCCCTCGACGGTGTCCTCGGTCGTCGCCTGGACTTCTTCGATGCGCTGTTCGATGTCGGCGGTCGCCTCGGCGGCCTCCTCTGCCAGGGATTTGATCTCGTTTGCCACGACCCCGAATCCTTCGCCAGCCTCGCCGGCACGGGCGGCCTCGATGGAGGCGTTCAGCGCGAGCATGTTGGTCTGCTCGGCGATCCCGGTGATCATCTCGACCACGTCGCCGATCTGGTCCATCTTCTCGTCGAGCGTCTCCACTTGCGTGGCTGCCTCGTCGGCTCGGGTTTCGATGGACTGGATCTCCTCGGTCGCCTCCGATGCGTACTGGCGGCCCGTCTCGCCGCGCTCGACGGCCGTGCTGGCAGTCGAAGCCACCTCCTCGGCCGAGGAAGCGATCTCCTCGACGGTCGCGGACATGTCGTTCATCTCGCCGGCGACTTCCTGGAGGTTCTCGCTTTGCGTGTCCGCCCCGTGTGAGATCTCTTCGACTGATTCCGCGACCTGCTGGCTGGCCTGTTCGATCTCCTCCGAACTGCCCGCCACTTCTTCGCTCGAGGTCGCGACGTCGTCTGCGATCGCTTGGACGCGTTCGACGCTGGCGTTCAGTTGGCGGATTCCGTCCTCCAGATCACTCAATACTGTTCCGAACGACCCCGGGTAGTCGGTGTCGATGTTCTGGTCGAGTCGTCCGTCTTTGAGACCCTGGCTCGCGGCCGAGATCTGTGTGAAGCTCTCAGACAACTGGTTGGTCCCGGTCGCGAGGTCTTCCAGCACTTCGCCGTACTGCCCGGGGCGGTCGGTATCGATATTCTGGTCGATGACGCCCTGCTGGAGGTCGTCACTCACTCCCCGGATCTCCTCGAAACTCCCGGCAAGTTCGTCGGCACCCGCTTCGAGATTATCGATAGTCTCCCCGTATTGGCCCGGATAGTCGGCGTCGAACTCCCAGCCCAGGTCCCCCTGCCGCAAGCCACTGCTGGCGGTCCCGATCTGCGAGAATACACCCCGGAGGTTCGTCTGCATCTCGGTAAACGCATCGACCATCCGGCCGATTTCGTCGTCCTCGACGTGGTTGTCGACCTCGGCGCTGAGGTCGCCATCACTCATAGCCTGCGAGGCCTCGGAGAGTTGTTTGATCGGGGTGGTGATGCGGCCGGCGACGAAAAGGCCGATGACGACGGCCGCGACGAACGCCCCGATAGTCAGTCCGATAATCATCAGGTGGCTATTGTTCGTCGTCGTCGCCGCCGACGCAACCGAGGCTTCCATCTTCGCGTCGGCATCTTCCTCGAAACTCGTGGTGTCCTCGTCGAGTTCAGCGTAGACGCTGTCTAGCTCGTCCATCTGCTGGTTTGCGCGCTTCTCGTCTCCGGCCTCCATCGCGGCGATGATTTCCTCGCCCTTGGTTTTCGCCTCTTCGTGTTCGGCTTTCATCTCCGAAAGCAACTGCTGTTGCTCTTCGGTGAGGTCGTCACGTTCTGCCAGCGTCGTGTACCACTCTTCGAAGTCTGCCTGGGAGGAGCGGAATTCCTCGGCTGCCTCCATCTCGCCGGTTAACACTTCGTGCAGTGCCAGCCGCTCCGATTCGAGATCGTACTTCATCTCCATCGCTGCGTCTGCCTCGGCGACGTCGTCGTGGACGACGGATTCGAGTTGGTTGTCGACGTTACTGACGCTCGTATACCCGACGAACCCCGTCACGGCGACGAGCACCGCGACGAGCACGAACGCCAGGATGAGTTTCGGCCGCAGGTCGAACCGTTCGATTTTTACCTTGTCGAACATGTGGTAGTCTCTCTCAACTATTCACATAGTTACCACCTCTAGATAGCAGTAAGAGTATCATGCGTGAGAATCGACAACGACTGTCCCGGCTCACTCCCGGACTCGACAGGTACCTCGGCATCCCACCGGAGAACGCTGTCTGAGTCGCGTGTCTGATGCTGCGCCGTTATCTAGATGAGGGATTTATATCCACATTCAGTCTACGCATATCTAATGGCAGATTCGTCGCAGTACGGCCGGGACGATCTTCCACGGGGCAGTCTCGACGAACAACTAGATGCGGACTCGCTGGTCGAGAAAAACGACTCATATCAGTCTAAAATCCAGTGGCAAAAAGACGGTATCGGTTTCTTCGACCGTAGTATCCGCCGTCCTCGGGCGTATCGAGACGGGTCCGCAGACACCACTCGACAGATGGCAGACGGCGTCTACGATAACCAGACCACCTACGATGAGACAGTCGAGTGAATCACTGGGGTTGCGGGATACTATCGAGTATGTCAGACACCATCAGAGGGAACTCCGGTTGTTCAACGTCGATCAGTCTGACGCGATACACGAGGAGCTCGGGGCGTTTTTCCAGACACAGAACGTGCGAATTACCGTCGATAGAACAGCGTCGGGGAAACCGACAGAAATCGGGGTCCTCAGCGACGCGACCAGAGTGCTCGCCGTCGTCGACGTATCGACACTCAGGCACTTACTCGAAGACGTTCCGACAGGGACCGGCGACCTCGGCATTGCCGACGAGGAATACGAGAGTATCCTCCGGCATCTCAAAGAAACCACCTTCACGTCGCGCGATACGGAACAGTTGCTATACGCATCCCGTGAAATAGAGGACCGTGCTCGTCGGGTCGGCCAGGGTTCGATTCACACGGGGTTCCAGCGATGTTCAGTCATCGCAGAACAGCGGTCGATTTACGCTGACCTCGCTCGCCGAGGCGTCTCGGTCCACGCCTACGGTGTCCCCGACGCCAGGCCGCCAGATCTCGGACCCGGTCACGTTCATGCGGTCTCGACAGACGAAATTGCAGAGACGTGGTTCGTCGTCTTCGACGGAGGCGGCGACGATACTCAGAAGACTGCCTTACTCGCTCACGAACGCGACGAGAATGCGTTCTACGGGTTCTGGACGTACGATCCGAGCATCGTCGATCGTGCCCTCGACCATCTCAATCAGACCTACGACACTCGACCGACGATGTGATGGCTGGCTCGTGAACCTCGAAAGCAAGGCGTCATACCGGAATCGGGCGTCGCGATACGGAAGATCGGCAACCGCCTGCCTGTAAAAGCCAGCGCGATTATTCTATGAATCTGAGATCAGCAGCACGTTCTTAGTACTTGGATGAAGAACTGATGAGGTATGGGTGGGCAAGAGAGCAATGAAAAAGGCGACCAGCTAGATCGCGCTCGATCTGTCGAAGTCGATTCTGTTGCATGGAATGACTTTTTCGAGGGAGAAGGACGCAGATCAGAACGCCCGGATATAGCGGATGAGAACGACGAGTTGGGAGAGACGGCAGAGAGGAAACTTCAGGAACGGACGAACGCGCTCGAGGCGCTCAAACGGGCGAGTGAACTCTTTGTCGGCCTGCCCGGCGGTGTTGAGGACAGTATCCAGACGTACGTCTCCGAACTCCCACAGTGGTTCCGGCGTTCGCAAACAATCGAGGCCAGGATTCGTGTGGGAGACGACGCGTTCGAAACTGACGGGTTCCATCCGACTGCTGACACCCTGACAGCGGAGACTCGCACACGCACCGGGACGACTGTCTCGATGACAGTCGTCTGCACGGGCCAGTGGCCCAGCACGGGCCGGCGGGAGTGGACCGGAACCGAGCGAGAACTGGTCGAGGCACTCGTCTCACTCATCAAATCCGAGAGCGATCGGTGGGTGATAGACAGTCTGAAGCGCGTATCCGATGGCGTCGCCGTACTCGACAGCGACCTCAACTACGTATATGTGAACCAGCAGGCCGAACAGCTTCTCGGTCAAGACACCGAGGAACTGCGCGGTGAATACGTCTGGGAAGTCTTTCCCGAAGCGGCTGATACCATCGCCGAAGAGAAGATCCAGACGGCTCTCGACACGCAGTCCCCGACGTCCTTCGAGCGATATAACGCCGAAAAAAAGCAGTGGGTCGAAGCCAGAGTCCACCCGAGCGACGACGGCGTCATCGTCGTATTCACCGAAATCACCGACTCGAAAGTAGCCGAGCGGGAACTGGATCACGTTCTGGAAACGACCCCTGTCGGAATCGTGCTCCTCGACGCCGAGGGGGATATCACTCGTGCGAACTCACGTGCCGAAGAGTTACTCGGCCTGTCAAGACGCAAGATAGGTGGAACGGCGTACGACCACCCGGACTGGGACATCTGGGACGAGGCGGGCGATCCGATCCCACGCGACGACCATCCGGTCACGCGCGTCTTCGAAACTGGCGAGACTATTACGGGGTTCACCCACGGAATCACGCTCCCGGACGGGTCCGAACGGTGGCTGTCGAGCAACGTCGCCCCGATCAAAACTGAGGACGGACCCGTTGAGCAGATCATCGTTGCACTGGACGATGTCACCGTTACCAAACGTCTCGAACAGCTCATCGAGACGTTCCATCCCGTTAACGAGATTCTCAACAGCGCAACCGCTGACGGGGAGACCAAACAGGCCATCTGTGAGTTGCTGGCGGACACACGGGAATACCAGCACGTACGGATCAGTGAGCACACCCCAGGCACAGCACCAAACGAATCAGATCTCCAGGAGGGGACAGGGGCTTTTGCTGCCAACGAGTCGGTCCCCCTCCCGATACAATCGCAGACAGAGGTCGCTCCGGCTGAGGTCGCTGTTGAAACAGGCGATGTACAGGTCGTTACGAGGAACCGAACCGACTCACGGTTTGACCGGTGGCGAGCATACACACTCGACCGGGGGTTCCAGGGCGGAGCTATCGTTCCCCTTCAGCATCGGGGACGGGTCTACGATCTACTCGTCCTGTATACAGACCGTGGAGAGGCGTTCGGGAGCCGCGAGCAGACACTCCTGACAACGCTCGGTAAGAGGATCGGGCAAGTTCTTCACTCACTCGAGACGGAGCGCATTCTCCATGCCGACACGATGACCGAACTCACCTTCGAGAGCACTGACCCGGCGTCGTTTTTCGTCTCCGCTTCCGAACAGCTGGGTTGTACGGTCGAGATCAGGGACACGATTCCGGCCTCGGATGAAATGTTTGTTCACTATGCGTCCGTTCAGGACGCTTCGTTGGATGCTCTGGGTGATATCGCGGGGAACGGAGATTGGGCCGCCCAGGTGCGACAGATCGGTCATACTGAGGACCCGCCGGGTGGAGAGGTCGAAATCGGACTGCACCGACAATCCCTGGCCCAGACACTCGTCACAGAGGGTGCAGTCGTCACGACGGATACGGTAACTGACGGCCGG
>Ga0207770_100794_pt1 | contig 10135 bp, 7 predicted proteins | sample A23E2SouthBayCA_FD_187729 | JGI IMG/M metagenome (GOLD analysis project Ga0207770, IMG submission 187729) | Aerobic enrichment media microbial communities from Eden Landing Ponds, California, USA - A23 E2 (SPAdes) | ecosystem: Environmental > Aquatic > Marine > Unclassified | place: Emeryville, CA... | reverse complement strand
CGTTGTATACGTTCACACAGACGACACCGGTCGCTACGTCGGGCCATACGGATACGACGTGGAGACACCGGGGATCCAGACGCTCGCTGAAGAAGGCGTACTGTTTCGAGACGCCCATACCGCCGCACCGACGTGTTCACCGAGCCGCGCGGCCCAGATGACCGGAGCGGCACCTCACTCGTCCGGAATGGTCGGGCTCGCCCATCGAGGGTTCTCGCTCTCCGACTACGACCGTCACCTGTCGGGGTATCTCTCTGACCACGGGTTCGAATCCGTGTGCGCCGGCCAGCAACACGAGATCGGTGCCGGAGACGAGCGCGTCGTCGATTCGCCGGCCGCCGTACTTGGGTACGACCGCGTCCTCACCGGTGACGAAGGCGCCGTCGGTGATTTGCCGATCGATAGCGAGAGCACCAGAACGGACCTGGCTAACGCGGCTGCCGTGGCTGACTATCTCGGGAGTGATCCCGAGGAACCGTTCTTCCTGTCTCTCGGCTTATTCAACACCCACCAGCCGATGCCACTCGAACAGGACCTCGTCGACCCGGATCACGTCGAGATACCGGCCCCGCTTCCCGATCACCCGGACGTCCGCCGAGAGATTGCCGCCTATCACGTCCTCGTGAACTACGTCGACGAGTGCGTCGGCCAGGTCCTCGACGCACTCCGCGGGTCCGGCCTCCTCGACGAGACAGTCGTCGTCTTCTCGACCGATCACGGCGCCCCATTCCCGCACATGAAGTGCAATCTCTTCGAGGACGGCACCGGTATCTCGCTGATAGCCCGGTTTCCGGACGACGTAGCCGACGCCCGCGGACGGACCGAGGACGCGATCGTTTCAAATGTCGACCTCGTGCCGACGCTCTGTGAGGCAACCGACACGCCGATTCCCGAGTGGGTCCAGGGGAACTCTCTCTTGCCGCTCGTCCGCGGCGAGAGGGGGTCGGTGCGCGAAGAGGTATTTACTGAAGTGACCTACCACGCGGCGTACGAGCCCAAACGGTGCGTCCGGACCGATCGGTACGTGTACATTCGGCGGTATGGCGATGGCGAAGGAGAGCCCCAGTGGGAACGGGACGCGGGGCCCGTCCCGCGTGTGGCGCCGAACACCGACCACGGTCCGTCGAAAGATATCGTCCAAGACGCGGGGCTCTTCGATCGACCCTTCCCCCGTGAGGCTCTCTACGACCGCACGCTCGATCCGGCCGAGCGGGAGAACCTCGTCGCCGCCTCCGATCACCAGAACGTGCGTGACGACCTGGCCGACCGGCTCGAAGACTGGATGGAAAAAACGGGTGACCCGCTACTTGATGGGCCGGTGTCGAAACCGGAGGGGGCGATCGCGGACCGTCGCGACGCGCTCCATCCTGACGAGGGTGACTACGAACCGGAGACCGCGCGATAGGGATAGATACCAGCGGGCGACGGAACTGTTGGCAATGCCGGGCTCGGATCAACGCTCTCTGTGTTCGACGACGCATCGCAGACACACTGTTGTCGCGGAACTCCGCTCTCTGTCGTAGTGGGCGGATTTCACATAGATAGTCGTCTCAACGATAAACTTCGATTCTGTCCAGTGAGGACCGCGAATTCGACCGCGTGAATTCCGAACCCGTGACTCGAAATCGGCCGGTGACAATATCGACGGACTTCGGGTCGGATATGCGGACTGGAAGACTGCGTGATAGAATAGTCTTGACGTCGACTACCTCCCGGATCGGATCCCTGGCCGCGTGTGAGCCGTTATCGACCTGATCGTCACAGGAGTTTTTCCACAGTTTACCCAAAAGTCATTAGCTCCGACTGAGCCGGGATAGACATGGATCCGACAGTAATGCTGCCGCCGTTCCCGGACGAACGGTGGACCTTCGCCGAGCAACTCGGCATCGGCACCGCGGTCGTTCGGTTCTGGGGAGTCGAAGAATGGTGGGAGTACGATACCTTGCAACGGGCCGTCACCCGCTTCGCCGACCACGGCTTCTCGCTTGACGTCGTCGAAGACCGGCCGCCGATGGAGAAGACAGTGCTGGGCGAACCCGGCCGCGACGAGGAGATCGAGACCGTCAAGAGGCTGTTGCGAAACATGGGCCGTCTCGGGATCGACACGTACTGCTGGGTGTGGACAGAGAACCCGCTCGGTGTTCTCCGGACGTCTGATTCGATCCCGGCTCGGGGCGGGTCCCGCACCACTGGCTACGACCACGAGTGGACCGGGAGAGCGGGACCGCACCCCGCGGCCGACATCGCCGAAGAGGAGTTGTGGGACAACCTCCAGTACTTCCTCGACGAGGTTGTCCCGGTCGCCGAGGAGGCGGGCGTGAACATGGCGTTGCATCCCGATGACCCACCGCTATCGCCGATCCGTGGCGTCCCCCGCCTTGTGACCTCGGTCGACAACTACGAACGCATCCTCGAGATGTGTGAGAGCCCCAATCACGGCGTGACCTTCTGCCAAGGTAACTTCGCCGCGATGGGAGCCGATATACCCGAGGCTATCAAGCGACTGGGCGAGGACATCCACTTCGTCCACTTCCGCGATGTCGACGGCACGGCCGACTCCTTCGTCGAGACGTGGCATGACGACGGGCCGACCGATATGAAGGCCGCAATTGAGGCCTACCAGAGCACCGATTTCGACGGGCCGATTCGACCCGACCACGTCCCGAAGATGGTTGACGAGACCGACCGCGACGAGGCAATGGAAGGCTACACCGACATGGGGCGCCTGTACGCGGTCGGCTACATTCGTGGATTGTTGGAGTGATCGACGAGAACACTATTCGCTTCGAACGTGGCGGTTGAGACGAGAAGGGGGCGTATACCCGGGGGCCGGCTGGGGTCAATCCACCGATCGCCGCATCGGTTCCGAACGTCACGATCGAATCGTTATCGCGATTCTCTGTGAAGGGGGACGAACCCGTTGAGTCGACGGCGGAGTGACAGGGCCACTCCCCCGTGTAGACCTGTGTCCGACGGGGTCGAGCAGCCCCTCGTCGTAATCGGTCCTGTCGATCTCGACCGTATCTGTTCCGAGGGCGGGAGTAGGCAGAAAATGATCGTTCGGACCCGGGACGACCGAGTAGGGGCTCTCGCTCGCGGCCGATCCCACCGTCCCCGTCCTGTGGCTGCTCGGGTGCTCCGAGGACGACGCGATGATCACCCTGGCATCGGCGATCGACTCATGGTCGCGGCTATCACCGACTCAAGCAGGGGCTGGACGACCGGGCCGTCGAGCGATTCAACGCGGAAGATAACCGACTAATCCTGAACGACTACGATGGGGGCGGGAGTGCCGACCCGAACTGCTTCTCGGCGTCTTCCAACCGGCCGATACCGGACTGAGAAAGGATCTGCCCCCGCACCGGGGCGGCGATCGATGAATGCGGTCACCGCCGGACGTCTTTGCCTCTTTCCAGCGCCGTTGGCACCTACCGAAAGTCCTCGGCCCAGTCGGCAGTGGCGACATCGCTCCGGATGCGCCACTCCAGCAGAGTGTCCAGCAGGTCGCGTTTTACGTCTTGGTGGTCGGGGTCGTCCCACAGGTTCTCTGTCTCTTCGGGGTCGGCGTTCAGGTCGAACAGCTGCCCATCGTCGAGGTGTCGCGGGGACCCGGTGTCGTAGACTCGGGCCGTTGCGGCCACTTTCACGGTGAGAGGTTTCGGTCGAGTGTTATCTCGAGGAGGTGTGAGAGGGGAACGTTAATCAGTGTCACTCACATCCGGTTCGTGTATGGTCAAGGACTCCGACAAACCGGACGGTGCACGCGCTGACGCCGGCCCTCAGTCGTCAGAGGACCGGACGACCGACTCGGGTCCCAGGGACCCAAACGTCAGCGAGATCAGGACTCTCCTCTTCGAGGACAACGACACCGAGAAACACCAAGAGGCATACGATAAATTCGTTCGACTCGTAGAAAGTGGTACTCCGCTCGTCAACGGAGTCGGAATCGCGGTTCGCAATCGGTTGGAAAACCCGGAGGACAGGACAGTCGCCGTCTCCCACCTGACGATGATGGTCCCCGTCGCGCCCGAGGCATTCGAGGTTGTGATCCCGACGCTGAGCGAGATCGCGGCGGACGAAACCGCACCGCAACGCGCCAATGCGACCCGCGTGTTGTTCCAGTTCGCCACTGCCGGGACCCGCCTCGACGACCGGACCTTCGATGTGTTGACCGACATCGTCGAGAGCGGCGCTCCGGAACCGCGGAAATTCGCCGTCTACACCCTCGAAACCGTTTCGCAGGAACGACCCGATAGGGTCGTAAACGCGGTCCCGAGACTTCTTTCGTTCATCGAGGAATCCGCGTCGACGCCGGATATGGGCGACTTTCTCGCGCAAGACGACGACGTTCCAGGTTCGGACGTACCGATGGCGGCCGAAAACGCGGTCCGGGAACAGCGGCTCGATACCGCCGACGTCAGGGCTGCAGCGGGGGAGACTGTCGCCCGCGTCGCCGAGGAACGTCCGCACGAGGTGTCGCTCGGGTCGGCGTCGTTGGAGGTGCTCCTGACCGACGACTCCCCCGCAGTCCTGCGGGCGGGCACACGGATCTGCGACGCGCTCGCTGGCAGGCAACCGGAGTGCGTCTTCGACGTACTACCGGCGCTTGTCGACCGACTCGGGCCGAAAGAAAGCGATGAGACGCGGTCGTCCGCCAGCGAAGCGGTCAGGACGCTGTGCGAGCACGACAGGGCAGAAGTCAGGTCTGTCCTGCACGACCGGAGCGACCCGGCCTTCGCGAGCCTCCGTTCCGGTCCGCCGGCGAGCCTAGACGCGTGTCGCGTTCTCAGGGCCGTACTGGCCAGAGAGAGACAGATGACCGACGCGGACGTGAGCCATCGATCGCTGGTCGACCGCCTGGGAGAACTGTTGGCCGACGACGACCCGGCGGTCCGCGCGTCTGCCGCGCTCGCCACCGGCCAGTTGGAAGTCTCCGAAGACATCGTCGAACTACTCGATCCAGCGCCCTCCGAAGCTGACGCAACGGAATCGAACGAGAGGGCGGACAAACGAGCATCGGGAGAACCGAAAGACGCTGTAGCCGGCAGTTCAGAGGGGTAGTTCCGCAGGACGTCCCGCCGTTGCTCCGAAGCTGATCCGGGAGCGAGCGGCCATCGATGACTCAGAGCTTGTACCGGTAGACCCACAGCAGCGCGTAGATAGAGTACGGAAAGATGCTAAACGCGAGCCCGATAGTACCGAAGATTCCCGCGTCGACACCAGTGAACCACACCAGCGACAACACCACCAGCACCAACCCGGCCGTTCCCAGCGTCAGGAGAAACGACCCGAGCAGGACAGACAAGATCCTGGCAGTGAACTCTCTGAACTGATACAAGAAGCGCTCAACCGTCTGCCGCAGTTGGTTCGGTGCCTCGTCGGCCGAACCTTCGTTTTGAGCCATCACGTCTACTCGGTTCCAAGCCACTCCTGTTAAATCTTCCTCCCCTCGTCCCGAGCAGTATCCGCGACGCTAGTACGAGGGAGATCGCCCCGTTCACCCGCGATCGACGTCCTGACTGGGTGGGTGCGTCTCTGACATCCGTCGAACACCAGTACGTTTTATTCGTCTCGATGGGATTCGTCGACTATGGAGATAACAGACGTCGAAGCGTTCGCACTGTCATCGCCGATTGAGCCGCCCCAGGATCGGCCGTTCCACGGCGGAACCCGCCAGTTGCTGAAACGCGATATCGTCCTCGTCGTCGTGGAGACGGTCGACGGGACCCGCGGCGTCGCCACCGCAGGTGCGAGCAGTTCCGCGATGCGCGAGTACTTCGAGGGCGACTCGAAGAGCACGTTCGCCGACGTAGTCTCCGGACCCGTTGCCGACGCCCTCGAGGGGGAGACCATCGACTCCGCTGCGGAACTCCACTCGGAACTCGCGACGACGGATCTCCCCGCACGCCTCCGCACGAAGGCCATCTCCGCGATGGACGTCGCTTTTCACGACATCCGCGGGCGCCAACTCGGCGCACCGGTCTACGAACTGCTCGCAGAGGGCTACGGTACCGATCCCACCACGGACCTCCCCCTCTACGCCAGCGCGGGGATGTACATGGAACCGGAGGGCTACGTCGAGCAGGCAGAGGTCATCGAGGACCTGGGCTTTTTCGGCTACAAGTACCGCCCCGGCATCGGCGTCGAGGGCGACCGTCGCACGGTCGAACTCCTCGCCGACGCGCTCTCCGAGTGCGAGGTCATGCTCGACGTCCACACCTGGTGGAAGCTCGGCGAGGCCTACGGCCGCGAGACGGTCCGCGATCTGGTCGCCCACGCCGGCGAGCACGACGCTTACTGGGTCGAAGAGCCCGTCGAACCCGACGACCACGAGGGCTACGTCGACCTCGCCGAGACCGGCACACCGCTGGCGGGCGGCGAGAGCGAGGAGACGCCCGAGGGCCTCGTCGCGCTCGGCGAGACGGGCGCCGTCGACTTTCTCCAGGGCGACGTCCGCCACCACGAGGGGTTCACCGGGTGTCGCGACGCCGTCGAGTTCTGTCGCGGCCGCGACGACGTCGAGTTCGTCCCGCACAACTTCGGGACGTGGATCGGCCTGGCCGCCAACGCACACCTCGTCGCCGCCGCACCCGAGGCCGACCTGGTCGAGTATCCCGTCTTCGAGGACGACCCGCTGTTCGACGCCGAACCAGACCCGGGCATGTACCCCTTCGACCTCGCCTTCGACCTGATCGAGGGCCAACCCGACGTCACCGACGGCGTCCTCTCGCTGTCCGACGACCCCGGTCTCGGCGTCGAAGTCGACCTCGACGTCGTCGAGGAGTACCCCTTCGTCGAGGGGCCCTGGACCGAGTTCCACTACGACGACGACTGACGGTCCGGGCGCCGGCCAACTCAATTCTCGAGTCGCACGTTCGAGGAGTCGCCGCCACGCGGCAGTCGCTCCGCGCCGAGAAGAATAAAAAATGACCGCTGCGTTGCGACTCAGCCGATGAGTCGGTCGATGTCGTCGTCGAGTTGCTGGTAGAGTTCCTCGGCGCGTTGCGCTTCTTCGTCGCCGAGCGGACGGATCGGTTCCCGGACCGTGCCGCCTTCGAGGCCGGCGAGGTCGAGCCCCTTCTTGACGACGGGCACGCTGATCGCGCCGGGGATGGTGTTGTTCTGACCGGTGCTGTCACGCATGTTCTGGAGAGGGAGACAGATGTTCCGGAGTTTCCGGGCGCGCTCCCAGTTCTCGTCCTGGAGCGCGTCGAACAGCGCCAGGCCGACCTCCGGGCGGAAGTTGCTCACGCCGGCGGAAAAGCCCTCGATGCCCTCGGCCCAGTAGGAGACGGCGAACGGTTCGGCCAGGCCGTCCACCCAGACGACGTCGTCCGACCCGCGCTCGACGCCCGCGCCGAGTTTCACGGGGTCTTCGATGGCGTACTTGATCCCGACGACGCTGTCGAGGTGCGTGAGGTCGACGAGATAGTCGACCGACGGGGAGAAACCGCGGACGTACGGCACCAGTGGTCGGTCGATCACCGAACTCAGTTCGTGGTAGTACTCGAGCAGTCCCTGCTCGTGGACGTAAGTGTGGTCCGGCGGCATCACCATCATCGCGTCGACGCCGAGGCGCTCGTACTGTCGGACGAGATCGCTGGCCTCACGAGTCGAACCGCCGACACCGGCAAGTACGCACGCCTCGTCAGGGAGCGCATCGACGACCGTCCTAGCGTGGGCTACGCGCTCATCCCGCGCGAGAGAGTGATACTCGCTGATGTTCGCGCTCGCCATGAAACTGCGAATGCCCGCGTCATACAGTGCTCGTGCGTTCGCCGAAAGCGCTTCGTGGTCGACCGCGCCGTCGGAATCGAACGGGGTCAGTAACCCAACGGTAACACCTCTAAGACGGGATCTGACCGCTTTGCTACGTGCCATCGTGTGTCCGTGGTCAACGGAGAGGCCAATATATCTACCGGTCAGACAGACTCCCGATGGCATGTTCTAACGGCGCTTGCGTGTTGTGGACCGGTGCGTGTCATTGGTCTCGAAGTTCCGTGCGCGCGAGTCACATTTGCGGTTCCGAGTGGTCCGCGCCGATCGGCCGGAGCGGTAAGAATAAGTGTAATCGTTCACCCATCTGAGATGTGACGACCGACATCAGAGCGCTCATCATCGGCGGAAACAGGTTCTCGTTCCACCGGTTCGATCGGATGGGACCGTTACTCGAGGAGACGGTGACGTCGATCGGCGTCAACGCTGATCTGACCACCGACCGGGACACGCTGACCGACCTCGATGGGTACGACGTGATCGTGGATTACACGACGGACAGTACATTGAGCGACGAGCAGCTCGACGGGCTCCTGTCGTTCGTCGAGGCGGGCGGCGGTTACGCCGGCGTCCACTGCGCGTCGGACCTGACGGCTACGGTCGACGGGCATCGGGACGAACCCGTCCCCGAACTACGGGACATGATCGGCGGACACTTCCTCAGACACCCATCCCAGACGACCTTCGCAGTGAAGGTCGCCTACAGCCACCACCCGGTCTCGGCCGACCTGGACGACTTTCAGGTGTGGGACGAACCGTACGTCGTCGATTACGACGACGACGTGACCGTCCTCGCAAGGATGGACCACCCGGAGGTCGGGGACGCCCCCGTCTCGTGGGTGACCGAGTACGGCGACGGACGCGTGTTCTACAGTTCACTCGGTCACGACTATCCCGCTCACGTCAACGACGGAGCGCAGGCGCTCCTCCAGAACGGAGTTCGGTGGGCGGCCGGTGGTCCGCCCGACGAATAAGGGGCTCGAGACCGACCCATCGGGCGAGGGGCGGAACCGCCCGCTGACGTCGATCCGGTCCCGCCGGCAGCGGTGTTTGAGCCGCGCCCCTCGCACACTGGAAGAATAGATTCACCGTGTGTTTCCGGTATTGACTACGCTCACGGGGGACACGGGAACCTACTGAGGGCCCCGAAGGGTCTCGATGTGAGCGGTGAGGTCCGCGACGACATCCGGGTGGTCCCCGGCGACGTTCTCAGTCTCCCCGGGGTCCGATTCGAGGTCGAATAGGATCGGTCCGCGGTCGCGGATCGCGTACTTCGTTTCCGCTTCGTCCCACGGGTCCGCATCGCCAACCTGGTCATTAGCCGTTCGGTTGGTGTCGTAGCCGCGGACGAGCTTGTACCGGCCGTCGAACGCCAGTCGCCAGTTCCCGATCCCCGAGTAGACGGCGTCGCGGTGCCCGTCGGTCTCGCCGGTGAGGTACGGCAGGAGCGACCGACTATCCGTCTCCCCCGGATCGACGCCGGCTGCGTCGAGGAAGGTAGCGTGGAGATCCAGCACCGACGCCGGTTCGTCCACGACACCGCGGGAGCGCACTCCCGGCCCTGCGACCACGAGCGGAACGCCCACCGACGGCTGGTAGGGCGAGCGCTTGTACCACTGACCGTGGTCGCCGAGCATTTCGCCGTGGTCGGACGCGAAGACGATCAGTGTGTTCTCGCGTTCGCCGCGCGCCTCGAGTTCGTCGAGGTACCGGGCGAGCCACCGGTCGATGTTCTCGACCATGGCGGCGTAATTCCGACGAACGGCCTGTGCCGTGTCCGCGTCCATCTCACCCGGGTCGACCCGCTCCGGGAAGTCGACGTCCGGGTCGCGGTACCACCCGTGCATCTCTTCAGTGACGTCCCAGGGGTTGTGCGGGCCGGCGAAGTTGACTACCAGGTGCCACGGCCGGTCGCCGGGCGCGTCCTCGAGGAGGGAGAGTCCCTGGCGGGCGATCCAGTTGTCACAGTAGGCGTGTTCCGGGAGCGGCGTCGGAAACGTCGCGTCGACGTCCGTCCCGGGTTCTCCGACGCCCCAGCGTCGACGCTCGAGGTCGTCGATGTGCGCCTCGGCGAGTCCGTGATCGGCCAGGTAGTCGACGTAGGGGTCCGCCGGTTCGGTGTACGTCGCGCCCGCCGCCCACTCGTCGGTCGTGCTGCCGAACGCGTCCCAGTACCCGGCGCTGTTCACACCGTCGGAAAACCCGTTCACCGCGAGGTTGTTTTTGCCGTCGATCCCCCAGTCCCCGGAGTGTTTCTGGAGGTCGAACTTGCCACAGCCCATGACGTGATACCCCGCCTCGTCCCTGAGTCGCCCGAAATACGTGCGGTCCGCGTACGGGTAGTCGGCGGAGTGGTCCC
>Ga0207770_100790_pt1 | contig 10191 bp, 11 predicted proteins | sample A23E2SouthBayCA_FD_187729 | JGI IMG/M metagenome (GOLD analysis project Ga0207770, IMG submission 187729) | Aerobic enrichment media microbial communities from Eden Landing Ponds, California, USA - A23 E2 (SPAdes) | ecosystem: Environmental > Aquatic > Marine > Unclassified | place: Emeryville... | reverse complement strand
TGAGGAGACGGAATTCCGATACCAAAACATTCTGTCTCTTCGCTTTCTACGGCAATAACGCAGTCGCGGCGGCTCCGTCTAGTGAAACTACAGAGCCGAGAACTTAGGAACCTTGGTGAGCGCTCGGTGGTATATAAAAGCGACTCTAATCGAATGAATGCAGCGGGGTAACTTAGGAAACCCGGGGTGTGGTCGGAGGCGGATTTACATCGAACGAGGGATGTGTTGAATGGTCGCATCGGAAGAATTGACCGTTACTCGTCCGACCAGTCCGACCAGACAGCGTCCGTCCACGCTCGGTGAATCTGGATGTCCCACATCTCCTTCGTGGAAGTCCAGGACCGGATGTTTTCGAGGCGCTCGATGATGGTGGCGAGTTCATCGGACCCTCGGATTTCCTCGTCGGAGTTGTTCTCCGCGAGGTCCGCCATAAGCGACGTCGTTTTTTTGACGTACGCGATTTCGTCGTTCTTGACCGCTTCGTCGTACGCTTCGACATACCGGGGGAATCCAAGTTCTTCAGGCTCGCGCTTCCACTGACGCATCGCTTCCTCGTGGCTCTCAACGTAGTTCTTGAGGTCGCTCGGTAGGGTTTCCAACTTCCGGCTGATGGAACTGGTTTCCCGAATGTTGGCCAGCGCCCCGCTCGCGTGTTCCGAGAGTTGTTCCAGGGTCCCGGCGGTCTTCGCGGGTTTCCGCAAGATGCTCCGGCCGTTCTGCTCCTTCGTGTGAGCGGGCCCGAAGAGGATTTTCGGAGTCATCACGTCAACGGGGTCCGTCCAGATATCGAAGCCGATGAGACGGCCGAGGGCGTGCTTGACGAGGAGCTCGTAGAACTCCTCACCGTACAGGCCCGGTCCGATGACGGCGTTGACCGGCGTCTCGTTCGGGGTTTCCCGGAGCGTTTCCAGGCAGACGAGCGGCGTGAGCAGGTCGTCGTTGGTCGCCGGGGAGTCGTACTCTCCGAAGCAGTCCATGATGCCGCGTTCCTCGAAGAGGATGTCCGGATCGGAGTGCTCGGGGTCGAAGGTGAGCGTCAGGTCGAACTGAACGTTCGCTTCGATGTAGTCGTTCCAGAATTCGATGGCGTTTTCGAATCGCTTGGTGCGGGTCAGGACGCCGCTGAGACTCTCTTTCCAGTCGATGGAGACGACAACGGTTTCCTTGTCCCACGGAGTGGTTCGCGGAGGTGCGGTGTCCTCCGGTTCGGTGTATTCCGGTTCTTTGTCCGGGGGTTCCGGTCCTGTCCCGGGGAGGTCGGAACGTCTGAGGATGGCGTCCAGGTCGATGTAGTCGGTATACTCGTCGAGACCGAGGATACCGCCGACACCGAGGCCAGCACCGGCTCCAATTCCGCCGATAGCTTTGAGGATTCCACGGGTTGTAATTAGTTTCTTGCTACTGTCGTCGTCATCGTCACCGGCATCTGTCATTAGCAGTTCCTCTCAATTACTGACGCGTCACGGCACTCAAGTGTGCCGTTCACTATATTGAGACAGCACTCGCCTGATTCGATAAGACAGGTGATATTATGTAGCAATTCTTCGTAGTGCCGTTCCGATTCCGAACCCGAGTGTCCCAAGACTAGCGGCGACGATAACCCCACCAAGGATTGCAAATCCAACTAACTGCACCAACCCCGGTGCTACCCCGGTTGTCCCGATACCAACAGAATTCAGAATAACTCCACCCATGGCGACAAACGCGAGCATCCAGCTTATTATAAGCCCCCCGTTGGAGTACGCTTGCACGGTGATGAGAGCGAGAAGAAGCACAGTATAGCCTTCCCACCAGAGAAGCGAATGGATGGTTGGAGACCCGATGGCCTTGACAGCCGCGAAGTAACCGAGAGAGCCAAGAAGGAGTACGACTACGCCGACGCCCCATCGTTTTGTCCATTGGCCATCTCTCCCGAGGAGAAGAGCATGGGTGCTAGCGGAGAACATACACAGACTTGTCCTGTAACTGGCCAAAAGCCTGTCGGTGAATTAGTGTCCCAAGCGTAGAGTTTCAACAAGGCCAGACAAATGGGATTGTAGTTCAGATCCACTTGTCCGATAGCCTTCCAATCTTGGAGAGGTCATACCAGCCCGGCAGTATAGGATTGACCCGTCAGGATTCATCGAGATCCTCAATCCAGTCCGATAAGACTGCAGCGACCTTTGTGTATGCGTCCCTTTTGCCTTGGTGATTACCGTCAATCTCATGATACGTCTCATCTGAGGTAACGACCGAGTAAGACTCAACGAGTCGTTTCACCTCTCTCAGCGGATGTTGGTCGAGTTCGTTTGGATTACTAGCATCGATGTCTGTCATAATTCGAGGTTAGTGGCCGGGAACTTAGGAAGTCAGGGGAGACGAGTCGAGATTCAACTCCGAATGAGGGGCGTGTCGAACCATCGAGACCACCTCCTTCGTCAACGCCGAGACCTAGGAAACCCGGGGTGAGGTGGGTGCACGCGAAGTCGGAGAGCCAGTTACTCGCGGGCACGAACTCTTAACAGTCCGGGCCGCGAGCGGTCAGTCGGACCGCCAGTCACCACCGATGACGCGAGACGTTAGCTCAGAACGCGAACGGCAGCATGACGGACCAAGGATAGGTGGAAGCGCAGCCGCGCGACCACCCGGGAGCGCGGCGAGAACCGCGAAATCGCCGCGCGGCAACGCTGGCCGCCCGGACCGTCGAACGGGAGTGAGACGGCCGGACGCAAGGGTGAGAATCCTGCAGCGCCCATATTTTCGAGGGGTATAATCACCGGATTGCGGCAGGATCGGCCACCTATCGAACGTAGCGCCGTTCCTTTCGTTCGACAGTAGAACGCTGAGTGGTCCATCGGTGGGATTCGCGTACAGCCAAACCGGCCGGCACAGAGAAAATCAATCGCTCATTGAGTCAGCATGTCTCGAACGAGTCGATCACGTCGCCCGTCGAATATGTCTCGACCAAATCCTGTTCGTCGAAGTCAGAGTCATCACTCCAGATGGCTGCATCGCTGGCGAGCGCACACGCCAGATAGAGTACGTCGTCGGGATCGGTGTCGCCGATTGCTTCGTCTGCCCTGTCGATAGCCGGATAGAAATCGTCGGCAGGCACGACTTCGATATACTGAAACAGCAGGTCGATGAACTGCGCTACTCGATCAGGTTCCATCCCGGACTTCTCCACGATCAACTCCTCGTAGTTTCCAATCTCGTCGTAGACGAATTCGGGCGTCAAGAGGTCTGGTTCGAGTGTGACGATGAGTTCTCGCGTTTTCGAATCGGCGATAAGTGCGGAGATGACGACGTTTGCGTCGATAACCAGCTTCATTCGTCGAGTTTAGGCCGACTCCTCGTCAACGCGCTTGCGTCCACTCTCGTTGATCTTATCGGCGATCTCTTGCACGTCACTCTCGGTGAGTTCACTCTCGCTGGTGAGTTCGTCCATCACTTCGAGCGCCTCGATTTTCTCCTGGATGGCCTGTCGCGTGACCTCACTCCAGTTGATTTCCGGGTGCTTGTCCATGCGTTCTTTGAGGTCGTCATCGACGTTGACCGTGATAGTCGGCATACTGGGAACTATGTGTACACAGAATACTGTGTCTTTCGGTGTGCATAGAATCTACCGATTTCGGCCACCTCACGCCTGAAAGGTCGATTCGTTCGGCAGACGAACCGGAGCCTGCAGCCCCCATATATTTTCGAACGACCCGAATCCGCAAGACTGCGGCTGGATATAGCGCTGCTAGCGGCGTTTTCACGTCCTTTGAGCGTTGGTGGTCCAGTCATGCATTCGTTCGATGGTCGAACGAATGGTATCGGAGAAAGTGTCTCGCAAGCCGAGATATGAATACCGGCCCAATGATATGCTTCTCTGTCTGGATCGCAACCAGCAGTCCTAGATCAGGACTCCGCTACCGGTTGGTCCGGCGTCTCCGGTGCCGGGGCTGGTGGTTCGTGCGTCCCGAACTCGGGATGAGTCTCCTCCATCCACACGTACACGACCGCGCCCGAGAGGAACATCAGGATCGCAGTCATGTAGAAGGCGGCCTCGGCGTTCACGAACTCCATCGAGAGACCAATCAGGATCGCGCCGATGGCGTAGCCGGAGTCGCGCCACATCCGGTAGACGCCCATGCCGGCCGACCGCCAGGTCGGGTGTGCGGCGTCGCCAGGCACGGTCATCAGGTTCGGATACAACAACGCCATTCCCAATCCGGAGACGGCGGCCAAAACAGTCCACGGGAGATACCCGTCGACGAGCACCATTCCGAGGACGCCAGCACCTGCCAGGAACATCCCTGCGACCACAGGTGGACGTCGACCGATGCGGTCTGCGAGTCCGCCGGTCCCAATCTGCAAGAAGTACATCGCGCTGTGGACGCCCACGACGACGCCGACTGCTGCGATACCGAGTCCCTGGCTGGTGAGATACAGTGGCACCGCGATCCAGAACAGCGTATCGACGAAGTTCTCGATGTGACCGGCCTGCGCCGCGGCGAACAGCGTCCTGTCGCCGTAGGTCGCGCGCTTGAGCACCTCGTTGAACGGGAGATCCGCATCGTGATGATCGTCGTCACCCTCTGCCTGCGCGTACTGAACGGTTTCCTCGATCAGGAAGATAGCGATCAGGAACGCCAGCACGGCGACGGCGGCCAGGAAGTAGAACGGTTCGGGTCGGAGGTTCCACTGCCCGGCGATGAGACCCGTGATCCACGCGCCGGCAGCGACACCAGTGTACCCGAACGCTTCGTCGATCCCGACCGCGAGACCGCGCTTGTCCGGACCTGCGAGGTCAATTTTGGCGTTGATCGCCATGCTCCAGGTCAGCGCCTGGTTGATGCCGAGCAGGACGTTCCCGACGGTGACCCAGCCCCAACTCGGGGCGAAGATCAGAACGAGCGGGAGCGGAAGTGCCGTCGCCCACCCGAGCACGAGGACGGGCTTGCGGCCGTACTCCTCGCCCCACTTGCCGGCGTACAGGTTGAGGATAGATTTGACGATCCCGAACGAGACGACGAACGAACCGATGACGAACAGCGACTTGACGCCGAGGACGTCCCGGCCGAGGACGGGCACGACCGCGCGCTCTGACCCGATCGTCAGCCCGGTAGCGAACACGAGCAGGACGTGCAGCGAGAACTGCCCGAGGTGTTCGCGGATTCCCTGTGTGAGGTTAGTTTCCGTGCTCATCGATTACTCGGCAGCGCAGTTGTTCGGGCCGAGTTCGAGCTCTGCCAGTTCGTCGTCGGGAACCGGTTCCTGCCCGACGTTCGTTCGCTTGACGCGTTCGAAGTTCGGCGGATGGTCCGGTATGTCGCCGGCGAGCGTCTCGACGAACTCATCGCGGTCACGTCCGAGGTCCTCGTTCCGTTCCTTGACGTCGCCGAGGGTTGCGGTCACTGGCGGTTCGGGTGAACCGGGGTCGTGTGCCGGCAAGACGACCGCGTCCTCCGACCGGTCCAGCAGGCGCTGGAGGCTCTCATAGAGAATGTCGGCATTCTGTTCGACGTTTGAATCCTCGATTCCGGCTTCAACGCCGAGTTCGACGCGCCCGACGCTCTGGTGGAAGAGCGTGTCGCCCGTGATCAGTGCTGCACCATCGATGTCGAATGAGATGCTTCCTTCACTGTGTCCAGGCGTATGGACGACCTCGATTTCGAGATTGCCGATCGTCATGGTTTGCCCATCCTCGATGGGAGTTACGTCGATAGCGAGCGCATCCTTCGGATGGAGGTAGTAGGGGACACCGTGTCGCTCGGCGAGTTGCGCGCCACCGGAGACGTGGTCGGCGTGGGCGTGCGTGTCGAAGACGCCGACGAGGTTTGCATCGTGGTCGTCGAGAATCTCCTCGTACTCTTCAAGGTAATGTGACGGGTCGAAGACGGCGGCGTCTCCCGTCGAGATGAGAACGTGCGAGAGACAGCCCTTCCCCGGCCGGGCGACCTGAATGAGCGTGCCGTCGAGCTCGGCTGGAACGTTCGCGTGTCGGTGAACGCGACTCCAGCCGTTCATCCCGTCCGTGAGCGTCAGGGCATCGTATCCCATTTCCAGAAGCACCTCCGTGGCGGTTTGCGAGACGACGCCAGCGGCACAGACGGTGACGATCTCTTTATCTTCGGGAAGGGCCGACAGCTCATCTTTCGCTGCTTCAGGATTGTCGGTCAGTTCGTCGTAAATATCGATATTGACACTGTCTGGAATGTGCCAGTCGTCGAAGTCCGCTTCGTGGCGAATGTCGAGAACGACTACGTCCTCGCCATTCGTCTGGACGCGTTCACTGAGTCGATCGGGGTCGATTTCCGGCATGAGTATCTCTTCATAGACGGATTAGCAGTATATAGCTCCTGCCGGACATGACCGGCACCCTTAATTTATTACATCCCAAATACGCTCGTATGAGCCTCTACGAGGCCTCGTTCCGGGTCAAACACGAGTGCCCCTATCGGGAAATCTCGGAACACTATCCGGACCTCACGATCCGCGAGTGGTATCTGAGCGATTGCCAGGTAATCGAGCTCACGTCACCCGAGTCGCCGACAGAAGAGTTGCTCGAAGAAATCGACCGCCTCGGGACGGTGCTCCACGAGTCGGTCGACGAATCCGGTCTTCACGTCGTCACGCAGTCCTGTCTCTGTTCGCTAGAGGACTCCATCATCGAACGGTTCGAGGAATTCAACGCCCTGTACCAGCCGCCGACGATCCATCGTCAGGGGTGGGAACACTACACTGTCATCGCGTTCGACGAGAGCGATGTTCGGGCCCTTCTGCAGGACTTAGAGGACGACAGGGACATCGAGGTGCTCTCGAAGACCGCTATCACGGAACAGCAGATCCCACACAGTATGTTGGCCCCGGTCGATCAACTGTTCGAAGACGTGACCGAGCGGCAGATGGCGGCACTCCGGTTGGCCCTCGAAAGCGGGTACTACGAGCAACCTCGGAAGACATCGCTCCGCGACCTGGCCGACCAGACGGCTGTCGCTCGCTCAACGTACGAAGAACACCTTCGGAAAGCGGAAAACAAACTCCTGACGAACGCCGGGCAGTTCCTGCGCCTGGTGACCGCGACGTCGTCGGCAGATCCGCTGCAAATAGCGAAGTCGGCGCAAGCCGAGCAGGTCGCCGACTGAACAGGCGTCCGTTCGGAGAGGAACGCGAGATTAACCGATAGTGATGACTTTGTCGGCATCTTCGACGATACGGAGACAGTCATCCATCGTCCCGCGGGGTCTGAGATCGTCCGCTTCGAGGTCACGGGAATCCAGACACGTTCCGCAGGCGGAGAGCTGACCGCCGTTTTGCGTGTATTTTAGCATCACGCCGTGTGGGGTCAACTGCCCCGCGCACGGTGGCGCGGGGCTTGTCAGTGAACTCGGCCTCCACCAACTATGGTTAGTCGGACGGGACAAATCCCCGATTCGGCTTCACGGTTCCAGATCACGTCTTTGAGTACATGGGACAGTGGGTTTCGGTACTTCCACGAGCGGACTCCCTCATGGAGGGGTTCGGTATTTGGGTGTCTACTAGTAGTTCCTGAATGTGGAACGCCCTTCCGGCGAGAGTCACTCTCCAACTGTGCAGTCACCAAACCTGAGGACTGCTAGTAGTTCCTCTCTGACGGCGCGGAAGATACGTCCCGGCGTCTGTCAGAAATAGCGTGACCGGTACAGAGAATGAGTTCAGCAGAAACCGCTTAGCCTGACAGGACGTCTACAACCCGTGAACCGCGACGTTTCCTCTTTCCCTATATCGTTTTGATTATTTGGGTGAAAACCGATCCGCATAATTTTGCCCGGCACGAAGTGCTCGTGTGGAGTACGAGATCCGCGCGGACGAATCGGTGAGCACCGCCGTGATACGTGCGGTCAGCGCTATCGAAGGTCGTGAACCTCGTTCCCTGCGCCCCCTTTCGGATGTGCTCGATCCGGATGCCCTCGATGCCTTATTCGAACCGCGGTCGAACGGACGGCCTCGGATCGGTGGCCAACTCTCGTTCATTTACTCCAACTGCGTGGTCACCATCGACAACGGCGAATATCTCTCCCTCGACCTGCTCGAAACGGCACGGTACGAAAAGCAAGGACGGAAATCGAGTCACCGTCACCCCGAGTGACTATCGGATCCGATGGTCGTTCGTTGCGAATCATGGCCCGGGGTCACGAACGGTCAACAGCCCTTGGGCCATGAGCCTGCGCGCGATCACGACGAGACCGTTCCCGAATCCATCGCCGAAGATCGCCTGTTCCTCCTTTGTCTCGGGCATGATCGAGCTCACCAGGATCGTCGATCGGTCGATCAGGAGGAGCCGACCGATCGCCGTGTCGTCTTTCATGGCGTCCTCACCATGTAGCCACTCAAGGCCCGAAATGAACGTTGTTGCGCCCGGCACCTCGTCCTGGATCCGGTCCTGAATGGATTCCGTTAACGCGCCGATGACCAGGTTGACCCCATTGCCGACCTGATTCAACACGTCGACGAGATCGGGCGTCAGGAGTGACTCATCACCGATGACCAGTACGACCTCGTCAGTCGCCTCTGAAATAAGCTGGTCCGTCCGGTTCTCGATCGCTGTCTGCCCGGTCATCGCCCACACCTGCTGGATGGCCGAGTCGTCGTCCGAATCAATGATCTCGACCGGATCTAACGCATCGTGGAGGCGTTGGACGCGGGCCTCGTACTGATCCCGGAGGATTTCCGTCGCCTCGTCGAGCGAGACAGCGCGAAACCGTTGTGGACTCGAATGCTGGATCTCGACGAGCCCTTGCGCCTCCAGGACCCGAATCGCATCGTAGATGCGCGTTCGAGGTACCTCGGTCATCTCGCTGAGTTGCTTTGCTGTTCCCGTCTCTCACTGCGACAGGCCCACGAAGCATCGTGCCTCGTATTCTTTCAGCCCGAGTTGCTGGAGGACTTCGATCGCTTCCTCCAAGTTGTCTGTTGTAGCCATGTGTCCCAACCCCGGAGTATCCGGGTCTTCTCTGAAGAGAGAACCTCGGGACAGAAAGGTATTGTCACTACCGCCATGACGATCGACAAGCGGAAGTCAACGTGTACGGTCCGAGGCTGTCGGTTCAACCGATCACCAGAATCGACGAAGGGGGCGTGTCATGTATCTCGTGACAACAGTATCTAGGTGGCAACACACAGAATAGAACCCCGCTTGCCGGGCAAGATAGATTGTCACCCGTTTCATCACAAAACTATTATGCCCGGGGACGTCTTACCTGTTCAACAGGCATGCAGTCAAGTTCTGTGTCCCAACCACCGTACTTCTGCGTGCCGACTCGCCACCTCGCGTGGCGGGGTTCGGGACAGACGGAATCCATAGATGAGTAGTGATCCGAGCGAGGACCCACAGGCTGCTGCGGTCGAACAGCTCGAACGGTTCGGGTTGAGTAACTACGCCGCGCGGACGTTCGTTGCACTTGCCAGCCTCGGGACGGGCACCGCCAGAGACGTAAGCGAGGTTTCGGAGGTGCCCCGCACCCGCGTGTACGATGCCATCGACGAGTTACACGACCGGGGCCTCGTCGATATTCAGAACTCCTCGCCCCGACAATTTTGGGCGATCTCTGCCGAAACTGCAAGTCGAACGTTCGAACACGAACTGCAACATCGGACGGAGATCCTCCGGACGGCTCTGGGTGAACTCGAACCCGTCGAGCGAAAGGCAGAACAGCGCGGTGTCTGGACGGTCGACGGGCAAACGGCGGTTACGACACGAGTCCGGGAGTTCTTCGACAGCGCGGAGGAGGAGATCGTCTACATGACCGTCGAGGACCTCCTCACCGAGGAGCTAATCGACGGGTTAGCAGACGCGGCGAATCGCGGTGTGTCGATCAAACTCGCCGGGATTTCACAGGACGTTCAAGAGCGCATTCAGGATATCATTCCCGGTGCGACGATGTTCGAATCGCTGTGGGTGTGGTCGGATACGTCGGCCGGCCGGCTCATGATGGTGGACGGGAAGAAGACGCTCGTGAGCGCACTCGTCAACGGTGCGGAAGCGGGCCCGTCTGACCCGCGGTCGGAGACTGCCATCTGGGGTGAGGGCCCGTCGAACAGTCTGGTCGTGGTCCTGAAGGCGATTTTCACCTGGCGACTCGATTCATAGTGACTAGGGAAGTGATTTGCCTGTCGAGACGATCAAGCCAGTAATGGGTCGGCTGGACGATATTACGCTCGAAGAACTCCAGAGTCTCAAAGACC
>Ga0207770_100784_pt1 | contig 10247 bp, 9 predicted proteins | sample A23E2SouthBayCA_FD_187729 | JGI IMG/M metagenome (GOLD analysis project Ga0207770, IMG submission 187729) | Aerobic enrichment media microbial communities from Eden Landing Ponds, California, USA - A23 E2 (SPAdes) | ecosystem: Environmental > Aquatic > Marine > Unclassified | place: Emeryville, CA... | reverse complement strand
CCGCCGAGGCGTACCCCGTCGAGACCGTCGAGGTGGTTCGGGAGGGCCCGGTCCACGGGGGCGGCCGCGACCCCGCCGAGGAGGCGACGCCCGGCGGGAGGACCGCCGGCGAGTGAGCGGCGGTGGGGTCACCGGACGAACCCGGCGGCGGCGTCGAGCGGTTCGGGGAGCCGACCGAGGACGTCGGCGACCTCGTCGCGGTCGAGCGCGCCGGTGAGGAAGGCCGCGCCGAGGAACACCGCCCCGCCCAGCGGCGGGACGACGACCAGGGCGACCGCGTCGGCGGTCAGCGCGGCGTCGACGAGGTAGATCGGCCCCGCGGCGACGGCGACGGTCGCGGCGATCCGCAGCGGTCGGAAGTCCGCGAGCGGGTCGTAGCCCAGCCGGTGTGCGACCCGGACCAGGAGGACGAACATCGACCCGTAGCCGACGCTGGTGGCGACGGCGGCGCCGTACATGCCGAACCGCGGGATCAGCGCGGCGTTCAGCCCGGCGTTGACGGCGGCGGCGACGCCGGTCGCCGCCAGCAGCGGCTTCAGCCGACCCGACCCCTGACAGATCGCCTGCAGGGGGCGCGCGACGGCGAATCCGGCGGCGCCGGGCAACAGCAACAGCAGCGGCCCGGTCGCGACGGCGAACGCCTGCCCGTAGTACAGCGGGACGACGCGGTGGGCCATCGTCGCGAGGCCGACGCCCATCAGCAACACGAGCAGCGTCGTGTAGCGGGTGACCCGGCTCGCGAGCGCGGTGATCGCGGCGTGGTCCTCGTTGCTCCACAGCGTCGAACTGGAGTGCAACAGCAGACTCTGGAGGACGATGGGGACGATCCAGAGGTACTCCGCCATCGACAGCGCCGCCTTGTAGTAGCCGGTCTCGTCGCTGCCGACCAGCGCCCGCACCATCACGACATCGACGTGGAACAGCGACATCACCAGCAGGATGAGCACGACGTTCAGGCCGCTGAACGACAGCAGGGTGCGGTACGGCGGCGACCCCGCGGGGCGGACCAGCGCCCGCACGGACACCCGCCGAAGGACGACGACGGCGGCGACGAGGAACACCACCGCGTTGGCGACGATGTGGCCGATCAACATTCCGGTCACGCCCAGCCCCGCGGTCACGACCACCGCGATGCCGACCCCGACGGTCCCGCCCTTCTTCAGGACGCCCAGCGGCCCCGAGACGTGTTCGAGGCCGAACCCCAGCACGGTGTGGTCCCCGATGGCGCGGAACTGGCCGACGAACACGAACCCCACGAGGAGGTAGAAGTAGGTCGTGAACGAGGGCCCGAACAGCCGCTCGGCCAGCCCCAGCCAGGTGAACGCCGCGAGGACGACGACCCCGACGAGCACCAGGCCGAGTCCCAGCAGGAAGTAGAAGCGGATCACCCGCTCGCGCCAGTGGTCCTCCTCGCGCTCCTCGGCGACGAACTTCTGGAGGCCCTCGGTGACCGCCGCGCTGATCGGGATCATGTACAGCGAGTAGATCGACAGCAACACCGCGTAGTCGCCGTACCCGCCGGCCCCGAGCAGGCGGGCGACGATCGGGGTCGAGACGATGGCGATGAGCGTCGAGACGGCCTTCGATCCGAACAGCGAGAGGAACCGCGGGACGAGGCGGTCGGTGCCGCTCATGGGGGTCTTCGGGCGTCGGAGCGGGCGCACACTGGCGGCGAGCGAGGCCGCGGCCGGGGCTGGACGGCGGGGCTGTCGGACATCGCTCCCACCGTGGGGGTCACCCCCGGTAGTTATGTCTCGCCTACGGCGCTCGCGGCACCGAATCGCCGGACCGTACTCGCCGTGGGGGCGGGCTGACCGCCAGGCGGGTAAGCTCCGGTTTACTACGCCGGGGGACGCCGTCGGCCGACGTATGGCACAGCGAACCGGTCGAGAGCTGGCAGGTACGTGGGGTGAGACCGTCGAGCCGGTGGCGCTCGGGCGAGCGACAGTCGTCGCGCTGTCGGTCCTGCTGGCGGTCGTGACCCTCGCGGTCGCCGCGGGCGGGGCGGCGACGGGCGCGCCCGCCGCGGACGCGACCACGCCCGCCGACGGCGCCGCGGCGCCGAACGCGACGCCCGTCGACGTCGTGTTCGTGTTCGACAGCTCGGTCAGCACCAACGAGAACCGCTACCACATGGCACAGGAGATCGAGGACCTCCGCGCGGAGCTGGCCGCCGAGGGCGTCGACGCCCGCTACGGCCTGCTCACGTTCAACGAGTCGGTGCGTGTCGAGCAGCCGCTGACCGACGACTTCGCCGCCTTCGAGCGGGCGATGCACTTCCCGACGGCGGGCAACGAGGAGCACGCCTCGCGGGCGGTCCTGGCGGCGACGGAGATGGCGTTCCGCGAGGATGCGCGGCGTGTGATCGTCCTGGTGACCGACGAGGACGACGACAGCGACGCCGCGACGCGGCGAGCGGCCCGCGAACGCCTGGCAAACAGTTCGAACACGCGCTTCGTCGCGGTCTCGCCGGCCGACGCGTACGAGAGCTCGTGTGCGGTCCACTCGCCGCCGTGTGACGACGACGGTGACAACGAGCTCCGGACGGTCGCCGAGGACGTCGACGGCGACTGGATCGACGTGGGCCAGGACGCCGCGGCGGTCGTCGAGGCGGTCGGCGAGACGGTCGCGCCGCAGGTGAACGACTCGGCGGACGACGGGACGGAGACCGCCGACGATGGGGCCGATGACGGTGCCGACGTTGACCTCGGCGCCGACTACGTGACCCGGAACCTCTCGGTCAATCGGACGACCGCCGAAGTTGGCGACGCGGTCAGAGTCACCAAGACCGTGACCAACGTCGGGTCGGAGGCCGGTCGGTACCGCGCGTACCTCTCGCACGAGGGTGAAATCCTCCAGCACCGGACGACGTGGGTCCACGTCGGCCAGACCCGGACGATCACGTTCGTCTACCGATTCGACGAGCCCGGCGAGTACGAACCGTTGGTGACCCACGAGCCGGCGGGCACGGTCGAGGTGACGCCGCCGCGGGAGCCGACCGTCGAGACGACCGTCCACATCGACGGCGAGGGCGTGAGCGCCTCGGTTGCCGACGCCACGGCGGGCGGCGAGGTGACGGTCCCGCTGGGCGACGCTGCCATGCTCGACGCCGAAGCCGGGGGGCTGGAGGCGGTGACGCTGTCGCTCGGCGACGTCGACGTCACGCCCGTCCACGACGTCGTCTTCGACGCCGCGGTCGTCGCTCGCGAGACGCCGCCGGACGGCCTCCCGGGGCTCCCGCCGTCCGTGAGCAACGTGACGTACCTGACCGTCGACAGCACGCTCGGCGAGCACCTGACCGGCGTGACCGTCGAGCACGCGCCGGCGAGCGAGACCGCGACGCTGTACCGCCACGACGAGGGCGTGGGCTGGGTCCCGGTCGACGGCGACGCCCGGCGGCTCCCGACCGACGCGGACGGGAACGCGACGTTCGCCGTCGGTGTCCGTCGGCCCGCCCTCGAGGTGGTCGGGGTCGACCTCGCGTCCGACGACGCGGTGGCGGGCGACCCGGTGGCGGTGCGGGCGACCGTCGCGAACGACGGCACGGCCGCGGGCACCTACCGCGCGACGCTGGCCGTCGACGGCGAGACGGTCGCCGCCGAGAACGTCACCGTCCCCGCCGGCGAGCGCCGCGAGGTGGTGCTGACCTACACCCCGGAGACGCCCGGCGAGCACACGCTCAGCGTCGGTGCGGACGCCTCGGTGGCCCTGTCCGTCGAGCGACCGCCGACGCCCACGGCGACCGCGACGACCGCGACGGCCACGACGACGGCTCCCGACCCGACCACCGCGACGGGGTCGCCCACCGCGGCGTCGGCGACGACGCCGACCGCCGCGGAGACGACTGACCGCTCGCCCGGCACCGCTGGAGTGTCCGGGATGGTCTTCGTCGCGGCGCTCCCGCTGCTGGCCGGTGCCCTGCTGGTCGGCGCTCTGCTCCGGCGGCGCTGACCGCCGGCCAGCGCCGCCGCCGTGCTGCGTGACGACGTCGAGCTGAGAGCGGCGCGGTCGTCGCCGACGACCGCTCAGAGGAGAGTGCCGAGCGCCCGGAGGTCCGACACCTCGTGGTCCGGGGCGGCCGCCGCATCGCGCGGTTCCAGGTCGGCGTACCGACCGCGCCGGACACGGACCGTCGTCAGCCCCATCTCGTTGGGGACCCGGAAGTCGACGCGAGGGTCGTCCCCGACGTAGGCGGTCGCGGACGGATCGACCGCCAGGTCCGCGAGGTGGCGCTCGAACACCGCCGGGTCGCGCTTCGTCCGGTCGATCCGGGGGGTGACCAGCACGGCGTCGAACCGGTCGGCGAGGCCGAGTCGCCGCAGTTTCGCCCGGCCCCCCCGGCCTTCGGTGACGAGGCCGAGGCGGTGGTCGGCCGCCAGCTCGTCGAGGACGGCCTCGGTCTCGGGGTGGGGCGACAGCGGCGTCGTCGCGTCGTGGAACGCCGCGACGAGGTCGCTGACGAGGTTGGCGGGCAGGTCGTGGCGCGCGACCAGACGGTCGAACGTGCCGTCGGTGGCTTCCGCCGCGAAGTACAGGTCGTGCAACTCCTCGTGGAGGTCCCGGCCGGTCCGCTCGGCGAGGAGGTCCGCCGCCGAGCGCAGGCCAGCCGCGGCGTACTCGCGGTAGTCGTACAGCGTGTCGTCCAGGTCGAACGAGACGGCGTGGTGGCTCATCGTGGCGGCGGTCGCAGCCCGGCGTCGTCTGCCGTCAGGTGGTAGGTTCGCCCCTCGGGGTCGCGGAATATCTCGTTCCAGTAGCGGGCCATCCACGTCCCCCAGCGGACGTCGACGGGCGGCAGCGGTTCGCCCAGCGCGTGCTTGACGGCGAGATAGGGCAGGTTCGCGCCGGCGCCGACGCACATGACGATGGTGCCGGACACCCGAGGGTTGATCTCGATGACCTTCGGGTCGCCGTCGGCGTCGTACCTGAACTGCAGGTTGACGTTGTACGCCAGGCCCAGCTCGCGGCAGATGTCGGTGGCGGCTTCGACGAGCGCCTCGTCGCGCTCGACGACCCCGCGGAAGGTGATCCCCGCCCGGGTCCGGGCGCGGGTTCGCGGGATCACCGCCGCGACATCGTCGCCCGTCGCGAGCACGTCGACGCTGTACTCTTCGCCGGGGAGGTACTCCATCACCGCCAGCTCGGGGAACTCGTCGGCGCTCTCCAGGACCGGCAGCACCTCCTCGAGCGTGGTGATCGGCGTCCCTGGCTTCTCCTCCAGCAGTCGCGTCGCGCGGTCCACGCTGTCGTCGAGGACGCGAAAGCCGCGCATCCCGCTGGCGACGGTCGGCTTGAAGCAGACCGGCCGGTCGGGGTAGCCCAGCGCCGCGACCGCGTCGACGAACGCGTCGGCGTCGTCGACCCGCCGGTACGCCGGCGCGGCGTCGAACCCGCCCTCTTCGAGGAAGCGGTACAGCGCGGCCTTGTCGTTGGCGACCGACAGCGCCTCGCGCTCGGAGACCATCACCGTCGCCGGGATGGTGTCCCGGCCTGCCGCCAGGGGGCCCAGCTCCGCGGTCGTCAGCGGCAGGACCACGTCGGCGTCCTCGGCGTCCGCGATCTGTGTCATCCGTGGGACGTACTCGCCGTCGCCGCCCGCCGGCACCGTGTAGTGCTCGTCGACGAGGCCGAACCCGTAGGCGTCGGGGTCCACGTCGACGCCGACGATGCGAACGTGGCGCTCCTCGACGCTCCGGAGGCTCCGGACGATGCCGGAGGCCCCCGGGGCGCCGGCGCCGGTCATCAGGACGGTCACGTCGCCGCGTCGTCGGGACGTCACCGTCGGCTCACCCCCGGACCGTCGTCGTCGCGCTCCCAGGGGCCGCCCCGGGGGTGAATCTCCCAGACGGCCGTGTTCGGCCCCTCCTCCGGGAGATCGCTGGCGCCGTCCGCGCCACCCGGCGGATCGCCGTCGTGGTCGTCCGGCCCCGCGTCCTCGTCCGTCGCCGCGGCGTCGGGTTCCCCTGCCCTCTCGACGGTGCCGCCGTCGGTCGCCTCGGCGGTCCGCGTGGCGGCACCCCCTTCGCGGCGGTCGGCGGCGTCGTCCTCGGCGGTCGCGGCCGCCTCCTCCGCCACCGCGACGGCGAGATCGGCGTTGTCCGCGCGGTCCCGAAGCGTCGCGTACAGGACGGTCAGCGCCCCCACCACCGTCGCGAGGAACCACGAGCCTGCGTCGCCGTCGCGGTCCCGCCGCGCCAGCGTCGTCACCAGCCCCGCGAGGCTGCCGGTCAGCCCGGCCCCGCCCAGCAGGTACAGCGGCGCGATGGGGTCGTACCGCTCCAGCAGGTACTTTCGCCGGAGTCGCCAGAGGAAGCTGCGCAGCAGCATCCCCGACACGCGCGGGACGTACTCTCGGTAGTCGATGTGGCTCTTCCAGCCGTCGCTGTAGGCGTACGTCGACGACCGCGGCACGTCGGCGACCCGGACGCCGGCGACGTTCAGCCGCACCAGCAGGTCGTTGCAGTAGCCGTAGTACTCGTACATCCCCTCGATGTCGGTCGCCTCCAGCGCCGACAGCGAGATGGCGGTGTACCCGTTCTGCGAGTCCATCGACTCCCAGTAGCCGCTGGCGACCTTCGTGAGATACGAGAGGACGACGTTGCCCACGAGCCGGAACGTGGGCATCCGGGCCCAGTCCTCGGGCCGGGAGAAGCGGTTGCCCTTGGCGTAGCCGGCCGCGTCGTCGACGATGGGGTCGATGTAGCGGGTGAGTTCGCTCGGGTCCATCTGGTCGTCGCCGCCGAGGACGACGGTCACGTCGAGCGCCTCCTCGCGGGCCCGCAGGTAGCCGGTCTTGATGGCGCCGCCGACGCCGCGGTTCTCCTCGTGGCGGATCGGCACCACCAGCCGCTCGAAGTGGCCGTCGTGGGCGGCGTTGCGGCGCTCGGCGTGCTCGGTGATCTCCGCCCAGGTGTCGTCGGTCGAGCCGTCGTCGATGACGTACGCACGGTCGAGGTACGGCGGCAGGTCGTCGATCACGCTCCCGACGAACCCCGCCTCGTTGTACGCCGGGACCACCGCCGCGACGGTGTGATCTCTGTACACGCTACCGCCCTCCCTCGTCGTCGCGACCGTCCAGGAACTCCTCGTGGGCCGACCGCTCGCCGTGGTCGCAGGCCTCGACGACGCTGCGCTCGACGCACTCCGAGAAGCACCGGTCGGTCTCACCCCACAGGCCGGGGTGGGTCAGCACCTGCGCCGTCTCGGCCAGCGCCGACAGGTCCGGCGGCGCGTCCCGCCAGCGCTGCCCGGAGTCGGCGACGTAGTCGACCGTCCGGAAGTGTTCCGGGGCGTAGGCGCTGGTCAGGCCGTCGAACGACCGGCCGAGCACCCACCCCGGCGGGACGTGAAAGGAGATGCTCGCCGTCGGGTCGTCGACGACAGTCGCGAGGGCCGCCCGCTCGTCGTCGATTCGCCGGCGCAAATCCGCTTCGTCGGGCGGGTCGTCGGCCGGCCAGTACTCGTGGGTGCTGAAGTGCAGCGCCACCTCGTGGCCCAGCGACGCCAGTTCCCGGATGCGCTCGCGCTGCGCGCCGTCGAGGGGGTTGTACAGCGCCGAGGTCAGCAACACGAAGTAGGTCGACGAGACCCCTCGATCGGCCTCGATGCGGGCCATCTCCACGGCGGCCGACAGCGAGAGGTCGACGTCGTGGCGGAGCAGCAGGTCGCCGGCCTCGGGCGGGTCGCAGAACCGCCGGGGTTCGTAGCCGGCCTCGCGGATGCGGTCGAGGAACTCGCGGTACCAGCTGTGGGTGAACTCGACGGCGTCGGACGAGCGGGTCGTCTGTGTCCCCATACCAGGGAAACGGTGGCGTGTCCGGCGGTTAGTTATGGCACGCCTACCGTGGTCCGGCGGTGCGCTCGCCGGTCACTCGCCGGTGCGCAGCGGGGCGGTCGCCCGCCGTACCAGCCCGGTTCCGGGGTGGCCGTCGGCGACCCAGACCGCCGTCGCCGCCGCCACGAGCAGGAGGTACAGCGCGACGGTCGCGGGCTCGACGCTCGCGAGCTCGGCGAGCAGTCGCCGCCCGTACACGACGCCCCGTGCCAGCCCGAGGTCCGACTCGTAGGGCGCGGGGTCCGACAGGGGCCAGAGCAGCCGGTCCGGGACCGGCGGGTCGCCCCGGCGCAGCGGGTCGAGGACGTCCGCGAGCAGGTGGCTCCACCAGCCGACGGCGGCGGCGACGGTCGGTCGGAAGCGGTCGGTCCCGCGAGTTCGCCACAGCAGCACCGTCGCCAGCGGCACCGCGACGAGAGCGGAGTGGCCGACGGCGTGCCCGCTGGGGAACCAGCCCAGTTCCCACGAGAGCGGCTTGTCGACGAGGTCCGGCAGCTGGGTCGCCAGCGCGAGGGCGGCGGCCTCCCCGTCGGTCGGTGGGTCGCGGTCCAGCGCTCGCAGCCCCAGCGAGTACGCGAGGTAGCCGACCGCGAGGTGTTCCCAGGGCCACATCGGGGCTAGAGGTCGCGGGCCGCCTCCCGCGTCGCCGTGGCGACCCGTTCGACGTCCTCGTCGTCGAGGCCGGGGTGGACCGGCAGCGACAGCACCGTCTCGGCGGCGCGGTCGGCGGCGGGGGTCGTCGCGTCGTACCCCTCGTAGGCGCCCAGCCGTGGGATGGGCGTCGGGTAGTAGACGCTGGTGTCGACGCCGGCGTCGGCCAGGGCGTCGGCGAGGCGGTCGCGGTGGGCGGTGGCGACGGTGTACTGGTGGTAGGCGTGGCGGCCCTCGGCGGGGTCGCTCGGCACGGCGAGGCCGTGGATGTCCGCGAGCGCGTCGGTCAGTCGGGCGGCGTGCTCCCGGCGGGCCTCGACCCAGTCCGGCAGCTTCTCCAGCTGGACCCGGCCGATGGCCGCCGCGAGGCTGGTCAGCCGGAGGTTGTGCCCGAGTCGCTCGTGGGCGTAGCCACCCTCCGGGGGCCGGCCGTGGTTGACGAAACTGGCCGCCCGTTCGGCGACGCCGTCGTCGTCGGTCAGCACCATCCCGCCCTCGCCGGTCGTCATGTTCTTTGTCGGGTAGAAGGAGAAGGCGCCGGCGTCGCCGACCGTGCCAATGGGGTCGCCGCGGTACGTCGCGCCGTGGGCCTGCGCGGCGTCCTCGACGAGCGCGACCCCCTCCTCGTCTGCGATGGCGCGGAAGGCGTCCATCGGCGCGGGCCGGCCGTACAGGTGGACGACGAGGACGGCGTCGGCGTCGTGGGCGCGGACCGCCGCGCGGGCGCTCTCGGGGTCGAGGTTGTACGTCCCGAGGTCGACGTCCGCGAAGACGGGGTCGGCGCCGACGAGCCTGATCGCGTTCGCGCTGGCGACGAAGGAGAACGGCGTCGTGACGACGCGGTCGCCCTCGCCGATGCCCAGCCCCTCCAGCGCGACCTGCAGCGCGGCGGTGCCGTTGGCGGTGGCGACGCCGTGGTCGGCGCCGCAGTAGCCGGCGAACTCCGACTCGAACTGTCGGACGACCGGGCCGTCGGCGATCCGGCCGTCCGCCAGCACCCGCTCGACGGCGGTCCGCTCGGCGGCGCCGAACTCGGGGTCGGCGATTGGGATCATCGGCGGTTCCTCCCGCTCAACTCCGCCGGGAGCGGGCGCACCGCTGCAGGCACGCCCACCGCGAGCGTCCCGGGCGGAACGTCGTCGGTGACGACGGCGCCGGCGGCGACGAACGCACCGGCGCCGACGGTGACCCCCGGCAGCACCGTCGCGTTCGCGCCCACGGAGACGTCGGCCTCCAGGGTCGGCCCGTCGAGGTCGACTGGCCCGCGCAGCGGGTGGGGGTCGTTGGTCAACACGGCGTGGGGGCCGAGGAAGACGCGGTCGCCGATCTCGGTCTCTGGCGGGACGTACACGCCGGTCTGGATGCTGACGTCCGAGCCGACCGCGACGTGGCCGTCCAGCACCGACTTCGTGCCGAGGAGGACGTCGGTGGCGACGGTCGTGTGCTCGCGAACGAGCGCGTCGTGGCCCGTGGTCAGGCCGGCACCGATGTCGACGTCGCAGTACACCGTCGTCCCGGAGCGAATCCGCGAGTCTGCGCCGACGACGGCGGGTTCGACGGCGCCGTCGTACTCGTAGCCGACGGTTGCGCCGGGGTCGACGACGACGTCCGCGCCCAGTTCGGCGTTGGTCACGCGACTGTCCCTCCGCTCGGTCGACCGCCGCGGGGTGCTGTGGCAGGTGTCATGGGTGGGGTGCCCGAGCCGACTCGCGCGACTCGCGGCGTCGGCCCGTCGTACCTCCGGTCGACGGTTTGTTATCCC
>Ga0207770_100782_pt1 | contig 10266 bp, 8 predicted proteins | sample A23E2SouthBayCA_FD_187729 | JGI IMG/M metagenome (GOLD analysis project Ga0207770, IMG submission 187729) | Aerobic enrichment media microbial communities from Eden Landing Ponds, California, USA - A23 E2 (SPAdes) | ecosystem: Environmental > Aquatic > Marine > Unclassified | place: Emeryville, CA... | reverse complement strand
TCCTGCTGAACGACACTCGGCGGACGGACGGGAACTTCCCGCTGCCCCCCGAGTGGAGCAACCCCTGGATCCGCCGGTTCGAGGCCGCGGGCACCCAGGAGAGCTACCAGGAGCAGATCGGAAACCTCCAGGCTGACCGGGTCTCCCTGGAACGGCTCGCGGAGAACGGCTGGGGGACCGGTCCGTACGCGATAGAGAGCCCCGACGACGTCACCACCGACGCTGTGTACGCCCAGTTGCGCGACGACCACCCCATCGCCGAGCACGCCAACATCGACACGCTCCAGATCAACATGGGTAACCAGGACCGCCAGAGCGCGCTCGCGAACAACGGGCAGACCGGGGTCGGAGAGGGTGTCTTCTCGCCCAACGGCGGGAGCGTCACGCCCGAGTCGACGCCTGACTACATCAGGGAACTCGCCAGGTGGCTCCAGGCCACGGGCGGGGACTCGATGTGGTGGAACATGAACGGACAGCACCTGGAGAACCTCTGGGTGCGCCGGGCGTTCGTCGCGGCGGTCGACTGGGAAGTCGTGGGTAACAACGGGTGGGGTCCCCAGATGTCGATCCCGCTGGAGCACGACACCGGACTGCTCGACATCCTCTCGGAGTCGACGTTCTCCGAGGAGTTCCTCGACAACCTCCACTCGTACTCGACGAACGCCGACACGGAGGCGGCGACGACGTACATGCAGAACGCGGGCTACGAGCGACAGGGCAATCGGTGGATCAGCCCCGAGGGTAACGAGATCAACTGGGAGATCCAGATGCCCTCGGCCATCGGCGGCTGGGCCGACGGCATCCAGACGATCGTCCAGCAGTTGCGGGAGTTCGGCATCGGTGCGTCGTTCACGTCCTACGACTGGTCGACGTGGTCGAACAACCTCAACACCTACGAACACGGGCCCAACTACGAGATCTCGATGCACTGGTACGGGCAGGGAAGCGTCTTCCAGCACTACAAGTCCCAGGCGGCGTGGTGGGACAACGGCTCGATCATCGACGGCGACCCCAACGGGACCGGCGGGGACCGTCGGTCGGTCGACCCCGACGACGAGTACACCATCACCAACCAGCCCGTCGTCGCGGAGATCCCCGCGGAGGTCGGGTCCATCGAGGCGCCCAGCGACCCGGGCAACCCGCCGGACCTGTCGGGCAACGGTATCGACGCCGAGGAGGTCAACCTGGCAGAGGTCTTCGCGACCCTCCGCGAGCCGTTCGACAATCGAGAGGCGCTCCTGGAGCAGTTGCGCAAGTGCGCGCGCTACTACAACTACTACCTGCCCAAGTACGCGTTCCACCAGTACGCGTTCGGGGCGTGGGGTAACGTGCGGGACTTCGACTGGCCGCCGGACAACCACGAGTCACTGCTCTGGCAGCGGAGCTTCGCGAACAGGGACGTCATCACGCAAGGGGGGATCGTCCAGGCGAGTTACGACGACGAACTCGACCGGTAAGGTCACGACGCGGCGTTGTCCCTGCGGTTCGCTTTTTTTCGCGACGTGCGGTGTCCCGTCGAGAGGCCCGTCAGCTGTCGGTGTCGGTGCGCCCGTCGCCCGAGCGCACGAGCCCGTGATTGAGGAGTCGGAACTCGGGGTGGTCGTCGGGACCGGAGAGCCGGTAGGTGTTCCCGTCGGCGGCCGGCCAGTCGAAGTCGCGCGTGTTGCCCCACACGCCCGTGACCTGCGTCGCGATCTGGATGTCCGGGAGCGCCTCGTTCCACCACCGGGCGAACGTCCGGACCGCCTCGCGCTGTATCGACTCGTCGGTGGCCGACCGGAGTCGCTGCCACTCCTCGACGAGGTTGACGGTGCCCGAGCGACCGGGCACCTCGACCTCGACCGGTTTGCCCTGTTCGGACCGCTCGGCGTCGGGGTCGGTAACGCCGTAGCCGATGGTCCACGACGAGGTCGCGGAGACGTCGTAGGTCCGGAACGGGCGGGCGTCGCTGGGCCAGAGGATGGCGTCGAAGTTGTGTGACTCGACGTCGGCGATCAGGCGGCTGTTGGCGATCTGATTGAAGTCGACTTTGAACCCGAAATCGTCGAGGATGGACACGATGGGACGGGCGGCGAACTTCCAGTCCTCCCAGAGGGGCGACCGGAGCCTGAAGCGGACTTTCTCGCCGTCGGGGCCCCGCCAGTCGCCGCCGCCAGCGCGCTCGTAGCCAGCGGCTCGCATGTGCTCGGCCGCCCGTTCGAGGTCGGACTCGACGGGGTGGGTCCGGAACGCCTCGAGGTCGCCCAGCCAGCGTTCGTCGGCGGGTTCGGCGAGTCCGGTCTGGACGCGCTTGGTGTCGCCGAACCCGCCGACCTCGACGACCTGCGGGAGCGGCGCGGCCGCGAGGATAGCCCGTCGGACTTCCAGTCGGCCGAGGTGGGGATTGCGCCAGTCGAGTGCGAGTTTCGCACCGTTGGTCGTCTGGTAGCTGTCGAGCTGTTCCATGAACGCGGGGGCGTCGGCCTCCCCCTTGACCGACGAGAGCAGGCCACGGCCACCGTCGACCCGTCCTCTCGTGATGAACTCCGCCCGGGATTCGTTCTGGAGGACGGGAAACCACAGTTGCGGGATGTCGAGGTCGGCGGCACGCGGGTGGTCCTCGAACGGCTCCATCATCACGCGGTTGACCGAGGACTCGACCAGTCGGTAGGGAGTGTTGCCGAACCCCTCGTCGATGGAGCGCTCGAGCGAGATCTGCCACTCGTGGAGGCGGTCGCGGACCTCCTCGTGGGCGGTGTCCGTCCCAGCGGCGTCGAAGCGGTCGACCCACTGCTCGAACAGCCAGGCCGCGGTGTTGACCGCGTCGGCAGCGACGGTCGAGTATATCAACGGGCGCGCGCGCGGGCCGTCGAACTCGTAGGCGAGCGTGTGTTCGTCGACGAGTTCGACCGCTGGTCTGGGTTCGGGACTGACCGCTGACTGGAGTCGCTCGTAGACCCACTGGTCGCGGGCGGTCACCGGCTCGCCGTTCCACCACGTGTACTCCCCGGAGAGACGGAGCGTGGCGGTCGAACCCTCGGATTCGAGCCCTTCGACGACGTCGGTGAGGACGTACCCGTCACCGGGTGCGCGAACGGTCAGTGGCTCGAACAGCATCGTGTAGAACTGGAGCGGATAGGCGGCCGAGGGCCAGGGGTTGAGGTTGAGACTCTTCGGGTCGTAGGGGAAAGCGTGGCCGAACGTGTCTGTCGAGTCGACGATGTCGTAGCCGTCCGCGTTACAGCCGGCGAACCCGCCAGCGACGGCGGCGGCGACACCGCCGAGAAACCGACGGCGGTCGACGGCAGGCGGCTCAGACCCGGGGTCGGATCCGCGTCCCTCTTGCATTCGTCTCTCTATCCGGACTGGACGTGGATAAGCGCCCCGTCATCCACCGCCACGGCGAGGGTATCTCGGGGTCGTCCGACCGAGGCCACGGTCAGTTCCGTTCGGGCGTTCCGGGCGTGCCCAGCGTCCGCTCGCAGGGCAACTCGCTGGCCTGGACCGCTTCGACGTCACCCACCATGACGGCCCCACACATGAGGAACCACGTCTCGGCCGGTTCGTGATAGGAGTAGACACCCTCCTCTTCGAAGGTAAAGGCAGAGGACTCGCCGGGTTCGAGTTCGAGCGTCATGTTCCACTCGGTCGACCGGTCGAGTTCGTTGTTCGCGCGCACGCGTCTACCTTCCTCGGTCGTGTTCACCCACTCCACCGATTCGCCCGGTCGCACCGCCACCACCGGCGGGTCGAACGTCTCGTCGTCGGAGATCTCGACCGTCACCGAGATCGATTCGGGCGCGGGTGTCGGTGTGCTCCCACCGTCACCACCGCCGCCGCCACAGCCGGCCAGTGTCGTTATCGACGCGACCCCCGTCGCCGTCAGGAACTGTCTCCGGTTCATGTTTGGGCCTGTGGTAAGCGTTCACAGCACGGGTAAAAATACTTTCGTTCCGATCTCACAGAGCAGACATGTTGACATCCGGTGCCTGCCGGGATTCGGGCGCGTCCAGCCCGGACTGACTGACAACACTGTCAGTCTTCAGTCGGGTCGGGATCCGAAAAATCAAATATCAGGAGGGGTTTGAGTCACCTATGAATTACGCGTCACAGGACTCGATCCGACTCGTCGTGATCGGGCTTGTGAGTATCGCGGCGATCTCCATGGGAGCCGCGACGATAGATTCGATCGACCTCGGAGGGAGTTCGAGCGTCGGGGACCGCGTCCTGCCCTCGGGTGGGGGCGGCGGGAGCCTCGACATCAACGAGACAGACGGCAACGGGTCGGCCGCCGACCTGGAGGGTGGAGACAGTTCGGGTATCGTCGCGAACCTCTCGCGGTGTGTCGAACCGCTGGCGGCCTGGTATGGGGGTATCCTCTACTTCGGGTCGTTCCTCGGGATCGTCTACCTGATGAAACGAGCCTACTCGCTGGGTGCCGCGTTCCTGGGGATGTACGCCATCGCGCCAGTGTTCTTCACGGCGTATTTCCTGTTGACTCAGTGTGCCTCCACGCTGGAGGAACGCAACCAGAACAGTCTGGTCAGTGAGGCCGGCGACATCGCCGGGCAGGGCGTCATCCCGACCGACGTCTCGCCGATGGTCATCGCGGGTGTGTTCGGGGTCGCGCTCGTGGCCGTCGCGGCGGTCCTGTTGCGAGCCTCGGGCGACCAGACGGTGACCACCCTCCAAGACGAGGAAGACGAGTTCGGCGAACAGCCCGACGTCGCGGACCTGGCGGCCGCCGCCGGGAAGGCCGCGGACCGCCTCGAGAAGCACAACGCGGACGTCGACAACGAGGTCTACCGCGCCTGGTGGGAGATGACCAACCTCCTGAACGTCCCCAACCCGGACAGTTCGACCCCGCGGGAGTTCGCCCGTGCGGCGGTCGACCTCGGGATGGACGAGGAGGACGTCTCCGACCTGACGACGCTGTTCGAGGAGGTCCGCTACGGCCGCCGCGACGCGGCCAGTCGCGAGGAGCGGGCACTCGACGTGCTCCGCCACATCGAGGAACAGTACGGAGCCGACGCCGAAGGGGAGGGTGACGATGGACGTTGAGGAGACCATCCGGCGGGTCATCATGGGCACCGGGCTCGTGTGTGTCCTCGCCGGCTTCGCGATCGTCGTCGCCAACCCGTCGCTGCCGTTCGGCGTCGAGTTGGTCTTCGCAGCCGCGATCGCCGCAGTCGTCGCCGCGGCGCTCATCGCTCGCAGTCGGTTGCAGGGCGAGATCACCGAGACACGGATGCCCAACCCCGAGCGACCGTCGAACAACCCGCGTCCGGGCGACGAGGTCGACCGGATGCTCCACGAGATGACGGTCATGCGCCAGGGGATCACCGAGAACCGTGAACACCTCGAAGAGCGGATGGACCGCCTGGGCGTCGCTATCGTTCAGGACCGCGAGGACTGTCCCACCGACGAGGCCCGCGAGATCCTCCAGTCGGGGTCGTGGACGGACGACCCGGACGCGGCCGCCTTCTTCCAGGGCGAGACGACCGCCGCCGACGACGCGGGCTTCACCGACGCCATGATGGGCGGTTCCCAGGAGGTCGAGGACTTCGAGGAGCAGTTCCGTGCCGCCGTCGAGGCGCTGCTCGAGTACGGCGAGGTCGACGTCGACGCGATAGAGACCAGCGACGACAGTGGTGGCTTCCTGAGCGGGCTCTTCGGTGGGTCCGGCGGCGACGAGGACGACGCCGTCGAGGCCAACTGGAACACCTCCGACTCGTCCGTCGACTCCTACGACACGGACGAGCCCTTCGAGGACGTCTCCCTGCACCGGACGAACCGCTGGCTCGGCGTGACGGCCTTCGGCCTGCTGGCGCTGGGGGTCGGCGTGTTCATGTTCTCGCCGGGTCTGATGATGGCCGGCACCGTGGGCATCGCCTACACCATCTACGGGCGCGTGACGGCCGTCCCGCCGACGAACGGGCTCACCGTCGAGCGGACCCTCTCCGACGAGGACGTCCAGCCCGGCGAAGAGGTCGAGGTCACGGTGACCGTCCGCAACGAGAGCGGGTCGATGCTGCCGGACCTGCGGATGGTCGACACGGTACCGGATTCGTTCATCGTCACCGAGGGCTGTCCGCGTCTGCACACGGCACTGCGCGACGGCGCGAGCGCGACCTTCCAGTACTCGGTGCGAGTCGAGCGCGGCGAACACCAGTGGCCGCTGCTGGTCGTCGCCCGTGACTTCTCGGGCGGGGCAGAACGCACGTCGCTCATCACCCCCGAGACGACGCTGACCTGCACGCCGTCGCTGAAAGTCACGAACAAGGTCCCCGTGCGCGCGCAGACGACGATGTACTCCGGGGACATCAACACCCGTCAGGGCGGGTCGGGCCTGGAGTTCCACTCGGTGCGGGATTACCAGTCGGGTGACCCGATGAACCGGATCAACTGGAAGAAGGTGGCCCAGACGGGCGAACTCGCGACCATCGACTTCCGCCAGGAGAAGGCGGCGACGGTCACGATCCTCTTCGATACGCGCCAGAGCGCGTACGTCTCCGCCCGGCCGGGCGAACCCCACGCGGTCGACCACTCGGTCCACGCGGCGAGTGACGTGTTCGGCGCGCTCTACGACCAGGGGAACCTCGTGGGCGTGGCGGCGTTCGACACGGTACCCTGCTGGTTCTCGGCAGGCGCGGGCAGTGAACACCGTGAGAAGGCGAGAATGCTGTTCGCCCAGCACCCGGCGCTGTCGCCGATGCCGCCGAACCGCCAGGACATCAAGGGTCAGTACATCGACCCGATGACCCACGTGCTCCGGCGGATCCAGAGCAACTCGCAGATATTCCTGTTCACGCCGCTGGCCGACGACTACGCGATGGAGGTCGCCAGCCAGCTGGACTCCCAGGGACACCTGGTGACGGTGTTGAGCCCGAACGTGACGACCGACCAGACGGTCGGCCAGCGACTCACGCGAGCCGAGCGGGTCGCCCGGTTGCGCTACCTGCGCCAGCGGGGCATCCGCGTCATCGACTGGGACACGGACGTCCCGCTGCGTCTCTCCATCGACCGCGCACAAGCGAGGTGGGCCTGATATGAGCTTCGGAGGATCCGACGAGAAACTCGAGGCAGTCGAAGTCACTCACTCGCCGGCGACGGTGAGTAGCGTCATCGCGGCCGCCGCCGCCGTCCTGGCCGTGATCACCAGCGGGACGTCGATACTCGCGCTCCTCATCGGGGTGTTCGGACTGGTCGCCGTCGTCGGCGGCCTGTTCGTGTTCGACTCCGAACGGGCACTGCTCGTGGGGACCGCGTTCGTCTTCATCGGCGTCGTCGTCAGTGGGATCTACGGGAACTCCTTCGCGCTGCTTGTCATGGGGACGTTCGGGTCGATACTCGCCTTCGACGTCGGGTCGAACGCGTTCAGCATCGGCCGCCAGATGTCCGAAGACACCGAGACGACCCGCGGCGAGGTCGTCCACGCGGCGGCGAGCCTCGCGGTCGGCGTCGTCATCGTGGGCATCGGGACCCTGATCTTCCTGGTCAGTCTCTCCGAACTGCCGGTCGCTTCGATCGCCTTGCTGCTGTTCGGGGCCCTGCTGCTGGCCTGGGCGATCCGCAGCTGAAATCGGCCGCGCTTTTTTCGACTCGCTGTTCTTTCGTGCTCTCGGCCGCCGTGAGGCCCCGCTATCGGCCAGCGATTCACAGGACGGCACGCTGACACGGCAACACCGTCAGTGTTAATAGGTAGAGCGCGGGCACTCATACCATGGCGGAAGAACTGACGATCGATGAGGCGAGCGAAGAGATAGACAGGGTGATAGAGGAGATCCAGAGCGCAGTCATTATCGAACGGGACTTCCTCGAGCGGGTGCTCGTCGGTCTCCTCTCACAGGGTCACGTCCTCCTCGAGGACGTCCCGGGGACGGGGAAGACGCTGACGGCGAACAGTTTCGCGACGGCGCTGGGACTGGACTTCAGCCGTATCCAGTTCACGCCGGACCTGCTGCCCAACGACGTCACGGGGACCTACATCTACAACGAGAAGGAAGGCGAGTTCGAGTTCAACAAGGGGCCTATCTTCGCCAACGTCGTCCTGGCCGACGAGATCAACCGCGCGCCGCCGAAGACCCAGGCCGCACTGCTCGAGGCCATGGGCGAGGGGCAGGTCACCACCGAGGGTGACACGCGCCAGCTCCCCCAGCCCTTCTTCGTGATGGCGACCCAGAACCCGGTCGAGCAGGAGGGTACCTTCCCGCTGCCGGAAGCGCAGGTCGACCGTTTCAACATCAAAGACAGCATCGGCTACCCCGACGACGAGGGCGAGGTCGAACTCCTGCGACGCCGTGACAACCGCTTCGAGTCGACGCCCAGTGTCAGTCAGGTGCTCGACCACGACCGAGTCCTGGCGCTGCAGGCCGTTCCCTCGCAGGTCACCGTCACCGAGGACATGCTGGAGTACATCTCCCAGGTCTCCCGGGCGACCCGGAGCCACCACCACGTCCGCGTCGGTATGAGCCCCCGCGGGACCCAGCGTCTCTACGAGTGTGCGCGAGCCCAGTCGGTCATCGAGGGTCGCGACTACCTCACGCCGGACGACGTCAAGGCCGTCTCGCGCGCGGTGATGGCCCATCGGATGGTGCTCACGCCCGAGGCACAGGTCCAGGACGTCGACAAGACGGAGATCGTCGAGGAAGTCCTCGAAGAGATCCCGGTCCCGACCGTCGAGGCACCCGCCTAACACATGAGCGTCTCCCAGGCAGTTCGGAATCCGCGAGGCTACCTCGTGCGGACGCTCGAGATGTATCGAGCGCTGCTGTTCGACCCCGAGCACTTCTACGACGAGTACCTGGGCTCGCGCGGACTGCGCTCCGAGATCCTGATGGTCGCCTTCGTCGGCGTCGTCGGTCTCGTCGGGAACTACTTCGCACGCCAGGAAGTCCAGTCGGTGTTCGTCGAGGCGGCGATCCCGATCAACAGCGACACGAACTTCGAGCTCATCCGACTCGTCATCGCGCCCATCGTCGGGATCTTCATCCTCTGGATCGGGCTGACGATCGCGCTGTACGCAGTCAGCTGGCTCTACTCGACGATCGGCCAGTTCTACGAACTGATGAAGCGGTCCGCGTGGGCGGTCGTCCCGCTGGTCGTCGCGAACCTGCTGCACTCGATCGCGATCGGCTACGCGGCGACCCAGGTCACCGAAGACCAGGTCGACCCACAGAACGTCCCGCAACCGCCGATCGACCGTGCACACCACATGTGGGACACCGCCGCCGGCGAGATATACGTCACCGCGACCATACTCGTCGGCGCCGTCTTCGTCATCTGGGCCGGCTACATCGCCGCCTACGCCGTCCGCGACGTCCGCGACCTCGAGACCAGCGAGGCGCTCAGAGTCGCTGCCGTCCCGGCGGGCCTCTACGCCATCTGGGTCCTCTATCAGGGCGTCTCCGCGTTCCTCTGAGGCTCTTTCTCTCTCGTCTCCGTTTCCGCCCGCCCTCGAGCGGCTGCCTCTTCGGTCTCGTCATCCCGAACGGTAGTCCGGCCCTGACATCGTGAACGCAGGTTCTCGCCGTCGAGACTCCCGAGCGGCGCCGTCTGTCGTCCGAGTCACAGCCATCCCGGCCGTATAACTACCTTATTTATTATACTTCGAAAATGCGCAGTTCGACTGACTGGCCCGTTTGTCAGCCCGTCTATCGCCTGTAATGCGGCCCTTACTATCGTGTCAGTAAGTAATCCGATCGGATAACGGATAAAAACTGGAGTATGTTTCCCTGTCACGTAGTAGCATGCACTACTACCTGCGGCGGGTCGGCCAGTCGGTGTTCACGATGCTGTCGGGACTGTTCCTGACGTACGCGTTGTACCGTATCGCACCGGGTGATCCGTTACAGAGCATCGTCGCCGATATCGTCGAACGGGGCCCCGAGAACATCGACTCGGAACAGATCGCACGGATCGCCGAGACGATGACGGGTATCAATCCACAGGGCCCGATCGTCGTCGGCTTCGTCGACTACGGGGGGGCTCGTTCTGCTGGTGAATTCGATCCCCTACTACTCGGGCGCTGTCGTGTTGCTATCGCTCCTGGCGTTCCAGTGGGGCCTGTTCCCCTCCGGTGACCACGCCCCCTGCACCGCCCAACCGGGGTTCAACGGCCCCTTCGTGTTCGGCATCCTGTATCACGCTTCCCTCCCGATCCTCTCGACGTTCCTCGTCGGCTTCGGCGCCGGGGCCATCGGGATGCGGGCGAACACGGTGTCGATCGTGGGGTCGGACTACCTGCGGTCGGCCCGGTTGCGCGGTGTCTCGACGAACCGGATCCTG
>Ga0207770_100777_pt1 | contig 10391 bp, 13 predicted proteins | sample A23E2SouthBayCA_FD_187729 | JGI IMG/M metagenome (GOLD analysis project Ga0207770, IMG submission 187729) | Aerobic enrichment media microbial communities from Eden Landing Ponds, California, USA - A23 E2 (SPAdes) | ecosystem: Environmental > Aquatic > Marine > Unclassified | place: Emeryville... | reverse complement strand
CCCCGCCCGCCCCCTGCGTTACTCATCCACTGGAAGACTCGCTCCGCTCGTCTTCCAAGCCTTCGTTCGCTCCGCTCACGAAGACCTCGCACGGCTACGTCTCGCGCATCAACGCGCGAGACAGCGCGCGCCACCCCAGTTCGTCTCAGGTCTCGTCGCGCACGACCTCGCCACCGGCGACGACCGCCTGCGGGCGCTGCCAGGCCGTCACGTCTTCGAGCGGGTTCTCGGGCAGGACGACCAGGTCCGCACGGTAGTCGTCGGACACTCGGCCGACGTCGTTCAGTCCGAGGAAATCGGCGGCGTCGGCCGTCGCAGCTTCGAGGGCCTGTTCCTCCGAGAGACCCCGCTCGACCATCAGTTCGAGTTCCTCGGCGGCGTCGGCGTGGTCGTTGAACGGCGTCCCGGCGTCGGTGCCCATCGCGATGGGGACACCCACCTCCAGCGCGAGATCGAAGGATTCGCGGTGGTCGTCGGTGGCGTCTTCGCTCTTCTCGACGGCCCACTCCGGGATACCGCCCTCGACGCCGGCCTCGTTGATCCCGACGAGCGCTTTCGTGGTCGGCACCCAGTAGACCCCGTGTTCGGCCATCAGTTCGGCCGTCCCGCGGTCCATGAACGTCCCGTGTTCGATGCTGTCGACGCCCGCGCGGACGGCGTTCCCGATGCCGTCTCTCCCGTGGGCGTGGGCCGCGACGGGGACGTTCGCAGCCTCGCCAACTTCGACGATGGCGCGCATCTCGTCTTCGGTGAGTTCGGGTGCGCCGGTCTGTGCGCCCTCGGTGAGGACGCCGCCGGTGGCCATGCACTTCAGGGCCTCGGCCCCGCGTTTGAGCTGTGTTCGGGCGGCTTTGCGAGCCTCGGCGGTGCCGTCGACCTCACAGCCGCCGATGTGGTGGCCGTGCCCGCCGGTCATCGTGATGTTCGCGCCCGCTGGGACGACCCGCGGCCCCTGGAGGACGCCCTCGGCGACGGCGTCGCGGGCATCCATCGCCAGCGTGTTCGGAGCTCCCAGATCACGAACGGTCGTCACACCGGCGTGGACGGCAGACCGGAGGTGGTCGGCCGCGCGATAGGCCAGCATCGTCTGGGCCTCGGCGGTGAGCGAGGTGGTGTCGGCGCGTCCGTCGAGCGCGAGGTGGACGTGCGCGTCGACGAGTCCGGGCGCGACGAACAGGCCTTCTGCGTCCACCTCGTCGGCGTCCTCGGTCCCGTGGTCGAACCCGACTGCGGTGATCGTGTCGTCCTCGACGACGACGTCGGCGGTCCGCTCGCCGTCGGCGTCGACGACCGTCCCGCCCGAGAGTACGAGCATATCTCCGACAACGCCCGTCGCGCGTAAAACGGTTTGTCGTCGAGCCGGGTCCACAGCCCCGGGCGGGAACTGGGCTTCCTGTCTGACGGGAATTAGCACCGGGTATTTCACCGTCCAGCCCGTCTGTCGATCCGCATGAGCTCAGACCGCATCATCGACCTGCTGCGCAAGGCCTACGGCGACGAGATGGAGACCGTGATGAACTACCAGACGAACGCGATCGTCCTGGACGGGGTGCGCGCCGAGGAAATAAAAGAGAGTCTCCAGGCCGACATCCAGGAGGAACTCACACACGCACAGCAACTGGGCAACCGGCTCAAACAGCTCGACGCCCGCCCGCCGAGTTCTGCCGACTTCGTCGCCCGCCAGGACTCACTGCAACCGCCCGAGGACTCGACTGACGTCCTCTCGGTCATCCGCGGCGTCCTCGACGCGGAGGAAGACGCCATCGCGACGTATCGTGACCTCATCGACGCCGCCGAGGACGCCGACGACCCCGTCACCGAGGACCTCGCAGTGACGATCCTCGCCGACGAGGAAGCCCACCGGACGGAGTTCCGCGGCTTCGAGAAGGAGTACCAGCACGACTGAGCGCCGTTCGGGTTCGCCCTCGCCCCGACCCACGCTGGCGAACAGTCAAGGGGAGCGCGCCGGTACAGTGGGTATGGACTTCGCCCTCACCCAGGAACAGCGCCAGATCCGCGACATGGTCGCGGAGTTCGTCGACGAAGAGGTGGTCCCCCGCGCCGCCGAGATCGACGAGACCGACGAGTTCCCCGCGGACCTGCTAGACGAGATGGCCGAGTTGGGACTCATGGGGATGCCGATCCCCGAGGAGTACGGCGGCGCCGGCCTGGACTACCACGCCTACCCCGAAGCCCTCGTAGAGATATCCCGTGGGAGCGGCGGTCTCGGTACCATCGTCGCCGCCCACGTCTCGCTGGCCTGCAACATGGTCTACGAGTTCGGCGACGAGGCCCAGAAGGAGACCTACCTCACGCCGATGGCAGAGGGCCGAGAGATCGGCGCGTTCGCCCTCTCCGAACCCGGAGCGGGAAGCGACGTCCCGGCGATGGAGACCACGGCGGAACCCGTCGGCGGCGACGCCGGGGGCGGGGCCGACCCGGACCACTACGTGATCGACGGGGAGAAGCTCTGGATCTCCAACGGTTCGGTGGCCGACACCGTGGTCGTCTTCGCCAAGACCGACCCCGGAGCCGACGGCGGCGGCATCTCCTCGTTTGTCGTCCGCCCCGACGAGGACGACGGGTTCCACGTCGAGGGCACCGAACACAAACTCGGCGACAAGGGCTGTCCGACCGCCGAGTTGCGCTTCGACGAGATGGAGATCCCCGCGAGCCGTCGCCTCGGCGAGGAGGGCGCGGGGTTCGTCCACGCGCTCAAGACACTCAACGGGGGCCGGATCACCATCGCCGCCCGCTCGATCGGCCTCGCACAGGCCGCGCTGGACGACGCACTCGCCTACGCACAGGAACGCGAGCAGTTCGACCAGTCCATCTCGGAGTTTCAAACTATTCAGCACAAGCTCGCGGACATGGACACGAAGATCCAGGCCGCCCGCTACCTGATGCACGCCGCCGCCGACCGGAAGATGCGCGGGGAACGCTACATCACGGAGGCCGCACAGGCCAAGCTCTTCGCCTCGGAGATGGCTCGCGAGGTGTGTAACGAGGCCATCCAGATCCACGGCGGGTACGGCTACACGAAAGACTTCGCGGTCGAACGGTACTACCGCGACGCCAGGCTCAACGAGATCTACGAGGGGACGAGCGAGGTGCTCAGGAACACGATCGCCGACCAGTTACTGGACTGAGTTTCGAGGTCAGCGGTCCTTCCAGCCACCGGGGACGAACTCGCGGATCTCGTCTGATTCAGCGTACGCTTCCTCGATAGCCTGCAGTGCGTTGACGACGTCACCTGGGGAGGGCCGTTCCAGCCGATGGTAAAATACGACTCCGCAGTCCGGATCGGCCCTGAGAAAGTCGTCGTCGCCGGTGAAGACGACCCACTCCGCTGCCGTGGCGAACTCGGCGATCCCCTCGTCCGTGGCGTCGGGCGAGAGCGCCTCTCGAACTTTCGTGACCGTGATCCAGTCGGTCGACCGGAACGTCTCGACGTACCGCCGGTCGACGTTCTCGTCACAGGGCAGTCGCACCGTTACTCACCGGTTTCGGCTCCTGTCTCGGCCTCGTCCTCGTGATCCGGCGGGGCCAGCGACTGGTCTTCGAGCCGTCGCTTCGCCGCCTCGCGGCGCTTGCGGATCACGTCCATCGCTTCGGGGTGGGCGTCGTAGTACGCCAGCGCCGCAGCCACCTCCGCGCGGCCGAGGTGTGGATAACTCTCGAGGAGGTCGTCGACGGACTCGCCGGCCTCTCGGACGCGCTCTCCGAGCAGGAACACGCCCATCCGCGTCCCCTCGATCCTGGGCTTGCCGCCGATGACGCTCGGCGTCTTCACGATGGCGACGCCCTCGTGGCGGGCGACGGCCGCGTCGAGGTGTTCGAGCGCCTGCTCGCGCGTCCGTCCGTGCCCCTTGGCCCCCGTGTTCTCGTCGACGGCGAGCCACTCGTCGTCTTCCCGCGTCAGCGTGATCCGGTCTGTGTCGTCGGCGTCGCTGCTCATCCCATCGCCTCCCGACGGTCATCCACGGCGAGACCGGTCACGTCTGCGTCGCGCCGGCCGGTCATACGCGAACGTAGCGCGCCATCCGGTATAAACTCACGGCGCGTCGCCCATCCGCTCGCGCACCCACTCGTAGTGGTCCTCGACCAGTCTGCGGCCCGCGTCCGTCAGCAGGTACTCGTCGTGGATGCCCGACTCCTGCAGTTCGAGGTGGCCACCGTCGACCAGCGAGTCGAGCGCTCCGTAGAAGGATTTGGGGTCGATTCGCTCGTCGTAGTGCGATTCGAGTCGGGACTTGAGCGCCTGTCCGTGGAGCGGTCCCTCGTCGTAGAGGAGGAACACCAGATCCCGGCGACGCCCGCTCTGGAGCCACTTGGCCATGCAGACGCTGGGCGGGCCCACCACTCGGGTCTTGCGCCATCGAACGGACGGGGTGGTCCCGCTCGGGATGGGCGACAGGGACCGCCGGCACCGACCCATTGAAGCCACCCGAAAACCAATCCGGGGTATGGGCATGGGCCTCGACGAGTTCGTCGCGGACTTCGAGCGGGACGAGGCCGACGAGCGCCGTCGTCTCGCCGAGGAGAAGTCCTACGCGATCACCGACCACCTGGAGGGCGTCGCCGAACAGTTCGACGAGCGCCTCCAGGGCGACGCGCTCTTCGGCTCGACCTCGCCCGAGATCTTCGTCGGGCGCTCGGGCTACCCGAACGTCTCGACGGGCGTGCTCTCGCCGATGGCCGAGGGCGCCGACGCGACCGACTACGCCACCAGCGGCGAGTGGTACAGCCAGGGCTTCGGTGTCGAGGACGTCCTCCAGCGCCGCTCGGGGCTCCTCAACTCGACGCGCTCGGCGAACGTCGACGTCTACGACACCTGGGACGGGTTCGTCGGCGTCCAGCGCGAGGTGGCCATCGCCGACCGCCCCGTCGACGTCGAACTCGGACTCGCCGACACGCCCGACCTCGACATGGGATTCGACGACATCACCACCCCGACGGGACCCCGCGCTCGCGCCAGAAACGCCGAACTCGCCGAGAACCCCCACGTCCCCCGCGCCGTCGAGAAGACCCTCGAGGACGACGACTGGCGCGCCGAGGGGGCGATGACGTATCTCTACCGGCGGGGATTCGACGTCTACGAGATCAACACCATCCTCTCGGCGGGCGCACTCGGCGAGAGCGACACGCGGCGACTCGTCCCGACCCGGTGGTCGATCACCGCCGTCGACGACACCGTCGGGCAGTTCCTGCGTGGCGGGTTGCGCCACAGCAACTCCGTCGACACCGTCGAGGTGTGGGCCAACGAGTTCATGGGCAACCGCTACTGGGTCATACTGGCGCCGGGCAACTGGGAGTTCGAACTCGTCGAGATGAAAGCCCCCGACAGCGTCTGGAACCCGGAGGCCAGCGACTACTACCTCGCCAGCGCCCACGAGGGCTTCGAGGGTCGCACCGGCTACGTCGAGGAGACCGCCGGCGCCTACTACGCCTCGCGTCTGGGCGTCCTCGAACACCTCCACGAACGTGACCGGCAGGCCAAGTGTCTCGTCCTCCGGGAGGTCACCGACGACTACTGGGCACCGGTCGGCGTCTGGCAGGTCCGAGAGGGGGTCAGACACGCCTTCGACGGCGACCACGGCGAGGCCGAGACGTTCTTCGACGCCCTGCGGGCGCTCGAACCGCAACTCCCCATCTCGCGGACCGCCCTGCGCCGGAAGTCGAACCTCGTCGCCGGACTTCAGACGGCGCTGACGGATTTCTGAGTGACGCCGACGTCGGTTGCCGGCAGGAAGTTTACAACACTGCGTCTCGCACGGTCCCGTATGGTCCCACTCCAGATGGGGATCCCAGGTGGCCCCGAACTGCTGGTGATCCTCCTCATCTTGCTGTTGCTGTTCGGCATCCCGCTCGCGCTCCTCGGCGTCGGCGGCTTCCTCTACCTCCGGTCGAACGCAAGCGACGAGACGCAGGAACGTATCACCGAACTCGAAGCCGAGATCGACCACCTCCGGGGAGAACTCGACGCTAACACCGGTGACGGCGAACAGACGCCCGACGACGGCGGAAACGAACCCGAGACACCCGACGACGCTCGCTCCGACGTCTGAACCGGCTGTTCGTTGTGTAGTTGCTACGACGCCGCGTCCTCACACACCAGCGCCTGGAACCCAGGCCGGATCAGAACGCCGCGTCGACCAGTTCTCGCGCTCGTGCCAGCGCCGCGTGCTCCCGGGGCCCACCACACGTCTCGACGACGTCCGCGAAGTAGGCGAGTCGCTCTCGCAACTCCTGCTGGTCGTAGGCGTCGACGCCCAGGCGTGAGGCTGCGACCGTCAGCTCGACGACGGCCCCGAACCCCCGGTTGGTCGTCGGCACCGTCTCGCGCTCGACCCCGGTCTCGACCGGGTCGAGCGCCCAGCTGACGACCGACGTTCCGGCCTCCTCGCGTTCGGAGACTTCTGTCACCGCGACCTGCACCCAGGCGTCTGCACTCGCCAGGAGTGGGTGGTCCTCTTCGCGGACGGCCAGCGCCGCCTCGACGAAGTCGACGGGGTCGCGCGTGAACTGGACGTATCCCTCGCCGCGCTCCCGGAAGTTCCGCCACGTCCGCGTCCGGCCGTAGGTGCGAGCCGTGACCTGTCGGTCGCTTCCGCCGGATACGTCGCCGGCGTGGAGCCCGAGCGCTGCGACGTTCCACCGCCCGTTCGGTCCCTCGGTCGTCACGACCGACTCGGTGACCCCACGCAGAGCGACGGGCCACTCGGCGTCGGCCGACCCTGCACTCGCGGCGTCACCGGTCACACCGAAAGCCCCCGTTCGAGCGCGATGAACAGGCCCGCGGCGACCGTGTCGGCCGTCGTCCCCGGGTTGATCCCTTCGGCGACGAACTGCTCGGCCAGGTCCTCGGGGTCGACCTCGCCCGCCCGGGCGGCCCGGGCGCGTTCGGTCACCCGTTCGGCGGTCTCCCGGTCGTGCTGGATGGCGACGAACGTGTCGACCTCCGCGGCGAGCAACTCGAGAAAGACGTCGGCGGCGCGGTCCGTCACCGGTCCTTCTCCCGCGGCGATGGCGTCGGCCGCGTCGAAACTCCGCTCGAAGCCACCGACCCACTCGCGGGCGACACCGTCGCCCTCGACCGAACGCGCCATGATGTCCGCGAGCGTGAGTTCCCGGTCTTCGAGCGTCGAGACGGCCTCGCTCCCCCGCCGGACGTCGAGCGCTTCCATGTCCGCGGGCGGGTCGTCGACAGCGACGTCGACGTGTTCGAACGCCCGGTAGAAGTCCGCGGCGTCGTCGACCGTCGTCTCGCCCACGACCGTCGACGCCCCCTCGGGTGAGAGATCGTCGCGGCCGGCGGCGACGACGAGCGGCGTCGTCAACAGGACCGCGCCGAACTGCGTGTTGCCGCCGCGCTGGTCGCTCATCCCCTCGATGGCAGTCAGGAACGCTTCGCCGAGTGGCCGGCCGTCGGCCGCGAGTTCGAACCCCCGGCGGGCACCCACCGCGCCGGCGAGGAACTGCTCGAAGCGCAGGTCGGGGTACTCCCGGTGGCGGTCGACGTTCCCCGGTTTGGGCGTCCCCGCCACCTCGAGCAGGAGCGCCAGTTCGGCGTTCTCGGCGATGGCCCTCACGCTTCCGGACCCCCTGCCGTCGCCGTGTTCGTCGAACCGGTAGCGAACGAGTCGGCCACTGCCTCGGCGACCCGTTTCAGCACTCGAGGGTCGTCGCTCGGCCGGCCGACGCTGACGCCGTCGGCGCCGTACTCCAGGTACTCGGCGACCGTCTCGCGGTCGCGCACCCCGTTGTTCGCGAGGACGAACGCGTCCGTCGCCGCGGCGATTTCACGCACCACCGCCTCGGAGTCCATCGCGTCGACGTGGAGGATGTCGACCCCGGCGTCGTCGAGGCGGGCGGAGAGCGCGGGCAGGTCCACGCCGCCGACTTCGGTTCGCACTTTGACGCTGACCGTCGCGCCCGTGTCGGCGGCGGCGCGGACGTAGGTACACAGTCGGTCGCCGTCCCGCAGCAGCGACTCGCCGGCGCCGGCGGCGCACATCTCGTCCTGGCGGCAGTGGGCGTTGACCTCGACGATCGCGTCACGGTCGGCACAGACCGCGGCCGCCTCGCGGACCGGGGCGGGCGACGTCGCCCGGACGTTGAACCCCGGCACGAGCGGCACGTCGGCGAGCGCCGCCAGCTGGTCGTCGACGAACCCGATCGGGTCGGCGGGGAGGAACTCCGACCGGTCCCGCGCGACGAGTCCACGGGCCGCCGCTCGCGTCGATTCGTCCAGGGCGATCCCCCCGAGGAAAGCCACACCGACGTACGGCGCCGCCGCTCGAGCCCACGCGGCGTCGGACTCGCCACTGAGACTCGCCGCCGCCAGTGGGGGGTCGAACGGCGGGAGAGTGCTGGCAGTCACGAGACGGCCTCCAGCGCCTCCCGGACGGCGCGTGCGACCCGGTCGGCGTCGTCCTCGTCGTCGATCGCAGTGTCGGTCCGGACGACCGGCCTGTCGAGATCCGTGCCGTCGGCGTCGTCGAGGACGAACGCGTCGGCGAAGTCGTAGGCGCGAGCGACCCCGGCCGTACTCGGGTCGTACCCCTCGGCGGCCATCAGGTCGTCGGCCGGTCCGGAGAACACGCGGTGTTCGATGAACGGGGACACCGCGACGACGGGCGTCTCGGCCAGCGCCTCGCGCACCCCGTCCAGTGCGAGCATGGGTCCGAGACTCGTGATCGGGTTCGACGGGCCGACGACCACGGGGTCGTCCAGCGCGTCCAGCACGTCCGGAGTGGCGGTCGCGTCGTCGGCGCCGCGGAACTCCACGCGCTCGATCGCGGGGTCGCCCCGCCGGGCGACCCAGAACTCCTGGAAGTGCATCGCTCCCTCGTCGGTGTGGACGATAGTCGCGACGGGGTCGTCGCTCATGGGGAGCAACTCGACCGTCAGACCGAAGGCGTCGGCCAGTCGCGCGGTCGCCTCCGTCAGCGTCGCCCCCTCGTCGATCAGCCCGGTGCGCGTGAGGTGGACGGCGCGGTCGCGGTCGCCGATGTGCATGAACTCATCCACCCCGGAGAAGCGCCGCCAGCGGGCGATACGGCGGCCCGCGGTCTGGCGGTCGTCGGGGAGATAGCGGGGCTCGGTCCCGAGGCCGACCCGCTCGGCGATAGCCTGGAGTTCCTCGTGAGTCTCGGCGGTGTCACCCTCGATGCCCCACCAGGTCTCGCGGTCCAGCACGCCGCCGCGCAGAAAGAGCACCGTGTCGACGTCGGGGCAGACGAGGTGGCCGGCGATCTCGACGTCGTCGCCCGTGTTGCCGACGACAGTCGTCTCGGCCGGGTCGAACACCGCGTCGGCCCCCGAGAGGAGTTTGGGCGTGCCGGTCCCGCCCGAGAGAAACGTCACCATATCCGGCGGGTGGGCAGGCCCGCGCTAAAGGCTTGCGCCCGCCGGCGAGCCGTCGCCACCGGAGTGTCCGAATCTGGAGACGAACGAGGGGTACGACACCCGATCGGGGCCGCTCGAGGGGTCTGGGCTCGAACGCGAGAGTTCCGCACTCGCCACCCAGTTGTCAGGGATGAGAATCGGCCCTCTAGACTCAAGAGTGTGGGGTGTCAGAGACGATGTAGCGCCGATGCCAGAAATCCAGAACCAAGAACCGGGCGCTACTGCGCACAGGTTCGCTCCCGCTGCCCCCGACGAGGACGTCGTCTACGGCGCCTGCTGTCCGGGGTGGCACAGTGCCGCGAACCACGCCGACGCCCTCGACGACTGGGTCGCCTTCATGCGACGCCACGACGTCGCCCACGTGTGCTGTCTCCTGCCCGGGGGGGAGTCAGACAGCACCGGTGGGAGCGTCGACCGGTATCGCGAGGCGTTCGAGTCGGTCCTGCACGCCCCGGTACCGGACGGCCAGCTCGTCGACCCGCGCCTCCTCGACGACGAGATCCTCCCCTTCATCGACGACGCTGCCGGCGCCGACGAGTGCGTCGTCGTCCACTGTCTCGACGGGATCGGTCGCACCGGCCAGGTGCTCGCCGTCTGGCTGGCTCACGGCCGCGACTACGCACCGGAACGTGCCATCGAGGCGGTCGAACGTACCGGTCGCCACCCCCGCGAACCGGTCGAGTCGGACAACGCCTCGCCGCAGGAACTCGAAGACCTGCTCGTGACCTTCGCCTGACTCGTCTCCGCGTTCGGACTGCTCCCGGTTTCGGAGCGTCCCCACGGGTGTCCACCCCGTTGCCAGCGGTGGATGGGGCCCGTCGCCACTGGGTGGTCGACCCTGTGACGGGTCGCCCGGGCGAGCGATGGTGTTCAGATTAGGTCGTGAGTGAGACCGCCGCGACCAGCGTGAAAGCCCCCGTCCTCTGCGGTCCCGCGACTCGCTGCGCTCCTCACTGCGTTGCGGTGCTTGCGTCGTCGGG
>Ga0207770_100768_pt1 | contig 10505 bp, 10 predicted proteins | sample A23E2SouthBayCA_FD_187729 | JGI IMG/M metagenome (GOLD analysis project Ga0207770, IMG submission 187729) | Aerobic enrichment media microbial communities from Eden Landing Ponds, California, USA - A23 E2 (SPAdes) | ecosystem: Environmental > Aquatic > Marine > Unclassified | place: Emeryville... | reverse complement strand
CTGGTCGACCTCGCCGTCGACGCCGAGCGCGAGGGGTTCGAGGCCGTGCTGCTGGCGAGTCACTACTTCAACCGCGACCCCTTCGTCGTCGCCGACCGAATCGCCCGGGCGACCGACGAGGTGCTGGTCGGGCCCGCCGCAGCCAACCCCTACGACGCTCACCCCGTCGCGCTGGCCTCGCGAGTGGGCACCCTCGCGGAGGGACGCGACGACCGCGCGCTGTTCGGCCTCGGGCCGGGCGACCGCTCGACGCTGTCGGACCTGGCCGTCGAGCGCGACCGCCCGCTCCGGCGGGTGCTGGAGACGATGCAGGTCGCCCGGCGACTGTTCGCCGGCGAGGCCGTCGACCACGACGGCACCTTCCAGGCCAGCGGCGCCGAACTGGAGTACGACATCGGGACGGTGCCGGTGTACGTCGGCGCGCAGGGGCCACACATGACGCGGATGGCCGGCAAGTACGCCGACGGGGTCCTGTTCAACGGCTCGCACCCGGCGGACCTCGCCTGGGCGAGCGAGCGCGTCGCGGAGGGCCGCGAAGAGCGAGCCGACTCGCTGGACGCACCCGAACTGCTGGCCTACGCCAGCGTCAGCGTCGCCGCCGACGAGGCGGCCGCCCGGGAGGCCGCCCGCCCGCCGGTCGCGTTCATCGCTGGCGGCGCCGCTCCGCCGGTGCTTTCGCGACACGGCATCGACGAGGACGCCGCCGCGACGGTCGGAACGCGCCTGGAGGACGGCGACTACCGCGCCGCGTTCGACGCCGTCACGCCGGCGATGCTCGACGCGTTCGCCGCGGCGGGGACTCCCGAGACGGTCGCACAGCGACTGGCGGGGCTGCTCGACCACGCCGACGGAGTTCTCGTGGGCGCCCCGCTGGGGCCAGACCTGGAGACGGCGGTCGGGCTGGCCGGCGAGGCGCTCGAACTGGCGACGGAGTGAGACGGAGTAGTCAGAACAGGTCGCCCAGCGCCGACAGCAGCCCGCCGGCGGCCATGCCGCCGAAGACGACGGACGGCGCCGCGACCAGCACCGCGCCGACCGCGAGCATCGCGGCGGCGCCGGGGTCGTTCAGGGCGACATCGGTGAAGTTCTGGACGAGACAGTCCGCGTTCGCGATCGGGTCCACGCCGGCGTCCTCACACATGGGCGTCGGTTGGTGACGGTCGTACTTGTGCGTGTCCGTCCGCGCCGATCAACCGCGCAGCAGGTTCATCACTTCCTCGGCGACGTCCGACTCGACGGCGACGACGTAGGACTCCCCGGCGGTCAGTTCCGTGTCAGGTCGGGCGACGCGGTCGCCGCCCTCCCCCGAGACGACGACGGTCCCCGATGGGAACCGAATCTCCGACAGTCGCTTGCCGGCCACCGGAGCACCGTCGGCGACCCGGATGTTCAGAACGTCGAGGTCGCCAGTCACGTCGGCCAGCGACTGGACGTCGCTGCCGACGATCTCGTTGGCCGCGATGCGTGCTCCGGCGCGTTCGGGGTAGAGGACGGCGTCGACGAACCGCTCGTAGGCCTCCTTGGACCCGGAGTCGATGCGGGCCACCGTCCGGGCGCCGGGCGCCAGCTCGCCGGCCTCCATGCAGACCGCGAGGTTCAGCCCCGCGACGCCGGTCAGCCCCGCGACCACGTCGGCACGCTCGATGCCAGCCTGCTCCAGAATCTCGGGGTTGGAGGCGTCGCCCTCGATCACCGTCGCGAGGTACTCGTCGGAGATGGCTCGACACCGGTCGGCGTCGTGTTCGACGACGGTGACGTCGTGCCCGCGGTCGGTCAGCAGCCGCGTCGTTTCCAGCCCCACGCGCCCACCGCCAGCGATCACGACGTCGAGTTTGCTCGGCATCGTCAGTCCTCCATCGGTGTGGACGTTCGCTCCCCGGGCCCTTGAGTGTCGTCGGTCTCGCCTGCAGTTCGGCGGCGTTCGAGGGCGGCGTACACGGCGACCCCGAGCACGATCCACCCCGCGCTCAACGCCAGCGCCAGCGGGTCGGTCCGGATCAGGTACTCCACGAGCACGCCCGCGAGCACCAGGTTCAGTGCAATGCCGATCAGCGGCGGCGCGGGGTAGTACGGCATCTCGTAGGGGCGGGTCATGTTCGGCCGCTCTCGGCGCAGTTTGATCACCGAGCCGTTGACGACGATAAAGGACAGCAGGAAGAACAGCGAGGACATGTTGCCGGCGCTCTGGGTCGGCAGCGCGACGGACCCGAGCATCACGACGGCGCTGGCGAGGATGGCGACGAACGGCGTCCCGTAGCGGTGGTGAATCTGCCCGAACGACGGGAGCAGCTGGCCCTCCCGACCCATCGAGAACGCGACCCGGGAGGAGGCGATGACGACCGCGTTCAGCGCCGTCAGCGTCGAGAACACGGCACCGAACACGATCAGCGCGCCGCCGTTGCGGATCACCGGCAGCCCGGTCGGCATGAACGACGTCGCCGCCGCCGCGATGCCGGCCTCGCCGGCCTCGGCCAGCCCCGCCGCGCCGAGCGTGCCGATGGCGACCGTGACGACGGCCATGTAGACGACCACCGTCGCCGCGAGGCTGAGGAAGATCGCCGTCGGGATGTTCTCGCGGGGGTTCTCGACCTCCTCGGTGACCGTCGTGATCAGGTCGTACCCCTCGAATGCGATGAACGTCAGCCCCATCGCCGGCAGGACGGCGCCGGCGCCGCCCTCGGTGAACAGCGGCTGGAACTCGGCCTGCGAGAACTGCGGCGAGGCCAGTCCGAAGCCGACGAACACCACGAGGATAGAGACCTTGACCACCGTGAAGATCGTCTCGACGCTGCCGCTCGCCGCCGTCGAGACGGCGTTCAGCGCCACGAGGAGACACACCGCGACGAACGCCAGCACCAGCGCCGGCGGAACGCCGACCCCGACGACGGGTACCGAGAGCGCCCCGACCTCCGACGGCGGCGCCACGAGGCCGTAGACGTGCAACAGCTCCAGGAAGTTCGGCGCGAACCCCAGCGCGTACAGCGCGCCGGCGATCATGTACGCGAACCACAGCATCCACCCCATCACGAACGACGGCAGGTCGTCGAACACCTCGCGGACGAACGCGTAGCCGCCGCCGCTTTTCGGAATCGACGCAGCCAGTTCGGCGTACGACAGCCCCGTGAACGCGGTGACGACGCCGTTGAGCGCGAACACGACGATCGCTGCCGGGCCGGCGATCTCGGCGGCCAACCCCGTGAGCACGAAGATGCCGGCGCCGATCATCGCTCCCATGCCGATCATCGTCGCGTCCAGCAGTCCGAGGTCTGCGTCGGGCGACCGCTCGCCCTGGCTCACGCGAACCGTCCTCCGGTGTGTGCCACCATTTGCTCCCGGCGTAGCCAGCCCGAATCCTTGTACCTTCCCCCCTCCACCCGGCACGTTCAAGCGCCTCGCGCCGCAAGCACCGGGCGTGTCAGACGACGCCTCGCTCGACGAGTTCCTCGACACCGGCGGCGACGGCGACCCCGAGCGCGACGCCGACACTGCGGGGACCGGCGGCGACGAGGGCACCGCGGCCCCCGACCTCGATGCGGTCGCCCCGGCGACCCCCACCGCGACCTGGAGCCCCGACGGCGCGGCGTGTGCGGCCTGCGGGGACGTCGTCGAGCGGCGCTGGCGGGACGACGACGAGTTGGTCTGCGCCGGCTGCAAGGAGTGGTAATCGCCGGACGGCGGCGAGCGGACGAGGGCGCAACGCTTATACCTTCTCGTTGCATCTGACGGACTGCAATGGCGAAAGGCGTTGTCGACTTCTTCAACGACACTGGCGGTTACGGCTTCATCGAAACTGACGACTCCGACGAGGACGTGTTCTTCCACATGGAGGACATCGGCGGTCCGGACCTCGAAGAGGGTGAGGAACTCGAGTTCGACATCGTGCAGGCCGACAAGGGCCCGCGCGCGGAGAACGTCACCCGACTGTAAGCCGTCGGCGGCACAGTTCGTCGTCCGACGGACGACCGAATCGCGACTTTGCGTTCTTTCGGTGTCACCCCAGACAGCGGCGGCACCGTCGGTCCGGCCCGTCGCCGCGCAACCGATCGTCCATGTGCAACGGGCGCAAACAGCAATGTTACAAACCTCCGGTCGTAACGGAGAGGTGATGTTCACGCGGCTGTGGGAGACGCCGTTCACCCCCGACGGTCGGAGCTCTCTCGCCGACGGCGGTTCGGCACGACCCCCTCAGCCGCACGAGTCGCCCTCGAAATCGCCGTCCGGTAGGCTCCTCGCCGAGAGTCCCCGGGTCGCCGACTCCCTTCCCTATCCATGACGGACGCCAACCCACAGGAGACAGCAGGCCAGCGTAGTCACGAAGACACGGCGGAGTTGCCGTCCGCCGAGCGCGTCTCCGAGATCGCCACCGAGGTCATCGACAACGTCCAGCAGGTGATCGTCGGCCACGAACCGGAGATCGAACACGTCCTCACCGCCCTGCTGGGTCGCGGCCATGTGTTGCTCGAGGACGTTCCCGGCGTCGGCAAGACGATGCTCGCCCGGTCGATCGCACGCTCGTTCGACTGCACGTTCAAGCGTGTGCAGTTCACGCCCGATCTCCTGCCGTCCGACATCACCGGCGTGAACGTGTTCAACCAGAAGACCCAGGAGTTCGAGTTCCAGCGTGGCCCCGTGTTCGCCAACATCGTCCTGGGCGACGAGATCAACCGCGCGCCGCCGAAGACCCAGAGCGCCCTGCTGGAGGCCATGGAGGAAGAACAGGTCACCGTCGACGGGACGACTCGTCCCCTCCCGGACCCGTTCTCGGTGATCGCCACCCAGAACCAGGTCGAGCCCAACCGCACCTACGAACTGCCGCTGGCGGAACTGGACCGGTTCATGAAGAAACTGCACCTCGGCTACCCCGAGCAGGGCGAGGAGTCCGCGATGCTCGAACGTGTCGTTGGCCGCCACCCCATCGAGAGCCTGGAGCCGGTGACCACCGTCGACACGCTCCGGGACGCCCGCGAGACCGTCGCCGGCGTCACCGTCAAGGAGCCGATTCGGGAGTACGCCACCCGGCTCGTGGAGTACACCCGCGACCACTCCAAGCTCGGCGTCAGTCCGCGCGGGACGCTGGCGCTGCTGCGGGCCTCGCAGGCCCGCGCCGCGCTGGCCGGCCGCGAGTACGTCGTCCCCGACGACGTCCAGCAGGAAGCCATCGCCGTGATGAGCCACCGCATCCGGCTGGCCGAGGGCGGCGACAAGAGCGGTTCCGAGATCGTCACCGACGCCGTCGAACGGGTGCCGGTCGAGTGACATGGCGCTGACCAGACGCGGGACGATCGCGGTCGCCGTCGTCGTCGTCGGGCTGGCGCTGGCGCTGTTCAACGGCCCCCGGGCGCTGTTCCCGTTCGTCGGGCCGGTGCTGGTGGCGCTGGTCGCCGCACAGCTGCAGGTCCGCAGCGTCGGTCGCCCCCGCCTGGAGCGGCAGGTCCCCGCCGACGGGTTCGTCGGCGAGCGCCGCACCGTCGAACTGCAGTTCCGGGACCCCCCGACCAGGCTGGTTCGGATCGTCGACGCGGTCGGCGACGGCCTCACGAGACTCGACGACGGCCCGCTGTGGGGGACGCTCGGTCGATCGGAACTGTCCTACGAGGTGCGCTACGAGCGGCGCGGGCGCGGCGAACTCGGGCCGGCGACGATCGGCGTCCGTGACTCGCTGGGGCTGGTCGAGCGCACCTTCGAGTACGAGGGCGTCGATCGAACCCTGGTGTACCCGACGGTGTACGAGTTGACCGGCACGACCACCCACGAACTGAACATGCTCGCCGACGAGGCGTTCCGCCAGCAGAACCGCGAGGAGTTCGACAGCCTCCGAGAGTACGAGCGTGGCGACTCCCTGCGGGACGTCCACTGGAAGTCCAGCGCCAAACGGCCGGCTGACGACCTGGTCGTCAAGCAGTTCGTCGCCGAGGAAGACCTGGGCTCGGTCGAGATCGTCGCCGAGAGCGAGCCCGGCGGCACCGACGCCATGGCCGAGGCCGCCGCCAGCGTCGCGCTGTACCTGCTCGACGCGGGCGTCGAGGTCGGACTGTCGACGCCGGACGAATCGGTCGCGGTCGACGCCGGCGCCGACCAGCGCCTCGCCGTCTTGCGGGCGCTGGCGGTCGCCGGGCCGGGCACCGCGAGCGGGGCGGACGCCGACACGGCGATCCACGTCGAGGGCCACGGCGGGGGCGCGACGGTGACGGTGCGCGGACGGTCGGTCGCCTTCGAGCAACTGGTCGGTACCGAGATGACCGCCGAGCGCCGGGGGCGGGTCGTGCCGAACGCTCCCGGCGAGCGGAACGACCCGTACGACGGCGCTCCGGCGACGGCTCCCTCGCGGGAGGTGGTCGCGTGAGCACCCCGACCGACAGCGCGCCCGGGCGCCCGCCGCGGACCGAACGGGAGGCGGAGTTCGAGAGCACGGACCTGTTCCGGGCGCTGGCGCTGGCCAGCGCCGTGACGCTGACTTCCTCGTACGTCAGCGTGTTCTACTTCATCACGAGCGTCGTCGGCGGCACCGGGCGACTGCTGGTCGTGACCGCGCTGTCGTTCGTCGCCGCGACCGTCGCCGCGAAGTACCTCCACGAGCGGGTCGCGGCGGCGCTGACCGGCGCGTTCCTGCTCGTCGGGACGGTCCTGTACCTCGCGTCGGTGCCGGACGGGTTCACGCTCCTGTTCGACGCCACCGGCGAGGTGGTCGCCGACCTGGTCGCGCTGCTGACCGGGCTGCCGATCCAGCGGATCAAGAACCCCGGCGTGTGGACGGCGGTGTACGTCCCGGCGCCGCTGTTCCTGTCGTGGTACCTGGCGCTGCGGCGGCGCTACGTCGCCAGCGCGCTGATCGGCGGCGTGGCGCTGGGTGTGCTGGTGCTGACCGGCGACGCCGGTGGCCGGGTGACGCTGGCGGGGACGCTGGGCGCCATCGGCACCATCGGTTTCGGCGAACTCGAACGGTACGACGGCACGGTCGCGCAGGCGGACTCGCTGGCGATCATGTTCGCGGTCCTGATGGCGCTGTCGCTGTTCGTCCCGCTGGCACCCGGCAGCGACGACACGAGCCCGGTGTACCTGTTCGGGAGCGACGGCCCGGAGACTCTGGAAGGCAGTCTGACCAGCGCCCCCGAGGAGACGACGATCCAGGGGTCGATCAGGCTCTCCCCGGAGAAGCGGTTCACCGTCGAGACCACGGACCCGCAGTACCTCCGGGCAGGGGTGTACGACCGGTTCACCGGCGGGTCGTGGCTCCGAACTGGCGAGACCAGCGCCTACGACGGTCCGCTCAGTCGCCCGCCGGGTGAGAGCTACCGGGTCGACCAGAAGATCACCGCCGAGGCCGAGACCGGCGTGATGCCGGCGGCCGCGGAACCGATCCGCGTCTCGGAGGGCGCCGACCGGACGCGCGTCACCGACCAGGGCGTGCTCCTGCCGAGCGGTTCCCTGTCGGCGGGCGACAGCTACAGCGTGACCAGCGCGGTGATCACCGCGGAGTCGCCCGAACTGCGCGCGGCGGGGACCGACTACCCCGCCGGGATCAACGACACCTACCTCCAGACGGGCGGGCTCTCCGAGGCGTTCCGCGATCGGACCGCCCGGATCACGGAGAACGCGGACAACCCCTACGAGACCGCCCAGGTGATCGAGCGGTACCTCGAACGCACCAAGCAGTACTCCCTGGACGTCGACCGGCCGAACGGCAACGTCGCCGAGTCGTTCCTGCTGGACATGGAGCGGGGATACTGCGTGTACTACGCGACGACGATGGTGATGATGCTCCGCTCGGAGGGGATTCCGGCGCGGTACGCCGTCGGCTACCTCCCAGGGACCGAGACCGGCGAGGACACCTACACCGTCCGCGGGCTGGACTCCCACGCGTGGGTCGAGGTGTACTTCCCGGAGTACGGCTGGGTGACCTTCGATCCGACGCCCACCGCCCCGCGAGAGGCCGCCGAGCAGGGCGTCATCCAGGAGGCAGCGAGCGAGGACGAGATAACGACCGAGCAGACCCCGACGCCGCCGCCGACCACGGTGGCGCCGCCGACCACGTCGACCGGGCCGAACGGCACCACGACGATCAACGGGACCGCCGGCGGCGGCAACATCACGCCGCCCGGATCGAACCTCGGCGCGACGCCCATCGCCGGAGGGGGCCCGGTGAACGGGACCGCCGGGGAGACCGTCCAGATTCCGAACATCGACGAGGAGCCACGTCGCCGCGGCGGCTCGGGCGGCGGGCCACCGATCCCCGCACCGGAGGACATCGCGCTGGGCGGCATCCTCCTGCTCGGGATGGTCGCCGGCGTCCACCGCTCGGGGGTGCCCGACCGCCTGTGGCTAACCCTACAGGTGCGCTGGCAGGGGCCTCGTCGGTCGCCGGACCAGGACACCGAGCGGGCCTACCGGCGCCTGGAGATACTGCTCGAGCAGCGCTTCCGGGCCAGACGCGGGTCGGAGACGCCGCGTGACTACGTCGACGCGCTGACGCTGACCGGCGCCGACGACCGCGTCGAGCGGGTGGCCCAGCTGTACGAACTCGCCCACTACGGCGACGGCGTGACCGAGGCCCAGGCCGACGAGGCCATCGACCTGGTCGACGAACTGATCGGCGAGCGCTCGCCGCTGCCTGGCCGCATCTCCTGAGACGGGTTATTCTCGGGGTCTCCCGGGAACGAACCGTCTGAGACGCCGTCGGGCCACCGAGTGGCGAGGAACGTCTCCAACCGGACGACATCTCGAGGCCGCGTTCGGGTGGCTCGAACCGCAATTCCCGGAAATCTTTTAAGTAGGCCGGACCAATCCCCGTTCGATAATGGCAGAAGTCTGCTCGACGTGCGGGCTGCCTGAGGAGCTCTGCGTCTGCGAAGACGTGGCCAAGGAGTCTCAGCAGATCTCGATCCGCATCGACGAGCGCCGTTACGGGAAGGAGGTAACGATCATCGAAGGGTTCGATCCGAACGACGTCGACCTCGACAGTCTCTCCTCGGACCTCAAGTCGAAGTTCGCTTGCGGCGGCACGGTCGAGGAGGGCCAGATCGAGCTGCAGGGCAACCACACCGGCCGCGTCGAGGACTTCCTCAGAGAGAAAGGGTTCAACGTCGCGTAGCGCCGTCGTCGGGCCTCGCGTCTCGGGTTACTGCGCCACCGTTCCCCAGCACCTGCTCCGCGCGCTCGGAGAGTCAGAACGGCGCGTCGGGATCGTCCGTGCTCTCGGGGTCGTCGGTCGAATCGCGGGGCGGGCGCTCGCTCGCCGCCTCGTCGCTCTCCAGCGGCCCGTCCCAGGCCTCCAGCCCGCCGTCCAGGCTCTCGACGACGGCGTCGGCGGTCCCCTCGTAGGACGCGAACAGCTGGGCCGCCTGCACGCTGGCCTTCCCGTGCGGACAGACCGTGACGATGCGGTCGGCGTCGGTGAACTCCGCGATGCGGTCCGGCAGTTCCTCGAAGGGAACGTTCTCACTGCCCGGGATGTGACCGCGCGCGAACTGTCCCGGTGAGCGGATGTCGACCACTCGCGGCCGCTCCTCGGTTTCCAGCAACGACTCGACTTCCTCGGGTGTGATTTCGTCGTCCATACTCGCCCAAGAGACGCCGAGGCGAATAAGCCCCCGGGTCAGTCGATGTGGAGTACCGCCGTCGGGAACCGTTCGCGGCGCGCGGCCGGATCGTCGGGGAGGTCCCGTGCTTCGTCGAGGTCGGCGTCGGGACTCGTCCACAGGAGCGTCGTCCCCTCGCGGTCCGCGTACTCCGCGGCCGTGAGCTTCGTTCCCGCGCCGACGGTGAGCGTGCGGTCGTCGAGGATCAGTCGGTCTACCCCTTCGAGGGGGTCGGCGGCGTCCGCCGGCCCGATTGCCAGCAGGTGTGCCCCGGCGCCGACGGGGTCGTCGGCCACGGCGAGGGCCGTTACGCCCGCTTCTCGCGCCCGTTCGACGAGCGCCGGCAGCGTCGTCTCGACCCGCTCTAACGCCCGCCGGAGGCGTTCGACGCCCGTCGCAGGATCGGTGTCGTCGGCCGCAAACAGGGTGAGCAACGACTCCGTTCCGGCGTCGGCCGGGCGACGCTCGATTCCGAACGGGTACGGTGTGTCGTCGACGCGGACCGTCGTCGCTTCGACTTCGGCCCCCACCGACTCGGGCCCGTGGACCGACAGCGGTAGCTCTCGGTCCCATCTAGGGTTGACGGTCCGGACGCCGACGTAGGTCGCACCGGCCTCCCGGAGCCGTTCGAGCAGGGTTTCGAGCGGGACCGCGTCGGCCGTCTCGTTGAGGAGTCGTTCGAGTGCGTCGTTGTACCCCTCCTCGGGGCCGAGACGGCGCGCGAGACGTTCGGCCACCTCGGCGTCGACCCACAGCATCGTCGGTTCCGCGTAGCGGTCGTCGGGGTACGGCGGCGGTTCGATCCGCTTGATCGTCGCCTCGGCGGCGTCGACCTTCTCGACGGCTCGCTCGTGGTAGCCGTCGACGATGGTCCGCGAGAGGGGGTCGCCGTCGGCCGAGCGGCCGATCGCCCAGATGTAGAGCCCGATG
>Ga0207770_100765_pt1 | contig 10614 bp, 14 predicted proteins | sample A23E2SouthBayCA_FD_187729 | JGI IMG/M metagenome (GOLD analysis project Ga0207770, IMG submission 187729) | Aerobic enrichment media microbial communities from Eden Landing Ponds, California, USA - A23 E2 (SPAdes) | ecosystem: Environmental > Aquatic > Marine > Unclassified | place: Emeryville... | reverse complement strand
CCGCCCGCCCTACCCGATCCCACCCACCCCATCCTCTCTTTCCACCCGTTCCTGTCGTTCACCCGTCGGATGCCTCCGCCCCCCGTTCGTCCCAGAGCGCCGGCCGACACGTCGTGTCGGTCCAGCGTGGGAGATCGAACGGTTCTCGACCCCCGGGCGACCGAGTGTTTCAGGCCCTGCAACGCCGCGTCCCGATTCATATCGGTCACGACGTCACTACCGATATGTTCAGTCGTGAACGGCACAGAGCGGGCGAACATGGGACCGTCTCCGAACGCGGACCCGGCAGAGCGGAGGGGAAGCGATGACGCGAACGGCAGGTCTCGACAGTCTGGTCTCGCGGGTACGGATCGGCGAGTCCGTCGGGGACCGACTCGGAACGGTACTCGTGGTCACGCTGCTCCCGGTGCCGCTGGTGTCGCTCCTGTACGCAGTCCACAGCATCGTCACCGAGACGCCGTCGGAAGCGTATTCGCTGGTCTCGGGATACCTGTTCTACGGGATCGTGAACCTGCTGGTCGTCGCACTGCTGTACGGACTGTTGACCCCCGACCAGCGAGCGACCGTCTTCAGATTTCGTCGACCGTCCGCACGAGAAGCGGGTGCGGCCCTGGTCGCGTTCGTCGTCGGGCTCGGCGTCTATCAGGTCACGGCGCAACTGAGCGCGATGCTTGGCTACCAGTTGCAGGGCCTCTCGTACTCGCTGTCCGATCCCGGGGCGTTCCTGGCGATTCTCGTCGGTGCAGTGGTCCTGGCGCCGATAACCGAGGAGATCCTCTACCGGGGACTGGTCCTCGGCGCGCTCACGTCACGAGGGTTCGGCCCGGTGAGTGCGACGGTGTTGATGACTGCGCTGTTCGCGCTGATCCACCTGCCGAACTTCGGCGTCGCCGGGACGATCTTCATCTCCGTCTGGGGCTTTCTCCCCGCGGTGCTCCGCCTCCGGTACGACAACCTCTCGGGGGCGGTCCTGATGCACGCGCTGAATAACGCCTTCGCCTACGTCGTCGTCGTGGCCGCGGGATGGACCTGAGGGGATAATCCCCAGGTCGGGTTCGCCAACCGCGCCGCTTTCCGATCTTGTCGATCAAAAATCTCGACGCTCATGGGTAAGCGATTGTTGGTGGCATCATAGCGCAGTTTTGAGGATAGTTTTGAGTGCTTCTTCGCCGGGTTTCCGGCGGACGCGTTGGCGAAGCTGAAACGCTCTGAAGTAGGGTGTGTGCCTGTCTTTGGAGACGCTTCGATGCGGCGAGAGCCACCGTCGCGCCAGCGACGCGTGGCTCTCGCAGGTATTCACGTGAACATCTCCATCAACGTATTCACCATCGCCGTGGACGACGTATTCGCGGTCGAACTCTTCGTCGTCCTCTAGTGGGTCGTAGGCCCGAAATCCATCCGTATAGACGGTCAGCGACTCCTCATCGTGGTCGGCAAGGAGGAGTCGAACGGTCGATTCCTCGGCGGATTTCGCTGGCAGCACGTAGCAGTCGTTCGTTCCCCGATCAACCAGCACGAACACAGGCGGCTTGTCCTCAGCGTATTTTCCACGTCCGCGCGTGGACAGGCCACGCGAGCGCGACCAGGAGTCGCGCTCGCGGCCCTTGAGTCCGGCTTTGACGTACAGTTCGTCGAGTTCGACCGGCACTTCTAACTGTGGCCGAGGCGCGTCCAGCGCTCGCAGGAAGCGCTGGACGCGCCGGTACACTGTTTTGTAGGAGACATCGATCTCCACGTCCAGTTGCCGAAGACTGGTGTTGAACCGGATGTAGGCGTAGACAGCGAGAAACCACTTCCTGAGCGCGATCGAAGAATGCTCGAAGACCGTGCCTGTCTTGTCATTGAACGTTCGGTCGCAATTCTTACAGCGATACCGTTGAAACACTCGATAGCTGCCGTAGCGAATCACAGATTCGCCACGGCAGCGCGGGCAATAGACGCCGTCACGCCAGCGAATCTGTGCCAGCAGATTCGCGGCACGACGCTCCGAGACGAACGTCTTGAGTGGGATCATGCTTCGTCGGGTGGCGCGTTCGCGCCACCCTTGCCCGCTGTGACTTCCAGCTACTGCTGCGAACTGACCAACAATCCTTTACCCAAGAGCGTCCTGTCAAAGACGTCTCGCCATAACAACTATCGAGCGCTGTTACACTTCTTGAAACACTCGCACGTGCAGTGACCGCCGTACACGCGTGTTGTATCTTCCCCACGAGTCGTGCCAAAACTTAGACAGCGCGTGTAGAGCCGTCTGTTGGTCGCTCGACCGAGCTACGCTATCGAATCAGCGCGCCAGACGACGGTGAGAAGCGTTGACCCACAGACCGTCGCGACGAGAAGAATTCCTGCGGCCAGACCGGGCGAGATCGGAGGAAGCGTGACCGAAGACAGCAGGGGAAGCCCGAGCATCGCCTGGACGAACGTCGCGCCAGTGAGCCCGCCGTACAGCGCCCCGACGATGCCGACGGCTGTGAGCGAGCCGCGAGTCGAGAGATCAGTCTATCGCGTCGCGACGTAACCCGTCAGCGGGAGAACCTGGTGGGAGTGCAGTCCGATGAAGTGCGCGATACGGAGGTCGCCACCGGTGAGACTCCAGTTCAACAGCGTGCGACCGGCACTGTCGGCCGGGGCGCCGACTGCGTGACCGTCGCGGGCGACCGTGAGCCACCCCTCGAAACTCGCGACGAAGAACACGAACATCCCGAGACGAAGCCCCCAGAGATAGGCGGGCGCCAACGCCGGCGGATCCCGGAGTATCCGCCAGAGGACGTACCCGACGACCAGGGTGTTCACGGTGATCGTCGCACCCATGATCGTGAATATCGTCGTGTCGAGGGGCGTACTCGTATTGAAGTGAGAGGCGACCCCCCGTGCCGCCTGCGTCGCGATCAGCGTGATCTCGATCGTCATCGCCGCGGCGATAACGTAGGTGACGCGTTGCTCGACGCGGTCGGCCAGCGAGAGCGACGGCAGTATCCAGCCCACCGTCGCGGTGAAGATGGCGATGGACGTGGCGAACTTCCAGGGTTTCGTCCAGACGTTTCTCCCTAGCAGCGTCCGACCGTCCAGCGCCATCAGCACGGTGAACACTGCCGCGAGGCCGAACTGTGCGAGCGCGACAGTAAACAGGATACGGTTACGGTCGCGAAGTTCCAGCAGTGCGGTTCTGGCAGTCCCGACCGACGGCCGGGCGAAACCCGTGCTCATGTGTCACCCTCCTCTCGCGACGACACAGGGGATACGTTCCATCCCAACAGGCATCTGGACGGGACTCGGGGTCGATTTTCAGCGTTCCTTCGCGAACCCCGGACGGGACGAGATCGACCAGGTCTGGTCACGACGACTCACCTCGGTACCACAGGAGCCCGGCGTACGCCGATCCGACGACCGTCGATGCGATCAGGGCCAGCAGAATCCCGAAGGCGAGGTATCCGAACGCCGGGACGTCGTAAGGCACCATCACGTCCCGGGGCGGTTCGACCGCCCACGGGCTGACGTGGAAAAACGCCAGCATGCCGGCGCTGAACGCCAGGAACCCGGCCCAGTAGCCGGCATCCACGCGGTCGGTCACGGTCAGATACAGGCTGATCGCCAGGAGCGGGTAGATCGCGAGGCTGTAGGTGAAGGGGTTGACCTCCGGTGTGATCGGCCAGCCGACGTGATTGCCCCGGATCACGTGGTCGATGTGGTGTGCCGCTCCGAGCAGCGTCGGTGCCAGAACGAGCGCGAAAAACGCCGGTTTCAGGCCCGAATTGTTCGTGAGATTTGCGACTATACCGGTCGATTCTGTCTCTTTGTCGCCCATATTCGACATTCGGAGACAGACTGTGCACTCCGGTAAGTACCGACAGCGGACTTCAGAGTCTGCAACACTCCCAGTCGTGGTCCCTGCTGTGCGGTCGGGGACCGCCTGTCCACAGTCCAGTCCACGAAGTCGAAACCGAGTTCGCGAGGGAACCTGCAATCTCTGGCCACAACTGTCCCACGCACGGTTGCGGGTCCAGATACGGTCGATCAATCACGGTTGGTCCGTGGGCGCAGACCCCGTCACAGCGAGTGGGTGCCCTACACATCCGACCGCTCGAACCGGAGATAGCCGACCAGCACGGGGACCACGCCCCAGGCGGCCAGGGTCGCGGCGGCGAACCAGTTCGAGAGGTAGAACGGCAGGGGCCCGGAGACGCGGTTCGTCAGTCGCAGTTGCTCGGGAGTCGCGTCGCCGGGCACCTCTTCGAGGCCCATCTGGAAGAACGGCTGGAGTCGGCCGTCGACGAACGTCTCCGCGACCGCGCGGAAGGCACCGACAGGGCTGAGACGCTTCAGCAGGAAGTACCACGCCTCGACCTCCAGCCCGGGCAGCGATCCGGTCACGGTCGCGTACAGTCCGGCGGGGGCCGCGTCCCAGACCAGCAGCGAGCCGATGGCGACGGCCATCGCCTTGCCACGGGTCCGGACGCTGGCGGAGATACCGACTGCGAGGCCGGTGAACCCGACACCGAACAGGACGACCGACCCGAGGAGACCGGCGACGTCGCCGAGATTCGGCGATTCGACCAGCACCGCCGCCAGGAGGATACTGGCCAGCGACCCGACGCCCAGCGCTAGGGCTACCACCGCGCTTCGACCGGCGAGTTTGCCGAGGGAGACTTGTCGGTCGATTTCAACGACCGATTGATTATCTCGGCACCCTCCAAGTCGGGAAACGCGAACCCGTGCCAGCGATGATCCCCGATACGAATCGTAACGACTTCTACCCGAGTTCAACACTCCCACTCTTAGCAGCTGGTAGAGGCCCTGAAACACTCAAAATCACGACCGGAGCGGAAGTGGACTCGCGGGGTAGGAACCATTCGATTTTTGCGCGAGTGTCTACCTTTGGCATCTTCGCTGGCACTTCGACTCGGTTGTGTGCCAACCGCTATACTTCCCCGACGTCTCCGCCGAAGGTTTATCCCGCTGTTCGCGCAATCATCTACTACATGGCGAGTTCCACGCGGGACAGCGACTCCGATCACGAGGGCGAGATCCGGATGTGGTGCGAAGATGATAGCTGGGTTATCACCGACGTGGAGACAGGCGTCACTACCCAGGGCGAGACGCGGGAAGAGGCACTGGAGGTGCTCGACGAGGCGGTCGCACTCCACAAGGGGGAGATCGGACGCGAACCGACCGACGAAGAACTCCGTGAACTGGGTATCGATCCGGAGGACAACACGACCGGTGACACTGAACCACCGGACTTTATGCAGTAGACGGGGCGCCGAACCTTTTCCGGGATGGAGGTCGTGAAGGTGCTGGTCAACGTCGGTGGCTTCGAGTGGCGGCGGACAGTCGGTGATCACGCACAACTGTACTACGAGCATCCGACTAACCGAGACGATAGGCGACAGGTCACCGTGCCACTGCACGACGAACTCAGGACCGGAACACTGCGTGACATCGCCGACAACGCAGGTGCGAACGAGTTCGACGCCTTCTGTGACTGGATCGACCGAAACGCATAGTTCGACCGACCGCTCGCCCGGACCTCCGGCGATACCGGATACGAGTCCACTGCAGACGCTGTCGATATTCCGTGAAACGGCTACTGTCCAGACAGAACGAGAAGTGACACTTCGATGGACTCGCGGGGGAGGAACTTGTCTCCGATCGGGGGGCATCGACCGAAGGTTTTTCTCAGAGACCGCGCAATATCGGGATAGATGGCCAGTTCTACGCGTTCGGGTGACGACGCGATCGAACAGGAGATCCGCCTCACGAAAGAAGGGGATTGGTGGGTCGCCAAAGACATCGAGACCGGCGTCGCCAGCCAGGGAGAGACGCGTCAAGAAGCGTTGGAGATGCTGGACGAGGCCGTCGCGCTTCACAAAGGCGAAATCGGCGAACCGATCGAGGACGAGGAAGCCTTCCTGGAGGAACTCGGGATCGATCCTGACGAGGTTGAACCGACGAAGGATCTGCCGGATTTCATGAAGTAAGCCTGGATGCCGACGACTGATTTCTCCGGCCGAGATGTCGTCAAGGTGCTCCGCAAGCACGACTACCAGTTCGTGACCCGGACCGGAAGCCACGTTCAGATGCGATACGTAACCGACGACGATGAGGTCCGCAACGTCACCGTCCCGATGCACGATCGCATCAGCACCGGAACGCTTCGCGATATCGCCGACCAGTGCGGAGCGAAGGACCTCGACGACTGGTGTCGCTGGAGCGACAACCACCGCTGATCGGCTAATATCCGGGAGGATTTGATGGACTCGCGGGGATTCCGTTACGCTGCTTCGAAGAATCCGTTTAATCTCCGTGCATTCTGGCGATTACGTGACTATCCGCCACGGCGATATACAGGACACAGTAGCTGAACGTCGAATCGTTCTGGCACCCCTCTCACCCGATCTGTGACTCCATATGTTCGATTGCTGTCCAGATATCGATGACACGGATACGTCCTTCGTAGTACGAGTTCTCGATGACGCCAGCGATAGCTCGTTCAGCGTTCCGGTCGTCGATCAAAATCCCGACGGAGTCGTGTGATGTCGAGCCGAGAAGCATCACGCCGACGGCCGGCAGTTCCGAGTCTGTCTTTCGCAACTCGTCCGGGGCCGTCTGTTCGAACGCTGCCAGTCGTTCGTGAACTCGGTCCATGATTTCGCCGGCACGCGGTCCGTCGTGTACCCGAACCCCTGGCTGAACATCGCCCACGAGGGTGATCCAGTCCGTCGTGTCTGCTCTATCTACCCAATCGACGCTGACGTAGCCACGCTGTTCGTTCAGTTCTTCGGCGACACCGCTGCTCAGGAACAGTTCTCGACCTTCGGTTTGGACGTACTGGATGAAGGTTTCGTACGCGTCACTTCCTCTCCCCCCGATCGTCCGCAGAAAACTCGTATCGAGGACGAGGGCAGTCGGAAACGGGGACGGGTGGGGCTCACTCATCGATGCGCTGGTACGGTGCCTGTTCGATCGCCCGGTCGTGGACATCGACCTCGAACGTGACGCCGTCGAGCGTCGGGTCGTGGTCTTTCACGACCGCGATGATCCGCTCGATCGCCTGCGTGACTGCGATGGCTTCTACGGCAGGAACGCCGAGATCGTCCGCGACACCGCGGCGCGTCGTGTTGCCCTTCAGGTAGTCGATCGTCGCAGTGACGGCGGGCGCGAGTGCTGCCTTCCCGTGCCGGTCGACGAACAGTTCGAGGTCGTCGTCGACGCTGGTGGCTCCGTATACGGCGACGATGACCGGACCGAGTTCGAGCGTCGTCTCGTCACTCCAGTTCCCGCTCACGGGGTCAGCACGCCAGAGCGCCGAGCCGTCCTCGTACTCGTCGAGTTCCTCGGCGACCCCCAACTCGGCCAACGTGTTGGCGTACTTGTAGGCGGTACTCTTCGAGAACTCCTGGCGGTCACGGGCGGCGGTGACCGTCGTCGGGGAGTTGATCAGCAGATCCGTGTAGAACCGGGCGAGTTCAGGTGTACTCAGCAGTTCCTGAAAGACGAAAAACCGGTGGGCAGTGTGTCCCGGGTCCGGCGGCTGCGTGGTGGGCGGTGCGTCGGCCATAGTTCATAGTATACGAACTCTGCTCTAAAGGGTTTCGGAGAAATCTCTCTTGACCCGTTTGGGAGATCCGTCGGTCTATCTCAACGACCGATTGATTATCTCGGCTCTCTCCGAATCAGGAAACGCGAACCCGGGCCAGCGATGATCCCCGATACGAATCGTAACGAATTCTACCCGAGTTCAGTATTGCCACTCTCAGCAGTCGGTAGAGGTCCTGAAAGCACTCGAAATGGCGAACGGGACAGAAGTGGACTCGCGGGGATTTGAACCCCGGGCCTCTTCCTTGCGAAGGAAGCGATCTGCCACTGATCTACGAGCCCGCGTTTAGGGGTGTGCGCGCGGCGAGGATAAAGCCTGCGCGTGAGAGGCGGTTCGGGAGTCGGTCACACGGACCGGCCCGACCCGTCGCAGCTCAGTCCTCGAGGACGATCTCGATGGAGACGTCGTTGGGGACTTCGATCCGCATCAGCTGGCGCAGCGCGCGTTCGTCGGCGTCGATGTCGATGAGCCGCTTGTGGACGCGCATCTCCCAGTGCTCCCAGGTCGCAGTCCCCTCACCGTCGGGGGACTTGCGGGTGGGCACTTCGAGCGTCTTCGTCGGGAGCGGCACCGGACCCGACAGCTCGACGCCGGTCTTGTTGGCGATGTCGCGGACCTCGCCACAGATGGAGTCGAGGTCTTCGGGGCTGGTGCCTGCCAGCCTGACGCGTGCCTGCTGCATGCGTTATCGCTCGTTGACCGACAGCACCTTGCCGGCCGCGATGGTCTGGCCCATGTCGCGGATGGCGAAACTGCCCAGCTCGGGGATCTCGCTGGACGGCTCGATGCTGAGCGGCTTCTGCGGACGCACCGTGACGACGGCGGCGTCGCCGTTCTGGATGAAGTCCGGGTTCTCGTCGGTGACCTCGCCCGAGGCGGCGTCGATCTTCTTGTCGATGGACTCGACCGTACAGGCGACCTGTGCGGTGTGGGCGTGGAAGACCGGCGTGTACCCGGCGGTGATGACCGACGGGTGCTGCATGACGACGATCTGGGCCTGGAAGGTCTCGGCGACCGACGGCGGGTCGTCGGCGGGGCCACAGACGTCACCGCGGCGGATGTCGTCCTGGCCGATGCCGCGGACGTTGAACCCGACGTTGTCACCGGGACCGGCCTGCGGGACCTCCTCGTGGTGCATCTCGATAGTCTTGACCTCGCCACCGACGTCGCTGGGCTGGAAGCTCACGTTGTCGCCGGTGTTGAGCATGCCCGTCTCGACACGTCCGACCGGGACGGTCCCGATGCCGGAGATGGTGTAGACGTCCTGGATGGGGAGGCGCAGCGGCGCGTCCGTCGGCGGCTCCGGCTCGGGCAGGTTGTTGAGTGCCTCGAGCAGGATCTCGCCGTCGTACCAGGGCGTGTTCTCGGACTCCTCGGCGACGTTGTCGCCCTCGAAGGCCGACAGCGGGATAAACTTCGCGTCGTCGGGGTCGAACCGGACCTGCTTGAGCAGCTGGGTGACCTCGTCGACGACTTCCTGGTAACGGCCCTCGCCGTAGTCGACCAGGTCCATCTTGTTGATACCGACGATCATCTCGCCGATACCCAGAGTGCGAGCCAGGAAGACGTGCTCCTGGGTCTGGGGCTGGACGCCGTCGTCCGCGGCGACGACGAGCACGGCGTTGTCGGCCTGGGACGCGCCCGTGATCATGTTCTTGACGAAGTCACGGTGACCCGGACAGTCGACGATGGTGAAGTAGTACTCGTCGGTGTCGAACTCCTGGTGGGCGATGTCGATGGTGACGCCGCGCTCTCGCTCCTCGGCGAGGTTGTCCATGACGTAGGCGAACTCGAAGCCGCCCTTGCCCTTCTCTTCTGCTTCCTCGCGGTACTGCTCGATGACGTGCTCGGGTACGCTCCCCGTCTCGAAGAGGAGTCGCCCGACCAGTGTGCTCTTGCCGTGGTCGACGTGGCCGATGATGGCCAGGTTCTGGTGCGGTTTGTCTTCGCTCATTGTGTATCTCACGCGCAGAGGCGCTATGTGGGATTCTTTTGGCGGTTACTGTTAAAACCATTTCGATAGCGACTACACGCTATCCCCGCGCCGTCTTGCGATTTGGCAACCGCTGTCACGGACCACAGCCCGTCGGCGACTCCGCCGCGGTGGCCGGGTTCGACGGTGGTGATCCGGTCGTGCGTGTGGAACAGGGGCGACGAATCGGTGACTCGTCACTCGAGTGCTGCGACGAGTTCGCGGGCGCGACTCTCCCGGACCTCGCCCTCGGCGACCATGCGTGCCGCGATCTCCGCCACGAGGTCGTCGCGCGCGCCGGCCTGTTTCGCGACGTTCTCGGCGTGGAGTTTCATGTGGCCTTCCTGGATGCCTTCGCTGACGAGCGCCCGGAGACTGGCGAGGTTCTCCGCGAGCCCCAGCGCCGCGAACACCCCGGCGAGTTCGCGCGCCGAGTCGACGTCCAGTATCCCCATCGCCGCTTGTGCGGTGGGATGGACGGCCGCCGCGCCGCCGACCGTCCCGGCCTGGACGGGCACCCTGGCCGCACACTCCAGGAAGCCGTCGTCACCCACTCCATAGCTCGTCAGCGGGCCGTACCCGCCCTGCGCGGCGACGGCGTGAGCGCCGGCCTCCAGGGCGCGCCAGTCGTTGCCCGTCGCCAGCGCGAGCGCGTCGACGGCGTTCATGATCCCCTTGTTGTGGGTCGCCGCGCGGTACTCGTCGGCGCCGGCGAACGCCCACGCGTCGACGATCCGGTCCCGGACGGTCTCGCCGTCCGTGGCCTGCTGGCCGTCCTGGTCGTCGTCTTCGCCCGCGAGCGCCGCGGGGTCGACCCGACAGCGCGCACGGGCGAGTCGGCGGTCGGCCAGGTTCGAGAGCACCCGCATCGACACCTCGCCGCCGGTCGCGTCAGCGACGACCGGCGCGACGCCCTCGGCCATCGTGTTGACCGCGTTGGCCCCCATCGCGATGGTGTTCAGAGTAGGACGTGAGTGAGACCGCCGCGACCAGCGTGAAAGCCCCCGTCCTCTGCGGTCCCGCGACTCGCTGCGCTCCTCACTGCGTT
>Ga0207770_100755_pt1 | contig 10788 bp, 9 predicted proteins | sample A23E2SouthBayCA_FD_187729 | JGI IMG/M metagenome (GOLD analysis project Ga0207770, IMG submission 187729) | Aerobic enrichment media microbial communities from Eden Landing Ponds, California, USA - A23 E2 (SPAdes) | ecosystem: Environmental > Aquatic > Marine > Unclassified | place: Emeryville, CA... | reverse complement strand
GAGCCGTTCGTCCGGGGAGCGTGTCGGCATACCACTGGCAGGGCGGATCGGCGGCGGGGCGCGGTTCGGTCGAGTGGAGAAAGCGCTCGTCTTGCGGACGATGGCCTACACGCTCGTGGCGCTCGTCGTGTGGGTTCACGCCTTCGAGGGCGTGATTTTGCTGGCCGCGCTCGCAGTCGCCGACCTCGCGACCGTCTCGACCACCGCGCGACGGGCGCTACTGGCTGTCGTCGTGGGACTGTCAGTCGGACTCGCACCGTTCCTCGTGACGAACATCGGGGTCAGCGGTAACCCGGCGGAGCCCCCGCGGCTGACGGAGTCGTACAGTCCAGACGGTGACATCGAACTGGGCCCCGGTGGAACAGTACAGTCGCCCGACGAGACGGGTTCGTCCCGAAGGGATAGTTCCACCGGTGGCGAGACAGACAGCGGGGGCGGACTCGCGGTCGGCGCGCTGGCCGAGCGGATCCGGTCGAGTAGCGTGATGGGGTACGCCAGACGGGTGATACGAGAGACGGACGACGCTCCTTCGCGCCTCTATCATACGTACATCCGGAGCGGTCGGATCGGAGAGAACGTCAGATACGACGTGAACCAGCAGGAGGCCATCGAACTCACGCTCGCGGAATCACTGCCGCTGGTCGGTGGCCTCGTCGGTACACTCCTCGGTTGGGTCGGTCTTCGCACGCGTGCCCTGGGGGCGGGTCGGCGCGTCTCTCGGTTGGACGGAGTGACCACTGACACAACCGACCGACGCCCCTCGAGGATCGGATCCCGGGTCCGTGGTCTGCCCCGGCGGATCCGGGGAGCGGATCCGGCACTGCAGACCGACGGCTTCGCTGTCCTGCTCTTCACGGGATACGCGACGCTTTACTTCCCGTTGCTCCCGTTACATACCCAGATCACAGTCCGGTACATCCTCCCGTCGATACCAGTGTTGGTATATCTAGTCGCTCGGCGGTCGGTGGTCGGTCGGTCCGTCGAAGCCGAACCTCGAGTGCTGGTCGTCAGCTACGCTGTCGGGTCTCTGGTCGGGCTCACCGCGACGGTGACGGCGTTCCCGGTGCTCGACCTGGCTGTCGGCGAGGCGATGCAGTTACACGCCCTCGTCAATCTCGGCGTGTGTAGTCTGCTCCTCGTCGCAACAGCTACTGTTCGGGCAGGTTTCATCGACGATACCAGAGTGACGACCGCTGCGCTGGGACTCGCGGGTGGCGCCACGACCGCCCTCGTCGTCCGGATGCAACTGGTCTACTTCGAGTACGGCACGTACGCTGTACCGGCCGTCCGCGCAGTCGCCGATCTACTGGCCGTCGCGGGCTGAGCCGGCCAGTATCGCGACCGATTCCCGTGCTATCAATCCCGATAATTCACGGGACAGGTTTTAGTAGGATTTGACGGTACCATACTGTGACCGACATGCCAGACGTACTGATCGCGGACGACTCGGAGTTCATGCGCAACCTCCTGCGCGAGATACTGGAAGAGGACCACAATATCGTCGGAGAGGTAGAGAACGGTGTCGAGGCGGTCGAGACCTACAAGGAACAGAACCCGGATCTCGTGATGATGGACATCGTGATGCCCATCCGGGACGGGATCGAGGCCACCGACGATATAAAGACCCAGAGCCCGGACGCGAACGTCATCATGTGTACGAGTGTCGGCCAGGAGGAGAAGATGAAAGAGGCGGTCAAGGCCGGCGCCGACGGCTACATCACGAAGCCGTTCCAGAAGCCCAGCGTGATGGAGGCGATCGACGACGTCGTCCCCTCATGAAAGTCGACATCCAGTCGCTCGGGACGTTCAACCGACTGGCACACGAGGGCGCCGAGCAGGCGACGGCCTCGATGTGTCAGATGACCGGGCTGGACGCGGTCGTCGACGTGACCAAGATTTCGCTGGTCGACCGCGCGGACGTCGGCGAGCAACTCGCCGGCGGCGACTACGTCGGGGTGCGGTTCGATTTCGAGGGCGAACTCGCCGGCGAGACGGTACTGGTCTTCGACCGCGAGGGCAGCGAGACCATCGCGAACGCACTGGTTCCGGGCGGGGCGAGCGACGAGGCGATGGCCCGCTCGTCCGTCGAGGAGATCGGCAACATCATGATGAGCGGGTTCATCGACGGCTGGGCCGACTTCCTCGAGGCCACGATCGAACACTCACCGCCACAGTACCTCGAGGGGTCGGGTCGGGAGGTGCTCCCGGCGCCCAGCCCCAGACGAGCGACCGTCGACGGGCCCGAGGGGTTCGACGGGACCGGTGACGGCGACGCGCCCGACGGCCACCTGGACCAGGTGTTCGTCTTCAAGAGCGAGATCGAGTGGGTCGGCGAGTCGGTGAGTTTCTACATCTACATGCTCCCCGAGTACGGCCCGCTCTCGGAGGTGATGGGCCGTCACAACAGTGCCGAGGACGACGCCATCCCCGTCGACAAACTGGGTGTGTTCAACGAGATGACCTACGACGGGACCCAGCGCGCCGCGGACAACGTCGAGATGATGACGGGCATCGAGACGGAGGCCGAGGTGACCCAGCTGAGTTTCGCGCCAATCGAGGACGTCCCCAAGCAGGTCGGGACCGACACCTACGTCGGGACGGTCGTCGAGTTCACGGGCGTCCCGAGCGGCTACCTGATGGTCCTGTTCGACGAGGCCTCCGCCGTGCATATCGCCGAGGCGATGATGCCCATCGAGTTGGACAGCGACGAACTCACCGAGCAGCACAAACAGGCGATCGAGGAACTGGGCAACATCATGACCTCCGGGTTCGTCGACGGCTGGGCGAACGTCCTGCAGACCTCCGTCGACCACACGCCGCCGCGACTCGTCCACGACATGGGCCGAGCCATCGTCGACCCGCTGGCCGCGCAGGTCGGCCAGCATCAGGAACACGCCTTCATCATCGACTCGGAGATGCGAACGGAGGACATCGCTTTCGGCGCGGAGATACAGGTCCTCCCCAACGAAAGAGAGTTACGGCAGGCCCTGGACGAGTTACTCGTCGAACGCGCCGACCAGACCGAAGCCGACGTCGAGCACATATTCGAATGAAAGTCTACGACGGTACGACGACCGAGACGGAGACGGCCGCCACGACCAGCCCCGAGCGAATCAAGGTCGGGATCGCGGAGTACCAGGTGGCCCAGGGACAGGCAGTCCTGACGACGAGCGGCCTGGGGTCGTGTCTCGGCGTCGCGGTGTACGACACGGCCGCGGGCGTCGCCGGGCTCGTCCACGCCATGCTCCCGGCCAAAGACGAGATGGACGACAACGGCACCGACGCGAAGTTCGCCGACTCCGGTATCCGTCGGCTGGTCGAGGACCTGGAACGAGAGGGCGCCGACCGCCGGAACCTCGAGGCCAAACTCGCCGGCGGGAGCGACATGCTCGATTTCTCCGAGGACGGCCCCGGGATCGGCCAGCGCAACGCCGAGACGGGCCGGCGAACCCTGGAGGAGTTCGGCATCCCCGTCGTCGCCGAGGACGTCGGTGGGGAACGGGGCCGTTCGCTGCGCCTCGAGACCACGACGGGCGACCTCGTCGTCAAGAGCGCCAGTCGCGACGAACGCCGCCTGTGACCCCAGCGACGATCCGGCCCCGCCGGGACCGTCTCTCACTCCGAGTGTCACGTTCGATACCGAGACGGTGGTGTGTCAGACGATAATTTCGCCCGAATTCCACTAATTTAAACGGTAGAAGTCGCGTATACTCCGATCTGTTATCAGAAATAATAACGGTGGGGGTAGATTGAAGGACGGGTAGTCGGACGTATGGAGTAATGAGTAGCGTCGTCGTGGGGTCGGTCGGGACAGTGGTGACCGACGGGTCCGCGGTGTCGGCCCTGCTGGTCGTGCTCTCCGGCGGGCTCGTGGGGATGAGCATTCGCGAGATGATCGGGATCCTGGGTGACGACGAGGACGGCAACACGGGCGAGGAGGAAGAACTCGCCGACGGCGGGTTGATGGCCGACGACGGTGGCGACGATGACCTCGGCGGCTTCGGCGGGATGGACGAGGGCGGCGACGACGAGTTCGGCGACTTCGGCGGTGACGACGAATTCGGCGCCATGGACGACGGCGGTGGCGGTGCAGACACCGACGAACTCCAGCACCGCCTCGACGAACTCGAAACCGAGGTCGGGAGCCTCTCCTCGACGGTCAACACCGTCCGCAACGAAAACGAGCAGATCTCCGAGACCGTCGACGAGGTAGAAGAGAACGTCCGGAAACTGCTCGACATCTACGAGATGGTCACGCGCGGGGTCAACCCCTTCGCCGACGACATCGAGGCCGGCGGCATGGGCGGTGCCGGCGGCGGGTCGTTCGGGCTCTTCGACGACGGCGAGGAGTCCCAGGAGGAAGAGGACCTGGACGACGACATCGCCAACGCCGACGCGGAGGGCTTTTTCGACGAGGACCTCGTCGAGGACGACGCGGGGTCGGCCCCCGACGCCGACCCGATGGGTATGGGCGGTGGCGGCGGTGACGACGGCGGCTTCGAGGACGACGGCGGCAGTTTCGACGACAGTGCCTTCGACGACATGGACGACGACGTCGGCGAACTGGACGACGGGTTCGACGACGCCGGCGACTTCGACGACGACTTTTCCGACGACGGCGCCCTCGACGACGACATCGACGACGGCGACGACGGCGGCGACGACGAGGGCGGCAAGTCCTTCGCCGAGCTGAAAAACGAGTACGAGACCGGCGATGCCGACTGGGCAGAAGGAGAGGAGGAAGACGACGACATCGCCGACGAACTCGGCGACGCCGACGACGTTCTCGAGGAGGACAGCGACGAGGGCGACGACCTCGACGGTGGCCTCGCCGACGACGACCTCTTCGACGAGGTCGTCGAGGACACCGGGGACGAGACCACCGAGGCCGGGACGGTCACCGACCCCGAACCGGAACCAGAGACCGAACCCGAGCCGGAACCCGAACCCGAGCCCGCCCCGGCGACGGAATCCGAGTCCGAGCTCGAACCGGAACCGGCGACCGGGGAAAGCGCCTCTGAGGCCGAGTCCGGGGAGCAGACGGCCGCGTCGAGTGGGGCCGGCACAGGCGACGGCAAACCCTACCTGACGGAGACGCCGGAGGGCTTCGCGGCCGACATGATAGTCGTCGAGTGGCTGGAGTTCCTCGTCGGCGAGGTGGGCGTCCGGGAGACGGCACGGGCACTGGACTACTACGAGCGCATCGACTGGGTGGCCGAACCGGTCGCCGAGGACCTGCGGGCCTACCTCCGCGGGTTCGACGGCGAGGGTGGTGACGGGGACCTCACGATCGACCACCACACCCAGAGTCTGCGATACATCAGTCAGCTCGACGGCGGCGCCGGCGAGGCGCTGGCCCTCTCGGGGCTGCTCGGTCGACGTGGAGGTGGTTCCGATGGGCTTCAGCGTTAGCGGCTCCGCGGCCATCATCTTCGCGGCGATGTTCATCGCCTTCGGGATGTGGCACTCCGCCGCGACCGACGGCTTCGAGCGCGTCACCGACGCCCAGGACGCCCACGCCGACTCGGCGCTCGACCGGCAGAACACCGACATAGTCGTCGAGTCTGCGGTCAAGGACCTCGACGCCGGGATCACCGAGTTCCGGGTCCGGGTCAACAACACCGGCTCGACCGCGCTGTCGGTCGAGGAGACGGACGCGCTGGTCAGTACCGATACCCGGGGCGAGTACCGGGACGGCTGGCGGGCCGACGCGACCGTCGCCGGGACCCCCGGCACGGACCTGTGGCTCCCCGGCGAACAGCTCGTGTTCAACCTCACCGGGAACACGGGCGACCGGGTGAAGGTCGTCACCGAACACGGCGTCGCCGACTCCGCGGAGGTGACCGGCACGTGACCCCGACTGTCCCCCGCTCGGTCAGCGCCGGTCGCCGGGCCGAACGCTCGCCGGAGGTGACCCATGGCTAGTGTCTCCGTCTCCCACATGATCCTGTTCATCGCCTCGATGCTGATCGCCGCGTCGGTCGCGGGCGTGTTCACCGAGACGGTCGGCCAGCTCTCGAGTGCCATCGACGACCAGGGACTGCAGGTCAGCGAGGACGTCCGTACCGACGTCGAGATCATCAGCGACGGTAGCGTCGACGCCTACAACGGCTCCTACATCAGACTCCACGTCAAGAACACAGGATCCGAATCACTGGTACCAGTCACCGACGAGATAAACCTGTTCGTCGATGGGCGGTTCGTCCCGGCCGGCGACGTCTCGGTGACACTGCTCTCCGACGGCGACCTCTGGCGGCCCGGCGACGTCGTCCGCGTCGACGTCGACGACGACACCTTCACCATCGACGGCGACGTCCGGGTCAAACTGGTCGTCAACGGCGACGAGGAGGTGTTCGAGTTCCGCACATGAGCATCGCCAGCAACGACCTGTTCTCGCTCGGTATCGAAGAACGGGACCGGCTGAACAAGGAACTGGGCGGCGGTATCCCCCCGGGCAGCATCGTCCTCGTCGAGGGCGACTACGGCGCGGGGAAATCCGCCATGAGCCAGCGCTTCGCCTACGGCCTCTGTCAGGAAGACCACAACGTCACGATGCTCTCGACGGAACTGACCGTCGGGAGTTTTCTGGACCAGATGCACTCGCTCGACTACGGCATGGTCGAGCACCTGCTGGACGAGGACATCCTCTTTCTCCACGCCGACATCGGCGAGGGGAACAAACTCACCGGCGGCGACGACTCCGACCGCAAGGACCTCCTCAAACGGCTCATGGAGGCCGAGGTCATGTGGGAGTCCGACGTCGTCATCATCGACACGTTCGACGCCATTCTCCGCAACGACCCCAAGTTCGAGGCGCTCGTCCGACAGAACGAGGAACGCCAGGCCGCCCTCGAGATCATCTCCTACTTCCGTGACGTCATCTCCCAGGGGAAGGTCATCATGCTCACCGTCGACCCCTCGACGCTGGACGAGGAGGCCATCGGCCCGTTCCGTGCGATCGCGGACGTCTTCCTCGAACTCCAGATGGTCGAGGTGGGCAACGACGTCCGCCGGCAGATCAACGTCCTCCGATTCGCGGGCATGGGCGAGCAGGTCGGGGACACCGTCGGCTTCTCCGTCCGCTCGGGCACCGGCATCGTGATCGAATCGCGGAGTGTCGCATGAGCCACCTGGAGGCCTGATATCCATGACCGAACACGGCAGACCCAAACCCTCCGACGAACTCAGACAGGTCGCCTCCCGGCGGCCACACCTGATGGACCACCTGAAGAAGTTCAAGCAGATCACCGGGGAGTTCCCCACGTTCATCGACGAGGCCGACGACGACTACGAGTCCCACCGCCCAAACGTCCTCTACCCCGTCGGTGGCCCCATCTTCTGTCACATCTACGGCGACATCGGGCAAGACATGAAGTACTACGCCATCGAGCCCGAACTCTCCGACGACGAGAAGAGCGTCTTCAAGAACGTCCGCGACCGCCTGCTCGAACGGTCGGTCAACAAACCCGCCCCCACCAGCGAGACCGAGTACGACGACCGCATCGAGGAACTCCTCCAGGAGACCACGAAGATTACCGACGGCGCCAGCGACGAGAGCGGCGTCCTCTCGCGATTCTCGTCGATTACCAATCTGGGTGCCGTCGAGGTGACCGAACAGACCTACGAGAACATACTCTACCGACTCAACCGCGATATCGTCGGCCTCGGCCCGCTCGAACCGGTCATGCGCGACCCGGCCAACGAGGACATCCACGTCATCGGCCCCCACGAGTGTCACGTCGACCACGCCGTCTACGGGATGCTTTCTACCACTGTGGACTTCGGCACCCCCGAGGAGTACGACCAGTGGATCAAGAACATGGGCGAGCGCATCGGCGACCCCGTCTCCGATTCGGACCCCATCATCGACTCGACGCTGCCCGACGGCTCCCGTCTCAACCTCATCTACTCCGACGACGTCTCCGTCAAGGGCCCATCGATCACCATCCGCCAGTCCGAGGACGAACCCCTCTCGATCTTCCAGATCACCAAGTGGGGGACCCTCAGTCCGGAACTGGCCGCCTACCTCTGGCTCTGTCTGGAGAACGAACAGACCGTCTTCGTCGTCGGGGAAACCGCGTCAGGGAAGACCACCACGCTGAACTCCATCATGGCGTTCATCCCGCGCGACGCCAAGATATACACCGCCGAGGACACCGCCGAGGTGCTCCCGCCCCACGACACCTGGCAGAAACTGCTGACCCGCGAGTCCGACGAAGAGGGCGCGGGCGTCGACATGTTCGACCTCGTCGCCGCCGCCCTCCGGTCTCGCCCCGACTACATCATCGTGGGTGAGGTCCGTGGCGAGGAGGGGCGCATGGCGTTCCAGGCGGCCCAGACCGGTCACCCGGTCATGCTGACCTTCCACGCCAGCGACATCGTCTCGATGATCCAGCGATTCACCGGCGACCCCATCAACATCCCCGAGACGTTCATGGACAACGCCGACGTCGCACTGTTCCAGAACCGGGTCAAGCAGGGCGACCAGGTCCTCAGGCGGGTCACCAGCGTCCAGGAGATCGAGGGGTACTCAAAGGAGATGGACGGCGTCGTCACGCGCCAGTCCTTTTACTGGGACCCCGTCGAGGACGAGATCGTCTTCCAGGGCATGAACAACTCCTACGTCCTCGAGGAGCAGATCGCGACCCTGCTGGGCTACGAGGACACCCGCGACATCTACGACGACCTGCAGTTCCGCGCCGACGTCATCCGGCGGGCGATCCAGGAGGGCATCGTCGGCTACCACGAGGTCAACGAACTGATCATGGACTTCCAGCGCGACGGCGTCGAGGGACTGCCCTTCGACATCCACCGGGACAACCGATGACTGTGCCGCTCGCGCCACACGTTCCGGGAGGCGCCCATGGCGACTGACGGCTCCGCGAACAGCGGCCTCGACCTGACGATGACGGCCATGCTGAGTGGCCTCGTCGACTCCTACCGGCAGATGCCGATGGCGATGAACCGGTACGTCACGGTCATCCTCGTCCCCTCTGCAGTCTTCTTCCTCGTGAGCGTCGGCGCGGCCATGCTACTCGACCTCCCGCTGATGATCCGCGGACCCATCCCGTTGCTGGGCCTCCTGGCCGTCGGGTCGGCCGTCTTCTACCCCAAGATACTGCTCTCCCAGCGCAAGAAAGAGCTCAACAACCAGTTCCACCTCGTCGTCACGCACATGACCGTCCTGGCGACGACGAACATCGACCGGATGGAGGTGTTCCGTCGCCTCGCCGAACAGGACGAGTACGGCGAGATGGCCGCCGAAGTCGGCCGCGTCGTCGAACTCGTCGACACGTGGAACCAGAGTCTCGACGACGCCTGCCGCCGTCGCGCCAAGGAGGTGCCCAGCGACGCAGTCTCGGACTTCTTCGACAGGCTCGGCTACACGCTCGGCGCCGGCCAGGCACTCGACGACTACCTGCTCTCCGAACAGGAGCAGATCATCCAGAACTACAAGACCGTCTACCAGGGGACTCTGGACAACCTCGAGGTCATGAAGGACCTGTACCTGTCGATGATCCTCTCGATGACGTTCGCGCTCGTGTTCGCCGTCGTCCTCCCGGTGCTCACGGGCACCAACCCCACGATGACCGTCAGCGCCGTCATCACGCTGTACGTCTTCGTCCAGTCCGGCTTCTACCTCGCCATCCGCTCGATGGCCCCCCACGACCCCGTCTGGTACCACCCCACGGACAAGCCCTCCCCCGTCGACGAGAAACTCCAGAAGGCGACCGTCGCCGGGACCGGCCTGTCCGTGCTCCTCCTCGTCTTCTCCCTGCTGGGCATCGTCGGCGTCTCCCCGGTCGGCCTGAACGACGTGGTCTTCTTCGTCGACCCGCTGCCCCTGCCGATGTACGCCGCGATCCCCATCACCCCCCTCCTGATCCCCGGGATCGTCATCCGACAGGAAGAGCAGAAGATCAAGGCCCGCGACGGAGAGTTCCCCAGTTTCATCCGCGCGCTCGGCGCGACCGAAGGCGCGAAACAGTCCACGACCTCGACCGTCCTCGAGTCGCTGCGCAAGAAGGACTTCGGCCCGCTCACCGACGACGTCGACAACCTCTACAAGCGCCTGAACATGCGGATCGAGACGACCGAGGCCTGGCGTCACTTCACCGCCGAGTGTCGCTCGTATCTCATCCAGACGTTCTCCGAGATGTATCTCATCGGCCGCGAGATGGGTGGCAGCCCCAAACTCCTGGGCGAACTCATCTCCGAGAACATGAACGAGGTACTCCAGTTGCGCCAGAGCCGCAGTCAGGCCACGACGACGCTCATCGGCCTCCTCTACGGTATCACGGCCGCCTCGACGTTCGCCTTCTTCATCGGCCTCCAGGTCGTCAACATCCTCGCCTCCATGAGTCTCGACCTCCAGACCGGCTCCAGTGACTTCGACGTCGGCACCCTGATCAACACCGAGGTCTACAACATCCCCCTCATCGAGTTCCTGCTCATCGTCATCATCATGTTCGGCGCCATGCTCTCGGCGCTGATGGTTCGCACCGTCGACGGCGGCCACAAGGCCAACACGTTCGTCCACTTCGTCGCGCTCACCTGGATCGGCGCCATCACCGGCGCGCTCACCAAGTGGCTCGTCTCGCAGTTCCTCGCCATCTGAAGACCATCTCTCTCAGCCCGCATCTTTTTTCCCGCTCGGGTGTCCTCGGGCCTTCGGCCCTGCGGGCACCGCTCGCGGCAAAAACATGGGTGAAAACGGCTGAACCCTCGCTTCGCTCGGGTTCAGTGAACCGCGCTTCGCTTCGCTCGGCGCGGATGCCAATGATACGT
>Ga0207770_100751_pt1 | contig 10860 bp, 8 predicted proteins | sample A23E2SouthBayCA_FD_187729 | JGI IMG/M metagenome (GOLD analysis project Ga0207770, IMG submission 187729) | Aerobic enrichment media microbial communities from Eden Landing Ponds, California, USA - A23 E2 (SPAdes) | ecosystem: Environmental > Aquatic > Marine > Unclassified | place: Emeryville, CA... | reverse complement strand
GGGCGAGCCGACCGTACGCCTCGCCGGCCGCCCGTACGTCGTCGAAGTCGACGTCGAACTCGCTCCGGAAGACGTTGGGACCGTCGACGAACAGTCCGACGCGCGTCTGGCCGTGGCCGCGACCACCGCCGGCGTCGGGACTCGTCGATCCGTCCCTGTCGCCCAGCAGTCGGTCCAGCCAGGACATGCCCCCGAGTACCCCGCCACCGGGCATATGTGTGGCGTTTCGACTGTTCGTCGGGGTCCCGGCCTACCGTCTCGGGCGCTCGCGCGGCCCCACTCGCGGCGTCGTCGCCAGTCGAAACGTTCGTAATCCCCACCCGCCGAGTAGGGGGAAATGGGTCGACTCGCCGCGCTGGTCTGCTGTACCGCGTTGCTCGTGCTCGCGCCCGTCGGGACGGTCGCCGCCGGGACGACCGGGTTCGCGGGAACCGCCGACGCCGCACAGTCCGGGCCGAACCCCTGTGTCGGGACGGTCACCGACGAACCCGACCGGGCGACCGTCATGTCCATCCAGGGCGCCCGCGGCGGCGAGAAGACCGACGCGATGCTCGTCAGTTTCGCCCCCGACGGGTCTATCATCGGCGTCCACGACGACTCCTCGTACGGGCGGTGGTGGTCCTACGACGTCGACCGCCTCGCCAACGGCAACTTCCTCCTGCCGACCACCCAGAGCCGCCACACCGTGATCGAGGAGATCGACGACGAGACCGGCGAGCACGTCTCTGTCAGGCACTTCCGCGACACGCTCGACACCCACGACGTCGACCTGATCAACGGCGACGAGATCCTGCTGAACGACATGAGCCAAGACGGCGAGGACCGTATCTTCGTCTACAACCTCACCCGCGAGGAAGTCACCTGGGAGTACTACTTCGCCAACCACACCGACGAGTTCCCGCGCGAGGCCGGCGGCGAGTTCGGCGGCGACTGGACCCACAACAACGACGTCGAGGAGATCGAACCCGGCGTGTTCATGGTCTCGCTGAAGAACTTCCACCAGGTCGTCGCGATAAACCGCTCGACGAAGGAGGTCGTCTGGACGCTCGGCGAGACCGACGACACGAGCATCCTCAACCTCCAGCACAACCCCGACTACATGGTCAACGAGCAGGGCCAGCCGACAGTGATCGTCGCCGACAGCGTCAACGACCGCGTCGCCGAGTACACTCTCGAGGACGGCGGTGAGGCGAGCGACGCGAGCCGAACGTCGTCGGACTCGTCCGACGGGAAGTGGAACCTCACGTGGTCGCTCGTCGGCGGCGGTCTCAACGAACCGCGCGACGCCGACCGCCTCCCCAACGGGAACACGCTGGTGTCGGACCGCCGTGGCGACCGCCTGCTCGAGGTCACACCCACCGGCGAGGTCGTCTGGGAAGTGTACGCCCCCTGGCAGCCCTACGACGCCGAGCGACTGGGGACCATCGACGAGTCCAGCGGCCCGGCGATGGTCGACGCGGGCGTCACCGGCGCCCACGAGATGACGGGTAGCGCCTCGCCCGACGGAGCCGACAAGGAGGCCTGCTACAACTACATCCAGAACGTCACGAGCACGCGTCTCGTCCCCGAAGACGACCCGGGGCCGGTCGTCGAGGCCGGCCAGGGCGGTACGACGGACGACGGGTCCGCGGAGACCCGGACCGACGCGGACGGCGACGGGAGCGACGGCACCGGGACCGACGGGCAGGACGGTGACGGGAACGGTGACGGCGGTAGCGTCCTCGGCACCACCGAGGGCGACGGCTCCTCGGCCTTCGGCCCGACTGCCCTGCCGACGGTGCTCGCACTGCTCGCCGTCCTGCTCGGTATCGGCGCGCTGGCCAGTCGGGCCCGGCGCTGACCCCGGGAACCGAAACCCGAAAGATCCAAAGAAGCGTCGGTGAGGACCGACGGGTGGAGGAAGCGTCGGCGGGGACCGAAAGGAGACCAGTCGTCTCTCGGGAGCGGTCAGTCGTCGCCCGAGAGCGGAGTCGCCCCGGGACGGCCCGCGCCCGAGGGCGCGTCGCGGAGGTACCGCGCCCAGACTGTGATCAGACTCGGGAGGACGAACACGGCGACGACGAAGGAGGTGACCATCCCGAGCACGACGAGCGTCCCGAAGCTCTGGATCTGGGGGTGGGGATGGAGGAGGAGCGCGCTGAACGCGCCCGCGGATGTGAGCGTACTGCCCAGGAGGGCACCGCCGGTGCCGGTGGTGGCCTCACGGAGCGCGCCCGGGACCGTCCGCCCGCGCTCGAGTTCCTGAGCGAAGCGGTCGCTGACGTGGATGTTGTAGTCGATGCCGAGACCGATAACCAGAGAGAGGAGGAGCGCCGTCAGCAGCGTCAGCGGGACCTCGAACAGCCACATCCCGCCGACGACCAGCGCCGTCACGGCGACGATGGGGACGGCCGTGACGGCACCGAGCGTGGCGCTGCCTGCGGTGACGCGATACACCAGCGTCAGGAGGGCGGAGACGGCGACCAGGGCGGCGATCAGCGTCGTCAGGATGCTGTCGGCGATGATCGAGAGTTCGGCCGCGTTGACCGTCCCGGAACCGATGGCAGTCGCGGTGACGGGACCGCCGTCGCCGGCTGCCGCGACGTCGCGCATCCCCTCGGCCTGGTCGGGGTAGGTGACCCCGGGTTCGATCGGCACGAGCGCCCGCATCGAGCGGTACTGGCCGTCGGTGCGCTCTATCACCTGACTGGCCGCCTCCGCGTCGGCCGCGTACAGCGCGTCGTAGACGGCTGCGACGTTGTGGTCGGGAACGCCGTCACCGTCGGTGTCGGCGTCGGCAAGCGTCTCGGCGAACGCGTCGTTCTCGGCGGCGACCCGCTGCATGACCGACAGCGGCGAGGTGATGGGGACGACGTCGCCCTGGCTGTAGACGACGTCGGTCTCGCCCGCGCGGTCGTGGACGGTCTGGAGGCGTTCGAGCGCCGCGGGGTCGGTCACGTCGCCCTGGAAGAGGACGGTCGACTGCCTGCGGGCGTCCTCGCTGGCGGCGCGGTACTGCTCGTCGACGTAGGTGTTCTGTCTGGACTCCTCGGAGACCTCCCAGGCCAGCGGCCCGGGGAGGTTCTGCTTCCACTCGGCGATCTCGCCGTCGCTCTGCTGGAAGGACTGCCTGTCGAGGTCGGTCCAGGCGACTGCGCCGGCCGACCCGGCGACGAGCACGAGGACGATGACGGCCGGTGCGGCCCGCCGGGCGAGCGTCACGCCGCTGGAGAGCACCGGCCGGAGGAGGCGGGTCTTCCCGAGCGCCTGCTTGCGACGGTCGAGACCGACGCGCTCCAGCAGGCTGTCGATGGTGACCTTCAGCGCGGGCACCAGCGTCATCGAGACGACGAACGTCGAGAACACGCCCAAGGAGATCCCGTAGGCGAGTTGCTCGATCGTCGCCAGTTTGTTGACGGCGTTGGCCATGAACCCGACCATCGCGGTCAGGGTCACGAGCCCGAGCGCGACGGCGACCGACGAGAGCGACCGGACCATCGGGTCGCGGATGTTCTCCTCGGCGCCGCGCTGTTCGCGGTAGCGCATGAAGACGTGTAACCCGTAGTCGACGCTCAGGCCGACGACGAGCACCGGGCCGATGATCAACGTCATCCCCGCGGGGATCTGCAGCCAGCCCAGGATGCCGAACATCCACAGCACCGAGAGGACGACACCCGCGAAGCCGACGACGACGTCGACCAGGTCACGGTAGGAAAAGCCCAGCACGAGGAGGATCGTCAGGAGTGCAGCGGGCACGATCAACTGCATCGTGTTCTGCATGTACTGGTCGTTGGTCGCCGCGACGGCGTGTTCACCCGTGGTGAACAGCTCGGGGTTCTGGCGCTCGTCTGCGGTCTCGTAGAGCGCGGCGGTCGCGGCCGTTCGCGGGGTCTCCTCGCCGCTCTCGAACTGGAACACCATCCGCGTGCTCTCGGCGGTGGCCGTCCCGGGCTCGTAGCTGCTTGGCAGCAACACGAGCGCCTCGGACCCCTCCGAGAGCGTCGACGTGACGAGTTGTTCGACCTCGGACTCGCTCGCGGACTCGAGGGCCGCGATCTGCTCGTCTACGGTCGCGTCCTGACTCCCGGCGGCGCGCGTCCCGACGAGGTTCGCGACGCCGAGGACGCCGCGGTCGCCGAGACTCGCGGCGACGGACTCGTTGTCCATCACGTCCTGCTGGTAGCGCAGCGACGCCAGGAGTGCCGACTTCGAGAGGGCGTTCCCGTCCTCGTCACGGAGGTACACCGACGCTGGTTGCGTCGTTCGTTCCGAATGGTTCGACCCGTAGTTGGCCTGCATGTACTCGTACTGCTGGCCGACGTCGCTCTCGAGGGAGACGTTGCCGCCGGCCTGACTCTGGGTCTGGAGCTGGGTCGTCCCGTAGGCGACACCCGCCGTGACGACGAGCATCAGTATCAGAACGAGCAGGTTGTGCTCGGTGACGAACCCGAAGGTCCGTTCGAGTGCGTCTCTCATTGGGCCACCCCCGCGAGCGGCGGCAACTGCCACCCCGACTGCGGCGGGTCGCTGTCCTGTCGATACGACACGGCGTCCGTCCGTTCCCTCCCGGGAGCGGACGAGGGACCAGTGGGCGGTCGCTGGAACATTGCACCTGGACCGTCTCACCCCACCCCTATATAAAGCGAAACAGAGCTTCAGGGTCAGAAACCGTGCGAAAACCGGTTCATCGACGTCGGTGCCCCGACGCGATCGCCGACCGGATTCAGTTCAGCTCCGGTAGATAGGCCTCGTTCGCGGCGATCAGCTCCTCGGTCATGTCGTGGATCTCGTCGAGCGTACACGCGGCCGCGGTGAGCGGGTCGAGTTTCACCGCGCGGTGGACCTTTTCTCGGTCCTCCTCCAGTGCGCCCTCGACGACAAGGCGATTGACCGTCGAGTGCTGGCGCGGGACCGCCTCGACCGAGGTCGGTAACTCGCCGACTGAGCAGGGGTTGACACCGGTGCCGTCGACGAGGACGGGCACCTCGACGCAGACGTCTTCGGGCAGGTTGCCGATCGCGTCCGTCTCGTTGGCGACGTTGAGGTTCATCCGCCTGGGAGTGTCGGTCTCGACCGAGTGGATGAGTCGGGAGGCGTACTCCTCGGAGCGCTCGGTGCCGACCGAATCGAGGTCGACGTCCAGGTCCGGGTCGTCGCGTTTCGCCGAGCGTTCCTTCCACCCCTCCAGATACGTCGCGGTGGGCATCCGCTCGGCGTAGTCGGTGCCGGTCATCGCCTCGATGGTCGCCTCCTCGGTCCGGAAATAGGGGACGTACTCGGACATGTGATGCGAGGATTCGGTGGGGAAGTAGCCGAAGTGTTCCAGCATCTCGAAGCGGACGGTGTCCCGCTCGTAGGTCGCCGGGTCCTCGGCCGCCTCGTGGAGGTCAGGGTAGAGGTCCTCGCCGTCGCGTTCGAGCTGGAGGAACCACGCGACGTGGTTGATGCCCGCCACCCAGTAGTCGAGTTCGTCCTCGGGCACGTCCACGTAGTCGGCGATGGCCGACGCGGTGTGGGGCACGGAGTGACACAGGCCCACAGTGTCGATGTCGGTCGCCTCGAACATCGTCGTGCAGAGTATCGACATCGGATTGGTGTAGTTGAGGAGCAGGGCGTCGGGGCACAGTTCCTCCATGTCCGCGGCGATGTCGAGCATGACGGGAATGGTCCGGAGTCCACGGAAGATCCCACCGGGCCCGATGGTGTCGCCGATGGCCTGGTTCACGCCGTACTTTTCGGGGATGCGGATCTCGTTCTCGAAGGGTTCGGTGCCGCCGACGTTGATCATGTTGAGGACGTAGTCCGCCCCCGCCAGTGCCTCGCGGCGGTCGGTGGTCGCCTCCACCGTCGCGTCGAGGCCCTCGTTTTCCACGATGGCCTCGGCGACCTGTCGTGTCTGGTCGAGCCGGTGCTCGTCGATGTCCATCAGGGCGATCTCGCTGTCGGCCAGTTCGGGAAACGAGAGGATGTCGCCGACGAGGTTCCGGGCGAAGACGATGCTACCCGCGCCGAGAAAGGCGATGCGTGGCATTGTCCGGGAGAACCGCCGGGCACACATAAACGCGGGGAACGCGGAAACCCGGACTCGGGCGCGTTTCTGTATCGCGGTGAGCGGTTTATCTCAAATACTACACCCTCGCCCGCGAGTGACGACAACGTTACGTCGCTGGCGGACGCGGGGCCGGTATGGCGCTCAGACAGTCGCCGCTGGCCGAGACACACGCCACACGCGGCGCGAAGACCACGGATTTCGGCGGCTGGGAGATGCCCGTCGAGTTCGACTCCATCCGGGACGAACACGAGGCCGTCCGCTCGGCAGCGGGCCGCTTCGACGTCTCGCACATGGGACAGCTGCTCGTCTCGGGACCGGACGCCGCCGAACTCACCGACCGCCTCGTCTCCAACGACGTCCGCGGCCTTGCGCGCGGGAAGGCGTGTTACGCGGCCATCACCGACGACGAAGGTGTGATGCTCGACGACACCGTCGTCTACCACCTCCCCGAGGCGTGGCTGGAGGGGACACACCTCGTGATCCCCAACGCAGGCCACGACGCCGAGATGGCCGACCGCTGGCGCGAGTACCGCGACGAATGGGAACTGGACGCGACCGTCGAGAACCGGACGGACGACGTCGCGATGATCGCGCTACAGGGCCCCGACTCACTGGGCCTGCTCGCGTCCGAGACGGACGCCGACCCCGAGGAACTCGACTTCTTCGAGGCGACCGTGGCCGAGGTGGCAGGCGTCGAGTCGCTGGTGGCCAACACCGGCTACACGGGCGAACCCGGTGTCGAGATCCTCTGTTCCCGGACTGAGGCCGAGACGGTCTGGGAGAGCCTGGACTGTCAGCCCTGCGGGCTGGGCGCCCGCGATACCCTCCGTCTGGAGATGGGATTCCTGCTCTCGGGCCAGGACTTCGACCCCGCCGAACATCCCCGCACTCCCTTCGAGACGGACATCGGCTTCGCGGTCGACCTGGACAGCGAATTCGTCGGGCGCGACGCGCTCGCGAGCGCGACCGACCCCGTCGAACGACTCCAGGGCGTCAGACTCACCGAGCGCGGCGTCCCCCGCGAGGGCTATCCGGTGACGACGCCCGGGGGCGACTCCCTCGGGACGATCACCAGCGGGACGATGAGCCCCACCCTCGGCGAGGGGATCGGTCTCGCCTACCTCCCCGCGGACACCGAGCCCGGCACGGCGGTCGCGGTCGAGATCCGCGGCGAAGGGAAAGAGGCAGTAACCAGCGCGACACCATTCCTCGATAGATGAGTTTCGATACCCCAGACGACCTGCGCTACCTCGACACCCACGAGTGGGTGCGGGTCACAGACGGCACGGCACGGATCGGCATCTCTGACTTCGCTCAGGACGAACTCGGCGACGTGGTCTTCGTCGACCTCCCGGGCGAGGGCGAGGAGATCGCGGCCGGCGACTCCTTCGGCGTCGTCGAGTCCATCAAAGCGGTCTCGGACCTCTACGCCCCCGTCTCGGGGACGGTCACTGCGGTCAACGACGACCTCGAGTCCGCCCCGGAACTGCTCAACGAGGACCCCTACGGCGAGGGCTGGTTGCTGGCAGTCGACCTCGCCGACGAGTCCGAACTCGACGACCTGCTCGACGCCGACGCCTACGGCGACCAGATCGCCTGAAATCGGCCGTTCTCCACGGTTCTCCCCACACTGACCTCCGTTCGGGCGATTCGCCACCAGAACCCCATAAACCGTACTCCGCTATAGCAAATTGGCCCCCGTCTGCAGTCCCGAATTTGCGGTTAGATGACCCCTTTCTGACCCGTCTGTGGCGTTCCTGATACTATCAGGTTCTATTCACCCCCTGCCCACCCGTAAATTACGTGGGTTTTTGAAGGGTCGGAGATCAGGACCGTCCTCTCAAAATGAGTTCACAAAAGAGAGCCGCCGCTACCGACCTCGTGTATGCTTCGACCCCACGAGAGTTCATCTGTAACTACCAGTTGCGACGATAGCTCCTGCAGTTGCGAGCGGACTTCGACCCCACGAGGATTCGTCTGTAACCGTCTTGCCGGTGGTCACCTCTTTGTAGACGGGGTTGCTTCGACTCCACGTGGGTTCGTCTGGAACGTTCCCTGCTCCCCGCCGATGGGGTTTGTACGTGTGGACTTGAGGGCTGCCACTTGATCGACCGGCAGTATCCCACACACCCACCGGGGTCGACGGAGCCCACTACCGCCAGTCAGTCCACGCCGACCTGTCACCCTCCACTACTGGGATGCTCTCATCCTTCCTCGAAGCGACCGCTAGATCTGGTTCGAGGTTGCGGAGTTCGTGCTGCTTTCGGCGGAATGCCCGATTGCAGTTCCACGTGGCCAATCGTATCGAAGAGGTATCCGCCATCTAAATCAATTATTCTCTCACGGCTTGGGTTCAGTCAGCCCTATCTTATGTCTGGTAGCTGTGTTTGCATACCGTTGAGGTACTCTGACTCGTCTGACGGAGGCCAATCTGCCGCTTTCGAGAAGAGCCTGTCTGCCATATCATCAATCTCTTCCAGGATGTCGTCGTTCGGTTCTCCCGACTCATTTTTACGATAGACGTAGTTGAGTTGGACGAGTTCGCACAGTTGAAACTCAGAGACGTATAGTGAGACGACTCGCCAGTCACTATACCGAATCTGTTTCAGGTGATCGTAGCCCGTGTAGTCCTTTTCGAAAAGTGTTCTAACATCTTCGACCCGCTCCTTCTCCTCACGGAGGTGATCAATAAGATTCTGTGCGTCGCTCGGGTCCTACTGCTTAGATAACTTGTCCAGAAACCCGTCAGAAATGACGTAGTAAACCCGCATTCGACCGTCCAGAGGTTACTCCGACAGGCGGTCGTCCGCGTCGTCAAGGGTGTGGAAGTCTCCGTTCTTGAATTCTTCAGGGGTGACAACCCAGTCCTCCCCGTCGTACTCATCCGCGTCGAACTCACCCGCCTCGTCGTCTCCCTCGGCATCCGACGACCGCGTGGTTTTGCTCATATTAGTCATTCGTGGCCGCGGTCATATATATCCTTGTCAGCGAGTTCACCAGTAGTGACAGGGCACGATTTTGATGCCCGTTTCACCTACTAGATAGTGGTTTGGTATCTCTTGAGATTACGTTGTATCGGGTGGGAAGTCTGCCTATCACTTATATTATATGTATTGGGTGGGAAGTCTGTCGTCTACTGTAGACATGATTGGATTTTGATGAGTTGTGGGAACCGGAGCGTGTGAATCCGCATAATCTGTGAAATTCGGGACTGGAGGGCCCCGTGAATAGTTGAGACTGGCCGTCTCAATGCATATGGCATTCTGGCGCAGTTCATAGATAGTATGAAGGCGTAGCCTGGGATAGAACGATGGCTCGAATCACCGGCTCCTATCCAGACGATCTCGATCTCCTCATCGAGGGCGCTGTCGAGGCTGGTGTGTTCAGTGGCAAGAGCGATGCGTTGCGAGAGTTCGTAGGTGAATACTTCGAGGACCACGAAAGCGAGCGTATTGCAGCTGCGGTCGCCCTCTACGAGCGCGAGCGGATCACGTTCGGTGATGCTGCGAGACTCGCTGATGTCGATCGGTGGACGACGCGGGATATCCTCCGTGAGCACGGCGTCGAACCCCGCCTCGGACTCGTTGACGAAGACGACGCAGCCTACGAAGTAGAGGCAGCGAGCGAACTCGAATTCGGTGATGAGGACTCGTCTGATGAGGAACCCTTGCGAAATGACAGGTGACGATATTCCAGCGAACCCGAGCATCCTGAACACGACTGTCCGCTCGAATTTCGCCTACATCGATCAGCTGTGGGTAGTTGCGGACCTCTCCGGAATCTGTACGGTACCAGTCGTCCGTGAGGAGCTCGAACACGGCGTTGATGAGCATCCGTATCTTCAGTCGGCACTCGATACGCACAAAACGAGGTTCAAATCGCGACGATTTCGGACACTGTCGCAAACAGAGAGGCGGTTGTCAGTGGCCATCTCGATCCCGGTGGAGCACAGGCGTTTGCCTTGGCAGACGCTGCGGACGGTCGTCTACTGACCGACGACGAGGATGCCCGATCGTTTGGGAAAGACCAGGGCGTGACCGTTGTCGGGTCGGTCGGGGTTCTGATGGCTGCGATCGACGCTGGAAAGATTGATGAGCCGACTGCCGACGAGTGGCCGTCGACACGGATCGATGAAATCGGTTACTTCGTACCATACCAGTCGATTTCGGAATATCGGTGAGATACGCAGACCGCCCCCTCCATAGCGGGTGGAGCCTCAACAAATAGACCACAGTGGGTGTATGAGTACTGTCCATCCCTCCTATTGTGACATCACGAGTTCGAACCGCGCCCCGCCCTCAGACCCGTCTGTCACAGACACCGTCCACCCGTGAGCCTCCACGATCCGTTTTACGATGGTTAGTCCGAATCCGGTGCCACCACTCGTCGAGGAATGACCCGGTTCGAAAACCTCCTCGCGCCTATCTGCGGGGATCCCGGTCCCATCGTCTTCGACGTAGATACTGTCCTCATCGGCACGTCCGACACGGACGGTCACGTCCGTGCCGCCGTGTTCGATAGCGTTTCGGAACAGATTCTCGAACACGTGCCGTAATCGGTCGCGGTCGCCCCGGAAGGTCATCTCATCAGTTATCTCGAGGGTCGCCGCTTCTGTGTCTACCGTTCCCCAGCACTTCCCGACGAGGTCGGTCAGACTGACCGACTCCGTTTCGTCTATCGTCTCACCCTGCCGAGCGAGCGTCAACGTGTCCGCGATGATCGCCTCCATCCGGTCGAGTGCCCGTAGGAGTGGATCGAGGTGTTGGCTCTCTGTTTTTTCATCGAGGATCGTTGCGCGGCCCTGTGCGACGTTGAGCGGATTGCGGAGG
>Ga0207770_100725_pt1 | contig 11273 bp, 8 predicted proteins | sample A23E2SouthBayCA_FD_187729 | JGI IMG/M metagenome (GOLD analysis project Ga0207770, IMG submission 187729) | Aerobic enrichment media microbial communities from Eden Landing Ponds, California, USA - A23 E2 (SPAdes) | ecosystem: Environmental > Aquatic > Marine > Unclassified | place: Emeryville, CA... | reverse complement strand
AGCCCCGACCGGAGTGACTGGGACCATCACCGCAAACAGCGTGAAAGCCCCGACCGGAGTGACTGGGACCATCACCGCAAACAGCGTGAAAGCCCCGACGCGTTCGACCGTCCGGGCCTCGCTGCGCGCCTCGTCGTTCGTTGCACTCACTCCTGCGGTGCTTACGTCGTCCGGGACGGATCGAACGCGTCGCCCCTTTCAGCCCCATCCGCCGCACGGCACCGCCACCGCATCGCAGAGTCACACACCTCCCCAGCCGACTGCGCTCCTCGCTCACTCCGTTCGCTGCGGTGCTCATCCCTCGTGCGCCCAGAATCGAAAGAGCCACGACCCGGTTTTCAGGCTTCCAGACACGCGGCGACGACGCCGAGCAGTTCCTCGCCCCGGACCTCGTCGGCGAAGAGGGGCACGCGGCGGACCTCGTGCCCGCGGAAGACCTCCTGTGAGCGTTCGAGCGCCGAGCGCTGGACCTCCCAGCGGCGCTGGCAGAACTCGCAGTCGTCCAGGTCGGGCGTGACGAACCAGTCGGCCTCGACGTCGGCCACCTCGGTCAGGTCCTGCATCACGCGGTTGACGACGACGGTACTGACAGGGATGTCGAACTCGTCGAGGCGGGCGAGCAACCGCTCGGACTCCATCACCGACAACTCCTCGGGCACCATGACGACGCGGAAGTCGGTGCGGGTCGGGTCCTGTAACAGGTCGCGCAGGCGCTCGACGCGGTCGCTCAGGGCGCGCAGGTCCTCGACGCCCGCCTCTGCGTCGGCGTCATCGCCGCCGAACGGAAGGTTGTCCATCATGCCACTCATGCGCTCGCGGAGGGTGAGCATCTTCCCGACGAGCGAGTCCATCACGTCGGGGAGTTCGAGCAGGCGGAGAGTGTGGCCGGTGGGTGCGGTGTCGACGACGACGCGGTCGAACCGGGGGTCGTCGACGTACTCGATGAGCAGGCGGACCGCGGCGGCCTCGTCGGCGCCGGGCATCGAACCGCCCAGCGGGTCGACCATCTCCTCGCCCATCGCGTCGCCGAGGCCGCCCATCGCGCCGCCCATGCCACCCATCCCGCCGCCCTCGCCGGCGAAGGGACCCTCTTCGAGCGCTTCGTCGGGGTCGATCTCGGCGGCGTAGAGGGGGATGTCCTCGCGGATCCGCGCGGGGTCGGCGGGGATGTCGTACTCGAGCGTGTCCGAGAGGGAGTGGGCGGGGTCGGTCGAGACGACGAGGGTGGCGACGCCGTCGCGGGCGCTGGCAAGGCCGGTCGCGGCGGCCATCGTGGTCTTGCCGACGCCGCCTTTCCCGCCGTAGAGGACGTACTCGGGGGCGTCGACGCCCACCGGGGCGGTGGCGTCTTCGACGGTGACCGCGTCGTCGGACGCTCCGGACGACTCGGGGGCATCATCGTCGGTCGCATCGTCGACGTCCTCGACGGGTTCGACGTCGATGTCGTTCATGTCCGGTTCTGGCGGCGGCGGAGTGATGTACCCGTCGGTCGGGAGCGCAGTCGAAAAGGCGACCGTCCCCCCGGACGGTCACGCGAGCGGGGCAGGCGTGATGCCTATGACCGCGACGACCGAGCCTCGCGCACCTCGGCGCCGTCGCGGAGTTTGTCTTCGCAGAACGGACAGACACGCGGGCCGGTGTGACCGTCGGGCGTGAACACCCGTACGTACGCCTCTGTCACGAACGACCCGCAGTTCTCACACTCTGGCATCTCTTTACATACTGTGAGCATCCACAATAGGTTTTCCGGCCACTCACCGGCGATTCGGCGCGTCTCGACCGGGTTCGGCGTGTCACTCACGACCGGGTGACACACCAGCCCGGGAACGCGGTCAGTTCGGAGCGGACTGCCCGCCCCAGAACCGGTCGAGTTGCCCGTCGAGGAACTCGCCGGTCATCCGGACGAACTCCTCGCGCTCGGCCGGCGAGAGGTACTCGTGGACCGAGTGGCGCACGCCCGCCGTGTAGCGCCGGTCGGCGAAAACCCTGACCCCGACCTCGTCGGTCCCGCGGATGACCCGCCCGATGGCCTGGCGCGCGCGCCGCACCGCGGGCACCGTCAGCGCGTACTCGAAGGCGTTGTCCTCGCCGAACTCGTCGGCGTAGGCCCGGCGCACCGCCCGCACCCGCGGCGAGCCGACGTTCACGAGCGGCACTCCCACGACGAGCGCCGCCGCGAGCTTCTCGCCGTCGTAGTCGACGCCCTCGGTGAGCGTCCCGCGCGTGCTCGTCACGAGCACCTTCCCGTCACCCGCGAAGAAGTCGCGTTTCAGCTCCTCCGTGGCCTCGTTGCTGGAGCTCTCGTCGACGAGGACCGGCTTGTCGACCGCGTCGGCGAGATAGGCGCCGGCCCAGTCGGCCTCACGGTAGTTCGGCATCGCGACGAGGACGTTCCCCGGCGAGCGCGCGACCGACCGCAGGACGTGCGCGTACTCGTCCCGGGTTGGGTTCCAGGCCTCGCCCAGCGGCTCCATCTCCGAGGGATCGCCGCGGTTGCGTGCCGTGAACGGCTCCGCGGCGACCGCCAGGCTCGCGCGGTTCTCCGCGGGGAATCTGAGGGGGTAGCTGCGCGTCTCGACCGGGCGGCCGGGGTCCGCATCGGCATCGGCGGCCGGCGCACCCTCCGACCCGGTCCGCAGCGATTTCAGGCCCGACACCTCTGTGAACACGCCCAGCGGCGAGAGCGTCGCGCTCATGAGCACACCGCCGCCGAGCGCGTCGAAGATCTCCCGCAGGCTCTCGGCGGGCATGCAGTCGAACAGGACGAGCCCCGGCGTGTAGACGCGCTGGTACTCGCGGTCGACCGCCTCCGCGGCCTGCCCCGTCTTCGGCGAGTGTTCGAGTTCGATCTCCCGGAGATAGCGGTCGTGGCCCCGCTCCCACCAGCGGCCCATCACCGCGCCGACCGGTGCACAGACCGGCGAGCGCGCCATCCCGAGCCCGTCGATAGCGTCCTCGACGGCCGCGCCGACAGTGGGCAGCGCGCGCCAGAGGTCGCCGTCGTACCCCTCGCGCTCGGCCCAGCGCGTGAGTTCGTCCGGCTCCGGTTCCTCGGGGTCCCGGAGCGGCACCTCCACGTCTCGCTCGGGGAATTTCTCGCGGGGATCGCCGACGCGCCAGTCGCGGTGTTCCTCGTCCAGGTAGGTCTCGACGCGCTCGTCGACCCAACTCAAGAGATCGTCGTAGAAGTCCCGAGCGCGGTCGATGGCGGCCAGCGGCACGTCGTGGGTCGCCAGCCGGTCGCGGACCTGCGCTTTGTGGTCGTCGCTCTGGCGCGCCCGCGAGACCAGCGTCGCGCAGTCGTTGCGCGCCCGCTTTATCGTCGACCGGCCGACGCGGTCGGAGAGGAGGTCTCGCACCCGTTCCTCGATGCGGTGGGCCTCGTCGACGACGAGGAAGGTCGACGAGTCGAGGATCGAGTCCACGAGCGGCCGCGAGGACGGGTCGAACAGGTGGTTGTAGTTGCCGACGACCACGTCGGCGTGCTCCAGCAGGACGCCCATCACGCGGTGGGGGCAGGTGCCGCGCTCGACGGACGCGGGGAGGTAGTCGTCGGCGGTGACGACGCGGTCGGCTCCCACCGAGAAGTCGACGGGCGAGCCCTTGTTGCGGGCGAACCAGTCGGCCTCGAACGGGCAAAAGAGGGGCGGGTCGTCGCCCGCGGCCATCGACTCGGGGGCGTGGGGCTGGCTGCGCGGATAGGGTGATTCCGCGCCCGCGGTTTCGAGCGCCGAGTCGAAGGTGCGGTGGGTCTGGGCGTCCATGCGGGCCTCGCGGACGAGGTCGCTGGCGAGTTGCGGGTCCCACCACACGTCGTCGGGGTCGGCCTCGATAGCGGCGTCGGCGACCGGTTCGTCGCCGGAGCGGCGGTCGGCCTCGACGAGGTCGGCGGTCGCCTCGCGCAGGTCCTCACAGCGGTCGTGGGTCGAGGCGTCGTCGGGGAAGACGCCCTCCCGGCCGTAGGGACACAGGTCGCGCTTCCCGACGAGCGCGACGCCGTCGAGCGGGTCGGGGAGGTCGCCGTCGGCGGCGAGGCGGGCGTTCATCGTCCGGAGGTCCTCGACGAACTGGAGGCGTTGCTGTTTGACCGGCGTGACGACGACGACGCGGTCGTACTTGCGGGTGTGGCGGACGAGGGCGGCGCCGGCGGTGAGCGCGGCCATCGTCTTGCCCGTCCCGCAGGGGCCCTCCATCGCGAGGTAGCCGCCGCGCTCGCCGACGTCGATGGCGGACTCGACGGCGTCGGCCTGGCTCTCGTAGGGTTCGTCGAAGCCGAACAGGTCGCGCCAGGCAGTCGCCGGGTCGGCCCGGCGCTCGCTCGCGCCCCGGTCGTCTGGCATCGTGAACCCCTGGGTCGCCCTCGCCTAAGAACGCACGGATACGCCCGGCCCGCCCGTCGGCGCACCCGGTCGCGGCGACGCGATCCTGCAGTAGTGTCAACATTGGATACAGTGTTCGGAATTGACTGAGGCGGAGACGTGAGAGGGGCCGCGGTGAGACCGACGGCAGACTTATTTCGATGGAGTCAGAGATACCTGCATCAGCGTTTCATGAGACATCGCGTTGGGGCCGTGGTCGGAGCGCGTTCGTCGGGGGATGGCGCGTGACGGGGCCCGGAAACACACCAGGGGGAGGTGACGACGGCGGGCCGTCGGACCGCACGGGCGGCGAGCCGTCGGACCGCACGGGCGGCGAGCCGTCGGACCGCACGGGCGGCGACCAGTCGGCAGACTCGGAGCCGCCGGACCGGTGGGCTGACGCGGCGGCCGAAGAGGGGCCGACGCGAGTCCTGCACGTCGACGACGACGGGACGGTCCGCGAGCGCGTCGCGAGCCTCGTCGCCGCGGAGTACGACGTGGTCACGGTCACCGGGACGGCCGAGGAGTGTGACGCGGTCGCCCGACTCGAAGCGGGCGAGCCGGACGTGCTGCTGTTCGAGCCCGACACCGCGGCCGTCGACGCCGGGCGACTGCTCGCGGCGGCGGCCGTGCCAGTCGTCTTCTACACGCGCCTGGATCCGGGGGAGCTCTCGGAGTCGGTGTTCGCGGCCGCGGACACGTTCGTCGAGAAGTGGACCGCCGAAGCGGGACTTCGCTTCGTCGTCGAAAAGGTGCTCTGGACGGTCCGCGAGAGCGAGCGCGAGTCGCGACTGGCCCGCGCGCTCGACCCGGTCGCGGCGGGCGAGAGCCAGTCCTGTCAGTTCCTCCTCTACGAGGACGGCACGCCGGTCTGGGAAAGCGAGTCGCTCGCGGACTTTCTCGCCGGTCGCGGTGTGACCGTCACCGTTCCGGAGACGACCGATTTCTACCGAACGCTCGGCGCCGTCGTCTCGCACGACCCCGACTCGGTCCGGGCCGTCAGGACCGCCGGGACGCCCGCGGAGCCAACGGAGTTCACCCTCCCGACCGAGAGAGGTCGGGCGCGCTTTCGCTACACCGAAGACGCGCTGTCGGACCTGCCCGGGCCGGTTCGGCTCGCCGTCGTCGAGGACGTGACTCGCCGCGGGCGCAGCGACGCGCGACTCGAGTTGCTCACGCTGCTCGACGAGCACGTCCAGGACGGCATCTCCGTCGTCGACGCGGACGGCCGCATCGAGTACCACAACGACTCCTTTGGCTCGCTTCTGGGCTACGACGACATGGTCGGCGAGCACAGCGCGTCGTACATGGCGCCGGGCGAACTCGAACGCGGCCAGCGGGCTGTCCAGCGACTCCTCGCCTCGGACCGGGACAGCGAGGTGCTCGATATGGAGTTCGTGACCGCCGACGGCGACCGCCGGACGCTCGCGGTCCACTTCACGGCCCGCGAGGACGACGGCGAGTACGAGGGGCTGGTCAACGTCGCGCGGGACATCAGCGACCGCCGCGAGCGCGAGCGTCAGCTCGAACGCTATCGCACGCTCGTCGAGCACGCCGGCGACCCGATGTTCGTCGTCGACGCCGACTGTCGACTCGTCCGCGCGAACGAGGCGATGTCGCGGCTGTTCTACGCCGCCGACTCCTCGCTCGCCGGGACGGCACTCGCCGACCTGTTCCCGGAGGGCGGCGTCGAGACGCTCCGACCGACGATGGAGCGGGCTCGCGAGACCGGTGAGAGCGCAACCTGCGAGTTGCGACTGCCCGACGTGACCGACGACGAACGGCGCTTCGAGGTGACCGTCGCGCCCCTGCCCGGCGAGGGGGGCGACGCCGTCGGCATCCTCCACGAGGTGACCGAGCGCCAGCGCCGCGAGAGCGAACTCGACCTGCTGAAGCAGGTGCTCGCGCGCGTCCTCCGCCACGACGTCAGAACCGGACTGACGGTCGTTCGCGGCCAGGCGGAGGTTCTCGCCGAGCGCACCGACGGCGAGGAACGCGAGATGGCAGAGACCATCGTCAGACACAGCGAGGAACTCGTCGAAACCGCCGAGAAAGCCCGCGCCATCGAGCAGGTCATCGACAGCGACGACGGCCAGGTCACGATGGACCTGCGGACGGTCGTCAACCGCGCCGTCGCCAACGTCGCCGCCGCCTACCCCGACGCCGAGTACGACGCGACCGTCACCCGACAGGTACCGGTGAGCGTTCACGAGGCCTTTCCCTACGCCGTCGAGAACCTCGTCGAGAACGCCGTCGAGCACAGCTCGACGAACCCTCGCTCGCAGGCTCCCGACGATGCCGTGGAGCACGGCTCCACGAACCCTGACTCACAGACTCGGCGGGACGCCGCCGGCCACGACAGTCCGGTCGACGAGATAGACCACGCGGCGCTGACGGACGACGAGACCGGCGGGTCGGGTCGCCGCCGCGAGGAGCCGTCGGTGACCGTCTCGGCGACCGTCGAAGCGGACACCGTCGCGCTCCACGTCGCCGACGACGGCCCGGGTATCTCCGAGCAGGAGCTCGAAGTGATCAGCGAGCGCGAGGAGACGCCGCTGAAACACGGCACCGGCATCGGCCTCTGGCTCGTCGACTGGGTCGTCGAACACTCCGGCGGCGACCTCACCTTCGACACCGGCGACGAGGGCACCACCGTCACCGTCCGCGTCGCTCGCGGCGACCCCGACGAACTCGGTCGACGGCCCGAGTGAGCGGCGGATCGGTCGGCTGCGGACCGACCGATTGTCGGACCGGTCGGCTGCGACCGGTCGGTCATCGAGCCGGACGGTCACCGGACCGACCCGCCGCGACGCGCGCCTTTTTCCCCGTGCCCGCCGACTGACCGGACATGACTGACCACCGCGTCGCCATCGCCGCCATCGGCGGCGCCGCCGACACCCACGCTCGCGCCTACGAGAACCTTCCCGACGCCACCGTCGTCGCCTGCGCCGGCCGCTCCCGGGAGGGGGTCGAATCGTTCGCCGAGGCCCACGACTGCGCGGGCTATCTCGACGTCGGCGAGATGCTCGACGCCGAATCGGTGGACGTGCTCTCGGTGTGTACGCCCGCCGGCGCGCACCTCGAACCCACCGCCGCGGCGGCCGAACGCGGCGTCGACGTCCTCTGTGAGAAGCCACTCGAGATAACGACCGAGCGCATCGACGAGATGCTCACCGTTGCCGACGAGGGCGGGATCCGACTCGGCGGGATCTTCCAGCGCCGGTACCGACCCCTCCTCCAGGCGATGCGCGACGCGGTCGCGGCGGGGCGGTTCGGCTCGCTCGCCGTCGCGGGCGTCGGCCTCCCGTGGTGGCGCGACGACGACTACTACGCCGGCCGCTGGCAGGGCGACCCCGAATTGGCCGGCGGCGGCGTCGCGATCAACCAGGCCATCCACTCCATCGACGCCGTCCAGTGGCTCGTCGGGTGCGGGATGGACCTCGAACCCGGCGAGAACCCCGTCTCGGAGGTGTTCGCCTACACGGACTGTAGTCGGGACGAGGACGTGACCACCGTCGAGGACTCGGCCGTGGCGAACCTGCGCTTCCGGGACGGGACCGTCGCGCAACTGCTCGGCTCGACCGCCATGTACCCCGGCGGCGAGATGCGCTACGAACTCGGCGGCCCCGACGGGAGCGCGCTCGTCCAGGGCGACGATCTGGTGTCGTGGCAGTTCCGCGAGGAAGAAGCCGGCGACGACGAGATCCGGGAACTGTTCGGTCCCGACGGTGCCGGTGGGGACGCGCCCGACCCGCTCGAGACCGCGAACGCCCGCGAGTTCCTGGACGCCCGCGAGTTCGGCGAGCCGTTCATGCTAGAGGGGCGGGAGGCCCGGAAGGCGGTCGCCATCGTCGAAGCCATCTACGAGTCCGCTGACAGTGGGGAACCCGTCTCGCCGTCGTGAGTTCGGGAGGGGACGATATCGGAGCACGTTCGATATCAATGACACCGACCGTAGACGGTACCGCAACCGCGCTCGATCCTGTGCGTTGAAAGCCCTCGACCCGCTCGCTCCGAGTTACATCCACCGCAACCGCGCTCGATCCTGTGCGTTGAAAGCCCTCGACCCGCTCGCGGTCGCTGAGCGGGATATTCTCGCTCTCCGCACCGCCCGCGAGAATAGCGCCCGCTCAGGCGACTAAACTGGACGCGAGCGCGCCTCGCCCTTTCAGTCCGCCAGGGCCGCGATCGCCACGCACCGATCCCGCACCGCGACCGCGGACGGCCACGAGCCTCCCCAACCGATTGCGGTGCTCGTTCCTGCGCTCCTCATCCCTCGCACGGGAACGTCGCGCCACGGAGGGCGCGACGGCGCGCGCCACCGCATCCGCGGTTGGATCAAAATGGCTCGACTCAGCGGCCGCCCGGTCAGGCGAAGAAGTCGACCAGTCGGTCGGCGGCCTCGTCGGCGCGCGGGGTGACCAGAGCGAACCGGAGCCAGTCGGCGTGTGACTCCCCGAACGCCTCGCCGGGCATCCCCGCGACGCCGGCCTCGTCGATGAGTCGCTCGACGTTGCCCATCGTGCCCGGGAAGTCCTCGAAGCGGGCGAGGACGTAGAACGACCCCTGCGGCGTCGTGTACTCGGCGCCGGCGGCGTCGAGCGCGTCGGTGAACGCGTCGATGCGCTCGCGGAGGCGCTGGCGGTTGCGCTCGTAGTACTCGGGCGGCGTCTCCCGAAGCGCGCGCAGGACCGCGGCCTGGGCGGGCCGGGAGCCGGTGACGTTGGTCAGCATGTGCCGGGTGCGGGCGCGCTCGACCATCTCTCCGAGGGGCCCGTCCTCGGGCGGGAAGACGGCGTACCCCACTCGAAACCCCGTGATAGCCATCGACTTCGAGAAGGAGTTGGCGGCGACGACGTGGTCGGAGTCGGTTGCGAGCGCGCTCTCGAACTCGCCGGTGAAGTCGTAGTGGTCGTACACCTCGTCGGCGACCAGGACGGCGTCGCACTCCTCGGCGATTTCGGCGAGTGCTTCGATCGTGTCGCGCGGGTAGACCGCGCCCGTGGGATTGTTCGGGGTGTTGACGACGATAGCGGCCGTGTCCTCGCTGGCGACCTCGCGGACCGCGGCGGGATCCAGTTGGCCGTCGTCGGCGACGGGGACGTAGCGCGCGTCGGCCCCCAGGAGGTTCGCGCGCCCGGCGTAGTAGGGGTAGACGGGGTCGGTCATCACGATTTCAGTGCCCGAGTCCCTGTCGAGCGCGCCCGTGGTCGCGAGGTGGTTGGCCTCGCCGGCGCCGTTGGTGACGACGACGCGCGAGCGGTCGACGCCGCGGCGCTCGGCGATCTCGGAGCGGAGAGCTGTGAGACCGACGCTCGGCGGGTACTGGAAGCTCTCGGGTGCGCCGTCGGCGTACTCGCGCAGTCCCTCGCGCAGAGCCTCTGGCGGGTCCCAGTCGGGGTTGCCACTCACCATGTCGACGACGTCCCGGTCGGCCCCGGCCGCGTACTGTATCACCCGGAAGAACTGGGGCGTCTCGTAGTCCATCGCCGGGGAGTTGGCCGGCGAGCGAATAAAACAGTGGGGGTACGCCACACGACCGGTTCCGGTAGCGACAGATTTTTATAGAAGCGCAAGCAATTAACTAGTGAGCCGAGGTGGAAACCGATGGCTCTGCCGACAACGTCCGACTCCTGGATGGGTGGCATCGACTTCCCGAGCAGACTCTTCGAGACCGGCAGCGACGACTACGAGCTGTACGAGCAAGAGGGCGAGTTCGTCCTCAGCGTCGAGATGCCGGGCTTCGACGTCGCGGACATCGACGTCACCTGGAACGAGGGCGTACTCAACATCGCTGCCGAACACGAGGACGACCACCGGAACCAGCGCCAGACCTACCACCGGCGGTTCCGGTTCCCGAAGGAAGTCGACGAGGAGTCGATCGACGCCGAATACACCAACGGTATCCTCGAAGTGACCCTGCCCGTGCTCGATGACGCCGTCGCCCGCGGCCGCACCATCGAGGTCACGGGTTAAACGCCGACTCCGAACCCCGTTTCTGACCGCCGCGTCGCGTCCGCGACGCTTTTCCTCGCACCGTCCCACGGTCGGGTATGCACGAGTTCGCCGCCGATCCGCCGGTCGAGGAGCGCGTCGGCGACCTGCTCCGCGAGCGCGGGGAGACGGTCGCGCTCGCCGAGACGACGACCGGCGGGCTCGCCACGGTGTTGCTGACGAGCGTCCCCGGATCGAGCGACTACCTCGACCGCGCGGTCGTGCCCTACGACTACGACGCGATCCGGGAAACGCTGGCCGTCGCTCGCGAGACGCTCGACGAACACGGCGCCGTCAGCGCGCCGGTCGTCCGCGAACAGGCACAGGCGGCCAGGGACACCGCCGACGCGACGTGGGGCGTGGCGACCGCCGGCGTCGCCGGCCCCGGCGGCGGCACCGCGGACAAACCTGTCGGCACCGGCTTCGTCGGCGTCGCCTACGCCGCGCCGTGGGGCACCGGCGACTCCGAGACGACCGTCGCCCGCTACGAGTTCGACGGCGACCGCGCGGCCGTCCGGGAGCGACTCGCCCGGCAGGCGCTCGCAGACCTCGAATCACTGGCGAGCGGCCGCGATAGGTAGAACGCGCCGTGTCGGCGTCGAGACGACGGGACGGAAAGCTTGTTAGGGCCGAGTGCCTCGGTCTGCGCCATGGACAAGCGCGGGCACGTGATGAACGCGGCGCTTCTGGCGATCGGGCTGGGGTACATCGTCGAGCCGTCGGGGACGATGAAGACCTTCGAGACCATCGCGGCGGTGTTCGTCCCGCTCGTGCTCGGAGCGCTCTTTCCCGACGTCGACACCCACTTCGGCAAGCACCGCAAGACGCTGCACAACCTCTTCGTGCTGGGGATCGTCGCCGCGTACCCGGTCTTTTTCGACAACCTCCAGTGGGTGTGGCTGGGCGTCGTCACCCACTACG
>Ga0207770_100724_pt1 | contig 11310 bp, 17 predicted proteins | sample A23E2SouthBayCA_FD_187729 | JGI IMG/M metagenome (GOLD analysis project Ga0207770, IMG submission 187729) | Aerobic enrichment media microbial communities from Eden Landing Ponds, California, USA - A23 E2 (SPAdes) | ecosystem: Environmental > Aquatic > Marine > Unclassified | place: Emeryville... | reverse complement strand
TTACGTCGTCCGCCGTCGTCGAACGAGGCGCCCCTTTCACGCTGTCTGAAGATCTCACTGCCATTCCGACCGCTTATCTGAACACTACCGTCCCAGCGGTTTCAAAACGAGAAAGCGCGTCACCGGGTGTGGATTTCCCCGCCGCGTTCGTACTCCATCGCCGTCGCGACGGCCTCGGCGACGTCCGCCCCGTACTCGCGCTCGACGAGCCACAGCGCGCAGTCGAGACCCGACGTGATCCCGCCCGACGTGACCACGTCGCCGTCGTCGACGACCCGTGCGTCGACCGCCTCGGCACCGCTCGCGCGCAGGTCGGCCATCGCCTCGTGGTGGGTGACCGCCGGCCGCCCGTCCAGAATTCCGGCCTCGGCGAGTATCATCCCACCCGTACACACCGAGACCAGCGTCGTCCCGCTCTCGTGGAGCGTTCGGATCGCCGCCAGCAGGTCGTCGTCGGCCGCTGCGCCACGGGCGCCCGTCGTCCCGTCACCGTCCGACCACCCTCCACCCGGTACGAGCAGGAAATCGAGGTCCGACTCGCGCGAGCAAACCCCGTCCGGTTCCACGCGCAGGCCGTAGGCCGCCGTCACCCGCTCTGTGGGTTCGGTCGCGAGCAGTTCGACGGTGCAGTCAGCCCCGCGTTTCGCGGCGTTACCGAACACCTCGTAAGGGCCGACCGCGTCCAGTTCCTCGAACCCCTCGAAGGCGAGGATCCCGATCGTGTCGGTCATCGGTCTCGCTACTCCCGACTGGCTGGAAAGCCTGTCGCCCGGTTCGACGACGGCGCCCTCACTCACTCGACGACGAGGACGCGCAGGTCGTTGACGTTCGTCCCCGTCCGTCCCGTGTAGACCAGCACGTCTCGCTCGTCGAGGTACGTCGCGGCGTCGTTGTCGGCGAGTGCTGCTCGCGCCTCGCTGACCCCGTCGGCGTCGGGCACCGTCCCGGCGTCCACGATAGCACCCGCGGCGTCGCTGCCGCCGTCCCGGCCGTCCGTGTCGACCGCCGCGAGCACGGTTTCCGGAGCGTCGGCATCGTCGCCGCCCCCCACACCGCCAAGTTCCAGGGCCGCCCGGAGCGCGAACTCCTGATTGGGTCCGCCCTCGCCGTCGCCCTGCACAGTGACCGTCGTCTCGCCGCCCGAGAGCAGAATTGCGGGCGGTTCGACGGGAGTGCCCGACGCGGCGGCCTCCTCGGCGACGGCGACGTGGCCCAGCCCCTGTTCGCGGGCCTCCCCTCGTACCCGGGTCGAGAGGACGAGCGGGTCGTAGCCCCGCTCGCGGGCGACCTCGCGGGCGGCGGCGACGGCCGTCCACGCGTTCGCGAGGACGTGCGTGCTGACGTGACTGAAATCGGCGTCGGGCCCGGGCGTCTCGGGTGGCCCGTCGCCGGTCCCCGAGGCAGCGGCCGCACCCGCTTCGAGGTGGTCGCGGACGGCACCGGGCACGTCCAGACCGTATCGGTCCAGCACCGCGAGCGCGTCGGCGTAGGTGGTCGGGTCCGGGACGGTAGGGCCGCTGGCGATCACGCCCAGGTCGTCGCCGACGACGTCGCTGAACGCGAGCGTCGCGACGCGGGCCGGTCGCGCGGCGGCGGCGAGTCGCCCCCCTTTGAGCGTCGAGCAGTGTTTGCGAACCGCGTTTATCTCGTCGATGGACGCCCCACTCGCCAGGAGCAGGTCGGTCGTCGCCTGCATGTCCGACAGCGTGATCCCGTCGACGGGCGCTGGAAGAAGGGCGCTCCCGCCGCCGGTGATCACCGCGAGGACGAGCGTCCCACCGCCAGCGTCCTCGACTATCTCGCGGACCCGACGCGCGCCCTTGACGCCCGCCTCGTCGGGCACCGGGTGCGAGGCTTCGACGACGTCGACCACGTCCGTCTCGACTGGCGTGTCGGTGACGACGATACCACCGTCGAGGAAGCCCCCGAGTTCGCGTTCGAGCGCGGCGGCGACCGCCGCCGCGGCCTTCCCGCCGCCGACGACGAGTATCTCGTCGCAGGCGGTGATGGCGTACTCGCCGTCCCCGACTTCCATCACGTCGTTCACCTGCGAGACGGACTCGCGGATCACCTGTTCGGGGTGAGCGGCGTCGATGCCCGCCTCGATGCAGGCGAGCGCCGTGTCGTGGGCGGACGAACGGGCGAGTCGGTCGCGGTCGCGGACTGAGAAGGTCACGAGCGACGCCTCACGACACCAGCCAGTTGATCAGGCGGGCGGCGCCGTCGCGCCATCGGTCGGGGAGGTGGCGCGCAGCGACCACCAGCCGGGCGGTCGACCCGACCACGTACCGCGGGTCGGGGTCGGAGGTGCTCGCGGCGTCGACGATGACGCGGGCGACCTCGGAGGGGTGGAGACCGGTATCGGGGTCGCTCGCGAGCAGGTTCGAGTCCTCGATCAGGTCGTAGACGGACTCGTAGTTGCCCCGCCGTTCGAGGTTCGCGAGTTCCGCGTCGGCGCGCCCGCTAAAGGCCGTCCGCACCGGCCCGGGTTCGACGACGACCACGTCGACGTCGTACTCGTCGGCCTCGACGCGCAACGAGTCGGAGAGCGACTCCATGGCGGCCTTCGAGGCGGCGTAGGCGCCCATCCCGGCCGAGGCGACCCGGCCCTGGGGACTGGAGACGTTGACGACCGTTCCCCGGCGGTGCCGTCGCATGTAGGGCATGACGGCCCGCACCATCCGGTGAGCGCCGTAGACGTTCACGTCGAACTGGTCGTGCAGGGCGTCGATGGGGACGTCCTCGACGGGGCCGTACTGGGCGTAGCCGGCGTTGTTGACCAGACAGTCGATTCGACCCGTCTCGTCTATCACGCGGTCGACGACACGGTCGACCGCGGCGTCGTCGGTGACGTCCAACTCAGCGGTGTGACAGCCCGCGTCGGCGAGGTCGGCGACGTCGCCGGTGTCGCGGGCGGTCGCGTACACCCGCCAGTCTCGCCGGAGAAAGGCCGCCGCCGTGGCCCGCCCGATGCCCGAGGAGGCCCCCGTTATCAGCGCCGTCTTCGTCATACCAGCGACGTGGACCGCCCCACAGTTAAGTGTCGACTATTTCCCGGTGTGTTCTTCCGTCCGCGATGCCCACACAGGGCATGGACGAGAGCCACGACAGTGCCGAGGACGAAGACCAGGACGGCACCGGGGACGAGTGCCACGGCCACGCCGGCGAGCGCGACGGTCCCGCCGAGGGCCACCACACGTTCCCCGCCGAGAACGCCGACAGGCTCGAAGACGCCGTCGCGCGCTATCGCCGCGTGTCCGCGGAGGAACTCTGCTGGGCGCTCGACCTGCCCGGCGGCACGGTCCTCGACGTCGGCAGCGGCACCGGCTTCTACGCCGACGACGTCGCGCCCCGTGCCGACCGCGTCGTCGGCCTCGACGTCCAGCCCGCGATGCACACCTACTACCGGGAGAAGGGCATCCCGGAGAACGTCCGACTCGTCGCCGCGAGCGGCGACGCCGTCCCCCTCACGGACGGGAGCGTCGACGCCGCCTACGCGACGATGACCTACCACGAACTCCCCCGGGCGCGGACGCTCGCCGAACTCGCCCGCGTCCTCGCAGACGGCGGGCGAGTCGTCCTCGCGGACTGGTCGGCCGACGGCGAGGGCGAGAGCGGTCCGCCCCTCGACGAACGGTTCACAGCCGACGACGCCGCCTCTCATCTCCGCGAGGTCGGGTTCTCCGTCGTCCACGAGGCGGTCCGCCCGGAGACGTTTCTCGTCGTCGGCGAACGCGACGCGCGCTGACGGGCCGGGCCCGGCGACGGTGGCCCGGCCAGCAGGCGGGCGCGTGTCGGCCCCGGGCGCACGATCGACACGGGGGCCGCGAGCAAGCTTTAACCGGCCTGAACGCGAATCCTCTCCAAGCGATGGATTCGAATCGAACCGAAGCGTGCGGCCGCTGCGGCATGACGAGCGTCGTCGAGATGACCGACGACGAGTCGGCCGAGCGCGACCCGTTCGGCGACGAGCGCATCGAGGTCGCCGAGTCGGAGATGCGCGTGGCCGCCGCGCCGGCCGTCGTCGCGGGGCGCATCAAGCGGAAACTCGACGAGGTCGCCACGGCACTCACCTACGGTCGATAAGCGTGGAGGAGAGCGTCTCCGGCTTCGAGGTGCGGGGCGGCTGGGTCGACGCCGTCGAACACGGCGAGCGAGTGGTCCGCGCGCTGAAAGACCTGGACGATGAGGGTGAACCGGTCGACAGCGAGGCCCTCGAGGCCTTCGACGAGTGGCGACCCAAGACCCACGAGCGCCTGGACGAGGACGTCAACGAGAAGACGGCCGACCAGGCCAGCGTCGGCGAGGGGGAAGGCGAGAAGGCCGGCAAGGACCCCGACGAGGACCTCCAGACGGCGGGCGAGAAACTCACCGAATCCTACGAGAACCTGGACGAACCCGACGAGGCCGTCGACAAGTGGGGCGAGTCCGTCGACTACGTCCGGCGCGCGGCCGACTCGGCGGGTCGGAAGGCCGTCCGCACCGTCGAGGACGCCGTCTACCGCAACGTGATGACGAAGATCGCGCCCTACTACTTCGACAACGAACTCGTCAGTGCGAACCTCCAGCGCGTCTCCGACGACGAACCGGAGTACGTCTTCGAGATCAACGTCAACGACGACGACCTCAAGATCCGGGTCTCGAACAAACTCGCCGACTACGAGCGCTCGGTCGACCGCTGGCACGTCGACACCGAGAAAGAGACCGCCGCCGTCGAGGCCGCCGAGGGCGTCGAACCGCCCGAGACGGACGTCGACGCCGACGCCGACACGACCTGACCGGCGACGGGACCGGTTCGGCGCGAATACGCTGGCACGTTCCCGACTGCCCCACGCCGCTACCGGCAGGCTATTGTACGGGAACACGGTAACACCGGGGAAATGGCTTCGGTGGAGATCCTGCTCGTCGCGGCCGGCGCGAGTCTGTTCATGGCGTGGGCTATCGGCGCCGGGTCGTCCGGGTCGACGCCCTTCGCTCCCGCCGTCGGCGCGAACGCTATCTCGATCATGCGTGCGGGCTTTATCGTCGGGATCCTCGGGTTCGCCGGGGCCGTCCTCCAGGGGGCGAACGTCTCCGAAGCCGTCGGTGGGGAACTCATCCGGGGCGTGACGCTCTCGCCGACCGCTGCCGTCATCGGGCTGACGACCGCCGCCATCCTCGTGGCGGTCGGCGTCTTCGCCGGCTACCCCATCGCCACCGCCTTCACCGTCACCGGCGCCGTCGTCGGCGTCGGACTGGCGATGGGCGGCGACCCCGCCTGGGCCAAGTACCGACAGATCGTCGCGCTGTGGGTCGCGGTCCCCTTCGTCGGCGGCGGGATCGCCTACGGCACCGCGACGGCACTCCGCGACGAGCGCGTCCCCGAACGCCTGGCCGTCCCCCTGCTCGCGGGCGTCGTCGGCGCCATCCTCGCCAACGTCGAGTTCACGTTCCTCGGCGGGGCCGGCGAACAGGCCTCGCTCGTCGCCGCACTCGCGGCGGGGACCGACCTCGCCCCCCTGCTCGTCCGCGGCGGCGTCTCGGTCGCCGTGGCGACGCTCGCCGCCCTCGCGCTCTGGTGGGACGTTCGCGGCGACGAGGCCCGCGGCCAGCGCCACTTCCTGCTCGTGCTGGGGGGACTCGTCGCCTTCTCCGCGGGCGGCAGTCAGGTCGGACTCGCCACGGGACCGCTCCTCCCGCTGGTCGGCCCCCTCGGCATCCCGATCCTCCCCGTTCTCGTCGGCGGCGGTCTCGGCCTCCTCGTCGGTTCGTGGACCGGCGCACCCCGGATGATCAAGGCACTCTCACAGGACTACTCCTCGCTCGGTCCCCGTCGGTCGATCGCGGCGCTCATCCCCTCGTTCGCCATCGCCCAGACCGCCGTCTTCTTCGGCATCCCCGTCTCGTTCAACGAGATCATCGTCAGCGCCATCGTCGGAAGCGGCGCGGCCGCGGGCAACAGCGCCGTCAGCCGCGAGAAGATGACGAAAACGGTCCTCGCGTGGGTCGGGTCACTCGCCCTCGCGCTCGCGGTCAGTTACGCCGCGTTCGCCGCCGTCTCGGCGGTGCTGTAGCCCACACAAGGGTCAAGTAGATGAGCACGCGACAGTTCGGTCATGTCTTTCGACCGCCAGTCTCTGCTCGGACACACCCTCGCGCTGGTCGCGCTCCTGTCGGTGCCCCACCTGCTCTCGGCCGTCCTCGGAGCGGCCTTCCGGACGTGGGAGGCCACGGGGCGCTGGCCGTGGTGGTTCCCCGAACTCTGGTCCGTCGGTGCGACCGTCACCCGCTACGCACAGGCCATCGAGGTCGTCTCGTCGCTGCTCGTCCCGCTCGGTGTCTTCGCACTCGGCCTCCACCTCGGACAGTCGCTGCGAGAGGCCGACGCTCGCGACGAGGTCGCGACCTGAGACGTGACAGAACAGTCCGTCGCTACTCGTCGTCGCCGAGCAGGTCGGCGGGGTCGCCGTCGCCCCGGGAGACGATCCGGGCGTTGATCTGGCGCGTCTCGTCGCCGACCTCGCGACCGCGGACGGTCACACGCCGGCGCTCGCCGTCGCGGGTCGGCTCGTAGCCGGTCCCGCCCGCCAGCAGGACCTCTTTGAGGGCCGTGCCCGCGACGTCCTCGCGCATCGGTCGGCCCGTGTCGTCGGACCCGCCCGTGATCTCGAGCGTGAAGCCGGAGAGCCCGACGGCACCGCCGTCGACCTCCTCGCCGATCTCGCGACCGATGAACCGGTTCGCGTCCTGTCCGTCCACGTCGACCTGGTAGGTGGCACCGTCGTCCGGGTCGGCGACGGCAACCGTGAAGTCAGCCATACCCGGACGAACACGTCGCCGCCTAAAAAGCCCTCTTTTTCGCCCCGGCGGTCCCTGGCCCGGTCGCTCGCCCGTCGCTCCGGCCGGTCAGCCCCCGTCCTCGCCCCGCAGATCCAGGTGAAACCCCGTCTTCTCGTCGGGGTCGAAGCCACAGGACTCGTAGAACTCGTGTTTCCAGGGCTCGTCCGAGCCCGTCAACAGCATGACTTTGTAGCAGTCCCGCTCGCGCGCCTGCTCGACCGCCGCCTCGACGCACGGGCTTCCGAAGCCCTCCCCCGGTAGCCCTCGTGGGTGACGACGTTCTCGATAACTGCCCAGAGGCGCCCACCCCGGGAGAGATTCCTCGTCACCGAGAGTACGCACGTCGCGACGAATCGGTCGTCGTGGTCGACGACCACGATATCGAGCGTGTCGTCGTCGAGCATCTCGCCCCACAGGTCGGCGGCCTCACCGGCGTCGGGGAGGTTGTCGTCGGGGTTCAACACTCGGTAGAGGTCGAGCAGTTCGTCCAGTTCACCCTCGCGTGCGAATCGGGTCGTCCCCATCTCGGTGGCGACTGTTCGGCCGCTTCAGATAGGTCCCGTGGATCACAGTTCGCCGGAACGACAGCTGTTTTGACAGTTTCGAGCGAACGCCCGGACATGAGTGGCTGGTCCCCGCCATCACCCCCTCGCGCGCTGCTCGCCGGAACCGTCGTCGTCTGGCTGGCACTGTTCGCCTACGCCGTGTTGATCCAGGGGTCGATACTGATCGGCCTCCTGCCGGGCGTCCTCGTCCTCGCGACGTACGTCCTCTGGCGCTTTCTCGTCGCGCTCGAGGCCATCGCCGACGGCGTCCACCGTATCGCCGATCAGCGCGAGTCGGACTGACGGCCCGCCGTCTCGTCGCGTCAGGCTCGCTCGATCCCCGTGAGCGTCGAGACGCGCGCGTTCTCCTTGAGTCGGAGGCCCGCCCCGCCCACCGAGAGTGGAACGTAGTCGAGCGATTCGACCCGGAGCGTGGGGTGAAAGGCGCCCCGGGCGCGGACGGCGTCGCGGGTCTGGACCGCTGCCACCGAGTCCTCGGGAAGCGCGAGCGACTCGTTGTACTCGAGGAGATACTGGCCTGCATCGAGGTGCCACCACTCGTAGTCGTCGTCCTCGTTCCGGTACTGGCGGTCGTGGGGTTCGAGACCGGCGGGTTCGAGTTCGCCCCCACCGAAGTCGACGCGGCCCGGTTCGGCGACCTCGTAGACCTCGGTGACGGTGAGGTCTACTCCCCTGCCCCCGGTCTGTGTCAGTTCGTGGACGATGTCGTCGACGAAGGCGGTGAGGTCCGTCATAGGCGAAGAATCGACCGCACGCGGAGTAAAACCCGGGGTCGCCGTCTCGGCTCGTGGACGGCCGGACTACGCGTCGAACCCGTCTTCCCACCGGAAGCGCCCGTCCCGCTGGACCACCTCACCGTCGACCTCCAGACGCGACCCCTCGTCCATGTTCGTGATCAGGTCGACGTGGACGGCACTGTCGTTCCCGGATTCGCCCTCGGGCAGACAGGCGTCGTAGGCCCGACCCAGCGCGAGATGCACAGTTCCAGCCATCTTCTCGTCGAAGAGGACCCGCCCGGTGGGGCGGTCGATGCCGCGGTTCATCCCGACGCCGAGTTCCCCGAGCTGGCGGGACCCCCCGTCGGTCTCGATGACCTCGGTGAGGACGTCCTCGCCCTGGGCGGCCTCCCAGTCGACGACGACGCCGTCCTTGAACGTCAGGCGCGCGTCTCTGACCCGCCGCCCCCGGATGGTCATCGGCACGTCGAAGGTGACGACGCCCGCGGTATCGTAGGGCGCGGTGAACACCTCGCCCGAGGGCAGGTTGTGTGAGTCGTAGGCGACGCTCGCCGCCGAGTTGACTGCCGTCCGGCCGTCGATGAAGAGCGTGAGGTCCGTTCCGTCGGTGACGATCCGGACTTCCGAGCCCTCGTCGAAGACCGCTTTCAACTGGTCCATCTCCGCGGCGAGTGACTCCCAGTCCCGCAGCGTGGCGTCGTAGACGAAATCACAGTAGGCCTCGTATGCCATGCCGGCTTCCTGTGCGAGCGCGCGGGTCGGGTGGAGCGTCGACACCCAGTCCGTGTCGAGACGGGCCTCGCCGACGTCCTGACGGGCGCGCGAGTAGGCCTGCGAGCGGTCGGCGGGGACGTCGGCCGTCGCCGCGGTGTTGCGTTCGGCCCCGAGCGAGAGGACGCTGTCTGCCTGCTCGTAGAGCGCGAGTTCGTGGGGGGCGTCGCCGAACGCGTCGTCGTGGGCCCGGAGATAGGCGCGCTCGACTTCTTCGGAACTGTAGACGGTCACGGGGTTCGCGCCGCGCTCGCCGAGTGCCGCGGCGACGGCGACGGCCAGGTCGTGAGCCCCCTCGCCGACCCGGACGACGACGTCGTCGCCGTCCTCGATGCGGGCGCTCCAGTCGACCAGCGTCTCGGCGTGGTCGCGGATGCGGTCGTCCATACCCCGGATCCGTCCCGGGCACCCAAAACGCCGTGGGTCGACGGGCGGCGGCCGTCCCGAGACTCGCGTCAGTCCTCGCTCGCGAGCGGCGCGTCCTCACCGTCCGTTCGTCCGAGACGCCCGAACATCGAGGCGCGTTCGCCGGTGGCGTCGACGCGCTCGACGCCGTCGGCCCCACCGAGGCCGCAGGGCGGCATCCGGTTGTACACCGTCTCGTAGTCGTCCGGGTCGACGCGGTAGGTCTCGTGCCAGATGCCCACCGCACCGGTGTCGGCCGTCTCGGCGTCGTATGACTGCCACGCGGGCAAGTGTTCGCTCTCGGTATCGCGGGCGTAGGCCTGCAGGTCCTCGACCGACTCCCAGTACTGGACGAACCCGACCGTGCGCCACCCGAGCCACGTCCGACTCCCCAGCAGGCCGCTTTCGTCGTCGTCTCGCAGTTCGCTGACCATCCGTGGCGCGACCAGAAATATCGGGAGCCACCGATGGACCGCCCACAACTTGTTCAGGCGCATCCCGATCAGGAAAACCACGAACTGCTCGTCGCGCTCGGCGTGGACGCGCCCCTCTCTCATCGTTCGACCTCTCGTTCGGACCGACTCTCGGTCGCCATGCCACCTGCTTCGAGCTCCACCGATATAAACTGAGTGAATACTCACTCAGCAGCCACGGTCGGGACAGTTCGTAGGGCCGGAACCCGAGCGTCCGCGGCGGGACGTTCAAGCACGTCGGGTCCAAGGACCAGTATGGACCTGCCGGCACCGATCCACCTCGGCGGTCGTTACGACCTGACGGCGGTGTCGGTCGGCCGCGACCCGGACGACGAGACGGTGCGGGACTGTCCGGTCTGTGGCGGGTACGTCTTCGACGACGACTGGCACCTGCGGGCAGTCGTCCGGAACGGGCGCGGTCGCGAGCGGGAGTCGTACGTGTACTGCAGCGACGACTGTCTGCGCGAGTGGCTCCGGGTCTTCCCGGCAACCTGACCGCCGGACCGTTGACCGGTTCGCGTCGCCGCTCGCGGTCGAACCACAACCCCTACCTGCGCGCCCGGAGAGTCGCGAGTATGCAACTGGGCGTCATCGGACTCGGGCGGATGGGACGGATCGTCGTCGACCGCACGCTGGAAGCGGGCCACGACGTGGTCGCGTTCGACCTCGACGACGAAGCGGTCGCGAGCGCCGCCGACGCGGGCGCGACACCCGCCGACTCCGTCGTTGACCTCGCGGAGCGTCTCGGTCCGGACAAACGCATCTGGCTGATGGTCCCCGCCGGCGAGGCAGTCGACGCCGCGCTGGACGACCTCGCGCCCTACCTCGGCGGCGACGACGTCGTGGTCGACGGCGGCAACTCCTACTTCGAGGACTCCGTGCGCCGCGCCGAATCGACCGACGCGGCCTACCTCGACTGTGGCACCTCCGGGGGACCGGCCGGCGCGGAACTGGGCTTTTCGCTCATGATCGGCGGCCCCGAGTGGGCCTACGAGGAACTCACCCCGGTGTTCGACACCGTCGCGACCGGCCCGGCGGGCCACGACCGGATGGGTCCCGCAGGTTCGGGCCACTACGTCAAGATGGTCCACAACGGCGTCGAGTACGCCCTGATGCAGGCCTACGGCGAGGGCTTCGAGTTGCTCGCGAACGGCCGCTACGACCTGGACCTCGAAGCCGTCGCGCGGACCTGGAACAACGGCGCGGTCATCCGCTCGTGGCTGCTGGAACTCTGCGAGGAGGCGTTCCGCGAGGAAGGGTCGGACCTGGGGACCGTCGCCGACCGCATCGAGGGCGGGTCGACGGGCACCTGGACAGTACAGGAGGCGCTCGAACAGGAGGTGCCGGTGCCGCTCATCTATCAGGCGCTGGCCGAACGCTTCGACTCGCGGGCGAGCGGCGGCCAGAGTCCGGGACGGTTCTCGCGACGTCTGGCGAGCAGACTCCGGTACGGGTTCGGTCGTCACGAAGTCCCACGACGCGAGGAGTGATAGTGCTTATTGTAGCGATTTACCGGTCCGCGCCGACCCCGGGGTCGGC
>Ga0207770_100722_pt1 | contig 11327 bp, 11 predicted proteins | sample A23E2SouthBayCA_FD_187729 | JGI IMG/M metagenome (GOLD analysis project Ga0207770, IMG submission 187729) | Aerobic enrichment media microbial communities from Eden Landing Ponds, California, USA - A23 E2 (SPAdes) | ecosystem: Environmental > Aquatic > Marine > Unclassified | place: Emeryville... | reverse complement strand
CCTCGGGCGCGACTCCCCCGTGTACGACGACCGACCGGCCTATCGACAGCTCGCCGGTGCGAGCACCTACGAGAGCTACGGCCGAGTGAGCCACTCCCCCGCCCGCTACGAGGTGCCCGGCCGCGCTATCGTCGACCGGTCGAGCAGTTTTCTCCTGGACGAGTCGGGGATGGCCGGGCTCTCCTACTTCGTCGACCGGGCGGGCAAACCGCTCCAGGAACTCGCCCGCGACAGCATCGGCGGCGTCCTGACGGCGATCGAGGTGCGCGAGGCCCGGAGACGGGACGTTCCCGCACCCTGGCAGAAGCGTCAGACCGAGGGCTGGAAGTCCGTCGACGCCCTCCACGCCGCCGACCGCGGCGGGTTCACGTTCCAGCCCGACCCAGGGATCTACGAGTCGGTCCACGAACTCGACTTCGCGTCGCTGTACCCCAACGTCATCAGAGAGTACGGCGTCTCGCCCGACACGGTCCGCTGTGACTGTCACGACCGCGCGGACGTTCCGGAACTCGGCTACAGCGTCTGTGATCGGGACGCGTTCCTCGGCGACGTGCTCGGACCACTGCTCGACGACCGGGCGCGGTGGAAGGCCCGCCTCGACGCCGCCGGGTCCGGCTGTGAACTCACTGCCGCGGAGCGCGACCGTCTCGACGCCAGGATCGCGGCGGTGAAGTGGGTCCTGGTGTCCTGTTTCGGCTACCAGGGGTATCGCCACGCCAAGTTCGGCCGCATCGAGGTCCACGAGGCCATCAACGCCTGGGCCCGCGAGATCATGCTCCGGGCGAAGGAAGCTTTCGAGCGGGCGGGCTGGCGAGTGGTCCACGGCATCGTCGACAGCCTCTGGGTGACGCCCGACCCCGAACGCGAACAACGACCAGTCCGCGAGGTCGCCGCCGAGGTGACCGACGACGTCGGTATCCGCCTCGAACACGAGGGGCGCTTCGACTGGGTGGCCTTCTGCCCGCGCAAGCGCGCCAGCGGCGCGGCACTGATGCGGTACTTCGGCCGGTGGGCCGACGAGTCCGTCTCCGACCACGACGAGGACGTGGCCGCGGGCGACGACCCCGACGACCGCTACAAGTTCCGGGGGGTCGAGGCGCGCCAGCGCAGTACCTGCGCGTTCGTCGCCGACGCCCAGCGCGACCTCGTCGGGGTGTTCGACCGTGAACGGCGAGCCGCCACGCGCCAGGACAGCGAGCGCGGCGGGGGCAACCCCCCGGCGGCCGAGGCAGTCTGTGACCGGTTGCAGGCCCACCTCGCGCGACTCCGGCGCGGAACTGTTCCCGCCGCTGATCTCGCGGTCCGCCAGCGCGTCTCGAAACGGCCCGACGAGTACGCTCGGGCGACCCGTGCGAAGGCCGCACTGGAGCGCGCCCGCTCGCTCGGACTCGAACGCCACCCCGGCCAGTCCGTCGCGTACGTCGTGGTCGACGACGACCGCCGGGGACCCGAGCGGGTGCGACTGGCTTTCGAGGACGGCCACGAGTACGACACAGAATTCTACGCCGACCGACTGGTCCGAGCCTGCGAGAGCGTCCTCTCGCCGCTGGGATGGGACGAGTCGCGAGTCCGCAGATATCTCGCCGGCGAGCGCGACGCCACGCTCTCGTCGTTCGCAGGCGCTACCGGTCGCGGAGCGCGTCGAGAGTGACCGCCCACGCCAGCGCCGCGAGGCCGACGTCGCGGACGAGCACGTCGACGAACAGCCCGTTTTCGAGGAGAGCGACGAGGACGAGGTACGCCACCGTCGCGGACAGCGAGACGGCGGCGACGCCGGCCCCGGCCCACGTCCAGCGGTCGGCGACGATGGCGACGCCGAAGCCGACTTCGAGGACGCCGTTGACCAGCATGAACTCGAGAGGAGAGACGACAAGCCACGGCGCCAGCCAGTCGACGACGTAGACGGCCCACGCGCCGGGCGCGAGGAGTTTGTGGACGCCCGCGAGGAAGACCATCACACCGAGGCCGACGCGGGCGACTGCCGGCGTCGACGGCGCGTGGTCGACGAGACGGGCGAGAGTCATCGCTCGATGGTTGAGGTCGGTGGGTGAAAAACGGCGCGGGGTCGCCGACGGGTCGCCGACGAGCGAGGCGTCGTCTGTCGGCTCTTCGACCGGTCCCGGACCACGGATCTTTTGTTCGGCCCCGAGGACAGGCAGGCAATGCACGGACGTCGACTCGCAGTGGCGCTGGCAGTCGTGGCGCTTACGACGATGGCTGGCTGCGGGTTCATCACGGGGCAGAGCGCGCTGACGTTCAGCGCGTCGCCGACGACGGTGGCCGACGGGGCACAGTCAGAGACGGGCTACGAGGAGGTGACCGTCGAGGAACAGACCGTGACCAGGACGTTCAGCGCGGCCGACCAGAGCCGCGAGGTCGAGGTGACCAACCAGCTCGCACAGTACGAGCGCCAGGTCGACCTGGCCCCGCTCGGCTCCAAGCGGGCCGCGGTGTTCGTCACGCTCTCCAGTCCCGAGGTCGAGGTCGCAGAGCAGACGTTCAACCCTATCTCGGACGTGAGCGAGCGGGAGATCCTCGCCGAGTTCGAGTCACAGTACGACGGCATCAGCGTGGGCGACAGCGTCGGGAGTCGGCCGGCCACGGTCCTCGGGCGATCCGCGAGCGTCGAGAAGTTCGAAGGGACCGCCGACCTGTCGGGCACGCAGGTCGACACCTACGCCCACGCGGTGAAGGTCGAACACGAGACCGACTACGTCGTCGCCGTCGCCATCTACCCACAGCAGATCCCCGGTGAGGAAGAGGAGATAGTCACCCTTCTCGAAGCGCTCGAACACTCCGGGGAGTGAACGGTCACGTCCGGCTGACGACGTCCACGAGTTCCTCGTTCACGACGTCCCTGTTCTCGTCGACCAGGCCGAAGTTCATCTCCCTGTACGACCAGCAGGCACGACCGATATCGAGGTCCGAGAGGACGTCGGCGACGTCGCGGTACCACGCGACCCGGCTGTCCGCGGACGCGACGTCGATGACGCCGTACTCCCCACAGTAGAGGTCTTCGCCGGTCTCCCGGCGGAACTCGACCGCCGGCTGGACGGCCGCCTCGATCCACTCGCGGTCGATCCGCTCGCCGACGAGACTCCCGTAGCCGTCCCGGTACTCCGGGTGGTCGTCGAGGAACGCGTCGAGTCCGGGGAACGTGCCCGGGTACTCGACGTCGGTGTCGTAGGCTCGCGCGACCTCCGACCAGCTGGCGTGCTGGTGGGTGAAGAGGTGGGGCTGGTAGAAGTGGAACGTGTAGACGACGTTGTCGTCGCCCTCGACGAGCGTGATGTCGTCGAGCGCGCCGATCGAGTTGTAGCGCTCGCCGCCGACGACGACGTCGCGGTCGGCGTCCACCGCCCGGATCGCCTCGACCGCCCGATGCGCGAGGTCGTTCCACGCGCCGTCCGGCGAGTGGACAACCTCGTTGAGCAGTTCGAACGCCACCTCGTCGCCGGCCGACTCGTAGCGCTCGGCGAACGTCCGCCACACGTCGACGAACCGCTCTTGCAGCTTCTCGTCCTCGAATAGGCGGTTCTCGTCGAGCGTACTGAAACTGTACCCCGGCGCCTGGTGGAGGTCCAGAACGAGGTCCAGGTCGTGCTCGCGACACCACCGCAGGCAGTCGTCGACGTAGCCGAACCCGCGCTCGCTGTAGCCGTCCGCGTCGCCGTCGTCGACCAGGACCGGATAGTCGATCGGGAGGCGCACGTGGTCGAACCCCCAGTCGGCGACCCGCGCGACGTCGGACTCGCCGACGAACGCCTCGAAGTGGTCGTGGTCGAAGGTGCCGTACTGCGAGAGCCACCCGCCGAAGTTCACGCCAGCCTGGTACCGCTGACTGAAATCTGCCATGCCCCCCGTTGCGGAGGGCCCGTTCATCGGTGTACCGGAACCGGTCAGACCGTCGACGGCGGGGTCGGGAGTGCCCGCCGTCCGCTCTCAGAACTCCTCGACGTGGGGGCGCAGATCGAGTTCGAGCGTCCAGGCCGAGCGGTCCTGTTCGACGAGATGCCAGTACTCGGCGGCGATCTCGTCGGGGCCGAGGTACGTCTCCTCGCCGCGGTCCGGTGCTGGCCCGCCGGGCGGCAGGATCTGTCCGTCGATGACGACGTGTGCGACGTGGATCCCCTCGGGACCGAGTTCGCGGGCCATGTCCTCGGCCATGCCGCGGGCGGCGAACTTCGCCGCCGAGAAACCGATGGCACCGCCCCGCCCCCGGACCGCGGTGGTCGCACCGGTGAATATCACTGTCCCGCCGTCGCCCTCGAGCATGTCGCCGACCGCCTCCCGGGAACAGAGGAAGGCGCCGCGACCGTTGACGGCAAACGCGCGCTCGAACTCGTCGAGCGGGGCGTCCATCAGACCCCTCCACGCGGCGGCGCTGGCGTTGAATACGAGGACGTCGACGGGACCGAGCGCGTCACGGACCGCGTCGAAGGCCGCTTCGACCTGGTCGGGGTCGGAGACGTCGGCCCCGACGCCGATCCCGTCACCGGGATCGGGCAGGTCGTCGGCGAGGTCGTCGACGAACTCCGCCGAGCGGGCGAGCAGCCCCACGTCACAGCCCTCGCTGGCGAATTTGCGTGCGAGCGATTCTCCGAGTCCGGGACCGACGCCGGCGATCACTGCCGTTCGTGTCATACCACTCGTTGGACGCCGACCGGCAAAGAGGCTGGGCCGGGACCAGAGCGGGACGACTCACCGACGCAGGAGCATCATGATAGCGCCGCCGCCGCCGACGCTCATCCCCACCACACCGTAGTCGTGGTCCTCCCGAACCATGGCGTGGGCGATAGTGGTCGCGAGGATGCCGCCGCTGGCACCGATCGGGTGGCCCAGCGCTACCGCGCCGCCCAGCGGATTGAGCGTCTCCTCCGGGATGCCGAGGCGGTCGCGGACGTAGACGGTCTGGGCGGCGAAGGCCTCGTTGACCTCGTAGTGGTCGACGTCTCCCACCGAGAGATCGTTACGCGAGAGCAGTCTCTCGATGGTGTCGGCGACGGCCTGTGAGAACTCCGCGGGGTCGCGATAGACGACGGCGTAGTCCTCGACGTGGACCATCGGCCCGAGTCCGTGTTCGGCCGCGTACTCGGCGTCTGCGAGCATCACTGTACCCGCGCCGTCGGCGAGTTTCGAGGCGTTTCCGGGCGTGATAGTGCCGTCCTCGCGGAAGGCAGGGGCCAGACTGCCCAGGCGGTCCAGCGACGTGTCGGGGCGTGGTCCCTCGTCCTCGGTGACGAGGGCGTCGCCGACCTCGACGGGGACGATCTCCTCGTCGAAGACGCCCTCCTCGATGGACTCGGCGGCGTGGCGGTTCGACCGGAGCGCGTACTCGTCCTGGGCCTCGCGAGAGACACCGTGTTCGTCGACGAGGCGCTCGGTGAGTTCGCCCATGTGGGCGTCGTAGTCGACGTCCCACAGCGAGTCGTAGACCATCGCGTCCGTGAGTTCGCTGTTGCCGTGCGGGCGCCCTCTCCGGTGGTCGCGAACGAGGTAGGGCGCGTTGGACATCGACTCCATGCCGCCCGCAACGCAGAGGTCGGCGCGGCCGGCGGCGATGCGGTCGACGCCGAACGCGATGGCGCGCAGTCCCGACCCCGAAGCCTCGTTGACGGTCGTCGCCGGCGTGTTCTCGGGCAGGCCGGCTCCGGTGACGGCCTGCCGTGCGGGTACCTGCCCGACGCCGGCCTGCACGGCGTTGCCGAGGCCGACCCAGTCGACGGCCGACTCGGCGGCACCCGAGCGCTCGAGGAGTTCGCCGACCGCCGCCGCGCCGAGGTCCGGTGCGCGGACCTCCGAGAGACTCCCCAGCATCGATCCGTGCGCGGTCCGTGCGCCCTCGACTATCACGACGTCTGTCATGTCTCCCCCTACGCGGGGCTCCACTATGCGTCTTGCCCCGGGTGTCGCGGGAGGTGGTCGTCCGACCGGGGCTGTCAGTCCTCGACAGCGTCCCGGAGGCCGTCGATGTGGCCCCGCAGGACGCGGAGTGTGGCGTCGGCGTCGGCGTAGCCGTCGTCGTACTCGGCGAACGCGCTGTCGGCGTCGGACAGAAACTGCTGGACTGCGGCGTCCGTCTCGGTGTCGCTGTCGTCGCTCATACGCACCTCTGGCAGTCGGAGGGTCAAGAGACTTCGTACGCGGCACCGGCGTCCCGCAGTGCGTCCGTGACGCGACCGACGTTGTCGACGCTGGCGACGACGACGGCGTCGAGTCCCCGGGAGGCGGCGTCGGCGGCCACCTCGCCGGCGGCGAAATGTCCCACGGAATCGACGCCGACCTCTCGGAGCGCCCCCACGGCCTCGACACCGGCGGCGGCGACCACGTCCGCTCGCTCGCAGGCTTTGCGGATATCGGTCAGGGCCGACTCGTCGGGGAGTCCGGAGCGGACGGAGGGGACCTGGACCACGCGGACCTCGCCGGGTTCCAGGTCGATGACGCCCTCGAAGCCGGTGACGCCCACCACACCGCCGGCGCCGGCGTCGGTCGTCGCGACGCCCGTCGCGGACCCGGACCGGTGGCCGGCGTCGCCCTCCTCCTCGCGGGGGGTCGCGTGCATGAGTCCCTCGCGCATCGAGAGTGAGACGGTCTGGCCCTCCTCGATGGGGTCGGTGGCGACGGCGGCGTCCTCCTGGACGCTCCCGAGGACGTCGTCGGTGACGTGCTCGGCGAAGCGGCGGACGTCCGTGGCCGCCGAGAGCGTCCAGTCCACGCCCTCGGTGGTGACCCGATACCGGGAGCGCCCCTCCTTCTCGACGAGACCGTCCTCGACGAGTTCGCGGATGTACTCGCTGACGGCCTGGCTGGTGACGCCGACGGCGTCGGCGATCTCCCCCTGGCTGACGGCGGGCTGGCGCTCGGCGATCTCCACGAGCACCCGGAAGCGCATCGCCGCGCGCTTGTTCGCGAGGACGTCGACCATACCCTCCGCTCGGGCCCCCGCCCGCTTAAACCTCCCCGCCCTGTGCTGGTCCGTGCGAGTCGCTCGCACACCGTGGCAAGCGTTTTTCGTCCGGCCCTCGCCCCTCCGGACATGAGCGACCTCCTTCCCGACCGCATCGAGACCGACCGACTGGTACTGGAACCGCTGACGACCGAGACGGTCGACACCCTCGACCTCTACGAGTACGTCCACGTCGGCGCACCCCACATCGACGAGGTGACCGAGTATCTCACCTGGGACCCCCACGAGACGCCCGGAGAGACACACGAGTTTATCGAAACCGTCACGGAAAAACGGGACGAGGGCGAGGGCGCGACGTACGTCGTCCGGCCCCGAGAGGGCGAAGACGGGGCGAGCGAGTTCGCCGGTCTGACGGGCGTTGGGGTCGACTGGGAGGCTCGGACGGCGACCCTCGGCACCTGGCTGCGCAAGCGCTTCTGGGGTCGCGGGTATTCGGGCGAACGCGCCGCGGCGCTGATCGAGGTGGCCTTCGAGCGCCTGGATCTCGAAGCAGTCGTCGTCACCGTCGAGGACGGCAACGAGAAGTCGACGACTGCGGTCTCCCGGTACGTCGAGGCTCACGGCGGCCGCCGCGAGGGACTGCTCCGTAACTACCGTGCCGACCGGGACGGCACGCCCGTCGACGTTCACCGGTTTACGATCACCCGTGCGGAGTACGAGGGCACGGCCGGAGAGTGAGTGGTTCCGACGGTTCCAGCCGTCGGCGTCAGGCATTTGCCCGCCCGTCACCCACCGGGAACTGATGGACCTCGTCTACCGGGACCGTGCCGTCTGTCTCGACGGGTCGCTCGTCCTCGCCGACCTGCACTTCGGGAAGGGCGCGGCCTCGAACGTCGAGTTCCCGCTCGGCGCGGAAGACGACGCCGCCGAGCGTCTCGAGGACCTGCTCGACCACTTCGACCCCGACGAGGTCGTCCTCGCCGGCGACGTCTTCCACACCTTCGAGTACGTCCCCGACGTGGCCGAGGAGGCGCTCTCGGCGGTCGTCGAGGCGACCCGCGACGCGGGCGCCCGACTGGTCGTGGTCGAGGGCAACCACGACACGATGCTCGAATCCGTCTACCGTGGCGAGGTGCGCGAGGCGTACGAACTCGACGGTGTCGGCGGGGACGACGAGCGAGTGGTCGTCTGTCACGGTCACGAGGAACCCGCCGTCGAGGGCGACCGGTACGTGATCGGTCACGACCATCCGGCTATCGTCATCGAGGGGCAGAAACGGCCCTGCTTTCTCGACGGGCGAGGCGTCTACCGGCGGTCGGACGTGCTCGTCGTCCCGTCGTTCAACCGGATGGTCGCTGGTGTGTCCGTGAACGGCAGGCTGGGGGCGTCGCGCCCGGAACTCTCGCCGCTGGTGAAGCGAGTCGGGGAGTTTCGACCCATCGTGTGGGACGACGAGACCGGGGAGACGCTCGAGTTTCCGCCGCTCTCGCAGTTCCAGAAGATGCTGTAGGTGAGTCCACAGCGTCGGGCAGCGTCGCTTCGGGTCCGCGGTCCGTTCGCTCACGCCCCTCCTCGGTCGCCGGAGCATGCACTGCGTCTATCTTCCGGACCTTCGTCCACACTGCCGTACGCTCAGACCTGATACTGTGCCGCGTCGGCCGCGACCTGCCCGCTCTCCATCGCACCCTGGATGGACGACCACTGTGTGTAGTCGCCGGCGAGGAACACGGGGCCCTCGGGCGCGTCGACGGCGGGGAGGCCGTCGCGAAAGCCCCGGGGCTGGTCGAACTGGGCGAACTCGATGCGGTCCGTCGCGACGAGGTCGACGGCATCGAAGCGGTGTTCGGGGTACCACGTCGCGAGGGCGTCGCGGGTGCGCGTGGCGAGTTCCTCGTCGCTCGCGTCGGGCGACCCGAGGGTCGTCGCACTGAGGAGCGTCCGCCCGTCGGGTGCGTACTCCGGGGCGACGGCAGAGAGAGGAGCGACGGTGTTGGGGCGGTCGTTCGCGGCGTTGAGGAGGACGCGTTTACCCGTGTCGAGGGTGCGCTCGTCCATCGCGACGTACTGCGTGACGCAACTGCGAGCGTCGGTGGGGATCGACGCGACGTCGACGAGGTCGCGGGCCGCCTTCGGGTCGGTCGCGACGACCGCCGCGTCGGCAGTGACGGTCTCGTTGCCAGTCTCGACGGTGGCCTCACCGCCCTGGCCGTCGACGGCGGTGACCTGTGTCCCGGTCTCGATGGTCGCGCCGGCCTCGCGAGCACGGGCGGCGAGTTGCCGGGGGATAGCGCCCATCCCGTCTGCCGGGACGGCGGTCTTCCCGCGAGAGAGCATCGCGAAGGTGTAGCGGAAGACGCCAGCGTCCGTGCCGAGCGAGCGGTCGAGGGTGATCCCGCCGTAGAAGGGTGCGGCGAAGTTCTCGACGAAACGCTCGGAGAACCCCCACCGCCCGAGGTACTCGCGGATGGTCTCGTCGGGCCCGTCGAACAGCGTCTCGGGGTCCTCGTCGATCAGCGCGCGGCGGAGTCGCAGGGTGCGGATCTTGTCGCCGATCGAGACGTCGGTGTTCAGCGCGGACTGGACGAGCGTCGTCGGGTCGCGGAAGGGGTCGGCGAGCGTCGAGCGGTGGTTCGCGCGGGCGATGGTCGCGCCGGGGTCGAACGCTCGCAGGTCGAGCGCGCCGAGGTCTAACTCCTCGCGGACGGCCGGATACGCGGTGAACACGACCTGGAACCCCCGGTCGAGGGTGTAGCCGTCGACGGTGCGCGAGCGGACTCTTCCCCCTATCTCGTCCCGGCGCTCGAACAGCGTCACGTCGAGTCCCGCGTCGGCGAGTCGCCGGGCCGCGACCAGCCCCGCCAGTCCGCCACCCGCGATAGCGACCTCGGTCATACCCGCCCTTCGCGTGCCGGCACTAAACGAACAGGGATTAGTCGCTGCTGGCCCAGGCTCCGACATGGAGACGACAGCGGCGCTCGAGGGACTCTCGTGTACCGACTGCGGCGCGCGCCACGACCCCGCGGCGGTTGCCGGCCGGTGTCCCGACTGCGAGGGGACGCTCCTCGCCGACTACGACTTCGATACCGGCGTCGACCGCGACACGCTCGCCGCCCGCCGGTTCGACGGGATCGCTCGCTTCGCCGACCTGCTCCCGTTCGTCCCGGAGACGACGATGAACGAGGGGACGACACCGCTCGTCCCCTGTCCCGGCCTCGCCGACGAACTCGGCGTCGGCGCGGTCTACGTCAAAGACGAGGGCGCAAACCCCACGGGAACGACGGCCGACCGCGGACTGGCGCTGGCCGTCGCCGCCGCCCGGGAGCACGGCGTGGAGCAGGTCGCCCTCCCGACGACGGGCGACGCCGGGCAATCAGCGGCGGCCTATGCCGCCCGCGCCGGTCTCGATTCGGAGGCGTTCGTGCCCACGCGGTCGACGTTCGTCGCGAAGGCCATGACGAACGTCCACGGCGGCGAGATGTCCGTCGTTGGCGGCCGCTACCCCGACGCGGTCGCGGCCTTCGAGGACGCGATGGCCGACCTCGCGGGCGAGGACCGTCCCGTCACGCGCTCGCTGGCGCCGTTCGCCGAGCCCTACCGTCACGAGGGCGCGAAGACACTCCTCTTCGAGGTGGTCGAGCAACTCGACTGGACGGTGCCGGACGCGGTCGTCCACCCGACGGGCCACGGCCTCGGCGTCGTCGGGAGCCACCTGGCCGCCGAGCAACTCCGTAGTGCGGGGCTGGTCGACGAGACGCCCGCGCTCCACGTCGCCCAGCCCGAAGAGTGCGCGCCGATCGTCGAAGCCGACGACGAGGGTGCCGACGACACCCAGGAGTGGGGGCAACCGGACACACTCGTCGGGTCGCTCGAAGTGCCCGACCCCGAGGGCGGCGCGCTCGCGCTCGACGCCGTCCGCGAGACGGGCGGCTACGCGGTCGGCGTCTCCGACGACGCCGCGCTCGAATCGGCTGTCTCCGTCGCCGCCGAAGGCGTCGAGATGAGCGCGACAGGCGGTGTGGGTGCGGCTGCGGCCCAGGAACTCGCCGAACGCGAGCAATTCGACAGCGACGATACCGTGGTACTCGTCAACCCGGTCGCCGGCAACAAGGAAAACGACGTCCTCCGGAGTCACCTGATGCGACAGGGGATCTGAGTGACGGCCTGACGGCCTTTTCACAGAGATGCAGGGAGGAAGCCCACGACTTCAGTCGTGGGTCACTGACATGGCGCACGCTGTCGCTCGCGTTCATGCGAGCGACGGAGTCGTGCGAGGTCTTCGTGAGCGGAGCGAACGAAGGCTTGGAAGACGAGCGGAGCGAGTCTTCCAGTGGATGAGTAACGCAGGGGGCGGGCGGGGCGCGACTGGAAGGAGCGCCCCGATGCGAACGGGGAACGAAGTGACCCGTGAGCGCAGCGACCG
>Ga0207770_100712_pt1 | contig 11430 bp, 11 predicted proteins | sample A23E2SouthBayCA_FD_187729 | JGI IMG/M metagenome (GOLD analysis project Ga0207770, IMG submission 187729) | Aerobic enrichment media microbial communities from Eden Landing Ponds, California, USA - A23 E2 (SPAdes) | ecosystem: Environmental > Aquatic > Marine > Unclassified | place: Emeryville... | reverse complement strand
TGGGTTCACCCACGACGATAACCGCCACGGTGAGGACTTCGAGTGTCTGGATTGCGGCTACCAGAACCACGCCGACTACAACGCTGCCAAGAACATCGGCTTACAGTATCTCCGGCGTCGGCAAAACGCAGACGCCGGAGGCGCACCAGTAGACGTGCGCTTGAATCGCGGGACGCTGAACGTGAGTGGAGAGTACAATCTTCCCGCCTCGACCGAGGCGTAGAACGGGAGTCCACGCGAAAGCCCTCCCCTCAACGAGCGAGTGGGCCATTGCCCCCGAGCGAAGTAGGGGAGGGTAGTTTACGCGCTGACTCGGTTGCTCGGACGGGGCGCGAGCGGGGCCGTTCGCAACCCGGATCACTCGCCGCCGTCGAGGACGAGGACGGTCGGAACGACGGGGACGAGTGCGAGTGCGCCGGCGACGAGGAACAGCCGGTCGTACCCAGTAGTGGCGAGGACGAGTCCGAAGACGGCGGGCGAGAGGGCGATCGCGCCGGTCTTGAGCGTCTCCATGATGCTGGTGATCCGGCCGCGGTACTCGGGTTCGGTCATGCCGGTCACGGTGTTGTTGAGGATGGGGTTGTAGAGCGCGTCGCCAAGGCCCAACAGGAAGACGGCGACGAACAGCGGCGCGACGGCGTCGACGAGGCCGACGAGGGCGATCCCGACCCCCGCCACGCCGATGGTGGTGGCGAACGCCGTTCGGCGGGGGACGCGGTCGGTGACCGACCCGGCGAAGGGCGCGACGACGAGTCGGGGGACCCCCATCACCGACAGCGCGAGGCCGGCGGTGGCGTAACTGGCGTCGAGCGACCGGACGGCATAGAGGGGGACGTACGTCGTGATGGTGAACCGGGCGAGAAAGACGAGGAAGACACCGCCGAGCAGGACAGCGAGGGCGGGGTCGCGCAACTCGACGGCGTAGCCCCGGAGCGCGGACCGGACGCGGGCGAGGACGCTCGGCGTCGACTCTCCACCTGTGCCACCACCGCCGTCACCGGCGTCGCCGGTCGGCGCCCGCGTCTCCGGCAGGTAGCGATAAACGACGAGGAAGGCGAGCAGGGCAGCGCCGTTGAGCAGGAAGGGGACGTGCCAGGCGACCCCCGCCAGCACGCCGGCGACGGCAGGGACGACGATGCGGGCGAGACCACTCGCACCGATCCGGAGTCCCTGAGCGCTCGCCCCCGCCGGCCCGTCGTAGAGGTCGCCGACGAGCGTGACCGACAGTGGGATGGTCCCGACGAAGCCCACCCCCTGAAAGAATCGAAGGACCAAGACGAGTTCGAACGTGCGGACGAACGCGATTGCGGTCCCGGCGACGCCGAAACACGCGAAGAGTGCGAGGATGACCGGACGCCGCCCGTAGGCGTCCATCAGGTAGCCCGACAGCGGGAGCGCCGCCACGCCGCCCGTGAAGAAGACCGTCATCACCAGGCCGACGCGTGCCTCCGAGACGCCCAGCGTCTCGACCATCCCCGGCATCGCGGGCGACGCCGTCCCGTTGCTGAACCCGCCGAGAAACGCGAGCAGGAGGACGACCACCAGCCCGCCGTCGGTCAGCAGGTCCCGCACGCGAAGCGACGACTCGCCGACCATACCTACTGACCGATCAGTCAGCCCGTTAGGGGTTGCGGTTCGCTCCACAGAGTGACCGTCCAGCATCAGGTTCGCACTGGATCCGGGCGTAATTCGGTGACCGCGGATGACAGAACGCCGAGTCGGAGTAGCGGCGAAAACCCGGAGACAGCGGCCAGTCAGACGCGCGTCTGCCCTCCCTTTTTGACCGGGAGAAACCAACGTGTGAGAGCATGGCACACGACGGCCACGCGTCCGGCGACCCGGACCGGAGTCCGGCGACGCCGGCCGAACCACGCACCGACCGACGACTCGGCCGGTCGGTCGAGACGACGCCCGAAGCGCTCTACATCTGGCAGATAGCCGTGCTCGAAGCCCGCCTCGACGCCCAGCAGGCCCGCGCCGAGCGCGCGGAACGCGACCGCCAGCACGTCATCGACCGCTACGAGGGTCTTCTCGCCGACCGACCGACCGACGAACTGTACACCGATGGGGGACGAGCGACCGAGCGAACCGGACCCGGCGAGTCAGCCGCCGACAGCGACCTGCTCGACCGCCTGCGCTCGGTACTGTGAGGAACTGAGGCCGTCGTGTCTCTCGCGGTTCCCTCGATATCGGTCGATAGCGACGCTTACGCGCCGTTGAGCGAGATGTAGGTCGTCTTGGTGATGCGCTCGTCGGCGTGGAGTTCGTCGAGCACGGCGTCTGGGACGGGGTCGTCCAGGTTGTAGACGGTGAGTGCCTCGCCGCCGATGGTCTCGCGACCGTTGAACATCCCGGCGATGTTGACGTCGGCGTCGCCGAGGACGGTCCCGATGAAACCGATGACGCCGGGCGCGTCCTCGTTGCGCGCGACGAGCATGTGACCGCTCGGGACGGCGTCGACGCGGTAGCCGTCGATGCGGACGATGCGAGCCTCGCCGCCGGCGAACTCCGTCCCGCTGACCGCGATGGCGTCCTCGCCGTCGGTGACGCGCACCGTCACGAGACTCTGGAAGTCCTCGGACTGGCGGGTCTTGGACTCGGTGACCTCGACGCCGCGGTTCTCGGCGATAGTCGGGGCGTTGACCGGGTTCACGGAACCGACGAGCGGTTCGAACACGCCCTGGAGCGCGCTCGCGGTCACGAGGTCGACGTCCTGGTCGGCGATGTCGCCGGCGTAGGTCACCTCGACCTCGGAGACGCGACCCTCGAACAGCTGGACCGCGATGGTCCCGGCGGTCTCGGCGAGGTCGAGATAGGGTCGGATCTGCCGGAAGACGGACTCGTCGACGGAGGGGGCGTTCAGCGCGTTGACGACGGGTTCGCCGGCGAAGGCGGCGAGGATCTGGTCGGCGGTGGACGTGGCGACGTTCTCCTGGGCGGCCTCCGTCGAGGCGCCCAGGTGGGGCGTGACGATGACGTCGTCGACGTCGAGCAGGGGGTTGTCCGGGTCGACGGGTTCCTCGGCGAAGACGTCGATAGCTGCGCCCTTGAGGATCCCGTCCTCGACGGCCTCGGCGAGGGCCGGTTCGTCGATGATACCCCCACGGGCACAGTTGACGACGTAGCCACCCTCTAACTGGGCGAGCTCTTCCTCGCCGATCATGTTCTCGGTCTCGTCGGTGAGGGGAGTGTGAACCGTGATGAAATCCGCCCGCGAGAGACACTCCTCGAGGTCCTCGACGAGTTCCGCGCCGAACTGGTCGGCGCGCTCCTCGCTGATGTAGGGGTCGTACGTGACCAGGTCCATGCCGAGACTCCCGAGGCGCTTGCCGACCTCCTGGCCGACGCGGCCGAAGCCGACGACGCCCAGCGTCTTGCCGTTGAGTTCGGTGCCGAGGAAGTCGCCCTTTGCCCACTCGCCCCCCCGCAGGCGCTGGTGGGCCTGCGGGATGGACCGGGCCGTCGCGAACGCCATCGCGACCGAGTGTTCGGCGGCCGCGCGGACGTTACCCTGCGGGGCGTTGGCGACGACGACCCCGTGGTCGGTGGCGGCGTCGATGTCGATGTTGTCGACACCGATGCCGGCCCGGCCGACGATCTCGAGGTCGGGCGCGGCGGCGAACACGTCTTCGGTCACCTCGGTCCCCGAGCGCACGACGAGTGCGTTCGCGTCGGCCACGGCGTCGAGGAGGGCCTCTCCCTCGACGTCGTAGGCAGTTTCGACCGTGTGTCCCGCCTCGCGCAGTCGGTCGAGACCCGCCTCTGCGATGGGGTCCGTCACGAGTACCTTCATGCGCGTCACATCCGAGTCGGCGGGTATAACCCTTGTTTTCTGGCCGTGCCGCAACCGACACGGTCGACATCGGCGACACTGTCGACAGAGAACCGGGCCCGGTGGGAGGGTGGTCAGTCCCGGACGTGGCGAGCGCTGCCGCTCGGAGACGTGAAAGAACCAGAAAGTACCGCTTACCGCCAGGCCGGCAACGACGCGGCGTCGGCGAGTGGTGTCGTGAGATAGGCGTCGTCCCGACTGATGTCGGCGATGACGAACGTCTCGGTGGGACCTTCCTCGACCGAGGCCATGACCTCGGCGTCCGCTGCCACCTCTGCTTCGGCGACTCCCTTCGGCGCCATGTGTGAGAATATGTAACAACACCGTATAAACCTGCCGGAACGATTCTCAGGGATTGAAACTGGAGTGTCAGACGTGCGGCAGACGACCGCACGACGCGCGCCGACTCGGCGGGGTTACAGTGACACGGATACCCCGGTTGCAGGCGCGGATCCGGGCGTGACAGGGCGTCTGCCTACCGCGGGCGAGAATCGGGAGAGGCAGGTGGGAGGACAGCCGTGCCGGGGGGAGTGCGACGAGACGTCGGGCCGGCCGCTGCGTGGCGCGAAAGTGCAAAGTCTTAGTGTGTGCGGGGAGGAAGGACGGACACTATGAACGTCGCAGACGTCATGACGCCCCGCGAGGACCTCGTCACGGTCGAACTGCCGGGCACGCGTGACGACGTCCTCGAGTACCTCCAGGAGCGGGCCTTCTCGTCTGTTCCCGTGGTCAAGCCGACCGACGACGGCGAAGAGTTCCGCGGCCTCATCACGCGGAGCGACCTCATCGACGACCCCGACGAGGACCAGCTCGCGCTCCTCGTCCAGGAAGTCCCCACCATCGGAGGTGGAGCCAGTATCGAGGAACTCGCCGAGCTCATGATCGCCGAGGGTGCCCGACGGGTTCCCGTCGTCGACGGCCGCCTCGAGGGGATCGTCACCATCACCGACGTCGTCCGCGCCATCGCCACCGGCGACGTCGACGGCGACGTCACTGTCGGGGAGCTGGCCCGTCGCGACGTCAACTGCGTCTACGAAGGGACCCCCCTGACCGTCGCCGAACGCGAACTCGCCCACGCCGACGTCCCCTACGCTGTCGTCCTCGGCGAGGACGGCGACCACGTCGGGATGCTCACCGAGGTCGACGTCATCGACGTCGCCCGCGTCGTCGAGGGCGAGGAAGATACGGGTGGATCGATCGCCAGTGACGACGACGACTGGAAGTGGGAGAGCGTCCAGACGGTCAGTAACAGCTACATGCCCACCCGGAACGTCGAACTCCCGACGGGACCGGTCACGGAGTTCATGACTGGTGACCTCGTGACCGTCAGCGGTCGCCGCACCGCACAGGAGGTCGCCCAGCGGATGATCGAGTCCGACATCGAGCAGATCCCGCTGGTCACCGGCGACGAACTCGAGGGCGTCGTCCGGGACATGGACCTCCTCGAGGCGCTCGTATGACCGACCTGACGGAACTCGCAAAGCGTCGCGGTTTCTTCCTCCCGACCGCCGGCGCCTACGGCGGCGTCGCCGGCTTCTACACCTTCGGCCCGCAGGGCGCGAGTCTCAAGGACAACGTCGAGGACACCTGGCGCGACCGCTTCACCGTCCAGGAGGGCAACATGGAGGTCGACGCCCCCACGATCATGCCCGAACCCGTCTTCGAGGCGTCGGGCCACCTCGACGGCTTCGACGACATGATAGTCGAGTGCCCCGAGTGCGGGGCCTCCCATCGCGCCGACCACGTCGTCGAGGACAACACCGACTACGAGGACGCCGAGGCGCTGGGTCCGGAGCGCGTCGGCGAGATCATCGCCGAGTACGAACTCGTCTGCCCCGACTGCGGGACCGGCCTCGCCGGCGAAGCCGTCGAGGATTTCAACCTCATGTTCGAGACGAACATCGGTCCGGGTTCCTCCTCGCCGGGCTACCTGCGCCCCGAGACCGCCCAGGGCATCTTCGTCGAGTTTCCCCAGCTGGCGGAGTACGCCCGAAACCAGCTCCCGTTCGGCGTCACGCAGATCGGCCGGGCCTACCGCAACGAGATCAGCCCCCGGAAGTCCCTCGTGCGGGTCCGCGAGTTCACCCAGGCCGAACTCGAACTGTTCATCGACCCCGAGGAGGACGAACCGGACCTCTCCGCTGTGGCGGACGTCGTCGCACCCTTCTACAGCGCCGAGGCCCAGGAGGCCGACGGCGAGGCCCGGGAACTGACGATCCGGGAAGCGGTCGAGGAGGGGATCGTGGCCGACGAGTGGATCGCCTACTACCTGGGCGTGGCCACGGAGTGGTACGAGCGCATCGGCGTCGACATGGACCGGTTTCGCTTCCGCCAGCACCTCGGGGGCGAACTCGCCCACTACGCCGCCGACTGCTGGGACGCCGAGAGTCACATCACAGGAGACTGGGTGGAGATCGCCGGCTTCGCCTACCGCGGTGACTACGACCTCTCGAAACACGACGAGCACTCCGACGACGACTACACGATCTTCAAACAGTACGACGAACCCGTCACCGTCGAGCGCCCCACCGTCGACCCCGACATGAGCTATCTGGGGCCAGAGTTCGGCGGCGACGCCGCCGCCGTCGCCGACGCGCTGGCCGATCTGGCCGAGCGAAACCCCGATGCCTTCCGCGACGCCGAGACGGACCCCGAGGGTGACGCGACCGTCACCGTCGAGGTCGACGGGGAGAGCTACGAGGTGCCGGCGAGCCAGACCGGGTTCGCCGTCGAGGAAGTCACCGAGTCGGGCGAACACATCACGCCACACGTCGTCGAGCCCTCGCTGGGTATCGACCGGGCGCTGTACACGGTGCTCGAACACTCGCTCCGCGAGGACGAGATCGACGGCGAGGCACGCACGTACCTCGAACTCCCCCCGGAAGTGGCCCCGACGACGGTCGGTGTCTTCCCGCTCATGGACCGGGACGGGCTGGACGACCGGGCCCGCGAGGTGGCCGCCGACCTCCGCGAGCGGGGGCTGGCGGTCACCTACGACGACTCCGGCGCCATCGGTCGGCGCTACCGCCGCCAAGACGAGGTCGGGACGCCCTTCTGTGTCACCGTCGACTACGCGACCATCGGCGAGGCCGAAGACCCCGACGAGGGCGAACCCGGCACCGTCACTGTCCGCGAACGCGACACGACCGCACAGCGACGCGTCCCCATCGAGGACCTGGGCGAGAGTCTCGAGGCGCTCCGGGACGGCGAGTTGGCCTTCACTGACCTGTGAATGTCCGACGACGGCGCTCACTCCGGCGCTGAATGGGACGCCGACGGTCCTGCGGAGGACTCGGTCACCGACGGTCCCGCCGACGACTTGGTCACCGACGGTCCCGCCGACGACTCGGTCACCGACGAGGTGACCCGGCGACTCTTCCACGCGAGCACGAGCGTCGTCCCGCTGTCGTACGTCTTCCTCGAGTTCGTCACCTGGCGACGCCTCCAGCTGTTTCTCGTCGCTGCGGTGGTGCTCGGACTCGCCCTGGAACTCGTACGCCTCTACGCCGGCATCGAGTGGTGGGTGTTCGACCGGCTCACCCGCGAGTACGAACAGGACAACCTCGCGGGCTACTACCTCGGTGCCGTCGGGATGACGACCGTCGCGCTGGCCTTCCCGCCAGCGGGGGCCGACCCGCTCGTGGCGTTCGCCGACCCGACGCCGGTCGCCGTCCCCGCGATCCTGATGCTTACCATCGCCGACCCCGTGAGCGGTCTCCTCGGGTCGGGTACGCTTCGGCCAGCCAAGCAGGGCTGGGTCCTCCTGGCGACGTTCGGCGTCGCGACGCTGCTCGCCGTGCCGTTCGTGTCGGGCACTGTGAGCGTCGTCGGCGGCGTCGCCGCGACGGGTGCCGACGGGATCAAACCCGCGATCCGGGGGTACGTCCTCGACGACAACCTCACGATCCCCATCAGCGCCGCGGTCGCGATGTATCTGGCCGTCCAGTACCTGCCCACGCTCGGGTGATGCCCCCCGCTATCCCGGGGACCGCACCACCCGGCTCTCGGTCCCCACTATCCCAGAGACTTCACCACCCGGCCCTCGATAACGCCGGAGTAGCGCATCAGGACGGTCCCCAGCAGCCCCATGACGAGGACGTACCCGACAGCGAGGGCGACGATGGTCTCGCCCTGCGGGAGCGCGATGTCGGGTCGGGTCGCGAGCGCGGCGATCACGAGCGAGAACTCCCCGCGGGCGACGAGCGCGAGCGCCACGCGCGTCGACCGGCGCTCGGAGAGGCCGTAGGCCCGGCCGCCGTAGTACCCCGAGAGGAGTTTGCTCGCCGTCGTCACGACGACCAGCGCCGCCAGCGGGACGGCGACGCCGGCGATCAGCGCCGGGTTCGTCTCGATACCGATCGAGAGGAAGAAGACCGCGGCGTAGAGGTCCCGTTCGGAGGTGATCACCCGCTCGATCCGGTGGACGTGTTCGGTAGCGCCGAACGCCGCCCCCAGGAAGAAGGCGGCGACGGCCTCGCTCACGCCGAACGCGAGCGCGAGTCCGCCGACGCCAGCGGCCGCCGCGACGACACGGATCAGCAACTGCTCGTCCGAGCGCGTGTCGAGGAGGCGGTTCAGCAGGGGCGTTCCGTAGGCGGCCAATGCGACGAGCACCGCGAGGACGGCCAGCGACCGCCCCACCGAGAGCGCGAGGTCGGCGGTACCGCCACCGCCACCGCTCGCACCGACGGCGACGGCGGCGACGACCGCGAGATAGACCGCGACGACGATGTCCTCGAAGACCAGCACGCCCAGGATGGCCTCGCTCTCGGGGTCGGCGATCCACCCCATGTCGATGAGCGACTTCGTGATGATCGCCGACGAGGAGATGTAGACGATACCCGCGAGAAAGAGCGCTTCGACGACCGAGAAGCCGAGGAGAACCCCCAGGACGAAGCCGACGCCGCCGTTGACGACCAGGTCGATCACGCCCGCACCCAGGACCCGGTCGCGGGCCGCCGCGAGACGCTCGAGGTTGAACTCCAGGCCGATGAAAAAGAGGAGGAAGACGATGCCGAGTTCGGCGAGCAGGTCGACGAACTCGCGGCTCTCGACGAGGACGAACTCGTAGCCCAACAGGGTGGGGACGTTCGGCCCGACGAGGACGCCGGCGACCAGGTAGGCGGGGATGACCGACTGGCCCAGTCGGGACGCGAGTGCCCCACCGATGGCGAGGACGACGAAGACGACGCCCGCCTGGAGGAGGAGATCCGGCGCTGCCATCTCAGGGGCGAACGAAGCCGTCGAGCGCCTCGTGTTCCTCGCGCGTGCCGAGTGCGACGAGGACGTCCCCGGGTTCGAGTGTGACCTCGCCGCCTGGGTTGGCGATCGTGTCTGGGCCGCGCTGGATGGCGATGACCGACGCGCCGGTCTCGGCCCGGAGGTTCGTCTCGGCGAGTTCCCGCCCGGCGACGGGCGAGTCGTCGGGGAGTTCGATCCACTCGATGATGGCGTCGCCCAGCGGTACCGAGAGGTCCCCGGTGTCGACGGACTCGAAGTGGGCCCCGGTGAGAATCGACCCGAGCTGGCGGGCCGCCGTGGCCTCGAGGTCGAACACCTGCTCGCTGTCTGCGTCGGGGTCCGCGCGACGGAACACCTCGCGACGGCCGTCGTGGTGGTGGACGACGACGGCTCGCTCGCCGCCGTCGAGTTCCACCTCGAACTTCCGGCCGACGCCCGGGATATCCGTCTCGTAGACTGTCATGCCCGCGGGTTCGGACGGTGCCGGTATAAGCGTGGGCGTCCCGCCAGAGAGCGCGAGCGTGGCGTCGACGGCCGGCGGTGCCGTCGTCAGTTCACCGGAAATCTGAGAAGGGCGCCGACGCCGAACGTCTCGCCGAAGCGTTCGCCGCGGTTCGAGTCGTCGGGGATCACCAGAACGTCCCCGCCCTGTTCGACGACGGCCGTCTCGATGCAGTCGCGGGTGTCCGCTTCGACTGTCGCCGCGACGAGTGCGCTATCCACGGCGCCGTACTCGGCGGCCTGCAACACCTCGTCGAGCCCGTAGACGACGGGGTCGTCGCCGCGGAGGCGCGCGAAGAACTCGTCGACGTGCTCGCGGACGGCGCGTTGCTCGGCGTCGAGGAGTTCGTCCTCGGCGGCGTCGACGAGCGCGTCGAGGCCCTGCTCGGTCGCGTACTCGAGACCGTACGTGCCCAGGAGGCGCTCCCGGAGCCGGTGGTCGAGGTAGTCGCCGTCGACGAACTCCCGGGCGGTACCCATCGACCCGCCGACGACGACGCCCGTGACTGTCTCGTTCTCCTCGCTGTCTGCGGTGGTGTCGCCGAGGAAGGCCGCCTCGGCGGTGGCCGCGACTTCCTCGAAGAACTCGTGGGCCTGGCGGGTGCGCTCTCGCTCGAAGCGTTTCGCGGACTGGCCGCCCGCCCGGGAACTCCCCATAACCTGACTCTCGAAGGCGCGATAGGGGACGACGCGGTCACCGACGAGTCGACCGACGGCGGCCCGACCGCGCTCGACGGCGACGAGGCCGAACGTGTCGCCGGGCGTGACGGCCGCTCGTACGGGGTCGAGGTCGAAGCGGTCGTCACAGCAGTAGATCCCTTCCGTGAGGGGTTCGGGCAGGTCGTCGAAGACAGTCGAGACGAGGTCGCCGTCGACGACGCCCGCGTAGACTGCGAGCCCGGAGTCGGGCGTCCCCTCGTACGGACGGAGCAGTCGCTGGATCCGCTGCAGGGCGCGGCGGACCCGGGTGCGAGTGCGCTTCGACTGGATGTTCTCGGCGCCGGCGTGTTCGCGAGCGACTCGCTGGCGGGTCGCGGCAAGCGAGTCGCCGGCGGGAACGGTCACGCTGACGAGTTCCGTGCCGGCGCCTTCTTTCGATGCGAGCTGTCGGATTCGGTCGCGGTGTGCGTGTGACATCGGTGGTGGCTCGGGAGTGGGTCGACTGGCGATACCCGTGTCGTGGCCCGTGGGGGCCGTCACCACCGTCTTCAAAGGAGAGAGTCGCCACTCGCGACCGGGGCGTCGCGGGACCCGCCGGACGCACGTGCTGGTGCGTCGACCGGGCCGGACTGCGAGTGGACCATACTCGCCTCGAGTGGGGAGAGACTGAAAACCGTTGTGTGAGAGTGTGACACGATGACACGGGTGAAGAGGGCCGAGAACTCGTGACGGTGTCGACAGTTGGATACGTTGTGACGGCAGTCGCGCGCTGTGGGGACCACCGGGAAAACGTTTAACAACTGACGTCTCGACACCCGGGCATGGGCACGTTTCGGGTCGTCGTGGGGATACTGCGCGGGATCGGACTCCTGATCAAGGCCGTCTTCACGCTGATATTCACGGTCGTCGCCTGGTTCGTCCTCCGGGGTATGGTGAACTCGGGCGAACTCCCGCCGGATCCGCTCGGTCTGGGTACCACGCCCCTGCCAGAGACACTGCTCGGACTTCCGATCACGTACGCGGGGGCCCTCCTCCTGTTCGCTGCGCTGCTGGTGTTCGGGGACTCGAGTGGTGGCACGACCGGCGTCGACGATGGGATCGGCGGTGACGATGGCGGTGGGTTCGGCGGTGATGGTGGCGGTGGCGGTGGCGGTGGTGACGGCGGGGAGTGACGGCGGTGGTGACGGCGGGGAGTG
>Ga0207770_100708_pt1 | contig 11539 bp, 16 predicted proteins | sample A23E2SouthBayCA_FD_187729 | JGI IMG/M metagenome (GOLD analysis project Ga0207770, IMG submission 187729) | Aerobic enrichment media microbial communities from Eden Landing Ponds, California, USA - A23 E2 (SPAdes) | ecosystem: Environmental > Aquatic > Marine > Unclassified | place: Emeryville... | reverse complement strand
CCATCGGTGGCCCCGCCCTCAACGAGCGAACCGCGTATGCGGTGAGCGAAGGAGGGTGGGGTAGTTTACAGGGCGTTCTCGACGGCACCGGCGACGTCGCGAGCGCGCTCGGCGAGTTCTGGCGGGACGTACCCGGCCGCCTCCGCCGCGTCGAGTTCGTCGTCGTCGACGCGTTCGACCGTGCCGTCGGTGCGTTTCACCACGTCCACGTGGAGGTCGACGTAGCGCACCGCGTCGGGGAACACCTCGACCGGCGTGCAGACGTTGACGTACGTGCCCCGTTTCTCGCCGTCGGCCCCCCGGTAGACGGTGGGATACCACCACTTGCCCTCCGTGAGTTTCGTCACGGCGACGTCGCCGGCCTGCTGGTCGACGCCGAGCGCGTCGTAGGTGCCCCGGCCGGACATCTCGCGTTCGACCACGACGGTGCCGTCCGGGTCCCGGCGGGTGACCTCGCCCCGGCCCAGCGAGAACGACCGCCCGTCGGGTTTGCCGTGTTCGATCCCCAGCGAGTCGCCCTCGTTCGGGCCGAACTGGCGCGTCGTGGCGTCGAAGGGAAAGTCGCTGTCGGCCTCACCCGCGTCCGGACAGACCGCCTCGACGAAGTCGACGGCGGCGCTCGCCGCCTCGGTCCCGGCCTTGACGCGGTGGTGGCCGGCCATCGTCGCCGTGACCGCCCGGCGCTGCTCGTCCAGTCCGAAGCGGATCTCGCGGCCGAAGCGAATCCACACCGTGGCCTCACCCGGCCAGTAACACGCCGGCGCGACCTCGTCGGGCGGCGATACGTCCGCGAACGCCGCGTCGAGCGCTGTCGCGTCCTCGCTCGCCTTTTCGAGCGCGCTGCTCAGTGCGTCGAGGTCGGCGTCGTCGGCCGCCGGTGCCCAGTCGGGCGCCCACCCCTCCGGTGCGTCGACGGAGAGCAGGTCGACGAGTTCGGGACCGCCCGTGCCGACGTCGCTGCTCCCACCCCGGACTAGCCGGAGGAGGTCGCCGCCCACCGCGACGGTCGCGTCCAGCACCGGTCGGCCGCCGGTCCACGGCGCGCTCGCCTCCGTCACCTGCACGCGCAGACGGTCGCCCTCGGAGACGTGAGCGGCCGTCGCCGAGTAGGGCAAGAACCCTTCGGGGTCGCGGTTCGCGACGGGGAACCCGTCTCCGCGCTCGTCCGCTCCGTCGTCTCTCCCGGTGTCGGTCGCGTCGGCCAGTGCGACGATGGCACCGCTCCCGAGTGTCTCGGTCACCTCGCCCGCGTAGACGGCTCCTCGTGGTACGGGGTCGCGCCAGGTCAGCGCGTCACGTCCCAGGGCGCCGACTCGCTCGGCGACGGTCCGGACACCCGGGGCGGTGCCGACGACGCCGACCCCCTGTCGGTCGTCGGTCGTCCACGCCGACGCGTCGGCGGGTTCGGGCGGTAACGACGCGTCGAAGCGCTCGCGGATCGGCGGCGACGCCTGGACGACCGTCGTGCCGTCGCCGTCCTCGAGGAGGGAGGTGAGCGCCGTCGTGTAGATGCCCCTGACGCGGACGCGCGTCGGACGGTCGCCGGTGGCGTCGCTCGCATGGGCCTCGCCGGTCATAGGGCGTCCCGGTCGGCGGCAAACCGGACCCGCGCGTCGACGGTCGGGCCCAGCGACAGTTCGACGACGTCCTCGCTCAGGACTCGCGCACCCTCGACCGGGACGCCCCACGAGTCGAAGCGGAGGTACCCGCGGATGTCGTCGGCGTGCGTGAAGAGATCGAAGTACTCGACAGCGTGTTCGGGGAACTCCTCGGCGCTGTGGGCGAGATCCATGTCTGAGTAGAGGACTTCGTGGCCCTCGACGAACGACGCGACGCGCTCGGCGTCTGCCTCGGTAGCGGCGACGACCGCCTCCGAGGCCCCGGCGATCTCCTGGGTCGAGAGACCGGCCTCGCGGAGCGCGGTCTGTTCGCGCTGCGTGAAGTGCATGGGCGGCGTTCGGGGGCGGCGCAGGAAAACGTCGCGGTCGACACCGCCCACCGGCGAGTCACCGGGGGTCACGAGCGCCCGTCGCGGGTGGCCCGGTCAGAGGCCGACCGCGCGCAGGACCATGATGAGGAAGCCGAAGAACGCGCCGAAGGCGATGATAGTCCGCGGGTCGATGCGGATCGCGTTGTTGTCTTCGGCGTCGAAGTACCGGACGAGGCCGGCACTGGACATCAGTCCACTGCCGTCGTTGCTGCTCATGTCCACCACTGTGGATGCCGCCCGCCTAAGCCTTTCGCCATCGATCGACGGGAATGTCCAGAGTATTCGGTCGTTTCAGCGGCGGTAAGGCGTGAATCCGGTCCCATGCCGCGTTACTGCGCAAACTGGCCACGGACGCTGGTGCGCGCCGCGCGCGAGTAGTGAAAACGCTTATCGGGTCCAGTCCATTATCCCCCACACGCATGACTGTCACCCTCAAGGACTTCTACGCCGACTGGTGTGGGCCGTGCAAGACACAGGACCCGATCCTCGAGGACCTCTCCGAGGAATGGGTCGACGTCGAGTTCGAGAAGGTCAACGTCGACGAACAGCAGGACGTCGCCAACGAGTACCAGGTGCGCTCGCTCCCCACCCTCGTGATCGAGAACGACGACGGCATCGTCGAGCGCTTCGTCGGCGTCACCCAGGCCGAAGACATCGAGGCCGCCTTCGAGAAAGCCGGCGCTTGACTTCCTCCCCGCCGTGAACAGAGCGGAGCGAGTCTCCGCATGCAGTCGGGCAAAGCCCGACGACGGCGAGGATTCCTCCGTGGGTAATCCAGTCAGGCGGTTACCCCGGCTGTGAACTTGCGGGTTCGCTGACGCTGGGTTGGTCAGGCGACCACGACTGTTCCCCAAAATCAGCGGGTATCCAGTCGTGCTCGTTCCACTGCCAGTACGCCCCATCGGCGGGTGCGCCCCTGCCGCGGTCAGCAGACAGGGCAGCAGGCCGAGCCATCGGCCCGAGTTCAGACTGCAAGATATTCCACGCCCCGGCAACATCCGCGTGCGCCTCTAAGTTGCATGCGCCACATCGGAACGAATCACCACTCCGCGTGACTGTATCACTCCCGCAGTCAGGGCACTGACTACTTGAATCGTATTCACCAGTCTCCGTCACGGTGATGCCGACATCACCGAGCGTGAGTGTAATCCGCTTGACCAACTGGCGGTGAGACCAGAACGCGTGGGTTTTCTCGTTCACGTCAGGAGACCAGTGTGTCTCCAAGACGTTGGTAAGTCACCAACGTACACCGTGTCAACGTTCCGGTCGAGCAACCACTCAGCGGCGTGTTTCACTGCTGCATCACGACTATGGTCACGCTGCCGTGACCGCTCATCATACAGTCGTTGAATCTGGTTGCTCGTGTACTGGTCGTCGGGGAGTTCGGCCTGGAGTGCGGCGATGCGTTCCGACTTGTCTTGGAACCGTTCAAACTCGGGGCGGGCGTGGTAGACAGCTGTGTCACCGGTTTCGATGACGACCGCGAGCGTGTTGTTTGCGCCGACATCGATAGCGGCTGACCGCGTCGTGTTCTCGGTGTCGAGTGTATGAGTGAATGCGCACTGCCGCTGTTCGCGGAGATCGTCTGACTGAATGTGGACAAGGTGCTGGACACGAAGCTGGTCAGCATGCTCATCGTAGATGAGTTCTACTCGACTGTCGTCGCCACGCCACTGCGGATCACCACGAATCTGGAGTGTTACGCGTTCGTTGTGCTCGAAGTCGTACCGGTCCTCAAGCACGTCACCGACGCCGAATTCGAGTATGCTCTTGTCGTCCTCCCAATCAAACGTGTACAGGTCGTTGCGGGCGAGGCCGTGCAACTCGTAGCCGTCGTCACGGTTCCCCCAATAACCGGGAGGTGAGGGTTTCTCTGTCACGGTTTGGTTCGACTCGTCACGATACAGTGAGAGCAGTTCGAAGTGGCTGCGCCAGGCGTCGCTGTTTTTCCGGGCGAGTTGCTGGCACGTTGCTTTCCCGAGCAGCGGGGCGTACTTGTCGTACAGGTCGGTGTAGTCTACGTCCCACACGTCGCCATCGTCGTCGAAGTATTGCTGGCGACGACGGTAGGTGATCTGGTTCCAGAGTGGAACGTGTGCGGCCAGCCAGTCGAACAGGCACTCCCGATACCGGTCGCTGACCGGTTCGGCAGTGTACGTGTTCGTTCGTTGCGGCCGGTCGCTCACACCTCGAGATGTAGTGTCAATGAATTATAAACGTACGGATTACGGGAGGCCTGCGTCCGGTGGTTTCTTGCATATTTATCAGATTCATCCCCGCGCTAAAGCGCGAGGCTTTCTCTTCATACTTCCGTAACGGCCTGCCTTTCTCCCGTCCGTTCGACCCCGCCAGCCACCGCTCTCGCCAGCCCTCGTATCTGCCAGTCGCTGTGCTCGCACTCCCCAGTCGTTTCCCGTCCGCTCGACACTACTCCCCAGTCGTTTCCCGTCCGCTCGACGCAGATAATCACGTTTCTGTGAAACATATTGTTTTTGTAGATGTGGGGGCGACGGTCCGGTCATGCCGACACTCGGAGTCGTCGTCGCGGAGTTCTACCCGGACCTGGTCGAGGAGATGCTCGCGCTGGCTCGCGCCGCGCGGCCGAGCGTGACGCGACGGTCGCCGAGGTGTGTCGCGTCCCCGACGTGCTGGACACCTCCCTCCCGGCCGACCGCCTCGCACGCCGCGACGACGTCGACGCGGTAGTCGTCCTCGGGAGCGTCGTCGCCGGCGACACCGACCACGACCAGGTCGTCGCACACACCGCGGCCCGGTCGCTCGACGAGGTGAGTCGCCAGCGGGACACACCCGTGGCGTTCGGCGTGGCCGGACCCGACATGAGTGCCGCCGAGGCCCGCGAGCGGGTCGACGCAGGTGTCGAGGCCGTCGACGCCGCCGTCGAGACGCTCGCGGCGCTCCCCCCGGCGTAACCGCTTTCCCGACTCTCCCCGTCCCCTGTCCCATGGAGACGGTCCGCTCGGCCGACGGCGTCCCCATCGCGTTCGAACGCTGGGGCGAGGGACCGCCGGTCGTCGCAGTCCACGGCTCTGATACGACCCACCGGTCGTGGCGACCGTTCGCCGACCAGTTCGGCGGGTTCGAGGTGTACGCGATGGACCGTCGCGGGCGCGGCGAGAGCGGCGACGGCGACGGCTACACCGTCGACCGCGAGGTCGCAGACGTCGAAGCGGTCGTCGAGCACGTCGCCAAGGAGTCGGCGGACACTTCCCCCGACAGCGGGGGCGTCGCGCTCGTGGGCCACTCCTTCGGCGGCCTCCCGGCCTTCGAGGCGGCCCGGCGGACCGACGCGGTCTCGCGACTCGTGCTCTACGAACCGCCGGCACTCCACGAGGCCCACCGCGCCCGGCACGCGACACTCGTCGCCGACGTCGAGCGCCGCGTCGCCGACGGCGACGTCGCCGGCGCGCTCAGGCAGTTCGAGCGCGAGGCGGCCGGAGTCTCCGAGGCGGTCCTCGAGCGAGTCGACTGGGAGCGCGCGGCGGCGATGGCCGAGCAGACCCGTCGGGAGGTCGCCAGCGTCGCCGCCTACCGCGCACCTGCCGCGTCGGGGATCGCCGTGCCGACGTGCTGTCTCCTCGGCGAGGAGAGTCCAGCGTACCTCCACGAGACGACGCGCGGCCTCGCCGACGCCATCCCGGACAGTCGCGTCGAGACGCTATCGGGCGTGGGTCACCTCGCGACGCTCACCGACCCCGCGCAGCTGGCCGACGCCGTGGGGGTCTTCCTCCGGGGGTGATCAGCCAAACGAGAGCCAGACGTCGTGGAGGTCCGGCTCGTGTGTCCCGACGTTGATCAACAGCGGGGCGAGCGCCTCGACCTCGGCGGCGTTGGCGAGGCCGCCAGCCCGGCGGGCACGCAGTCCGTCGACGGCGTTCGCGAGGTCGGCGACGCGCTCGACGGCGGCCGCGTCGTCGCCGACGACGGGCGTCTCGGCGTCGATATCGGTGCCGAGGTCGGCGAGCGGCCCGGCGGGGAGGCTGTGGAAGGCGCCGACGACCGGGACGTTCTCGGGTGCGGCGCGGGCGGCGAGCGCGGTCACGCTCCCCGCTGCCGGCCGGTTGTAGTGGGCGCCGGCCTCGTCGTGTTTCATGCCGACGGCCGGCGAGACGAGCACCGTGTCGGCGTCGAGTCCCGCCGAGACGGCGTCGACGGTGTCCGTGAGGTGGTAGGACGGGACGGCACAGACCACGACGTCACCCCGCCGGGCGGCCTCGGGGTTCGCACACCCGACGATGTCGCCCGAGGTGCCGTGAGCGGCCAGCGTCGACTCGTAGTCGGCGGCGTGCTCGCTGGCGCGTGTGGCGTCGCGCGACCCGACCACGACGGTGTGGTCGGTGTCACGGGCCCAGCGCAGCGCCAGTGCCTCGCCGAAGTCTCCGGTCCCCCCGAGCAGTGCGACGTTCATGGCCGTCCCACGGTCGACCCGGAAAAAACGCTGTCGGGGCCGCTCCGGGGGTCGGTTTGCCTGTTCGCGCGGGACAAGCCCTGCCTCGAACAGGGCCGGCGTCAGTTCCCGTCGAGCAGTGCGGGCACGTCGTTGACCGAGTCCACGACGGCGGCGGCACCGGCGCGCTCGAACTTCCGGCGGCCCGTATCGCCCGTGAGTCCGCCCGTGAGGACGCCGACGCCGTGGTACTCGCGGTCGGGGTCGGCCTCGCTCGCGTTCACGGCCGTGTGGACGTCGTCGAGCGTGTCGCCGACGAAGGCGACCGAGTCGGCGTCGAAGCGCTCGGCCAGGGTCACGAGCGCGTCGGGGTCGGGCTTGCCCGCCTCCCAGTCGTCCATCGTGAAGCGGTGGTCGGCGGGGAGGTCCAGCCCCACCCTGTCGAGTGCGATGTCGGCCTCGGCGCCCGGGCGGCCCGTGAGGACGCCCACGTCGTAGCGTTCCCCGAGAGTCTCCAGTGTCGCGCGCTCGACGAGGACGGGTTCGTCGTGGATGTAGCCGGCCGCGACGTCTGCGTCGGGTTCGCCGCCCTCCAGCTCGCGATACAGGTCGGGGCCGAGGTAGAGTTGCTGGAAGATATCGCGCAGGCGCCCGGAGTCCCACGCGCTCATGACCCGCTCGCGCTCGGCGGGGTCGAGGCTGTCGAGGACGACGGTCTCGGCGCCAGAGAGCCCACCGCCGGTCGCGGCGATACGGTCGGTGAACGTCTCGACCGACAGCGCGAGTCCCTCGCGGCGCGCGAGGACGTACAGCGCCGCCGCGTCGGTCAACTCCCAGTCGTTGTTGAACCCGCCGGCGTCCTTGAACTCCTGGACGTCCGCCTTCGCGATGGTGTCGTCGTAGACGTGTGCGACCGATTCGACGATGGCCCGGCGGTAGGAGTCGGCGACGTCGACGAGCACTCCGTCGACGTCCAGCACGACCGCGTCCGCGTTCATTACCGGCGTCGACGTCCCCGGCGAAAAAACACTTTCCGACTCGGACCGAGACGGGGCACTTGCCGGGCCGGTCCGTGAGGGACACCTGCCGACCCGGTCCGGGTGCCTGTGGACGAACCGACCGTACGCGACCAGTCCCGCGGGATACGCGTCGCCGGTCGGGGTTTTTATGACTCCCGGTCTGTTATGGGGAGTATATGCACGTCGACATCGTGCCGGTGGGCGACGTCCCCGCTCGCGTCAAGCGGGAGGCGTCCGCGAGCCTGCGTGCCGTCTACGACGCTGACGTCACGATGCACGACACGCAGTCGATCCCCTCCGGCGCGTACGACCGCGGTCGCGACCAGTACAGCGCCGAATCGTTCATCAAACTCGCCACACGCGTCGGGTCGGGCGACAAGAACATCGCCATCACCAGCGAGGACCTGTTCTATCACCGCCGCAACTACGTCTTCGGCCTCGCCTACCTCGACGGGAAGGGGTCGGTCATCTCCACACACCGGCTCAACACCTCCTCGGACGGCGGCGTCACCCGCCGTCCCGACGAGGACGTCTTCGCCGACCGGGTCCGCAAGGAGGTCATCCACGAGATCGGCCACACCATGGGCCTCGAACACTGTGACAACAAGCGCTGTGTGATGAGTTTCTCCCCCACCGTCCGCGAAGTCGACATCAAAGACGAAGCACTCTGTGGCTCCTGCCAGCGAGAAGTCCTCTGAACCGGGAACACCGCCCTCGCGTCAGAATTCCACACCGCCTCTGTGTTGCCGAAACGAAGTGATCGATCGTCTGCTTCTGGGCTGTATCTCGAAAACTATCCGGGTTACCGATCGGTTACCAACGCAGTTAGGTATCACGGCTATTCATACGGGGGGTCAAGCCGGAAGTACGATGAGTCAGCACGAACAGCCGGACCAGACGAGCGAACTGGGGGAACTGTTCGTCACCGTCACCGGTGACGACACAATCACCGAGGATCAGGTCGAGGGTGCGTCGAAAGAGCCGGCGGGCGAGGACGACGACGAAGACCTCGAGTCGGCCGTCGACGACGGCCTCGACGGCGCCGTCGGCGCGGACCTGGACGCCAACGCGTAGTCCGCCCGGCCCCCCGCTCTCGGAGTCGTCCCACGCGTAGAGCCACGGCGATTTTTCCGCCCTGTCACTTCCACAGCGACGCGTCGCGTATCCGGACGGGTTCTCGAACGACAGCAGCGTGGTCGACAACCACTCGACAGCGCCGCGAGCTACAGTAACTCGACGGTCCCGACGGGGGCGTCCGCGACTCTCTCCCGGAGCAGCGGGACGCGCCCGCGGAGCGCCTCCGGCGAGTGGGCGTCCGACCCGAGCGTGACGGGGACGTCGTACTCGCCGAGGACGTCCAGAAATTCGGGATTCGGGTGGAACTCGCCGTACTCGCGGTCGATGCGACCGGCGTTTATCTCCGGGACCGTCCCCGAGTCGGCCAGCGCCTCGGCCACCGCGCGGTAGTGGGCTTCGGTGGCGTAGCCCCGGAGCGCGGGGTTGCGCTCGACGATGTCCGGGTGAGCGACGATGTCGAAGAGGTCGGATTCGACCAGCGCGACGAGGTGCTGGAAGTACTCCTCGACCGCCGCCCGTTGCCCGGACTCCTCGAGGTCGGCGAAGTAGTCCCAGTGGACGTTCGCTCCCTGGACCTCGTGGACGCTGCCGACGGCGTACTCGAAGCCCGCCTCGTCGAGGAACGAACGTATCTCGGATTCGTCGTCGGGGTGGTAGTCCATCTCGACGGCGTCGAACACCCGGAGGTCGTGTTCGGCCGCGTACTCGCGGATGGCGTCGTGGCGGCGCTCGTAGGTCACGTCGAGGTTGAACCCGAAGCGTCGCCTGTACCGCTGTGGGTGGTCGCGCTCGGAGACGTTACAGTGGTCGGCAAAGCCCACGCCGTCCAGTCCCGCGTCGACGGCCGCCCGGACCATCCGTCCCATGAACTCCCCGTCGGAGTAGTTCGAGTGGACGTGGTAGTCGTACACGCCGGACTCTCGGCGGCGCGGGTGTATGTGTGTTTCGTGCGGACGGTACCCGGTGTTTGCGGCCTCCGTTCGACGCGACGGCCGCCAGACCGCCTCCGTTTCGACTGGAACCGGCAACGAGCGGGGGGAAGACAACACCGATTGTGGCCTGTACCTAACCGCCACGTGTGACAGCGTCGCCACCACCCTCGGAGTTGCACTTCCCGGACGCCCCCTCGGTGGAGGAGGTCCCCGGGCCGAAGTCTCGCCGGCTGCGTGAACGCCAGCAGGCCGCCGAGAGTTCGGCCGTCCTCTACCCCACGGAGGTCCCACTGGCCTTCCGGGAGGGACGGGGCGCGACCCTGGAGGACGTCGACGGCAACCGCTACCTCGACTTCTTCGCCGGTATCAGCGTCCTCAACGTCGGCCACGCCAACCCCTACGTCACCGAGGCCGTCACCGAACAGGCCGAACGCCTCCCCCACACACTCGATTTCCCCACCGAGGCCCGCCTCGACCTCGTCGAGAAACTCGAGGAGATCGCACCGGGCGGCCTCGCCGGCAACAGTCGCGTCGTCTTCGGCGGCCCGACGGGGAGTGACGCCGTCGAGGGGTCGATCAAACTCGCCAAGCAGTACACCGGAAACAGGGGAATGATCGCCTTCTACGGCGGGTTCCACGGCGAGACGTCGGGTGCGTTCTCGCTGTCGGCCGACGGCAAGTACAAGCGCGACTACACCCCCCTGCTCGCCGAGGTCGAACACGCGCCCTACCCCTACCCCTTCCGCCAGGACTGTGACCCGAAGGAGGCCGTCGAGCGCTCGCTCGAAACCGTCAAGACCCTGCTCGGGGACCGCTACGGCGCGATGCCCAACCCGGCCGGCGTGTGGGTCGAACCGATCCAGGGCGAGGGCGGGATCGTCGTTCCGCCGGCGGGATTCCTCTCCGGACTCCGGGACCTCTGTGACGAGTACGACGTCCCGCTGATCGTCGACGAGATACAGGCCGGGATGGGCCGCACCGGAGAGTGGTGGGCCAGCGACCACTACGACGTCACCCCCGACGCCATCACCGTCGCGAAGGGGATCGGCAACGGTCACCCGCTCTCGGCGACGATCTACCGCGAGGAGCTGGACACCTGGGGTCCCGGGGGACACACGGGTACGTTCCGCGGGTACAACGTCGCGATGCGAGCGGCACTCCGGAGCATCGAGTACGTCGAGGACCACGACCTGCTGGCCCACGCCACCGACCTGGGAACCTACATCCGCAAACGGCTCTGCCGGGTCGAGAGTCCGCTCGTCGCACAGGTCCGCGGGATGGGCCTGTTCGTCGGCGCCGAACTGGTCGACGCCGACGGCAACCCCGCGAGCGACGTCGCCTCGGCCGTCCGCCGGCGCTGTATGGAACGTGGCGTCCTCGTGTGGGGCGGCGGCCGCGACGACAACGTCGTCCGCCTGCTCCCGCCGCTCGTGATGACTCACGAGCAGGCCGAGACTGGCCTCGACATCGTCTGTGACGCCATCGAGAACGTGACTGCCGAGCGCGTCGATGACTGAACTACGCGTTGACGGCTGGACTACGCGTCGAAGGCGCTGCCGGCGGCGATGAAGAAGCCGACGATGGCGGTGATGAACGCGACGGTCCCGATGGCGACGAACCCCACCTGGACGAGGTCGCCGCCGAGTCGGTTGGCCGTCAGCAGCATGAACACCGCGGTGACGAACCCGATGAGCGCGAGCGTCCGACCCAGACGGCCCATGTCGATGCCTGCGTCGGTCTCCGTCGTCTCGTCCGTCTCGGTCGGCGTCTCCGTCGGGACGCCGGATTCGGTCTCATCCGGCACGTCTGAGAACCTCCATCAGGACGCCCTCGTAGTCGCTGTCCATGCCCGCGTTCCCCAGCGAGTGTATCGACTGACAGATCCACATCCCGGCGGTGAAGTTGATGAACGCCACCATCGAGATGGTCCCGACCTGTCCCTCGACGAACAGGCCGGAGACGACGGCGCCCACGAACCCCACCGCCATGATGGCGTGTGTGAGCAGCGACCGAGTCCCGAAGTCGACGAGCGATCCCGCCACACGCGACGCAGTTGACATACCCGCTCGTAGGGCCAGAAGACGTAAAAACCCACCGAGCGCCCCGATATCGGCCC
>Ga0207770_100702_pt1 | contig 11645 bp, 13 predicted proteins | sample A23E2SouthBayCA_FD_187729 | JGI IMG/M metagenome (GOLD analysis project Ga0207770, IMG submission 187729) | Aerobic enrichment media microbial communities from Eden Landing Ponds, California, USA - A23 E2 (SPAdes) | ecosystem: Environmental > Aquatic > Marine > Unclassified | place: Emeryville... | reverse complement strand
ACTGGCATAATTGGTTCGAGTGGTGGGTTAGTGGTGATACTGGAACCCATGGTTTTATGATGGTTCTTCGTCTTGAGTCCGCCTATGGGCCGATTCAATCGAGAATCGTTCATCATCCAAGACAAAGACGTCCTCCGGGATGATTACCAGCCAGAGACACTCGAGGAGCGGGACGAAGAACTCGACGAATATGCGGCCGCTCTCCGTCCCGTCATTCAGGGCTGGCAACCGAACAACGTCTTTCTCTATGGCGTTACCGGCGTCGGGAAGACAGCTGCTACGCACGATCTTCTTGAGGAGCTGCAAGAATCCGCCGGAGAGTACGACGACGTCGATCTCAACGTTATTGAACTCAACTGTACTGGCTGCACCACATCCTATCAGGTAGCGGTCAATCTCGTGAACGAGATTCGCTCTCCTTCTCACCCTCTCACCACAGTCTCGTCTTCGCGCGAACCGATGAGCGAAACCGGGTATCAACAAAAACGCATCTTCAACGAACTCTACAACGACCTTGAGTCGATCGGTGGGACTATTCTCGTGGTTCTGGACGAGATCGATAACATCGGCTCGGATGACGATATTCTGTACGAGCTTCCACGAGCACGCTCGCAATTGGATCTCGATGTGAAAATCGGTGTGGTCGGCATCTCGAACGACTTCAAGTTCCGAGAAAACCTCTCTCCGAAAGTCAAGGACACTCTTTGCGAAGAGGAAATCTTGTTCCCTCCGTACGACGCGACTGAACTGCAGAATATTCTCAAGCACCGAGCCGATATCGCGCTCTACGACGATGTCCTCGAATCAGATGTAATCCCATTGTGCGCAGCATTCTCTGCACAGGACTCGGGATCTGCTCGGCAGGCATTACGGTTACTCCGGAAAGCAGCTGATATCGCCGAGAACGACGCGATGGCGGGTGGAGAGGCGAAAATCACCGAAGACCACGTTCGGGAGGCCGAGCATCAGATCCAGCGACAACAGGTGGTCGAAGGGATGCATTCGTTGACCCGGCAGGGGCAATATGTATTGCTGACTGTCTGTCAGCTAGCGGCAGAGGGAGAAACACCCGAGCGGACGAAACTGATCTATGAGCGCTATCGAGAGGTTCTTCGTAATCACGGCAGTGAACCACTGAAACGCAGGCGAGTACACGACCACCTGTCGGATTTGAGCCTCCACGGGATCTTACGGTTGGTCGACTCGTCGAGTGGACGCGGGAACTACAACGAATACGAGCTTGATGTCTCTCTGTCGTCGGCCCTCGACGCACTCGAGAGCGAACTAGGTGAGCTCAACGACATTCGTGAAACTGCCAAGCGGCATCGGGTTCTGGAGTGACTTCTCAACCGCCAACACCAGTACTGCCAATACCCTCTCCACTTTTGCCAGTAACCGCGCAACCGCCAGTGCCAGTTTCTCCAGTACCCTCTCCGGTGTTGCCAGTAACTTCCTTGTTCTAATCAATCCGACTAGTTACTATCAGGACCACCGTTGCCAATTTCATCAAATAGCGTCTTGTCCTCCGATTTTACTGGCAATAGTGGAGTGTCTGACAGCATTTAAACGAAATTTCATTTACGAGCATTTGCAATCGCTCTTCAGTGGGCTACTTATCGCGTAAGGGTTCGTGGTTCGAAGACCCAATCTTGCACGGATTCACCCCGCACTTACTACTCGAAAACGGGGGATGTCTTCCTGTTCGAGTTCATTCGTTGTCTGGGCCATCGGTGAACAGGATTTCGTGGAGAAACGACAGAAACGTCGGGGGTGGGAGTAACCGATTCGTCTCTGTCTACGGGTATTCCTGATCACTCACGAGAGCCTCGGTACACTCGACGAGGTCGTCCTCAGTCGTCCACCGGCAGAGACGCCTAGCATCGTTGAGCATCTCGAAGATCGCGGTCTGCATTCCACTGTAGGGACTCTCGACGGCTACGTTTGTGTCGATCGCGTCCACATCTATCGTATTGTACGTCGTGTTTGAACACGTGCGTCTTCGCGAAGTACTCCTCAAGGGCTGTGAAGTAGCCCTGCTCGACGAGGAAGCAGCCCTGGGCGTGTTCGGTGACGCCCAGGATGACGTCTGTATGATCGGCGAGCAGCCGGAACTTGAGGTAGGTATTCGTCCACTCGCTTCGAATGTCGATCATCAGGAACGCGTACGCACCGGGCTGTCGGTTGAGGCGATCTTTTACGAGCTGGAGAGGACGGATTTCGGGTTTCCCGTAGCTGCCGAGGACAAAGTACGAATTCTCAGCTGAGAAGATCGGCGTGAGCTCCGCAACACTCTGTTTCAGCGCTTCGTATTCTTCCGGTGTGGGTGAGGCTTCGTGCAGATACTCGTCGGCTTTCTCGACGAGTTCGTCGACAGTGACCGGATCCTCACTCATCAACTCGGGACTTCTCTCGTACCCTGCGTCTTTCACTTCGCAGACGGGGTGTCTCCCCGAACAACTGGCCATCCGACTGAGGTACTAGTCCGTCTACTCGTCCGGATTTACTGGGGATTTGTACTTTGATTTGACGCGATCTCCTTCCCGCCACTGCCAGTAGTAGTAGCGGTTATCGTTGATCTCCTTGATCGTGATCGTCGCCTTCGTCGGGACATCATCGGGGAGGTCATCGGGTCGCTCGTCGATCTCGTCTTCCTCCTCCGCTTCGGCAAGGCGGGCCTGGCGCTCGCGATGCTCGGCGAGGTCCTCGGCATAGTGGGCAACGTCTCGGAGCAGCTCGGGTGAATAGTCGTTGAGTGTGTCGATGACGTCGGTGGGGAGGTCCGCTGGGGGCGTCGGTGGCTCGTAGGACATGGGCCGATCTGTGTTAACCAACAAAGGCGCAAACCGCATAGTTTTGTTGGTTAAGCCGCTACCAACGGCTCTCACCGGTTCTCCAGTAGCTGTATCAATACTCGAAACTCTCCATCAAGGAGTTTCGTCTGATGTTACAGTAGCCTCGGGAGATCTCGAACGCTGGGCGATCCTACGAGTTCGAGGGGAGACGCCCATCAGGTCGTGGGACCCGCCCCTGCTTGATCTCCTGATCGACTCGCCGGAGGTGTTTACAGCCGCCCTCGGGCGTACGCTTCCGCCAGTCTGGACACGTACACGACTCGCTGATCACGTCGACTTCATACCAGTTTCCGGACGCCGATCGGACCTCATAGCGGCCACCCTTTTCGAGCAGCGAGACGGCCATCGATTCGTCGACGGCACGTCTGGTTCGCGGCTCGAGGTCGTCGTGCTGGGTTGAGTGCTCCGTGACGACCATCCGATCGCGTACGTCGCCGGTGCGGCCGCCGTCTGGGGCAACCGCAGCCTCGGGACCGTGGAGCCGATTCTGTAGGAGGTCTTCGACCGGATGACCCTCTGGCCACAGGTACTGGATTTCGCGACGTTCGCGATGGTCGTAGGAACCATAGGCGGCAGCACTGCCGGTCCAGACGCGCCACGCGCCGAGTGCGGCCATCACGTCGACGATGATCCGCGGAACGGTCTCGTACTCGTCGGGGTAGAATATTCGAAAGCGGGTACACTCCTCCTGCAGCGGAACGGTCTCCCACCACTCGACGTCGTCGCCCCAGCTGTCGAACATCGCGTTGTCCTCTCCGTATCCGACAGTCACGCCGTCAATCTGTGGCATGTCCACCGACAGCTCGTTAGCCTCACCTTCGAGCAGCCGGAGAACGGCGTACCGGAGATACTCGTGTTCCGGATGGTCGGTAGACTGGGCGACCTGGTCGTGGTGTTCTGCGACTCGTTCCGCCTCCTCGAGAACGGTAGTTAGGTACTGGTCGGTCATGGGTCGATGGAGACGGGACTGCGCCTCCGCCCCTCGGCGGGCGCTGATAAACTTAACCAACGAAGACCCGTATTGGCGTCCGACTGTTGGTTAATCGGCACGGACCACGAGTTCAGCTCTCGGCGACCGTCCCGATAATCTCCTGGGCGGTCGAACTGATTCGACCGAGCCGATCCTGGATCACCTCCGCATCGTCGTTCTCCCATGCGGCGAGGTAGAACGCTGACCCGCTCGTGTCTAGTCCGAGAAACCGACCAACGATGTACGCGACGGCTTCCGCTTCGACTTCGCGTTTCGCTCGCTCGGTGTCGTCGTCGACGTCGAAATGCAGTAGCGCGTGAGCGTACTCGTGAATCAGGGTGACCGCGAGATCGGCCTGATTCTCGCGAGCTTTCGCCTTGACGACCGGCTGGAGGTCATGCAGGCTCCGGGACTCACAGACGCCCATCGCATTGCCATGCTCCCAGTCGTCGGCCTCGACGATACGAACCGTCACGCCGAGGTCCGACGCTGCGTCGGTCAGTGTCGGAACCAAGTCCTCGGCATCCCCGGTTGCCTCCGTCTCCAGTTCGGGAAGCGGCTCGCCGTCGGTCTGCGAGACGTCGAAGACAGCAGTCGGCTTGAACCCGACGAGTCCTTTCGACCACTCGTCGGGTACCGTCTCGTCGTATTCACACTCACTGTCCTCGTGGTAGCTGGGCGAGTTCTCGCACTCCGGGCACTGCTTCGTGATGATCGGTGCCCAGATCCAGATCGCCTGTTCGCCTTCCTGGACGTACCGGTCGAAGTCGTTCCGCCAGGTGTTGTAGCCGGCGACCTTCGTCGCCTCGGGGCACTGCAGCTTGATGAGCAGCGTGTTGCGATGGGAGTAGTCGTGGAAGCGACTCTGGACGTCGAGCCACTCTTGGAACTCTTCGCTGGCCTGCGCGTCGTCGACGCCGGCGACGAGGTCGTCGATCCACTGTTCGATGGTACTGTGCATCTCGTCGTGTCGGGTGTCGGTCTCTTCGAACGAGACCGACGGATCACTGGCTGTAACCATTGTATTCACCGAATCGAGTTCACGGCGAGTGCGTCAGTTCAGACGCGCCGCACCCCTCGGGGGCGCACAACAAACGACGGTGCTCCTGAGAGGGATATCGGGGCCGCTATCGGAGGCTGGGATTAACAATCGGTGCGAGAATACCATCGAGAGCATGGGGCTCGTCGATGTGCTTCGCGGGGTCATCAGACCCAGCACGGCCGACACGGCCACGCTGTATGAGTGCCGCCACTGTGGCACGACCCTCTCGGCAGATACTGAGACGTGTCCGACCTGCGGAGGGGAGGATGTCGCTTGCTACCAGTTCTAAGTGGATTTCGCTCGGGTTGCTGCACTCGGTGTCGGCACTGCTTGTGTGGTCGTGTCCGTTCGCCCCCCTCGGTGTGAATGGGGGATCTGGTTATCGGAGCGCTGCTTTCTCGTCAGCGAAGCCGACCGCAACGAGATACGCGAGGAACGCGTCGAACCGTTCGACGTCGCTGGGTGTGTCCGTCGCGAGGTGTCGCACCCACTCGATGGCCCACTGGAACGCGGGATCGGTTCCGCCTTTGCCGTGGATATACCACCACCGAGCTGCTTTCAGGACGACGAGCGGATTCGTTGGTGGCTGCTCACCGGCGAGGCCACGAGTGATCGACTCGATCTCCTCGGGGACCCCAGCGGGATCGACCTCGCCTGATTGCGTGTTCGTTACATCGACTGGAATTGCATCGACCGAGATGTCGGTCGGACTTTGTTGTTGACTCACGGAAAATCACCAGCAAGGAGGACTCGATAGGGAGCCCTCGCCCTCTCTGGAGGGCGCGACAAACCACTCGTAGCGTCACGCCGTCGGAAAGTAGACGCTCTGCTTGCCGACGATCTCCTCGAGGTTGTTCCGATGGCGATGGGAGAAGTAACACTCGTAGCTGCAGTATCCACAGATTGCGCCGGTATCGTATTCGGCGACGAAGGGACCGCGCCGGGTCGTCCAGACGTTCGCTCCGCAGTCGGTACACGCAGCACTATCGAGATCGGTTGGTGACGGGCCCTCGTACTCGATTTCGAGGATGTCGCTATGTGGCGTTGAGTCGGGCCAGACGCCGTGAGACTGCCAGAACGCCTTGAGGCGGGCGAGACTGTGACGAACCGTCTTGCGAACCGTGACGTGATCGGCGTCGCGACCGCTATCATCCCACCCATCAGCTGTCCAGAATTCCCCGAACTGCGCGCCACGATGCAGCCCGTTCCAGTCGACGCCCACAATGTCGGCTGGTGGCTCGTCGGTGAGTGTCGGCCGGGTCAGCTGTCGGATGGCTTCGAGTTGTTTTGGTGGACTCCCGCCGAGGATATGGACGCGCCGACCGCGCCAGTCGGCCGGATCAGAGAACTCGTGGGCCAACCGGTCGGCGTACCCACGCGAATAGCCAAGAACGAGATCCTTGGGAATTGCGTCGATCACCGCTTGGGACTTTGGGACGATGATGAGCTCGGCCTCGGGGTAGCTGGCCTGAATCTCACGAGCAGCAGCGACGTGGTCATCGACGTCGCCGCGTTCGTAGATGTCGCCGATGACGCCGACCTGTGGTTCGTGCTCGAAGAACCGATCGACGAACCGATCCAGATCGGGGTTCCGAAAGTCGTTGTCAAGCATCCCGACGGGGAGGGTGAGATTCTGATATTGGTTCTCCTGATACCCGCAGTCCTCCCGAAAGCCGGGAAGGAAACCGAGCTTATAGGCATCCAGAGTGAACGGGGCTCGATGGAGGAACGCCACGATGTCGGCTTGTCTGGCGGCAGCGATGTCGCTAGCCGTTCTGGAGTCTGTACTCACGAGGGACATAATTGGAGTCACGAGGCCGCTGTTGGCCGCCCCGCGCCCCTTCAGGGGCCTGAAAAACCGAGGTGCAGTCTGTTAACCAACAATGGGGAAACCCACGCGGAGCTTGTTGGTTAATAACAGAGCTTACTCTTCGTCCTCACGCAGCTCTTCAGCCTTCCACTTGAGCCGGCGCAGAATCTGCGTCCGATTCTGATGGGCGTTCTCGTAGGCAACGCACTCCTGGAGGGTTTCCATATCCGGGATCGTCGCGATACCGGCCTTGATCAGGCGTGTGTTCGGTGCTTCCAGACGCTTCTCTGGAGGGAATTCGTTACTCTCTTCGTCGTCAGTAGTCTCCATCTCGAAGAGCCTCCACCCCTTTGGGGCCGACACAAACAACTCTCCGGACGATAACGCTCTACCTCTAATAGAGATAAAACCGATACAACAGTTACCGTAATGGTCATCCCCCGCGAGTGTTTACAGGCCCGTATGGAGCGAAAGACGATCTCCGTCACCGGGATGTCGTGCAACGGGTGCGAACAGAACGTGGAGACCGCCCTGCGAAACCTCGACGGTGTGAGTCGGGTCGAGGCCGACCACGAAGCTGACACGGTCGACGTGGTTCTCGAGGATGGAGTCGCAGACGACGACGTGAACGCGGCAATCGAACAGGCTGGCTACGACGTCAAGGCCTAATCGGCCGCCGCTCGGCCGTCTTCCCGCTCGCCGTCGGTGCGTTCGTCGAGGGCGAATTCGGTGTTGACACCCTCGCCCGAGAGGAGCTGACCAGCGAAGCTGTTGGCGAGGACGGCCGAGACAGACAACACCATCGCAAGCATCGCGAACACGGGGTGAACGAGCCCCGTGGTCGCGGCGGCGACGCCGACGCCGTTGAACGCGAAGGCCGTCACGAGATTCTGGCGGGTCTTCCGGTAGCTCTCTTTCCCGATCTCGTAGGCGTCCATCACGCCACCAAGCCGGTCGCCCATCAGGACGATGTCCGCCGATTCGATGGCGATGTCGGTCCCGGCGCCGATGGCGATGCCGATGTCCGCCTGTGTGAGTGCCGGCGCGTCGTTGATGCCGTCGCCGACCATCGCCACACGGTGGCCAGCTTCCTGCAGGCGACCGATCTCTTCGCGTTTCTCGTCGGGCAGGACATCAGCCATAACGCGGTCGATACCGACCTCCTCGGCGACCGCCTGCGCGGTGCGCTCGTTGTCGCCAGTGATCATCACGGGCGTAATATCGTATTCCTTCATCCGCTGGACAGTCGCAGCGGCGTCGCTCTTGACCTCGTCGCCGATGCCGATCAGGCCAAAGAGGTCACCGCCACGAACAACTCCAGCAACGGTGAGGCCGCGGCCTTGGAGTCGCTCAATATCGGCGTCTCCCTTCGACAGGTCGATCCCCTCGTCGCTGAGCCATCCCGGTTTCCCGACCAGCACGTCGTCGCTGGCCACGGTTGCCCGAACGCCCTTGCCGGTCACGGAGTCGAAATCATCGGGGTCCACGTATTCGACGTCTTGCTCGTCGGCGAACTCGAGGATCGCATCAGCGAGAGGATGCTCGGAGAACGCCTCTGCACTGGCCGCAGTCGTGAGTACATCCACCTCGTCGGCACCGAACGCGACGACCTCACTGACAGCGGGTTCGCCGACGGTGATGGTGCCGGTCTTGTCCAACACGATGTGGTCGATATCGGGGAAGATCTGGAACGCGTCACCCGACCGCATCAGGATGCCGCGGTTCGCCGCCTTTCCGCCGCCCCGGATGAGGGCGAGCGGTGTCGCCATCCCGAGCGCACACGGATAGCCGAGCACGAGGACCGCCAGCGCTGCGAACGCCCCGCGCTGGACGTCGGGGGCTGCCCCCCACGCGAGCGGTGCAACCACCCAGAAGAGGAACGAGAAAGCAGCAATCGTCAAGACGCCTGGGACGAAGTACTTGAGGACGCGGTCGGCGAGCTGGATGATGCCGGGCTTCATCGCCCGCGCTTCCTCAATTTCGCGTGCCACCTGGTTCAGGAACGCGTCCTCGCCGGTTGCAGTTACCTCGATGAGCAGCGTCCCGGTCTCGTTGACGCTGCCGCCGATCACCGCGTCGCCTTCGGACTTCTCCTCGGGGATGGACTCGCCGGTAGCGACCGACTCGTCGACCGTCGATTCGCCCTCGACGACGGTGCCGTCGACGGGGATGTTCTCGCCGGGCTTGACGCGGACGCGATGGCCAACGTTGAGGTCCTCGACCGGGACTTCCTCGACATCGTCGTCGTCGGTGACTCGGCGTGCTGTGTCGGGTTGGAGATCGAGGAGGCTCTGGACGGCCTGCGAGGCCCGAGTGCGGACGATGAGGCTGGTGTACTCCGAGAGGATGTGGTAGGTGGTGATGAACACGGAGACGGCGAAGAAGTGGACGGTCGGGAAGCTCGGGAAGACGAACAGACCGAGCAACCCACCGAGGAGCCCTGCGAACGCGCCTGCCTCCAGGAGGACGTGCTGGTTGAGGATACCCCGACGGAGGCTCTGGAACGCCTTCTGTTTGATGTAGCGGCCAGGCCCGAACATCGTCCCGAGCGCCAGCCCCAGCGTCACCAGATCCACTACGAGAGATGCCGACTCGAAGCGTCCCATCACTAGGATCATCCAGCCCATCAGCACAGCAACGACGATGGATGCGCCGCCGGCGAGCAGGAGGCGGCGCTTGCCGTCGGCGAGCTCGGCCTGCTGTTGCTCGTATCGCTTCGCCTTGTCCGGGTCGCGGATGGTGTACCCGAGATCCCGGAGCGTGTCCTTCACCTCGACCTCGCTCAGGCACTCATCGTCGTATTCGACGAGAACTTCCTCGTGAGCGAGACTCACGTCGACGTCCTCGACGCCGTCGGTCCGGCTGTAGGCCTTCTTGATGCTCTCGGCACAGAACGAGCAGGACATCCCCCCGACGTTGAATTGTTCGTGTGTCGTTCCCATCTTGCCTGTTGGTTATCGTGCGACGCGGATAACCATTACGACAAACGTTATAGCGGTTTCGAGATACTAATACTGCTGTCGGGAGAGTGGCGTTACTCTTACTATTGTCGTCCGCTTATGTCGTCACAAGAATGGCGCTCCTCGAATCCGACGTGCCGATCCGTGAAGTCGTGACGACGGATCCGGAGAAAGCGAAGGCACTGGAGAACGACGTTCGGGCGAAGATCCTCGATATGCTCGCGACCGATGAAATGACGATCGAGGAGATCCACGACGAGTTGCACCGTCGCGGCGAGGAGAAGGCCGAGACGACAGTGCGTCACCATGTGAACGTCCTGAAGGATGCGGGGATGGTGGAAATCGCTCGTCTGGAAGAGGCTGGTGGAGGGACACGGAAGTACTACAAGTCGAACACGCGAGTCTTCTCCTACGATCTTCCGGAAGGCGCCGACAATAACCTCGCGCAGGCGCAGTCTACCGCGTCCGAAGAATTGACTGCCCTCATCGAGACGTTGTATGCGGACCACGGTACCGAGATTGAGGCGGTTGCCCGCGAAATGAAGCCTTGCGAGTACTGCGACACCCAGCATTACGAGGAGTTCATGGTTCGCGAACTCCTGAACCGTGCCCTCATCGAATTAGGCGAGAGCGGCACGCTCGACGATGTGTTCTCGACCGAGGACTGACGCTCACTCGATACAGCAGCTCATTTTGGACGTATTCCGACGGAACGCCTGACAGGCGTGTTTGAACGCCTCGGAGAACGTTGGGAACGGGTGGACAGTATTGATGATGTCGTCAACGGTGAGACCGAAATTCACCGCCAGCGTGGCTTCCATGATCATGTCGGCGGCGCGGGGGCCGACCATGTGGACGCCAACAATCCCGTCGGTCTCGTGGTGCTTCACCACCTGGACGAGTCCATCCGTGTTCTTGACGGCCTTTGCCCGAGGGACATCTTCCATCTGAACCGTCCGGCAGGAACAGGTACCGTGTTCGTCCATATATTCACGTTCAGTTGTCCCAACGACTGCTACCTCGGGACTGGTGAACACGACTGCGGGGACTGCATCGTAGTCGATGCTGACGCCCTCGTTGCCGAAGGCGTTCTTGACGGCGTGATTGCCCTCCTTGGCGGCGACCGTCTCCAGTTCGGGCTCGCCGATCACGTCCCCCGCCGCGTAGATGTCGGAATTGGTCGTCTGGAAATGCTCGTCGACGCGAATCGCGCCATCGGATTCGGTCTCGACGCCGACTGCTTCCAAGCCGATGTTCTCACTGTTGGGCTGGACGCCGGTTGCGACGAATAACGTCTCTGCGGTGAACGCTTGCTCCTCGCCCTCGATGACAGTCTCCACAGCGACGCCCTTCTGACCAGGGTCAGCACCACTGTCGGTAGCCACATCCTGAACCTGCTGGAAGTCGTTACTGGTCACGACATCGATTCCCTCCTCATTGAAGGCTCGTTGCATCTCCCGGCCGAGCTGACCTTCCATATCTGAGAGCACGTGACCGGAGCGCTGGAGGATGGTTACGTCGACGCCGACACGGTGGAGGATCTGGCCCCACTCCAGCGCGATGTATCCGCCACCAAGGATCACGATGTTCTCGGGGAGGTCGCGCTCCTCGAGGATGGTCTCGCTCGTGTAGTAGTCGACGTCGTCGAGGCCGTCGATGGGCGGCGCCCACGGTGAACTGCCCGTCGCGACGAGCACCTTCTTCCCAGTAATGTGCGCGCCCTCGTCGGCGCCGTCGACGACCTCAATGGTCGTGTCGTCCACCAGCTGGCCGTAGCCCTCGTAGATGTCGGTCTCGAAGTGCTCGGCGACGTCGACGTAGTTCTCCTGCCGGAACCGCTCGACGAGTTCGTTGGTGCCGTCGAGTGCGTCGGCCCAGTCGACAGTCGGCTCTTCGGGATATGTGACGGCGTCGAAGGGATTCTCCGACGCTGCAGCGCCACTCTCGGCGACGGCGAGTAGATGCTTACTCGGGACACAGCCGACGTTCACGCAGGTCCCGCCGATCGGCA
>Ga0207770_100682_pt1 | contig 12124 bp, 9 predicted proteins | sample A23E2SouthBayCA_FD_187729 | JGI IMG/M metagenome (GOLD analysis project Ga0207770, IMG submission 187729) | Aerobic enrichment media microbial communities from Eden Landing Ponds, California, USA - A23 E2 (SPAdes) | ecosystem: Environmental > Aquatic > Marine > Unclassified | place: Emeryville, CA... | reverse complement strand
CGCGAGACAGCGCCGCGCGAGGGATGAGTGAGCGACGAAGGAGCGAGCGAATCGGCTGGGGAGGTGTGTGGCCTGCCGTGGCGGTGCTGTGCGGTTCCTGGTGGATCGAAAGGGCGAGACGCGGTCGCGGCGTCCTCGCGAACGAAGTGAGCGAGGGCTCGAAAGACGAGCGTAGCGAGTCTTTCGGCGACCGGAGGGAGCGGAGTTGCTGAGCGACCCCTACCCGAGCGAAGCGAGGGTATGTCGCTCAGCGACCGCGAGCGGGTCGAGGGCTTTCGGCGGGTGATCTCTGCGACGGACGCGGTAACTGCGAGCGAGCGGGTCGAGGGCTTTCACGCTCTCATCACAGAGCCGAAACCACACACTACCACTATCATCGAGGACACCGAACACACACGTATGAGACTGACCTTCCTGGGGACCGGGAGCGCGATGCCGACGGGTGAGCGCTTCCAGACTGGCCTCCTGCTCGAAAGCGACGGGAACACGCTCCTCGTCGACTGCGGGAGCGGGGTGCTCCACGGCCTCGCACGCACCAGTGCCGGCTACGAGGCCGTCGACGCCGTCCTGCTCACGCATCACCACCTCGACCACGTCGCCGACCTCTTCCCGTTTTTCAAGGCCCGCTGGCTCGCCGGTGCGACGGAACTCACGGTCGCCGGTCCCGCCGGGACGGAGGATCTCCTCGACGGTCTGTTCGACGTCCACGAGTACATGCAGGACCGCCTCGATCTGACAGTCCGGGAAGTCGACGGCGACGAGTTCTCCATCGCGGGCTTCGAGGTGGCCGCGATGGCGGTGACACACTCGATGCGCTGTCTCGCATACCGCTTCGCCGCCACCGACGGGACTCCGACGGAGGACGGGCCGGTCGTCTTCAGCGGCGACACCGAAGCGATGACCGACCTGATCGACTTCGCCGACGGCGCCGCGATACTGGCCCACGACTGTTCGTTCCCCGACAGCCTCGACGTCTCGAACCACGCCAGTCCGGCCTCGCTCGGACGGGCGCTGGCCGACGCCGACGGCGAAATCGGTCGCGTCTACCTCACCCACCTCTATCCCCACACCGACGGCCACCACGAGTCGATGCTCGATTCCATCGGTGCACACTGGGAGGGGGACGTCCGATTCGCCGATGACGGTCTCTCACTCGACATCTCCTGACTCGCCGCGATTCGTTTTGGTTCGCGTCGTGGATGCTGTTTCGGTACCGATGTGGATCGAGCGCCCTCGACCCGCTGGGTAGTCGTTGTCGCGACCGCTGACGAGATCACCCGCTGAAAGCCCTCGACCCGCTCACTAGCAGCACCCGCGACGACCCTCGCGATCATCCGCTGAAAGCCCTCGACTCGCCCGCGGTCGCTGAGTGAGATATCCTCGTTCGCTTCGCTCACTCGGATAGTTGCTCACTCAGCGACTGGACTGGACGCGAGCGCGTCTCGCCCTCTCGATCCACCAGGAACCGCACAGCACCGCCACGGCAGGCCACACGCCTCCCCAGCCGACTCCTTCGCTCTCTGTGGTCGCTCAGTCGTCCCTCGCACGGTGCTGTCTCGCGCATGAACGCGCGAGACAGCGTGCGCCAACGAAAGGTCCTCTGCGCACTCACTCCTCGTCCGTCTTTCGGGCCTGCATCCGGTTCGAGAAGTCCCAGGTGTAGGCGCGCTCGATCTCGACGGTCAGCCGCACCTCCTCGCGGTCGGGGTCGAGCAGTCGCTCGGCGAGCCCCTGGTTCGTGTCCCCGAGGTAGCGCTCGACGAGAGCGGCGAGCGTCTCCTTGTCCTCGTCGGAGGCGATGTCGACGGTCCCGGCACCGCGAACCCCTCGGTAGGGCGGCTTGTTCGTCGAGATCTCGAACGCGACGGCGGGGTCCGCTCGCAGGTAGCGCACCACGTCGGCGGTGGCCCCGGTGGCACACTCCAGTTGTCCGTCTCCATACCGGTACCACAGCGAGAGCATCCAGAGCCCCCCGTCGGGCGTGTGACAGGCGAGGCGGACGGGAATCGTCCGCTCGCGGAGGAACTGTTCGGCCCGCGCTGTCGACCACGCGCCCTCGACGTTCATACAGGTACCGTGGGTCGGCGGCGAGAAAAGTTTCAGTCCCGCTGGAGACGTACTCGGAAATCCGCGCCGCCGGCGGGACCCTCGTGGACCGAGACGGACCCGCCGTAGGACTCGGTGAGCGCGCGGACGAATCCGAGGCCGAACCCGGTCCCGTCGCTGTCGGGGCCTTTCGCACCCATCTCGAAGAGTTCGTCGCGGACCTCCGGGGCGATACCGCTCCCGTCGTCTGCCATCCCGACGACCACCTCGTCGGGCGTCGGTTCCTCGGCGTAGACCTGAACTGTCACCTCGCCCTCGTTGTGGACCGCCGCGTTCGAGACGACGTTCGTGAACACCGAATCCAGCAGGTCACCGGCGTAGACCTGGTAGTCGAAGGCTGTGGGGTCGTACTCGACAGTGAGCGACTCGTACTGGGCCTCGACGTCCGCGAGTGTCGAGGTGAGCAACGACTGCAGGTCGCGAGCCTCGGGTTCGTCCTGTGATTCGAGCGTCGAGACGAGGTCGCCGACGCGGTCGATGAGGTCCGCGGAGTTGCGCGCCGCGCGACCGATCTTCCCGGCGTACTCGGCGGTCTGGTCGTCCTCGATGCGCGTCTCGACGACGTCCGCGAATCCGGTGATCACCTGCAGGTCGTTGCCGATGTCGTGGCGCAGGAGTCGGTCGTACATCTCGACCATCTCCTTTCTGGTTTCGAGGTCTTGTCTGGCGCGTTCGAGGCGCTCCATCGACCTGATGTTGCTGATAGCCGTCGCTGCGTGCGAGGCGAGAATCTCCAGGGGGCGGACGTACTCGTCGCCCAGTTGTTCGGCGCTACTGGACCGCACCTCGATGACGGTCACGACGTCGTCGACGACGCCCTCGGGGACGGCGAGACACGCCTGCCCGTCGCTGGCCTCGCTCTGAGACACCGAGACGGTCTCGCCGGTCTCGAGCGCTTCCTCTGCCTCCTTGCTGGGCTCGTCACCCGCCGACGTGTCGACCGCCGTACTCCCGCGCACCCGCAAGGTGCCGTCTCTGACTTCGTAGACTGTCACCTCCGTCATCTCCAAGAGCAGGGAGATCGCCTCCAGCGACAGCGACACCACCTCGTCGACGGACTCACACTGGTTGAGCGCCTGTCCGTACTTGTTGAGGTCCGCCACCTGCTCTGCGAAGTCCCGACGTTGTTCGAAGCTCATCGAGTCACCGATCTGATACGCTAACTCGGGGAGTACCGATAAAAACCATTTCGGGGGCAGTCTCACCGATGAAAACTGGGGCGGCGAGCCGACGGCGGAGCGTAGTCGGGTCGCCCGGGACACTCAATCGATCCGGTACCGGAGCAGCGCGGCGATACCGCCGAGGTTGCGCAGTTGCTGGCCGGGGTCGAACTCCCCGGAGAAGACCGTCACCTCGCCGCCTTTCTGTTCGGCGGTCTCGACGACGCGGTCGACGTCGACCGCCCACTCGCCGTCGGGACCCCGCTCGGTACGCAGGCGCTCGTCGAGGACGAGCAGGTGTTCGATCGCACCGTAGTCGGCGGCCTCGGCGACCGCCTCGGGCCCGTAGGCCACGTCGCCGTCGGTCGCGATCCCCTCGGTGAGGTCGTCGATCAGCTCGGCTTCGTTGGCGATGCGGGTCTGGGTCTGGACCTCGTCGACTGCACCGCGTTTGAGCACCTCGTGGACGCCGCGGTCCCCTACCCCCGAGGTGTCGACGGTCGTGATCAGGTCCGCCAGGTCGGGGTCGTGGTCCTGGATGTACGAGAGGGCGTCCTGTTTGGTGAAGCCGGGGCCGGCCAGAATTATCGCGTCGACGTCCATCCGCCCGAGCACCTCGGCGAGTTCGGCGAACAGTTCCTCGCGCGGGCGGGCACCGTCGCCCCAGGCGGCCTTGCCGGTCGGACCGGTGATCGAGGCTCGCTCTTCGGTGCCGTACTGGGCGACGGTGTGGACGTACGCCTGACCCTCTTCGACGGTGGCGATGGCGACGTCGGCGTTCTCCGTCGCCTCCTCGGCCTCGGCGAGGCGGTCGCGCTGGTCGGGCTTCCAGACCTTCTCGATCTCTACCTCCTCGCGCTCCTCGACGTTGAGCGTGTGGTGGAAATCGAGCTGGTCCTCGCGCGAGCAGTCGACGATGACACCCGCGACGCGCAGGCGGTTGGCGAACTTGGCGAACTCGACGTCGTCGACCTCGAGTTCGACCCACATGTGTTCGCGCTCGCCGCCGGTGTCGCGCAGGTCCTCGTCGTTGCGCTGGATGCGGCGAGTCGTGTCGCCTGCCACGCGGTCGCCGGGCTCGACGATGTGTGAGAGATGCCAGAGGTCGTCGAGACTCTCCGGGACGAGCGTAACTCGCTCGCGTCCCTCCGCCCGCTGTTCCCGGCTCTTTACCTGCATACCCGAGAGTTCGTGCCCGGGCACAAGTGCGTGACCATTCGACTCCCCGAGTGGCCCGCACGCACCAGCTCTGCCGGACTGCCCCGCCACCTCTCCCGGATCCCATCGCGGATCCTCACGAAAATTCAGGGAAGTATTATACGGTTGTCCTCCGTAACCGCGTCCGTGACAGCACACAGCCGACCGCGAACCGCGTGTTCGCCGACGTGAGTGTGCCACTCGCTACCGTTCGACATGGACGAGACCGTCGGGGTGTGACGGTCGGTTCGGGCGACGGACGCCCGACCGATGGGAGTCGCGGTATCGACGCGGCCGACCGAGACGAGCGTCTGGCGGCCTCGAACGCGGCCGAGACCGCTGACGCGAGGCGTACCGGGCGACTGGACACACCGACATCACATCATGAAAGCAGCACAATTCGCGTATCACGAACCGAGTACAGTCGAGGAGGCGGTCGACCTCCTGGAGACGCTGGACGACCCGACACTGCTGGCAGGCGGGCAGAGTCTCGTCCCGACGATGCGCTTTCGACTCTCCCAGCCCGACGACGTCGTCGACATCAACGGGGTCGAGGAACTGGACTACCTCGAAGAGGACGGGGACCAGCTACGGATCGGCGCGCTCGTCCGCCACGCCGACGTGGAGGACTCGCCGCTGATCGACGAATCGTATGGGAGCTTCGCGGACGCCGCACCGCTGATCGGCGACCCACAGATCCGCAACCAGGGGACCGTCGTCGGCTCGGTCGCACAGGCCGACCCCAAGGGTGACTGGGGGTCGGTCCTCATCGCTCACGAGGGCGAGGTCGTGGCCCGCGGCCTCGACGGCGAGCGCACGATAGCCGCCGAGGATCTGTTCCTGTTCCCCTACGAGACAGACCTGCGGCCCGGCGAGCTGATAACCGAACTCAGAGTCCCCGTCTCCGGCGACGACGAGGGGAGCGCCTACCACAAACTCAAGCGCAAGGTCGGCGACTACGCCATGGTCGCAGTCGCGGCCCGCGTCGAACTTGACGGCGAAACCATCGCCGATGCGGGCATCGCGCTGACCGGCGTCGACATCACGAACCTCGGCGTCCCGGACGCGGCAGACCACCTCGCGGGTGCGGTCCCGTCTGGCGATCTCTTCAGAGAAGCGGGCGAGATCGCCGCCGAGAACTCGAACCCTGAGGGCGACGAGCACGGTAGCGCGGCGTACAAGGAGAACATGGTTCGTGTCCTCACCCAGCGGGCGCTGGCCGACGCGTTCGAGCGCGCCCGGGAGGACGGGCCAGCGGGGAGTTACGGGACCGAACAGCTGACGGTGGGTGACTGACCATGACGGAGAAAACTATCGCGGTGACGGTCAACGGGACAGCGCGGGAACTGACGGTCGAGCCCCGGAAACTGCTGGTCCACGCCATCCGCGAGGACCTCAACCTCACCGGCACGCACATCGGCTGTGACACCGGCAACTGCGGCGCCTGTACCGTCTACAAGGACGGCCAGGCCGTCAAGTCCTGTCTGCAGTTCGCCGTCCAGGCCGACGGGAGTGACGTGACGACCGTCGAGGGCATGGAGGAGTTACCCGAGGCCGGCATGGGCGAGTCGGACCTCCACCCCATCCAGGAGGGGTTCAAGCAGATGCACGGGCTGCAGTGTGGCTTCTGCACGCCCGGGATGATCATGGCCGGCAAGGCCCTGCTGGAGGACAACGACGACCCGACCGACGAGGAGGTCCGCGAGAACATCAGCGGCAACCTCTGTCGGTGTACGGGCTACCAGAACATCGTGAAGTCCATCCAGTACGCCTCGGACGTCTACAACGACCGCGAACCGCCGACATCGCCGGTCGAACACGAGGACGCGAGCGTCGAAACCGCTGCGGACGGTGGCGAGTACGCGAGCGGCGGCGGCGAACCCGCGACCGACGGCGGGTGTGACTGCACCGGAAAACCGGGCCTCTCGATTGATTACCCGACGGGAGGTGACGACCGATGAGCAGCGACGCCGACGAGTCCCCCGACGCCCAGTACAGACACGACGACGACGGCGGACCCGACCCCGAGAAACACGGCGGCCACGGCCGTGGCGGGATGGGCGAGGCGGTCAAACGCAAGGAGGACCGCCGGTTCATCACGGGTCACGGCAACTACGTCGACGACGTGAAGCAAGACGGGATGCTCCACTGCGAGATCGTCCGGAGCAACTACGGTCACGCCCGCATCGACAACATCGACACCTCCCGCGCCGAGGAGGTGGAGGGGGTCGTCGCCGTACTGACGGCCGAGGACCTGGCCGCCTACGACCTCGCCACGATGCCGACGCTGATGGACGACACGCAGGAGGTCCTCGTCCAGGACAAGGTCAAGTTCCAGTCCCAGGAGGTCGCGGCGGTGATCGCGACGGACCGCTACACTGCCAAGGACGGCGCCGCCAAGGTCGACGTGAGCTACGACTCGCTCGACGCCGTGACGAGTGCCGAGGACGCGATGAAAGAAGACGCACCGGTCGTGCGCGAGGACCTGGACCAGGCGGACAACCACATCTTCACCTGGGAGACCGGCGACGAGGATACGACGAAGGCGGCCTTCGACGAGGCGGACGTCACCGTCGAGGAGGACATGTTCTACCAGCGCCTCCACCCCGCGCCGATCGAGACCTGTGGCTGTGTGGCCGACTGGGACGAGGACGACGAGCAGATGACCGTCCACATGACCTCCCAGGCGCCCCACGCCCACCGGACGCTGTTCTCGATGGTTTCGGGGATCCCCGAACACAAGGTCCGCATCGTCTCGCCGGACGTCGGCGGAGGCTTCGGCAACAAGGTGCCCATCTATCCGGGCTACGTCGTCGCTGCCGCAGCGTCGTACGTCCTCGAGACGCCGGTCAAGTGGATAGAGGAGCGCTCCGAGAACGTGCAGACGACGTCGTTCGCCCGTGACTACGACATGACCGGGCGGGTCGCCGCCACCGAGGACGGCGAGATCACGGCCGTCGACGTCGACGTCCTCGCCAATCACGGGGCGTACAACGCCGCGGCCCAGCCCTCGAAGTTCCCCGCCGGATTCTTCAAGATCTTCACCGGGTCGTACGACATCGACCACGCCTACGGCGAACTCGACGCCTACTACACGAACACCGCTCCAGGAGGGATCGCCTACCGCTGTTCGTTCCGCGTGACCGAGGCCGTCTATCTCATCGAGCGCATGGTGAAGGCCCTCGCCCAGGAGCTCGACATGGACCCCGCCGAGGTCCGTCGGAAGAACTTCATCCCGAAGGAGTCGTTCCCCTACGAGAGCGCGACGGGGTGGACCTACGACTCCGGCGACTACGAGCGGGCGCTGGACAAGGCGCTCGAATCGGTCGACTACGACGGGTTGCGCGAGGAACAGGCAGCACGCATCGAGAACGACGACCGGAAACTGCTCGGGGTCGGCCTTTCGACGTTCACCGAGATCGTCGGTGCCGGTCCCGGCAAACAGTGTGACATCGCCGGCATCGAGATGTTCGACTCCGCCGAGGTCCGCGTCCACCCGACCGGCAAAGCCACGGTGCGGATCGGCGTCCAGACGCAGGGCCAGGGTCACGAGACTACCTTCGCACAGATCGTCGCCGAGGAACTGGGACTGGACGTCGCCGACGTACAGGTCGAACACGGCGACACCGACACCGAACCCTACGGTCTCGGAACCTACGCCTCGCGGTCGACGCCCGTCGGCGGCGCGGCGACGGCGGTCGCGGCCCGCAAGGTGCGGGACAAGGCCCGCTCGATCGCCGCGAACGAACTCGAAGTCGCCGAGGCGGACGTCGTCTGGGACCGCCAGACGGGTGCCTTCCAGGTCCAGGGAGCCCCCGACCGGACGATCACCGTCGAGGAAGTCGCGGGAGCCTCGTACATGAACTCGCCGGCGGACCAGGAGCCCGGCCTCGAGGCCGTGAACTACTACGACCCGCCGAACATGACCTACCCGTTCGGCGCGTACGTCTGCGTCGTCGAGATAGACAGGGAGACCGGCGAGACGGAGATCCGCCAGTTCTACGCCCTCGACGACTGTGGCAACCGCATCAACCCGATGATCGTCGAGGGGCAGATCCACGGCGGCCTCGCACAGGGCATCGGCACCGCCATGCTCGAAGAGGTCACCTACGACGACAACGGCAACGTCACCGCCGGTGACTTCATGAACTACCTGCTCCCGACGTCGATGGAGGTCCCGGAGATGGACACCGACTACACGGTCACGCCCTCACCCCACCACCCGATCGGGGCGAAAGGCGTCGGCGAGTCGCCCACGGTTGGCTCGCCACCCGCCATCGTCAACGCCGTCGTCGACGCGATGGAACACGGCGGGGTCACGCACGTCGACATGCCGATGACGGCGGACCGCGTCTGGGACACACTCGACGAGGCGGGCCTCGCGGTCGACCCGGTCGAGCGCATCGACGCCGAACTCGGCCTCGGCGACGAGGGGGCCGCCTCGGACGACTGATGGTCGAGGAAGACGGTCGGGACGCCCCCGCCGTGACGTCCCGCGCCGACGCGCCGTCGGCCGAGCAGGTCAGAGAGCGGGCCCACGAACTCGAGCGGGCTGGACAGCCGTTCGCCCGCGCGACGGTCGTCCGGCGGGAACCCCCCGTGTCGGCGAACGTCGGCGACAGCGCCGTCGTCACGCCTGACGGCGACCTCGTCGGCTGGGTCGGCGGTACGGACTGCGCCCGGTCTGTGGTCGTCCGCGAGTCGCGGACGGCCATCGAGAGCGGCGAGCCGGTCCTGGTCGGACTCGCCCCGGACCCCGCCGACGTCGAACGTCCCGGGCTGAAGGCGTTCCCGATGACCTGCCACAGCGGTGGGACGCTCGAGGTGTTCGTCGACCCCGTCCTCCCGGGCCCGGAACTGGTCGTCGTCGGCGACTCGCCGGTCGCCCGGTCGGTCGCCCGCCTCGGCCGCGAAATCTCCTCTGGCGTGACGATAGTCGCGGACGTCGGCGACGAGCGCGCCGACGAGGTGGCCGCCGGGCGCGTCGTCCCGGTCAGCGACACCGCGGGCGTCGCGGAGGCAGTCGTCGGCGCGACGTACGTCGTGGTCGCGTCGATGGGTGAGTACGACGAACTCGGCGTCGCCACGGGGTTGCGCGCCGGCGCCGAGTACGTCGGACTGGTCGCGAGCGACCGCCGCCGCGACGAGGTCGCCGCGGCCGTCGCGACGCAACTCGACGTCGACCCCGAAGACGTGGTCGGCGCGGTCACCACACCGGCGGGATTCGATATAAATGCGAGGAGCCCGGAAGAGATAGCAGTGAGCGTGCTGGCCGAACTCGTCGCGCTGCGACGCGACGCCGACGACCCGATACGTATCGAGACCCGCGACGCGACCGACGGACCGTGGCGCGACGCGCCCGCCGCGGAGCGGGTCGACAGTGGCGACTCCGTCCCCGTGGACGCGACCGTCGTCGACCCGGTCTGTGGGATGGACGTGACCGTCGATGGGGAGACGCCGACCGTCGAGCACGGCGGCGAGACCTACCGCTTCTGCGGGCAGGGGTGTGCGGACGCGTTCGCGGCCGAGCCCGACCGCTACGTCGGCGAGGGGACGGCGTCGGCGACCGAACGGTCCGAGGAGGCGACCGATGGCTGAGGGTGCCGACGCTTTCGCCGACCTCACCGAAGACGACCTCCGCGAGGTGTTCGACGGCGCCGACTACGTCGCCGACGAGGAACTCGTCACCGCGGTGTACCTCTCGCTGAAACTCGGCAAACCCCTCCTGGTGGAGGGTGAACCCGGCAGCGGGAAGACGGAACTCGGGAAGGTGCTCGCCGAGGGCTTCGAGACCGACCTCGTCCGCCTGCAGTGTTACGAGGGGCTCGCCGCCGAGCACACGCTCTACGAGTGGAACTACACGAAGCAGATGCTCGCCGTTCAGTCCGGCGAGGGTGGCGTCGAGGGCGGACGCGGCGACGGGGCCGAGAGCGCCGGTGAGGCCAGTGAGAACAGCGGCGACATCGAGTCCGTGTTCACCGAGGACTACCTCTTCGAGCGCCCGCTCCTGGCGGCGCTGACCCACGAGGGGCCGACGCCGCCGGTGCTCCTCATCGACGAGGTCGACCGTGCCGACGAGGAGTTCGAGGCGTTCCTGCTGGAGGTGCTCTCGGACTTCCAGGCCTCCATCCCGGAGTACGGCACCGTCGCCGCCGACCAGCGGCCGGTGGTGGTCATCACCTCCAACCGGACGCGGGGACTGAGCGACGCGCTCAAGCGGCGGTGTCTCTACCTCTACGTCGAACCACCCGAGTTCGACGAGGAACTGGAGATCGTCCGGCGCAAGGTGCCGGAACTCGACGCCGCCGTGGCGGCCGAGGTCTGCGGGATCGTCGGAGAACTCCGCGAGGAGGCGTTCCTCAAGCAACCCGGGGTGGCCGAGACCCTCGACTGGGCACGCGCGGTCGCGACGCTCCGGAGCGACGGCGACGACGCCCACCTCACGGCCGCGGAGATCGAACGGTCGCTCGGGACGCTCCTCAAAGAGGCCGAGGACGTACAGCGACTGGACGAGGAACTGCTCGAACGACTCGAACGGGCGGCCCGCGAGGCCAGGGAGACCGCAGAGGTCTGAGACTCACGAGATGCACAGCGACCCACCGGACTTCGACGCCGCGCGCGACCGCGTCCTCCAGGAACTGGTCCGCTTCGTCCGCAAACTCCGAGTGGCGGGCGCGACGGTTCCCGCGAACGCCGCGCTCTCGGCCGTCGAAGCGCTCGTCGAGGTCGGACTCGACGACAGGGCACACGTCCGTGCGGCGCTGCACGCGACGCTCGTCACCGGCCCACACGACAGCGAAATCTTCGACGAACACTTCCCCGAGTTCTGGTATCGCCTCCGGACTGGCCTCGAGGCGACGGCCGCGGTGGACGACGGCGACGAGGGTCGAGGGGCGGGCGAGGACCGCGAGACGGGGTCGGACGTCGAGGGCTCCCTTCCCGACTCGTCGGCCGCCGAGGGCGCCGACCTCGACGCGGACGGCGAGACGGAAGTGCAGTCCCGGCGGGTCAGCGACACCGACGTCGACCCCGGGGCGGTGCCTGACGACGACGGGCGCTCCGGCACGTTCAGCGCTGCCGGTCAGTCGACGGCGGTCGAGGATCAGGGAAGCATCACACGACTCGACGGGGTCGCCCTCCGGCGTTTCGAGGCGGCGCTCGCGGGACTCGCGGGCCGTCGGTGGTCGCGTTCGTGCGACGGCGATTCTGTCGACGTCCGCGGCGCACTCCGGGAGAGCCTCGCGACCGGCGGCGTCGCGGTGACCCTGCCGGCGAGAGACCGCGAGGAATCGGCGTTCAGCGCCACCGTCCTCGTCGACGTGAGCCAGTCCGTGCTCGACGCCGTCGACCGCGGGTTCCTGCTCGCAGTCCTCGACGCGCTCGTCGCCGACGGCCGGTCCGTGCGAGTGTTCTTCTTCGATACCGACATCCGCGAGGTGACTGACGTGTTCGCGAGCCAGCGGGGCGACCCCGCGGCCGCCCTCGAACGGTCGGAGGTGACCTGGGGTGGTGGCACGCAGATCGGTGCCTCGCTGGCCACACTGCGCGAGCGCTGGCCCCACGCCGTCGACCGCCAGACCCCGACGGTCGTCGTCAGCGACGGCCTCGACGTGGGCGAGATCGACGACCTCGAAGACGGGATGGCGTGGCTCGCCCGCCGG
>Ga0207770_100672_pt1 | contig 12307 bp, 11 predicted proteins | sample A23E2SouthBayCA_FD_187729 | JGI IMG/M metagenome (GOLD analysis project Ga0207770, IMG submission 187729) | Aerobic enrichment media microbial communities from Eden Landing Ponds, California, USA - A23 E2 (SPAdes) | ecosystem: Environmental > Aquatic > Marine > Unclassified | place: Emeryville... | reverse complement strand
GCCGACCCCGGGGTCGGCGCGATCCGGAAATAATCTACAATAATCACTATCAGGCGCGGTGCGTGCCGTGGGGCATTTATGTCAGGGCCCAGAATCGACCCGACGATGAACACGATCGAGATAGTCGTCCGTCTCGTCGCGGGGACGGCGCTCATCCTGACGAACGGCTTTTTCGTCGCGATCGAGTTCGCACTGACTCGCGCGAGACAGTTCACCGAAGAGGAGTTCATCGGTGACGGGAGCCGGGCGCTCGAACGGGCCTGGGAGATGACGAACAACCTGGAGATCTATCTGACGACCTGCCAGGTCGGTATCACTGCTTCGAGTATCGCGGTCGGTATCGTCGCGGAGCCGGCGCTGGCCGCGATCTTCGAGCCGCTGTTCCACGACACGGTCCTGGCCTCCATCGGGTCGGGCGCGATCATCGCCTTCCTCATCATCAACCTCGTCCACCTGACCCACGGCGAGCAGACCCCGACCTACCTCGGCGTCGAGCGGTCGCGACTGGTCTGTCGCTACGGTGCGGCCCCGCTGTACTGGTTCAACTGGCTCATCTCGCCGCTCATCAGGCTCGGCGACTGGGTCGCGAAACTGACGCTCGGGCTCTTCGGCGTCGAGATGACCGGCGCCTGGCTCGAGACCGAAGAGGACGTCATCGAGTCGCGGGCAGAACTGCGCAACCGCCTCGGTTCGGTCCTCGAGGAGGGCGACCTCTCCGAGGAGCGCCGCGACGAAGTGATGAACGCGCTCCAGATCGGCGAACAGCCGGTCAGAGACGTGATGATCCCCGCGGAGGATATCGTCGCGCTGTCTACGACGGTCGACTCGGAGGAGAACTTCCGCCGGATGGCCGAGAACCCGCACACCCGATATCCGCTGGTCGGCGACGAACTGACCGACTTTCAGGGTATCGTCTACGTACCGGTCCTGACGAGACACAGGGAGGAACTCGTCGACGGGGACGTGGACTTCGCGGAACTCGCAGCGCCGCCGATGACGCTCTCGCCCGACGCGGACGTGAGCGACGCGATCGACCAGTTCCAGGCCGAGAGCCAAGAACTCGCGTTCGTCATCGAAGACGGGAACGTCGTGGGCATGGTGACCGTGACGGACCTGCTGGAGTCGGTGACCGGTGACATCGAGGACCCGATAGACCTGGAGGACTGACGGACCGGGAGCATCGCTGCCAGGTCGTCACGTCCTCGTCGCCGCCCGTCGCCACGGCGGTCCGACCGACCCCCGCACACACTGTGGCGTCAGGCGTACTGCCCGACCAGCGAACGTAGTCGCGACTCGTCTTGCATCCCGACGAGTCGCTCCGCGGGTTCGCCGTCCGCGAACAGATAGAGGGTCGGGACGCCCTGGACCTGGTACTCGCGAGCGAGGTCCTGGAGCGCGTCGACGTCGACTTTCGCCACGACGGCACTCGTGTCGGCGGCGATGGACTCGACGACCGGTTCGAGCATCTGGCAGGGGCCACACCAGTCGGCGTAGAAGTCCACGAGCACGACGTCGTGCCCACCCACGAGGTCACGCAAGTGCGCCGAATCCTCGACGTGGACCGGTTCGGCTGGGGTCCCGGTCGAACTCCCGCCAGCCGTCCCCTCGCCTTCTTCTTCCAGGCGGGCGGCCAGTTCCTCCTTCTTGCGTTCCTTGATCGCCTCGATGTCTTCCGGTGTGTTCGCGTCGTCGGCGTCACTCATCGCCGTGGAATTGGGGACTCCCGGATATAATCGTGGCGCCGGGGGACAGCAATCGTACACAACTGTACCCGGCGGCGGAGCTGTCAGTTCGGCCAGTGGACGAACGGGGGATAGAGCGGCCAGCGAGTGTCAGACGGACAGACGCGCGTCTGACGATGAACACAAATTTAAGACCCCGCCAGCCGAGTCACACCGTATGAGCACCGAGACGGCACCGCAGGAGATAACGACCCTCGTCGGTCGCGAGGTCTACACCAAAAACGGCGTGTTCGTCGGCGAGGTCGAGGATCTGAGACTCGACATGGACCGCCAGAGCGTGACCGGCCTCGCGCTCCGCGAGGTCAACGACGAACTGTTCGGCCCCGAGGTCCGCAGTTCCCGCGGCGTCATCCTCCCCTATCGCTGGGTGCAGGCCGTCGGCGACATCGTCATCATCAACGACGTCGTCGAGCGCCTCGAGGGCGACGCCGAGGACGACGAACAGGAAGTCACCGCCTGACGAGGCCCGCTCGCTTCTCCGCTCGACGCACCGCCCGACCCCGGTAGCCCCCCGTCTCGGGAACTCGAGCCGGTCGCGGGCGAGTCCCTCTTCGACCACCGACTCCTCACCCCTCTGTGCGTGTCCCGAACAGCTCACTGAAGTCGAGTCTGGCGGCGGGGACCCACCCGAGGACTGCGGGTAGGTAGACGCCGAGCGTCCGGTCGACGAGGACCGCGACCGCCGCCAGTTCCGGGGCGACGCCCAGGCCCACGAGCACGGCCGTTGCAGACGCCTCGGCCACGCCGACGCCGCCGGGCGTCAGCGGGAGCACGGTGACGCTGTAGGCCATCACGAGCGCGACGCCGAGCATGATCTCGGGAGAGAACCCACCCCCGAGCGCACCGAGCAGGAGCAACACCCTGAGCCCGGGTGCGACGACGAGATTGCCCGCCCACCCGAGCGCGTAGGGCACCACCACACCGGGACGGGCCGAGAGGTCGCGGAAGACACCGGCCGACTCCTCGGTGAACGAGGGGAGCGCCCCGGCGACACCGGCGAGCCGGTCACCGATTCGCGGGACCCGTCCCAGGAGTCGCTCCAGTCGGGCGACGAGGCGACCGGCGACGTCCATCCGGCGGCCGGCGAGCAGTATCAGCACGCCGGCGGCGACGTAGACGCCCGTCGAGAGGAGGATGACGACAACCCACCCGCTGGCGAGACGGCCCGCGACGACGCCGAAGTACGCCAGCCCCGACAGGGCCGTCACGCCGTAGATAGCGGCGTAGAGGCCGGTGTTGACGCCGGCGAGACTCACCGCGTCGGTCCAGTCGATCCCGGTGTAATGGCGCAAGACGAGCGGGGCGACGGAGTGACCCGACGCCTTCGAGGGGACGAGGTGGTTGACGAACTTGATGACGAGGTCGACGCGCGCGGTGGTCGCGAGCGACGCGTCTGCGACGCCGTTGACCAGCACGTACCACATCGTAAACCGCGAGGCGAACTCGAAGACGGTGACGAGGAGGATAGCGAGGACGATGACGGGCGAGACGTCGGCGAGGTTCGCGGCCGTGGCCGTCCAGTCGACGTCACGGGCGACGTACCAGAAGGCTCCGAGGGCGACGACCCACTGGAGGACCGAGAGTATTCGACCCAGCAGTCGCCGGCGGAGATCGAGCGACTGTTCGTCCGCCCCATCGCTCATCGGCGATTCGCCTCCCCCTCTCGTCCCTCTGCACTGCTCGCCTCACGACGGGCCACGTCTCGGTCCATATCGACGCTGTCGGCCAGCGAGCGGACGGAGACAAAGTCGAAGGGCTGGGCGAGGATGCGCTCTATCGCCCGGCGCATGTACGCGCCCGTCCGGACGTACACCCGCTTCGGGACCCCATCGACCTCGGGGATGTCGACGAGTTCCCAGGGGTGGACGTACAGCACCGGCGAGATACCCCGGCGTGCGAGGAGTTTCATCCCCAGGATGGTGTAGCGGACGCCGAAAAAGCGGATCCAGGTACCGGTCAGCGGGAGGCGCAGACCGGGCATGACGGCGACGGGAACTTCGGCGAGGCCGGCCGGTGCGTCGGGGTCGACAGCCGTCGCAGGGGAGGGCTCCCGGGTGTCCCACTCACCGCCGTACCAGCCGGGGATCGACCGACAGGGGACGACGCTGGAGTCGTACTCGTAGCCCAGGTCGTCGAGCAACGCAAAGTGGTCCTCGGCGACGTCGAAGGAGGGAGCGCGAAACCCGACGACGTCGGCGCCCGTCACGTCGGCGAGTCGGTCGCGAGAGGTGGTGAGTTCCTCGCGTCGCTCCGACGCCGATATCTCCGACAGATGTGCGTGTGTGTGCGTGTGTGAGGCGACTTCGTGGCCGGTCGCGACGTCGCGGATGACGTCGGGGTAGTCGTCGGCGATGTTCGAGACGGTGAAGAAGGTGCCAGTGGCGTCGGCCGCCTCGAACGCTTCGAGGAGGAAGTCGATCGCTTCGATGCCGATGGCCGGTTGCTCCGTGACGCCGGACGCGGATCGATAGGCCGGGAGGTGCTGGAAGGACTCGAAGTCCACGGAGAGCGCGGCCGGCACCTGCATACGACCCGGTAGCGGACCGGCCCACTTGACTCGTGTGGGTCGCCGGTGAGAATTCGTCCGCCGGGCATCGGCACATTCAAACCGCCGCGGGGACAGAACACCGACGAACACCGATGTTCCCGGCACGGCTGGCGGCGGTCTTCGGCCTCGACGTCAGCCTCACGCTCGTCTTCCTGTTCGTCGGACTGGCCGTGTTCGTCTGGGGCTTCCTGCGCTATCGGAAGACGTTCTCGCGGACCGAACTCGGCCTCGCGACCCTGCTCGCGCTCGGCGTCTGGACGCTCGGCGTCTTCCCGAACGTCTTCGTCGTCCTCGCGGACGTCTTGAGCCTCAGCGAGTCGTTCCGTGCCGTCCAGATCACCGCCAACGTCGCGTTCGTCTTTCTCCTGCTGTACGTGATCTCGCTCATCAACGACAACCGCACCGCCGTCGGCGACCTCACTCGCGGGCTGACCGTCCAGCAGGCACCGCTGGACGAGGAGCCCGAAGCGCCGTCGCTGTACATCGTCGTCCCCGCCTACAACGAGGCCTCGACCATCGGGGACGTCCTCGCGTCGCTCCCGGAGACGGTCCGGGGATACGCGGTCCAGCCGGTCGTCGTCTCCGACGGCTCGCAGGACCGCACGACCCAGGCCGCCGAGAGACACGACGCCATCGTCGTCGAACACCCGCTCAATCAGGGTCAGGGCGGCGCGCTCAAGACCGGCTTCGAGATCGCTCGCCGACACGGCGCCGACATCGTCGTGACGATGGACGCCGACGGACAGCACCCGGCCGACCAGCTCGAGGACGTCGTCGCTCCGATCGACGACGACGAGGCGGACTACGTCCTGGGCTCGCGTTACCGCGGCGAGGACGATTCGGGGAACTCGCTGGCCCGCCGCGGCGGTATCCGGACGTTCACCTGGCTCATCAACGCGATGGCGGGCACGGATATCACCGACTGTACCAACGGCTTCCGGGCCATCCGTGGCTCCCGTATCGGCGAACTGACTCTCACCGAGGAGCGCTTTTCGGCCCCCGAACTCATCATCGAGTCGCGCAAGAAGGGCCTCCGGATCGCGGAGGTCCCCGTCACGATCCTCGAACGCGACGCCGGCGAGACGAAGAAACCCGGTATCGGCTACGCGGTCGGGCTCGCACGGACCATCCTGGTGACCTGGATCCGGTGACGGCCGGCCACTCTCTCCCGGTCCCGGCACGGGCGTCCCGTCTGTCGGTCGCCACAGGTCTTTTCCGCGTCTGAAATCGCTGAAGCCCGTTTATGTTGGTCGCGTCCGTCCCCGTGTATATGGACACAGACGAGTCCACGACCCGTCTCCTGACCAGTCACAGTCGCCTCAGCAAGTCGCTCTCCGTCAGCGAGGGCTGGTTCGCGGCCCTGGACGGACAGGCGACCGGAGAGTCCGACGACTGATAGTGATTATTGTAGCGATTTACCGGTCCGCGCCGACCCCGGGGTCGGCGCGATCCGGAAATACTCTACAATACGCACTATGAGTCCACCGCTGCGCCGTCGTCACCCGCAGAGTCGCCGGCGTATCGCCTTCTGAATTCCGCTCCGCCCACGAGTGAGTTCTCGCCGCCCCTGGGTCGCGACGTTCGGGGGCGTGGGAAACGTTTTATGACGGTTTGACAAACAGACGTGACATGGGTCGGGGAGGCAAGTCGATCCGCGTGTTGCACGTCGACGACGAGGCCCGTTTCGCGGAGACAGCCGCGGAGTTTCTCGAACGGGAGAGCGACGCGATCGAAGTCGTGACCGAGACGAGCGCGGACGCGGCGCTCGACCGTCTCGAGGACGAGACCGTCGACTGCGTCGTCTCGGACTACGAGATGCCGGGTCGGGACGGGATCGAGTTCCTCGAGGCCGTCCGGGTGATGGACCCCGAACTTCCGTTCGTCCTCTACACCGGGAGGGGAAGCGAGGAGGTAGCGAGCGAGGCCATCTCGGCAGGGGTGACGGACTACCTCCAGAAAGAACGGGGCACCGACCAGTACGCCCTGCTGGCCAACCGGATACAGAACGCCGTCGAGCGGCGGGCCGCGGAACGCGAGCGGGAGGAACTCGAACGACGCCACCGCGAGAAGGCGAACCTGCTCGACCAGATATTCGCCCAGATACCCGCCAATCTCTACCTCAAAGACACCGAGGGGCAGCACCTGCGGATCAGCGACAGGATGCTGTCGGAGATCGGCAAAGACACCGAGGACGTGGTCGGCAAGACCGACGTCGAACTGTACGGCACGGATATGGCCGAGGAGACGTACGCGGACGACCGGCACGTCATAGAGACCGGCGAATCCATCGTCAACAGGGAAGAGTACCTCGAAGACGACGACCAGTGGATACTCACGTCGAAAGTGCCCTGGTACGGGAACGACGGAGAGATCCGGGGGTTGATCGGTATCGGACGCGATATCACCGACCAGAAAGAACTCGAGCGCGAACACCGCGAGCGGAGTCGACTCCTGGACCAGATCTTCGAGCAGATACCGATCCACCTCTACGTCAAGGACGAGGAGGCACGACACACCCACGTGAGTACGTGGGTCGCGAACGCGGCCGACGAGTCGCCGGATGCCGCCGAACAGATCGGCAAAACAGACCCCGAACTCTACGCTCCGGAACTGGCTGAGGTGAGTTACGCGGACGACCGACACGTCCTCGAAACGGGTGAACCCGTCATCGACAGGGAGGAGTACGACCCTGACCAGGAGGACTGGAACCTCACCTCGAAGGCCCCCCTGTACGACGACGACGGCGAGATACGGGGGCTCGTCGGTGTGACGAGACAGATCACGGCACGAAAGGAGTACGAGCAGCGTCTCGAACGCCAGAACGAGCGTCTGGAGGAGTTCGTCAGCATCGTCTCACACGACCTGCGCAACCCACTGAACGTCGCGACGGGCCAGCTCGAACTGGCACAGGAAGAGTGTGACTCCGACCGACTGGACCGCGTCGAACGGGCCCACGAGCGCATGGAGACGCTGATAGAGGACCTGCTGCAACTCGCCCGTGAGGGCGAGACAGCCCAGGACCTCGCGCCGGTGCGACTCGCCGAGGCCGTCGACCGGAGCACCGAGACGGTCGAGACGGGGACAGTGACCGTCGAACTCGAATCGGACGCCTCGGTCTGGGCGGACGTCGGCCGCCTCCACCAGTTACTGGAGAACCTCGTCGGGAACGCTGTCGAGCACGGGGGCCCGGACACGACAGTGCGCGTGGGGACACTGCCAGACGCCGCCGGGTTCTACGTCGCCGACGACGGTCCGGGGATCCCCGAGGACGACCCCGAGCGTGTCTTCGAGGCGGGCTACTCGACATCGACGGATGGGACCGGCTTCGGACTCAGTATCGTCCAGGAGATCGTCGAGGCCCACGGCTGGGACATCCGTGTCACCGAGAGTGCCGACGGCGGCGCGCGCTTCGATATCTCCGGCGTCGACGTCGAACCCGTCGAGTGACTGTCCGTCCGTCGCCAGCTCATCGACTGCCCGTCGGAGGGCAGTCCGTCACCGTCACTTGTACCCGAGGTCTTCGAGCAGGCCGTCGATCTCCAGTTTCTCGCCGTCGCGGACGCTCTCCTCTGGCATCCGCCCCCTGAGTCTGAGCGCCTGCGGGTCGTCGGTCGACGGGTGCAGTTCCAGGGGGTCGGCCTCGAGGTCGTAACACTCGGGCTCCCAGTCGCGGTGGGGGTACTCGACGTACTTGCGGCCGTTCGCCCGGACCGCCCGCTGCCAGTTGTCCTCTCGGAGGAGCGACTTCCCGCAGGCTCGCATGTAGGCCGGACGGTCGGTCACGTCTTCGGCGGGGAGCAACGACTCGCCGTCGGCCGGCGCCGAACCTGCCGGTGGGTCCTCGGGGTCGAGCCCCAGCAGATCGAGGACTGTCGGCATGACGTCGACCTGTCTGACCTGCGCGTCGACGGTCTCGGCGTCGATCCCGGGTCCCGAGAGGACGAACGGGACGTTCGCGACGAAGTCGAAGACGTTCTCGCCGTGGCCGTCCTCCATGAACTGATCCGGAATCGGCGGGTCGCGGTCGAACCGGCGTTTGAGTCGGCGTTCGAGCCCTCTGGTATCGAGGCCGAGTCCGTACCGGAAGCCGGTCCGCAGGAACTTGCAGACGCTGTGGAGATAGCTGTCCCGGTAGGCGATGGCCTCACCGTGGTCGCCGTGGATCGCTGTGACGGTATTGGCCGGGACGTGGTCGTGGAGGTCCTCGAGCGCGCGGTCGAGCGCCGAGAACGTCCGGGCGTAGGGGTACTCGCCGTACCGGGCGTCGTCGAACTCGGCTGGCGTCTCGACGGGGTCGTGGATCTCCCAGAGATGCAGATAACAGAAGAAGGGCTCTTCGAGGCCCTCGATGGTCTCGGCGGCCTCCTCGAACCAGTCCCCGAGGAGTTCCTCGCGGCGGTCGCGCCAGTCGTATGTGTCGAATCCCCGGTCCAGGTCCGTCTCGGCGACGATGGGGCCGGTGACGAGCGCGCTCGTCTCGTAGCCGGCTTCCGAGAGGTGTTCGGCCAGTGTCGGGACGCCCTCGTCGAGGCGTGCTTCCTCCAGTGAGTAGACGCCGTTGTGCTCGGAGTAGGCACCGGTCATGAGGCTGGCGACGCAGGGGGTGGTCGTGGTCGCCGTCGCGAACAGCTGGCGGTAATCGAGGCCGTCCTCGGCCAGCGAGTCGACGAACGGTGTGTCGGCGTGGTCGGTGCCGACGAAGTCGCTACGCAGGCAGTCGACCGTGACGAACAGGAGGTTCTGCCGGGCCATGTTATCCGGCGTCCGAGTAGCCGAGGTTCTGGAGTTGCTGTTCGACGTCGTCGGAGACGTCCGCTCGCTCGACGGCGACTTCCTCGCCGCCCTCGGTCATCGAGACGTCCGCGTCGCGGGCGACGAGTTTCCGCTCGAAGTCCTGCCAGCAGACCGTCGCCCGGTCGTGCCAGGGCGCGACGGTCAGCGTCTCGTCGGTCGTTGTCACTGTCAGGTCGTTACCCTGCCAGTCGACGGGCGCGTCGATCCCCTGGCTCTCGACGAGCGTCGGCGCGAGGTCGAGCAGGCTACAGCGCTCGCCCACCGTATCGATACCGTCGAGTACTACGGGGACGCGGATGATCGGGTCGGCGACACGGCGCCGGTAGCCCTGGTGGTAGTAGTACTCCTCCTCGCCGAACTCGTCGCCGTGGTCGGCGGCGAAGGCGAACACCGGGTCGTCTGCGTCGATCCCCTCGATCAGTCGACGGATGTTGTCGTCGACACGACCGAGCGCGTCGCGGTAGGCGTCGAGGATGGTCTCGCGCTCGGCGTCGGTGACCTCGGAGGAACCGAACCAGTGGCGGCCGCCGCTGGCCTCGGCCTTGCGGTCGATCGACCCCGGGATCGCGTCCTCACCCGTCCCATAGGGCCGGTGACTCTCCATCAGGTGGATCCAGAGGAACCGCGGGCCCTCGGCGTCGCCGAACCGCTCGATGGCCTCGTCGACGACGGCGCCGTCCTCGGGCAGGTCGGCCATGTTGGCCTCCATCGGGTAGACCCGGCGGTAGACCTGGCGGACGATGTCGAACGACCCCAGGTACTCTCGCAGGCCGCTGCGGCGGTTCTTCGCCGGGTTGCCCCCGCCGCCGTGCATGTAGTTGTCGTAGTGGTCGAACCCGGCGTCGAAGTCGAACCCCGGGTCGGCCTGTGCGGTGGGAACGAGGCCGATGGTCGTGTAGCCGGCGTCGGCGAAAGTTTCGGCGAGAGAGGGGCCGAGAACTCTGGACTGGACGGCGGCACGGATACGCGCCGACTGGAGAGCGGCGAGACTCGGCCGGGTGTAGTGGCCGGCGGTGACGCCCGTGAGCACGTCGTGGGAGTCGACGAACGGCATGGTATCGACGAAGTCACGGCGAACCGAGTCGGCCGTGACGAGGACCACGTCTCTCATGGGGGCTCTTGCCCGCCATTCCCGGCGGCCGTATACAATAGCTTCGAAAGGGGGCAGCGGGATGGGTGACCGACCCACGAACAGCGGGCCGGCTCACCCGGTCCGTCGATAGACGGCGACGTACCGCTCCTGACCGGGGAGTTCGGGGTCGGTCGCTGCGCGCAGGAGGTCCTCGCGGAGCGTCGACGGCCGCGAGGCGTCGCCGTAGACCGCCACGCGCTCGTAGTCGGACTCGCCGGCTCGCAGTTCGCGGACGAACCGTCGCCGTTCGGGGTACCGTTCGCTCGCGGGGTTCGTCGGCGTGACGTAGGCGAGTTCGGCCGCGGTCACCTGGACGTACTGGGGGTCGCGGTCCGGGAGTGCGAGCATCCACTCGGTGTAGGCCGTCTCGTTGAGCACGAGCGAGGAGGTGTTGGTCGCGCGGTTCTCCTGGAAGGGATAGTGGCCCGTCGGCTGGCCGTGCGGGACGCCGACGTCGGCGATGGAGTTCTCGTAGACCTCGACCGTCGCGTTCGCGTCGGCGTTGCCCGCTAGCCAGTCGGTCGCCCCGTCGCGCGGTTCCGTCACGTAGTCGAGTTCGGCCGCACCTACCGAGAGCCCGCTGGTCACGACGAGGACGCCGAGTATCAGCGTGAGTCCGACCCGTGAGGGGGGCCCGAGCAGCCCCTCGCCCCCGTCATCGCCGTCGCCTGCGTGGCCGTCCCCGGTCGGGGCGTGCGAGCGATCGTACCACCGACTCACGGCGACACCGAGGGCGACGAGCAGGACCGGCACGGTGGGCACGAGGTGGCGCATCCGGACGAACTCCCAGCGCGAATACACGAGGAAGAAGACGAGTACGCTCGTGCCGAGGAGGACGGCCAGCGGCGAGGGTTCGCGGCGTTCCCTGACCGTGCTGGCGAGCGCCACGGCGACGGCACCGAGCGACGCGAGCAACAGGGGGACGCCCATCGCCCGGACGTACTGCCGGAGGAACCAGTACCAGATCGGTGCGTCGAGACCCCCTGCCCTCCCGGTCTTCGAACCGATGCTCCCGGTCGCGCGAGTGATCAACTCGCCGGGACCACCGACCAGCACGCTCGGGATACCCACGTAGATGGTGACGACGCCGACCGCGAGGCCGCCAACGAGGACGACCGGCCGGCGGAGTTCTGCGAGCGTATCCTCGGCGCGACGGGCGCGGTCGAAGTACGCGACGCCGAGGACGACCGCCGCGACGCCCCCCGAGAGTTTGAACGCGATGGCGAGACCGCCCGTCAGCGCCCCGGCGAGGAAGTACCGGCGGTCGCCGCCCTCGGCGTAGCGCGTCGCGAGCACGACGGTGAGCAAGAGCAGGAAGATCATCGGGACGTCCTCGTTGAGCGTGTGGGTCAGCCCGACGAATCCCACGGAGAGAGCGAGGAAGACGGCGGCGACACGGCCGGCGACGCGGTCGCGGAGGTCGGTACCGATCCGGTAGGTCAGGTAGACCGACCCCACGCCGAGGGCGACGGTGACGAGGCGACCGAGTACGATGGTCGTGGTCCAGAACCAGGCGGGGGCGGCGTGCCACAGGTCCCATCGCGACTGGATGGCACCGAGCGCGACGAACTCGCCGAGCTGTCCGGTGACGAGCACCACGAGGAAGACGGGCGCGAGGACGGCGCCGAAGAGGTACATCGTCGCGCCGAGCGCGCGCCCGTCGAGGACCGCTTGCTGGAGCGAGTCGAACGAGGGGTCGGCGGCGACGCGACCGGCGACTTTCATCGGCTGGATGAGCCGGGAGTACTCGTCGGGTTCCGCGAAGTTCGGCACCCGGTACCAGATCCCGAAGCCGAACGTCAGCGTCGCGAGTGCGAGGACGTAGACGAGATACGGGTCCGCGGCGAGTTCGGCGTGCGCGGCGGATCGGGTCCGTTGCACCGTGGTGCCGGTCCGCGACGCGAGAGACCGGAGAGGCGCGGGGAGGCGACTCGGCGCTCGCGGCGACATGCCTGCGGCTTCGGGGGTCCCGGGCGAAAAGGTTGCCATCTCCGAGCGTGTCATAGAAACGTTCTCAGAGAAGGCAGCAGGGTGTTGGAACTGTGTCTACGAGCGCCAACACCCTGCAAGACGTAGCTTCGGTAGACGACT
>Ga0207770_100670_pt1 | contig 12325 bp, 9 predicted proteins | sample A23E2SouthBayCA_FD_187729 | JGI IMG/M metagenome (GOLD analysis project Ga0207770, IMG submission 187729) | Aerobic enrichment media microbial communities from Eden Landing Ponds, California, USA - A23 E2 (SPAdes) | ecosystem: Environmental > Aquatic > Marine > Unclassified | place: Emeryville, CA... | reverse complement strand
GGGGGGTTCGGGGGCCTGGCGTCTGGCCGGTCGGTCGCTCACAGGTAGCCCAGCGACTCCAGACGGTCGGCGACGGCCTCGTCTCGCTCCGTCTCCGCGGCGCGCTCCTCGCCGGGGTCGCTGTCGGGGTCGACCCGCTCGATCTCTCGGAGCAGTCGGGCGAGCGCCGTCGCGACGTACTCGTCGACGGAGTCGAACTCCGTGCGGGGCAGCCGCTCGGCGACGGCCGCGGCGGTCCGCTCGGGAATCTCGACGCTGCGCGTGCTCTCGTCGGGGCGATCGGTGGTTGTCATGGGGTGGGTGTGGGTGCGGATTCGAGGACGGTCTCGACGATGTGTGCGGTGACGTCGGGCTGTTCGGCGACGAGTCGGTCCCGGCGGGCCGCCCAGTCGACGCGGTCGATCCCCGAATCGAGGAGGTCGTCGACGGCCGACAGTGCGGCCTCTTCGTCGGAAAAGGAGCGCATGAGACCGTACCGCTCCTCCAGGGCGCGGAACACGTTCTCGTCGTCGTCGCCGACCATCGTGTTGGTCCTGATGGCTGGGGTGCCCAGCATCGCCGCCTCGGTGGACATCGTCCCCGAGTCGCCGACGTAGCAGTCGGCGTACGCGAGGACGTGGTGGACGTCCTCGGGGTCGGTCGGGAGGCGGTACGCGGCGAGGTCCGGCGGCAAGTCCCCCTCGGCGGAGACGTACACCGCGCCGTGATCGGTGAGGCGGTCGACCAGCGCCCGCAGCGTCGCCGGCGAGATGCCGGCGTGGCCGATGTCGTGGTAGGCGTCCCACCCGGCGACCCTGACCACAGAGAACGGCGCCTCGGGGTCGATGCCGTGCTCGCGCAGCACCGCCGGGTCGGGGTCGAACCGGTCCGGGTGGAGGTACGCCAGTTCCTGGAAGTCCAGCGTCCGGCGGCGCTCGTCGGGCACCGAGAGGTCGAAGTCGGCGGGCGCACAGACCGTGTCGACGAACGGGAGCGTCGCGCCGCGGTACAGCGCCCGGATGGCCCTGCTGCCGACGCGAGTGTCGCTGACGGCGACGTACCGACAGCCGACCAGCGCCGAGACGTGGGCGGGCCCGGGGCCGAGCCGGGCGACGATGACGTCCGGCTGGAACGCCCGGGCGACCCCGAGCAAGCGCCACTCGCGGACGAGCAGTTCCCAGGCCAGCCCCGGGACGGAGTCGCCGCGGGTCGACAGCGACCGGTGGGCGACGCCGTAGGCGTCCAGCAGGTCGGTCGTCACCTCCTTCTCGCGGGAGGTGACGAACGTCTCGTGGCCGCGGGCGCGCAGCTCGGCGATGGCGTTGCGGAAGAGGTGGACCTGCGCGGGGTGGCCGACGTCGAACAGCACCCGGAGCCCGCCGCCGGTCTCCTCGGGGGTCGGAACCGCCGTCGGCGTCCCCCTCGCGTCGGTCTCGGGGGCGAGACCCTCGGTCATCGTCAGGGCCACCGCCCGCCGAGCGTGTACACCGGGGCGTCGACCGTCGACTCGTCGATGGCGTCCCGGCCGTCGAGGATCGGTGCCTCAAGCGCGTCCCAGTCGAGGTCGGCGAACTCGTCGTGGGGGGTGACGAGGACGACGCCGTCGTGCGAGCGGGTCGTCGCCTCGGACAGCGACAGCGGCGTCGCCCCCGCGACGGCGCTCCAGTCGTCGACCAGCGGGTCGACCGCGCGGACCGTCGCCCCTCTGGCGTCGAGTTCCCGGATCAGCGCCAGCGCCGGCGCGTTGCGCAGCTCCTTGACGTTCGCCTTGTAGGTGACCCCCAGGACGAGCACGTCGGCGCCGTCCAGGTCGACCCCCTCCGCGGCGAGGACGGCCTCGAGGTTCGCGACGGCGAACTCGTACATCCCATCGTTGGTCTCGCGGGCGGCCCGCAGCAGCGAGGCGTCGGCGTCGAACGCGCCGGCGAGGAAATGTGGGTACACCGGGATGCAGTGGCCGCCGACCCCGGGCCCGGGATCGTGGAGGTCGCAGAACGGCTGGGTGTTCGCGACGGCGATGGCCTCCCTGACGTCGACGTCCATCTCGCGGGCGAACGTCGCGAGCTGGTTGGCGACGGCGATGTTGGCGTCGCGGTAGACGCCCTCGAACACCTTCACCGCTTCCGCCGTGGCGGCGTCGTCGGTCGCCACGACCTCGTTGTCCGTGATCTCGCCGTACACGAGTTCGGCGACGCGCGTGCTCTCGTCGTCGACGCCGCCGACGACCTTCGGGTGGGTGCCCTGGATGTCCGAAAGCGCCTGTCCGGAGACGGTCCGCTCGGGGCAGGCTGCCGCGCCGAACGCGTCGGGGCTGAGGCCGCTCTCGGCGGTCAGCGCGGGGACGACGCGGTCGGCGGTCGTCCGCGGCGGCACCGTCGACTCGACGAACACGGCGTCGCCCGGGGACAGCCCCCGACCGACGGTCGTCGCGACCTCGTCCAGCAGTCGGAGGTCGGGTTCGTCGTCGTCGGTGAGCAGCGTCGGCACCATCAGGACGTGGACCGCGGCTGCGGCGGCCGCCCGCTTGCCGTCGGTCGTCGCTCGGAGGTCGCCGGCCGCGACCACGTCGGCCACGAGATCGTCCAGCCCGGGTTCGCGCTCGACGGGGCTCTCGCCGTGTTCGACCGCCGAGACGACCGCCGGGTCGACGTCGACGCCGACGGTGTCGCCGGTCACGGCGGCGTAGACGGCCGCCAGCGGCAGGCCCATCTTCCCCAGGCCGTACACCGCGACGGGGACCTCGCCGCCGGTCAGCGCCGCTCGCTGGGCGGCCTCGCTACCGGTGGCGCCGTACAGCCCCTCCCGCTCGCCGACCGACCGCGTCATCGGGCGGTCACCGTCCTGTCGTCGGCCAGCGCGGTCGCCTCGATGCGGTCGAGCACCGACAGCACCGCCAGGGCGTCCTCGGGGGTGACGACCGGTTCGGTCCCGTTCCTGGCGGCGTCGGCGAACGCGGCGAGTTCGGCCTTCAGCGGTTCGCCGCTGTCGACCATCGGCCGCTCGACGACGCTCTCGTGGCGGTACCTGATGTCGCCGTCGGACTCGACGTACTCCGGGAGCGAGCGGCGGTGAATCTCGACGGTCTGGTCGATGAAGTCGACGGTCACCCGACAGGAGACCGCCGTCACCGACAGTCGCCGGACCTTCTCCTGCGTGTGGCGGCTGGCGGTGACCGTCGCGACGCTGTCGGTGTCGAACTTGAACTGCGCGGTGACGTAGCCCTCGTCGTGGGCGACCGCGCCCAGCGCGGTGATGTCGGCGTCGAGCAGCGACAGCAGGATGTCGACGTCGTGGATCATCAGGTCCTGGACGACGGTGTCGCCGTTCTGGCGGTCCAGCGGCGGTCCGAGGCGGTCGACGTCGACGGCGACGACCTCCAGGTCCGGCACCAGGTCCGCGAGCACCCGTGTCGCCGGGTTGAACCGCTCGATGTGGCCGATCTGGAGCGTCACGCCCGCCCGGCGGGCCTTCGCGGCGAGTTCCCGCCCCACGGCGAGGTCGTCGACGAACGGCTTCTCGACGAGCACGTCGACGTCGTGAGCGATGCACTCCCGGACGGCCTGGGCGTGGTGTTCGGTGGGGACGGCGACGGAGGCAACGTCGGCGGTCTCCAGCAGTTCGGTCCGTCCCATCGGTCGGGTGCGGTACTCCGCGGCGGTGGTCGTGGCGCGCTCGGTGTCGACGTCGTGGACGCCGACCAGCGTGGTGTCGGGCAACTCGCCGTACACCCGGGCGTGGTGCTGGCCCATGCTCCCGACGCCGACGACGCCGGCGGCGAGACGATCGTCCTCGTCGTCGACGCCGGGGGTCATCGCGGGCCTCCTGGCGGCGACGGTGGTCCGTTCGGTCGCGGTAAGGGTCGTGACACGGGGGGAACTGAGCGCCTGTCGGCAATTGTTATCGTCCGCTTGCGGTCGGTAAGCGGACGATTACTACGCGGTGACGCGGTGACGACACCGTGATGACCGGAGCTGAGCCCTGATGGGATCGCTCGTCGTCTCCGTCGACGCCGAACTGGGGTGGGGGTTCGCCGACCACGACGAGCCCCCGACGGCGCGGGTCGACGCCGCCCGCGACGCCTGGCGGTTCCTGCTCGACCTGTTCCAGACCCACGACCTCCCGGCGACGTGGGCCGTCGTCGGCCACCTGTTTCTGGAGGACTGCGACGGCGTCCACGCCGACCACCCCGCGCCGGAGGGGTGGTTCGCCCGCGAGCGCAGCCACTGGCGCTCCCGCCCGGGCGTGCGGTTCGGCCCGAATCTCGTTCAGGCGACGCTGTCCTCGCCGGTCGACCACGAGGTGGCGTGTCACTCCTTCTCGCACGTCCTGTTCGACGACCCCGATCTCACCCGGGAGATGGCCCGGGCGGAGGTGCGAGCCGCGATCGACGCCGCCGCCGATCACGGCGTCGACTTCGAGTCGTTCGTGTTCCCCCGCAACCGCGTCGGCCACCGGGACGTGCTCGCGGAGTTCGACTTCAGCTGCTACCGCGGCCGCGGGACGGCGACCGGCGGGCGGGTCCGGCGCACGGCCCGGAAGCTCGGATCGGTGATAGACCCCGACCGGGTCGACCTCGTCAGGCCGACGGTCGACGAGTACGGCCTCGTCGACGTGGGGCCGTCGCTGTTCCTGTTCGGCTTCGAGGGGTGGGCGCGGTCGGTCACCGAGCGCGCCTGGTGCGATCCCATCGTCCGGCAGGCGACCCGCGGCATCGACCGCGCCAGCCGCGAGGACGCCGTCTGTCACCTCTGGTTGCACCCGAACAACGTCCGCTCGGAGCGGGACCGCCGCCGGATGCGCGAGGTCGTCGCCCACGCCGCGACCCGCCGCGACGAGGGCGAGCTCCGGATCGAGACGATGGCCGAGGTCGCCGACCGCGTCCGGGCGGCCGTGGAGGCGTAGGCGGACGCTCACCGCCGCCCCGAAACCTCAATTTCCGCCGACCAGTCCGCGGACGGCGTTGATGGCCTCGCGACCGAACGGCGCGGGGTCCTCGAGGCGCAACACGTCGAACCGCGGGTGGACGAGCAGCGAGACCCCGATGGAAAGCGCCGTCCGGGCCAGCGAGGGGCGCTCGGCGAGGGCGTACTCCTCGCGGGCGACGCTGTGGAGGTGAACCAGTTCGCCCCGCAGCAGGTGGCTCGCGGTGCCCGGCCGGTACTCCCGGGGGGCGGCGGCAGCCTCGACGTCGCCGGTGGCGAGGTCCCAGTAGCGGCCCGGGTAGTCGACGCCGGCGTGGTCGTCGACCGGGACGCTCGCCGGGACTCGGGGGTTGATCTCCAGCAGGTGGTATCGTCCCGCCGCCTCGATGAACCCCACCGACGCGATGCCGGTGTACTCCAGTTCCGCGAGCAGGTCACGCCCGGCCCGCTTCAGCCCCGGCAGGTCCACCGCCTCGTGGTAGACGCTCGGCCCGCGGGAGTACTTGTAGCCGCGGCGCAGGCGCTTCTGGCTGGTCACCAGGGGGTCGCCGTCCCGGCACAGCGCCCGGAAGCAGTACTCGGTGCCGTCGAGGTACGACTGCGAGATGGGGACGTGACCCATCCGCTCGACGATGGCGTCGACGTCCGGTACGACCCCCGGTTCGAGGAACATCGTCTTCGGCGGCGACGCCAGGTGGCCCTCGGGGACGTCATCCGCGTCGTCGGCGGTGAGCGCGGCGAACCGCGCCTTCACGATGCGCTCGCTGTCCCACTCGTCGATCTCGTCAAGCAGCCGGGTCTCCGGGACGGCCACGCCGGCGCGCTCGGCGGCGGCGAACAGCCGCGTGCGGTCGTGGACCGCCCGGAGCCCCTCGGCGGTCGGCCAGGGGGTCGCGACGTGCTCGGCGAACGCCGCCCGGTGGTTAGCGAGAACGGACACGTCGGCCTCCCGCACGGGCACGATGGCGCCGACCTCCTCGCGGGCAGCCAGCGCGAGCAAGGCGTCGCGGTAGCCGTCCAGAGCGGTCGCCGGGTCCGGCACCCGCACCCGTTCGTCGCAGTAACGGGAGCTGAACGACGGCGGGTGGCGCTGCTCCGAGGCGGCGACGACGTCGAGGCCGCGGCGCCCGAGCGACCTGACGGCGGTCAACGAGCCGGCCGTCCCGACCGCTGGCACGACGACCGCGTCTGGGGTTGTCATCACTCCCACGGCGCGGCGACGACGGGAAGTTATGCGCGGCTTACCGGCCGCCGCCGTCCCAGCGCTCGGCGGTCGTCTCCGCTCGGATCGTCGCGACGACGGTCTCCAGGTCGCGCTCCCCGACGTAGGGGTGGGTCGGGAGCGTGAGGATGCGCCGCTGGAGGGTCGCCGCGCCGGGGAACCGCTCGGCGTCGATCGGCGGCCAGTCGTACAGCGTCGTCGCCTGCACCCCGGCGTCGGCCAGTGCGCCCCGGAGCTGGTCCCGCAGCGCCTCGCTCGCTGCGAGGACGGGGTAGCGGACGTGCTGGTGGTCGGCCAGCCCCGGCACCGCGTCGAGGGTGTCGACGCCCGAGCAGTCCGACAGCGCGGCCGCGTAGCGGTCGGCGGCCTCGCGACGCCGGCGGCGGTGGTCGTCGAGACGCTCGAACACCCGCCGGCCGACCGCGCCCTGGAAGTTCGACATCGTGGCGAACGGCGGCGCGTAGCCGACGTCGTGTTTCGACTCGGGGTGGGTCGTCGGGCGGCCGTCCCACCCGGCCGCCGACAGTACCCCCTGGAGCCGGCGGTAGGCGTAGTACGGCCGGGGGCGGGAGAGCGCGGCGTAGCCGGCCAGCGTGGCGACGTTCGGGCCGACCGACTCTCGCCCGGCGTCGGCAAAGTGCAGGTCCGGGTTCCGGGAGACGACCATCCCGCCGCCGACGGGGACGGGCTTGCCCTGCTGGAAGTTCAGCACCGCGCAGTCGCCGAACGTACCCAGGGGGGCGCCGCGGTAGGTCGTGCCGAGCGCGTACCCCAGCGCCTCGACGAGGACGGCGTCGGCCGCCTCGCAGGTCGCCGCGAGGTCGTCCATCGGCGACCCGTACCCCAGGACGTTCACCGCGACGACCGCGAGCGCGCCGCCGTCCAGCGCGTCGGCGAGCGACGCCCGGTCCCGCGCCAGCGTCGCCGGATCGACGTCGTACCGCACCGGCTCCAGGCCCACGCCGGCGACCGCCGCGGCGAAGTCGGAACTGCAGAACGCCGGCAGCAACACGCGGCGGCGGTCGCCGTCGGCGGTGGCGTGCAGTTCGCGCAGCGCGGCCGCCAGCGCCCGCCGGAAGGAGGTGTACGTCGCGCTGCTCGCGGCGTCCAGCAGCTCCTCGACGGCCTGGCGGAACCGGTCGCGGCCGATCCCGCGGACCTGCCCGGCGACGCCCGCGGCGACGTCCGACCCGCGCACCGGCGTGACGGCGGGCGGCACCAGTCGGAAGCGTCGGGGTCGCAGGCGGTCGCTCGCGGCGTCGGTCTGCCGTCTCGCGTCGACGGTGTCGGGCCGGCCCTCTCTCATTCACGTTGGCGTGGACCACCGGCCGGAAAGGTATCGACCGCCTACCGCCTCGATGTCGCGCGAGCCGTGGCCGCATGGGACCGTAGCAGCCTCTTACCCACCCCCGAACGGCCCGTATGATGGCCCTACCGCCGCTCGTCCCGGCGTAACGAGTTCCTACCCCTGGTAGCCCGATCCTGTGGCGGTTCGTAACTACCGCGTAACGAACTGGTCGCCACCCGGTCGCCACCCGGTCCGAATCCGTCCCAACCCGTCGCAGTCGCGTAAAAAGCCGCTTAACAGTAAGTCCGTCATACCGGGTCATGGTGGATCGGAACGACATACCTACCGCAGACGGGTCGGACGACGAACACGAGACGAACAGCCCCATCGGGCGGCGGCGGATGCTGCAACTGGTCGGTGTCGGTCTCGCGGGCGGGGCGGTCGCGTCCTCGGCCGGGGCCGCCGACGACTCCGTTCGCCTGGAGATCGTCGCCGCCGCCGACGCGGTCGACTACTCCTTCACCGCGACCGGTGCCATCGAGCGAATCAGTGACGGCGGGTTCACCGCTGCCGAGAGCAGCGACGAGGTCACCCAGAACGCCGACGGCACCTGGACCGCGACCGGGCGCGCCGAGGCGGGCTACGGCGACGCCTTCTCCGTCGCCGGCGACGTGATCGACTTCCAGCCCGCCGATGGCGCCTACCGGCTGTACGTCGACGGCGAGCGCCGCTCGCGGGACGACCTGGTCGTCGAGCGGACGACGACCAAGCGCCTGGAGATCACGACGCCTGCGGACGGCTCGGTGACCTACGAGTTCACGACGACCGGCGAGATCACGAAGGTGCTGGACAACGGCGATCGCTCGGCGGAGGACAACGACGAGGTCGTCCAGAACGCCGACGGCACCTGGACCGCCGCCGGCCTGACCGGCAACGGTTACGGCGACACCTTCACCTTCGAGGGGGAGGTCGTCTCCTTCTCGCCGATGGAGGGCGACTTCGGTCTCCTCCTGGACGGCCAGGAGGTGACGGCCGACGAGCTGACAGGCGGGGACCAGCAGGACGACACCCAGAGCGCCGACCGCGAGAACTGGTACGCCTACGAGGGGTCGGGCGACACCTGGAGCGACTACTACCTGGAGGTCGAGGACGGCGGCGATCTGCTCGCGACCACGCGGGACGGCGCCGTGGTCGAGTCCGACTTCCACTGGATCAGCGAGGACGGGACGAAGGCGGCGGGCCGGGTCGATCCGGGCGAGCGCCACGTCTACGAGTTCGACGGCGGGGTGCTGGACTCGACGGTCGAGGGCGAGGCCGACGCCTACGTCAACGGCAACTCGTCGGACCTGTCGTGGTACCCTCGCCCCGGCGCCACCGGCGACAGCTGGAAGGGTGGGTTCCCCTGGCAGGAGAGCGACGACGAACAGCAGGACGACACCCAGAGCGCCGAACGCGAGAACTGGTACGCCTACGAGGGCGCGGGTGAGTCCTGGAGCGACTACTATCTGGAGGTCGAAGACGGCGGCGATCTGCTCGCGACCACGCGGGACGGCGCCGTGGTCGAGGACGAGTTCCACTGGATCAGCGAGGACGGGACGAAGGCGGCGGGTCGGGTCGATCCGGGCGAGCGCCACGTCTACGAGTTCGACGGCGGGGTGCTGGACTCGACGGTCGAGGGCGAGGCCGACGCCTACGTCAACGGCAGTCCGTCGGACCTGTCGTGGTACCCCCAGCCCGGCGCCACGGGCGACGAGTGGAAGGGGGGGTTCCCCTGGCAGGACGAGGAGGAGACGACGATCAGCGACGGCCCGTCCATCGGCGGCGGTCCGGGCTACGCGAACACGGTGACGCGCGCGGAGGCCGATGTCGTGGTGACGGGTCGGTCGGCACTGCGTGACGCCCTGTCGAGCGCGAGTTCGGGCGACGTGGTGTTCGTCCCGGGGAGCGCCTCCATCGACCTCGCGAGCGGCGAGTTCCACGTCCCCGACGGCGTCACGGTGGCGTCGAACCGCGGCGTCGACGGGGGCGACGGCGCCATGCTGTACACCGACGAGGAGGCCGAGGAGTGTTTCATCCTCCACGGCGACGCCCGGCTGACCGGCGTCCAGCTGAAGGGGCCCCACCCCGGCGACGACTGGAGCGGCAGCTCCGGCGCGGGCGCCGTGGCGATCCGCGGCGCCAGCGAGGTGGACAACTGCGACGTCTGGGGGTTCTCCCACCACGGGATCAGGCCCGACCAGGGCGACGGCGCGCACATCCACCACAACGTTGTCCGGGAGATCAACAAGAGCGGGCTCGGCTACGGGATCGGCGCGGCCTCGGGCACGCCCGTCATCGAGTACAACTACTTCAACTACAACCGCCACTCGATCGCGACCAGCGGCGAGAACCCCGGCTACGTGCTGCGGTACAACCACTTCGGGCCGAAGGAGGTCATGCACAACATCGACGCGCACCCGCCGGCCGGCCGGCGCTACGAGATTCACAACAACGTCGTCGAGACGATCCGCCGCGAGTGGGACGACAACCTCAACCACGCGGTCGACATCCGCGGTGTCCCCGACGACGTCGCGACGATCACCGACAACTGGTTCTTCAACGACAACGCGCCCGACCCGAACGGGGCACCGGACCAGGGCGGCCAGACCATCGTGCAGGAGGACGTCTCCGAGTGGACGAACGTGTCGTTCTCGGCCAACTACTACGGCGAGGGCGCGGCGACCTACTCGGACGTGATCCCGGGGTACGACGGCTGGCGCAGCCCCTGAACCCCCCGTCGCTCGCGGCTCACAGGTAGCCCAGGTCTTCGAGCTGGGACTCGACGTCGGCGTCGGGCCCGTCGTCGCGGGCGGTCCGCTCGGCGGCTCCCGGTGCCGACGTTCGCCGGTCGACGGCGGTCGTCTCGACCCACGGCACCCGGCGCACCGCGGGGTGCGGACAGCCGAGCGGGTGCTCGTAGAACCCCAGTTCTCCGAACGTCTCGCCGTGGTCGGCGGTGATCACCGCGCGCTCGGCGTCGACGTTGTCCAGCAGGCGTTCGACCTCGTCCAGCGCCAGCCGCAGGGTGTCGAGGTAGGCCACCCAGGCGTCGTCGCGGCTCAGGCGCCCGGCCCGGAGCGCGTCGAACGGGGCCGCGAGGTTCGGGTCCAGCGGCCCCTCCGCGCCGACCGCCGCGGCGAGGTACGGCGCGTGCGGCTGCATGTAGTGGACGAGCAGCCTCCCGGGGTCGTGGTCGCGGCCGACGGCGATGGCGCGGTCGGTCGTGGTCGCCGGCGGGACGACGCCCAGCCGCTCGTCCCGGCCGTCGCGCCACACCTCGTCGAGTGCGAGCAGCGCCGAGGCGTCGACGGGGTCCCAGGCCGGGCGGGTGAAGGGGACGTCGGTGTGGTACGGCGGCGTTCGCCGCTCCCGGAGGACGGGCGTCGAGTGGGGGTTGGCGGTGACGTACGCGGTCTGGGCGATCTCGGCGGCGTAGCGGCGGTCGAACGTGTGGGTCACCCACTCGCTTGAGGTGCTGCCGACCGACCGGATCGAACCCCTGTCGGCCAGGAACTCGTACTCGTCGGCGACCGCCGCCAGTGCGTCGACGCGGCAGGCGTCGAGCACCACCAGCAGGTCCCACTCGCGCTCGAACACCGGCGTCCCCACCCTGGCCCGCGTGGTGACCGTGAGCCAGACCCCGACGAAGGCGTAGTACAGACCGAACAGGACGCCGTACAGGAGGCCCTGCTCGGTGGCTGCCCGCGCGTCGCGCAGCCAGCCCCGCACGTCGCTTCCCATGGTCGCTCCACCGGAGGCCGCCCCGTTAGTATGACCTCCCTTCGGGACCGCGGGGGGGTCGGCCGGCCGCCGTCGGGGGGACGAGGCCCGGCGCGGCGGCGGTAGTCGCGCCATAACGAAGGGACAGCGCCCCCCGCTGGCTCCCGTGTACGTGATCGCCCCCGCGACAGCCGACGGTCCCGGCCACGACCGTCGCCAGCGAGGCCCGTCGTTCCGGAGGGACGGATGACCGTCGATCCCGCCACGCCGCCGCCCGACGAGTCCGTGGCGCTGTCGGTCGTGATCATCACCGAGAACGAGGCCGACAACGTCGACGCCTGCATCGAGTCGGTGTTCGCGGCCTGTCGCGGCGTCGACTCCTTCGAGGTGATCCTCGTCGACTCGGCCTCGACGGACGACACCGTCACGCGCGCCGCCGACCACCCGATCACCGTCCTGCGCATCCCGACGGACCACGTCGTCTCCTGTGGCGCCGGGCGGTACGTCGGCGACCGCGTCGCACGCGGCGAGCTGGTGTTGCACGTCGACGGCGACATGGTGCTGACCGACGAGTGGCTGCCACAGGCCATCGACCAGCTCGGCGAGCCGGGGGTCGCCGCCGTCGAGGGCACCTTCGAGGCGACCGACCAGACCCAGGTGCGCGAGGTGGACAAGGTCGGCGGCGTGATGCTGTACGACGCCGCCGCGCTGCGGGCGGTCGGCGGCTTCGACCCGTACCTGCTCGGCTACGAGGACGTCGAGGTGGGGTACCGACTGCGGGAAGCGGGGTACCGACTGCTCCGCCTGCCGACGGTGTCGGCGACCCACCGCGAGGGCGAGGGGAGCCTCGGCCCGGTCGACCGCTGGCGCCAGGGGTACATGGTGGCGCCGGGCCAGGCGATCCGCAAGTGGGTGGGCTCGCCGGCGATGCTCCGGCGACTGCTCGCCCGCCAGCGGTACAAGGTCGCGCTGTTGGCGTGGCTCTGTGTCGGGCTGGCCGCGGTCGTGTCGCTCCCGCTGTTGCTGGGCTGGCTCGTGGCGTCGGCAGCGGGGTTCGGCTACCTCGCCTCGCGGCGCGGCGTCCGCGGTGCGGTCCGATTCCTCCTGACGAAGACGCTCGGCGTCGCCGGACTCGCCGCGGGGCTGCGGCGGTCG
>Ga0207770_100667_pt1 | contig 12365 bp, 12 predicted proteins | sample A23E2SouthBayCA_FD_187729 | JGI IMG/M metagenome (GOLD analysis project Ga0207770, IMG submission 187729) | Aerobic enrichment media microbial communities from Eden Landing Ponds, California, USA - A23 E2 (SPAdes) | ecosystem: Environmental > Aquatic > Marine > Unclassified | place: Emeryville... | reverse complement strand
TCTGTCGAGCAAGTCGTCGATGATCGTGCCCTTCTCAACGGTCCGTCCGTGTATGGCGTAGTCTGGGTCGACGAGATTGCGCCACTCGTCGTAGGAGGCGATATCGTACTCGACAGCTAGCTCGACCTCGACTGTTTCGAGACAATCGGCCTTCCCAGGTTCATTCACTCGTCGAAGTCGATCTGCGGTCCCCTCGGCGTGGAGTGTGAGGCCTGGGGACTGCGCTTCACTGGATGCTGGTTGCTGTTCTCCGGTCTGCTCGCCGTTTGTGGTCTTCGATGCCATGGGTACTGTCGGGACGCCCTCACTGGACCGCCCCGCACCCGACCGGGGGATCAAAAAATGAGTCTTGGTCTATAATATCAGCCACTGAATATAGTTTCTTCACCTGTGGAGACGAGTGAAACAGCCGCAAGGTAGACCTGCGAATTGACCGCCGAGAGTTCTACCAACTCAGAGAGATGTTCTGATAGCCGTGCAAGATACGACGCGCATATTCAGCATTACCGCCCTTCGCTCAAGCGATGTCCTCTCGAAATAAAAGGCGCCCTTCAGAATCCGCGCTCGGCAAACGCTTCCTGTGCCCGTTCGTATACTGTCACTCCACCGCTCGTGTAAAGTGACGGGAGGTTCACGCGGCGTTTACAGGTTGTTCCCCCGTCAGTGTACCTAATGACGAGTCGAGAACGTGTCAGTCCCTTCATGCCATCTGTTGTAGAGACCTGCTCAATAGTAGCAAGTCGAATTCGGTCTGGTGATCGGAACCCACATGCGTAATTCACCGCCCAGAGTACGAGGATCAACCCGCCAACGACGGCGATGTGGAGGAAGCTGCCACCGCGGACCGCGCTGACTACCCACCAGATGCCGATTGGAAACGCAAACAAATAGCCGACAAGGGCACTGCTGGACCACCACGTTCCGCGCTGCCAGTAGTCTCGGTAGAGTGACTTAATGTACCCCCAAAACGACTCCTCGAAGTACACGTAATCCTCGGTGAACCGTGCTGTGCCGCGTTTCGTCGGGAACGACTCTATGGAGCACACGCTTCACCCGACTACTCAGAAAGGTCCGCATAGAGTCGAGTAAACCCGCACTCCGGACAGAGGTATGCAGAAAGTGGGGCTTGATACCCGACACCGAGGCGGTCGAGGATACCGCCGTCTCTCTCAGTTTCGATGTAGAGGTCACCGACGCCTTCGGCAGTTACGTTTGTCTGCTCCATCAGGACATCACAATCCGGACAGGATCGTTCGCTCATGTCTCAGTATCGTGTTTCGCTCATCATACGCAAAAAGACCTAGCCGCTGTTTCATTGGCTGAAATGCTACTATCGGCATCTCCCTACGTTAAACACATGCTCTGGCTCTGTATGCAGCACTCGACTTCTATCAATCTTGAACTCTGGTTTGCTTGGATGGGTCTCACGGTTCTCGTCGGGTTTGTTGTCGCTGTACTGGCGGCTACCGGTGAATGATTGTTGCTGACTACAGCTTCCGGGTCCACGATGTTCCTGACAGAACCAAGGTAAATCGTTGCCATTGTGCTATACAGAGGGGGTATGGCGTATGTTCTAAGGCCAGCATACTACGGCTGATTAAACAGCCAGAGAGTCAAGCAGATTTGGCAGGCACGGATATCTGCGCAGATTAACGTGGCCCAAAGAACGCTACTCGTTCAGTACTTCAACATCAAACTTCGAGTGCCAACGGTACCGTCGCCCTCCCCAAACAAATGTGTCCCGGGCGAAAGCATACAGCCCCAAGGGGACAGCGGCTACAAGTGCTGGTACCGTTAGCAGTAGCGAGGCTCGTCGAACCCCGAAGCTAGCACTGACACCGGCTGTCAGTGCCGTTAGTACCACCGCGAGGAGCGGGAAGAAGACACAACCGATGAGAACGGCGACCAACACACCAAATGAGAGTTTCGCTACCGTTGGATCATGCGTTGAGAAAATCTGGTTGAACCGGATATGTCGTTCAAGCGTCTGCCGGAGACTTCCACCCATTGGCACCCGGCGTACGCGTTGAACTGATGTCACACTAATGTGTTCCCCGAGGAGACCATCGTCGCTGATCGTCTGGCGGAGCTCCGAAAGGAACCTTTCCTCGTCAAGATCACTTCTGTCAAATATGACAGCCCCGCCCCAGGCGTGGTCACCCATGTATGTCCCGAGCGTGCCCCCAAGGACATAAACAGGCTCTAACAGGACTGCAAGCGGATCTTGACCGACGAACGCCGGCAACTCTGTTGTCGGGCCGTATTCGGCGTAGTCCTGGTGGAGGCGGTCAAGCCAGTCCGGGGGGTGATGAAAGTCATCGTCGGTCCAGACAAGACGGTCGTGATTGGCGGCTTCCATCCCAGCGGCAATAGCATTTGCTTTCCCGGAACACCCGACAGGGTCGCCGGCAGGGATGAACTGGACGTTCTCCGAGAGCGGTTTTCGGTCCACAACCGGGTCGTCCTTGCTATCGTGGATGATGAGGAGTTCGTCTTCGGGACCTAACTGTGCGGCGACGTCGTCGCAGGCGGCGGTCCAAGACACCGTCGGGAGGAGTACACTTGTTGGCGTGCGTGTCTGTCTGTTCGACATCCCTACTCGAAACGTGAGCGCGGATATGGATGGTAGTTTCTTATGACTTCTCTGACTGAAGCCAGACAGAAAGCCCAGAACGGCACAACCTATATTGACGAACCAAGAGATGGCCCGCTCACAGTGTCCGACGTGCGAGATCCTGAAGCACTCGCAGACCTGCTTGGTGACGAGTGTGCGCGCACGATTCTCGTCGAGGCGAAAAAGAAGCCTCGCTCGGCGGCAGAGCTCAGCGACTGCGCCGGGGTCTCGGAGCCGACAGTCTACCGCCGACTCGAACGGCTCCGAGAGTACGATCTTGTCACCGAAGATATCCAGCCAGTCACCGATGGGAAGAATTACAAACTCTATCGGACAGAACTCGACGGCATCGAGCTCGATCTCAGCGAAGACGGCTTCGACATCACGGTCTCGCGTCGGGACCGGATGGTCGACCGCTTCACACAGTTCGTAGAGGGTAGCTGATATGCTCGCCATACTCCAACTCAATCTCGAAACGTTACGAACAGTCCGCCAGGTCAGCGAGATAGTTCCGATGATTCTCGGACTGGCAATTAGTTACCTTGCCTACACGGCGTACCGGCAAAACCGGAGCCGCCCGATGTTGTACATAGCGATTGGATTCATACTGGTGTTGTTCGTGCAGGCTCCGCTGGCCCTGATATTCATTCACATTCTGGAACTCCCCACCCCGCTACTCAATAGCCTCCTTCAGATTCCTGAGTTTGCCGGCCTGGGACTGATTCTCTACGGCTTGTGGACCCCGCGGCGGGACTGATACCGCCTTTCGAACATTGAACTTGACGATTGGGTCAGGGCGTCACGCAAATTTTTGTAGTCAATTGCCGGTCATCGCCGGAGATGGGGTCAGGACGACCGGTAATTCGTTACAAAAGTCCGTATCAGTCGGACGGTTCAGTTCCGTGTCCATCGCTGGAGGGATTACCGGACACGGCTCCGTCAGTCGACCGGGAACCCGTCCAGCGCGGCTGGACGGCTTCGTTGTGTGAAAGCGTTTCAGGACCGTAGCGGACGACAAACAAGGTAGCGAGGACCCCGAACGTGCCGGTCAGAATCGCCGCGTATGGGACCGGCACTGCTGCCGCGCCGCCGACAGCCTGCCCGGGGACGTTCACCGCGGCGTTGAGCGTCCCGTGAAACAGTACGGCACCGAGAACAGATCCGTCCGACGCGTTGTAGTACCACGTGAGGATGACCGCAAAACAAACCACGCTGGCAGTGTACAGAACCGGTGAGTGGGGGTACACGTCGTAGACGAACATCGGGACGTGCCAGAGTGCCCAGACGCCACTGACGAGAACACTCGCGGTGAGCGCACTGAACCGCCTCTGGAGATGTGGGAGTGCGAATCCCCGCCACCCGAACTCCTCGTTTCCACCGGTGAACAGTGTCGCCAGCACCAGATTAAACAGGAAGAGCGGGGCCAGTTGCCCAAGGGAACTGCTGTCGGGAAGCCCCACGAGTGAGAAGACGACGACAGCGACTCCGAGGGCTCCGACCACCGGGACGGCGATTGCGAGTCCGTACCAGCGGAGTGGTCGTCGCCAATCGAAAATCGTCGCGAGCCAAGCGCGGACTGATTCACCACGGAGACGCGTCACGACCGCTCCCGCGGCGCCAGGGCCGAAGGCTCCGAGGACTATTCCCAACATCCCCAGTCCCGACCGTGCGGTAGTTATCGAAAACGTCGCAATCCACACCGTCCAAGAGAGTCCGATTGCCAGTGCGGAGAACACCACAACCGGATGTTCGTTGATGAGTCGTGCGAGCAGCGAGCGGTTCGATTCCATCACGCTCGGAGAAACGGCTGGAATACCTATCAGGGACGCCGGCCGGCTTCATTCGCTGAAGTTACCGTCCACTCTTATACTACCCGTCAGTTGAACATTGCCGAATCGGGATATCTGCTCCCAGGAACGCTTTGACGGTACAGAATCCCAATCTGCTCTAATAACAACTGGTAGTATATACTTAGGGTCCGGATAGATTGTGAGCGAAATCGCAGGACGGCAGAAATCAATTCCCACAATTACTCTTGGCGGTCGGTATAGCTTGAGACCCACTTGCTCTCAGTGAGCAGTTCTACTAACGGACCGATTCATCCGAGTTAGCACGGAATCGATAGTGACGGTTCGCTGTACTTAATCTCTACGCTCATATGAAGCACGTTACTGGTGAGTCAGAGAACGGTTCGGACGATTTCTTTGAGAGCTTCTCGACCAGGTTAACGTAAGATTCGGCGGCGAAGTCGGAAAGCTCTGAGATATGGCGTGAGCTTATCTTTTGAGACGCCTCGGTGCGGCGAGAGCCACGCGTCGCACAGAGCTGCCTCAGGCGCTGTCTGTCAGAGGTGTTGCTCAACGTTTTCGCACTCTCAGGCGCTCTCTCGGACGAATCGTCCGAGTTTCTCTTGTTTGATATCAACCATGCTTGCGATTCCTTGGATAGATTTGTTGCTCCTAGGTCGGATGAGTCCGTGAAAGTACTGCGTCCCGCGACGCCACGTCGTCTCACAGTTTCGCCACGAGAGCCGACGGCTCGGGGATTCGTCTCTATTCACTAGTTTCATGCGCGGAAGAGTATCCTTGCGTGAAACACGCTTTTGAACAAAAAACATTTTACATACACCCACAAAGGCCTGCTGTGGACCGACGTAGATTCCTCCATGGCGCAGCCCTCCTTCCGACAGCCGGTCTGGTCGGACTCTCTGGCTGTAGTAGCTCAGAGAGCCCGCCACCACGCCGGTCCCGAGTCCTCAGCACAGTTACAATCGATAGCGCCCAACTGCTGGCTGAGCTCGTTGACGACCCGTGGGTAGCCACCAGACGAGACGGCGTCCCAATCAATGGACAGAACGCGCAGTCACTCGACAGCAATGCCAAGGATTCACCGAGTGGACTGTCGGTCATCGGCTCGCTGAGTCCCGTTGGAACGGCCCAAGCACAGAAAGGCGGTGGTGGCGGTGGCCGCGGTGCTGTTGGTCGTGGCCGAGGCTCCTCCTATTCTGATGCGCCTCGTACTGGACGAGGCCGTGCCAAGTACCACGGTGGCGCCTACGTTGGGACGTGGTACGATGACCACGATGACGAGGTGCGCCGGGCCGAAACCGAAATCTCCGAGGTGGGCATTGCCCGCATCGGCCCAGTAAGCGACACCGACGAGGAGCTGCCTGCGCCAGGGCCAGTTTCGTGGGATGAGACGTGGCAAAATCCCGACGATACAGTTAGTATCGACGTCACGAACGCAGGCTGGTACCGAGTCGGCACACACACTACCGCAGCCGACGGCACTAATCTCGGCTGGGAGGCCGTCGATGTCCTCGTCAAGGACGACAATGATACCTACAGCATAGCCCAGAAGTGGAAGGTCTCACCCCGAATTTGACCCGCAGCTCGCCCGTCCGCCGTTCGTCGCCCTGAGTCCCCCCAATGACACCACGACCGCACCATCCGCGCCACAGCGTCCCGCTGCTGCACGCGCTCACGTTTATCGTTGCGCTGTGTAGCTTTGCGTACGAACTCGTCTTTGCCGAGCTCTACACAGTTGTCTTCGGCGGGAGCGTCACTCAGTACGGCCTCACTATCGGATTGTTCTTTTCGTCGCTGGGGCTAGGATCGTTCCTCTCAGGCCGATTGGAGACAGACCCCGAGTCGAACTTCTTCCGTGTCGAAACGTACCTCGCCGTCGTTGCACCGCTTGGGTTCCTCCTCGTCATCCTGCTCGGAACGCTCAGATACCCCGCTGCATACGCGCCATTAGTCGGCGCGATTGCCCGGCTCCCGATTGTCACAATCGGGTTCCTCTCAGGGTTCGAGTTGCCGCTGTTGACCACACTATCGGAATCGGTTCGGGATACGGCGCGGCCCCCCTCCAGTATCGCCCGCGGGGTTCGGCGACTCACCAGCTATCTGAATCGGGCCTTTGGAGTGGTGTTGGGCGCCGCTTTTAGCATCAAGCGGCGAGAGGGCAAGCCGAGCGACCCAGCCGATGAAACAAGTGCCTATGCAGCAGTATTGGGCTTTGACTACCTTGGCGGGTTAGTCGGCTCACTTGTCTACGTGTTCTTCCTCTATCCGGCAGTTGGACTCATACCGTCGGTGTTCGTCCTTGCGTTCCTGAACGGCGTCGCTGCGCTAATCTTCGCGAGCACGACGGCGAACACACACAGGCCAACGCTTCGAAGCCGACTCCCACAGCCAGTAGGATCAACGGGGAAGGCGCTGTTCGCAGTCTGCCTGCTCGTCACAGCAAGCACGGGTGCCGCGGCTGTCAACGCGGGCCCGGTTGGCGAGGACGTCTCTGAGTACTACTTCGAACGAGAATTTGAGTTGGAGTACGCTCCGGGGGCGATGGACGTTGCTGTCACAGACACGTGGACGACGAGGTACCAACGCGTCACGGAGTACAACCGAACGTGGACCGGCAGCGGCGACAACCCGTACTTCGGTGCCACCACGGAACACTGTCTCAGATTGGATTCCGCTGTCCAACTCTGTGAGTCGTGGGCAGACAGCTATCATCAAGGGCTCGTCGACGTCCCGCTGTCGATGTTCGAAAATAGTACTGACACGAAGGTTCTCCTCATCGGTGGGGGCGATTGGGCGGCGATGGACCGACTGCAACGCCACGGGGTTAGTGTCGACCACGTCGATATCGACGGCGAGTTCATGCAGCGGGCGAAGACCGATCCGTTCCTTGCGCAGTACCACGATGGAGCCTACCGATACGAAAACAAATCGACGCGCGTGCAAGACGCGTTCCAGTACCTCGAGCAGTCCGAGCAGCGCTATGACGTAATCTTGCTGGACATCCCTGGGGCGACCGACGACGACCAGCTCCCGCTATACTCTGTGGAGTTTTACAGTCAGCTGCGCCAGCATCTTACAGCAGACGGCGTGATCGCGACGTGGACGTATTCACGGTACAGCTACGCCCAGCACAGAACCGCGTACTACAACACGGTTCACAAAGCCGGCCTGACGAGTGCAGCACCGTATTTCGCATGGGAAGATATTGACGCAGATGGCGAGACAGAGCGCGTCGAGCGGTTCACACTGCTCGCACCGGCACCGCGCGATTCGCTTTCGCCACATAACGGCACAGCATACATGAACCGCTATCAGCACCGCTACCAAGCGGTTGAGTGGGTAGACACGCCGAGATACGCCGGTGTCCGGCCGAATAGCGTGTTCCATCCAAACTACGATATCCTCATTAAATAATGGGCGACACAACACACCAGACCACGACTGAACTCTATCTGGCACATCCTGATGTGCCGCCGTCGTTCAACGCGATGGATGTAAAGCAAGCGCAGACGCTCCCCTTCTGTGGGGAGACAGCTACCTTCCGCGTCATCGGCAACTCACACGCCGTTACTGCCGACTCGCTCGGGTTCCATGAAATTTGCTCGTGCAAACCCATCTCCGAACGGGATACCGAGGTAATTCCGCTCGAACAGGGCTGTACGGACTCACTTGCGAGTCCACACGGTGTGTCTAGCATGGCAATGACTCTCCCACTATCGGAATTTGACCCGGAAGCGGACTACGACCTTTGCTACGAGTTCGGGCCACGTGCCTATACGGCGATCACGACCGACGACAGGACGTTCGAGACGTACCACACCTACCCAGAGCACGACTTGCTGGTGGTTACCACCACAAGCATCGCGCAGTACTGGGACCCGACTAGCATCTAACGGACCGATTCACACCATGAGCGAGTACACAGGCGACGTGACTCTCAACGGCGGCATAGAGACACCGGTTCGGATGTCCGGACTGGAAGACATGTATGTACAGCCCGACTCGATTGACGGCGATCTCGACTTGCGGAACGTCGAGTACGTCTTCACCGGCGTGCCAATCACACCGGCTGCTGACGTGGCTGACCCGGTGACTGATATCACCGGTACGCTGGAGGATGGCTACACGGAACCGGATGGCGTCCATGGTGACCTCGCGGTTGGCACAGCCGAAGACGTGTTCATCGCCCACGGCGCTGTCGATGGGGCACTCTCAGCGCGTGGCCCCGAACAGGTCTTTGACGCCGGCACAAGCGATGCGCCGTCTCGTGACCCCGCAACCTACGACGTCACGGTAAGTGGCTGGCAACAACAGCGAGAGGTAACGGATCCCAACACTGGGGTCGTTCTCTCAGGCTGTCAGTCCACCGTTAACGTGACAGGCGCGACAGGCAGTGTCAGCTGCTATCTCATTGGGACGAACAACGAACTCATTGTTCGCGGCGATGCCTCTGTCGAGGTCCATATTGTCGGTCGGGACAATCGAGTCGACCTGGGTCCCTACATCGACGTCGACACGGCCGTCGAAACCGGGTTCGACAATACGATCGACGTGCAGCCGTTTCCGGCCGACGATCTCATTGAGACGACCGAAGACGAAGCGTACAGCGCGGTCACGTTCGGCCGCGCGAAGGTGACTTATCAGTCGGTTGCCGAGGATGAGGACTGGTGTCGAGGGTGTGGTGAAGCCGCTGATGCGATCATCGAACGCCAACAAAAGGAGGCGTTCTTCATACTGGGGACACCAATCATTACGTACGAAGAAGGGGGCGGCAGCTACGAGTGCGAACACTGCGCACACTCCGCCCCGGATACATCGCTCACTCCGGAGGAACGGCGTGAGATTTTTTGAACGACTATGCTCCAAATAAACAATCACGCTACTGAATAGCTGCTCCAATGCCCAGTTCACTCTCCCCTAGCGACGTATGAGCTCAGTCCCCGACGCCGAGACATGTTCGTATCGCTTTGACCCGTCAAACGAGACAGACGCGTATATCGAGACAACATGGGAGTGCCCACACGAGTCTCACGCAGAGAGCGACAACTGCATCTTCCATATGTCGCGTGCCGAGCGCCGGTCACTCGATGTGACCGACGACGATATCGTGCAGACACTCCGTGAGAACCTCACCTCTCAAGACCCGCGAAGTAACGAGTACGTCGGGGCCGACCTTCCCACAATGTCGCTCACATATCAGCAAATCGACGGGGCGACAAACCATCTGCTCAACTTCCAACATGCCGATATTGCGGCACTAGACATCACCCACGGCCACATTGCGCAAGGAATCAATCTCCGGGAGGCGACCATTGGCAGTCTCAAGCTCGACGATGCCATCCTATCGGGTATTCTTGAGGCGACAGCAGTCACGGTCACCGACGAATTCTCGGCGAATGAGACGACGTTCCACGAAGATGTCCGCTTTTCTCAGGCACACTTTCACGGTCGTGTCGACTGCGATGAAGCGATCTTCGATGAGGATACGAGCTTCCGAGACGCATCATTTACCGGGGAAACCTCATTTCGGAACATCACCGCACGTGGCTCCAGCCACGAGTTAGACGATCATATCTCCTTTGCTGGCGCTCACTTCGAGTCAGCCGCATTGTTCAATCGCGCAGCGGTTGAGTGTGCGACGTTTGCCGACACGCAATTCGACGATGATGCGACGTTTACCCACGCGATATTCGGCGATGACACCACATTCGCGACTACAGAGTTCCGCCGGTCAGCAACGTTCAATGAGGCCACGTTCAACGAAGACGCTACGTTTACCGACATTACTGTCGATGGACGTGCCAACTTCCGGGGCACCGAGTTCAATGGCGGCGCCCGTACCGTTGAAGATGATATCGCATTCGACAATGCGCATTTCCGTGGGGATGCTGATTTCAAGCTAGCCCGGTTCCGGTACGCTGATTTCAGCGAAACCACCTTTGATGGGCGGCTCAACCTCGACCGTGCGGAGTTCGAAGCCCGGGTCGACTGCCATGATATGCACGTGCTCGGCGACCTCTGTCTCGACCGGGCGGTGTTCAGCGATCCTGTACACGCCCACGACGCCACCTTCGAGGGCTCTGTTAGTGCCTTCGAAACGGAGTTTTACGGCGACGCGGATTTCGTGAACGCGACCTTTGGTGGGCCTGCGACCTTCGATGAAGTGCGGTTTCACGAGGACGTGAGCTTCAAGAGAGCGACGTTCAAGTCCGAAGCCAGCTTCGTGGGTGCGCTCTTCGAGGGGGAAGCAAAATCGCTCGAAGATAACGCTACATTCGAGGAGGCGGTCTTCGAGACCAACGCTACGTTTCGGGAGGCTACGTTCACGAACCTGTCTCTATGGGATACCAGGTTCGCGGTCGAGGTTGATTTCACCGGCGCGACCGTTACTGGTGAGGTGCATATCCGTCTCCACGCGCTTGACGATGATATCTATATGAATTTCGTCAGCGCGAGTATTAGTGGCGGCCAAATCGTCGAACCCGGCGATTCCAATATTCCATTCGACTTCACCGAGGCCACGGTCGGAAACGTCCAGTTGGGAAGCGAGAACGGGTCCGGTGAACTGCTTGATCAGTTTCGGTTCTGCCGTACTGACTTCGACCATTTCGACTTCTCGGATCACCACTCGTACTTAGAGCGGAACGACTGGGTTCTACACGAGTTCAGCGGGAACAACGCGACTGGCGATTTCAGCGTGGAAATGACTCCCGAGGTGATTGAAGAGACCTACCGGAAAGCAATGACGAGTGCCAACGACGTCGGCGATACGCCCGCGAGTCGCGAGTTCGAATACAAGCGGTTCCACTACAACCGGCGAAAAAATCTCAGTCTCATCAGAGACGAATACTCGCTGGACGCAACGACGAAGGCAAAGAAGGGGGCTAGTGTCGTCCTGAACCGTGTGATGCAGTTTACTTGTGGCTACGGGAATCGACTCCCGCGGATTGCTGCGCTTACGTTTCTTCTTCCACTCGTATACGGCATTTTGTATGTCCTCGGAGGCCCCTTGGAGACTGGGGCAGGCGTTGTCTGGAATGCCGAGGACCAGCTGGCAGTAATAGGAAATGGCATCTACTACTCATACATTTCCTTTTCTACCATCGGCTACGGCGGAATCGGTCCTATCGGGTGGGGAGCGAAGCTCCTCGCGGCGAGTCAGGGGATGCTCAATGGACTCCTGTTCACGCTGCTCACGTTTACCCTGTTCAAGCGGGTGCTTGGTGGGAGTTAGCCACGCCAGAAAGGTAGTTGAACGCGTCCACCGAGCACTGAAGCTACCGAAAACCGACCCCGCCAAGGTACAATCCGTTAATTGACACTGAACAATATATTTGATCCAGCACTGCCATCATCAAATGACTACTGTTCACGCGTGCATACACACCACCGCTTCCGGTGAAAAACCACCAGACTACAGTAGTATTTACACTCGAAATACGGTGTGGTGAACCTGGGATGTGACCATACTCAGCGCAGGAATGACCTACACTTCAAGTCACTCTATCGGTTCGACCTCGAAGGTCAGCAGATGTGATCGAAGACGGGCGTAGGCCCCGTCACCGTCAGTCGTGACACAGTACCGATTTGGCCTTGCCTGACGAGGATTGCCGTCGTTCTCTTGCCACGCCGCCAGCGTGAACTCAAGCGCCTCCAACTCGCTGTCAGCACCCTCAAAGACGGCCGCGACCGACGGCGTCCCGTGGTTGTCAGCGACGTAGGCCACCGTGACAGCGTCGTGGTTGGCGTCAAGTTTCGTCCACCCATCGAGTTTGTCTGGCGGGTCCTCGGCGAACTGCTCGATCTCGCGCTGAGTCAGTTCGGCTTCTGCGGCGTCGCGCCATGCTTGCTTGATGTCCTCGGCTTGGGACCGCTCGATCTCCTGAAGGACGTCGCTGTCGATACAGTCGGCGGCCCACGCAAGCACGGTCTTGGCCTTCTTG
>Ga0207770_100665_pt1 | contig 12401 bp, 10 predicted proteins | sample A23E2SouthBayCA_FD_187729 | JGI IMG/M metagenome (GOLD analysis project Ga0207770, IMG submission 187729) | Aerobic enrichment media microbial communities from Eden Landing Ponds, California, USA - A23 E2 (SPAdes) | ecosystem: Environmental > Aquatic > Marine > Unclassified | place: Emeryville... | reverse complement strand
GGGCGGCTCGGTCGACGAAGGCCGGCGACGCAAGCACCGCAGGCCGAAGGCCGAGGAGCGCAGCGAGCCGCCCGAGTCGACCGAGGCGGGGCTTTCACGCTGTCTGCAGATCTCGTTCCCGTTCCGACCGCTTATCTGAACACTACCCGGTTTCACGTTATGAAACTGTATTCTTAGAGAACGGCTACCGAGGATCGGTAGTCGGCGTCGGCCGCACGGTCCCGAATTCGGAGGCCAGCGTCTCCGCGGCCACTGGTCGCGGACGTGTCACAGGTACGAACCGGCGTATCCATCGTTCGTAACGGGATATGACGAGTTCCCCGCGGGCTCGGTTTCTCCACTTCCTTCGAAATCCGCAGGACAACACCGGTATCGACTCGATCGAACACGGCATCACGTATATCGAGTTCGTAACGATGCATGACGTAGTCACCTCGCTCGGTACTCGTCTGGCGTTCCATCAGGTACCAAGACGACTGTGACCGCGGTACTGATTCGTCTATCGAGAGCGCCACCGGTTCAACAGGATGGTACCCGAAACCGACCGGACCGAAAACGATAGCTCCTCGCTTCTGGCGGGGAGATGCTGAACTACTCAGTACCACGTGCCCCTGTTGGCCACCTGATGTGACAAACGTTTGTCTGAAAAGCTAATCGGCTACGAGTGTCGGAAACCGAATCTCGGCTGCGCCCCGGTTTTTTTCACGGCGCTGCTGTCCGGATACTGTCGTCCGATCGAGCGAACGGAATGTCGATTTCGAGTCCGTCGTAGGCCAGCACTGGCTTCTTAGCCCGACCGGAACCGCCGCCTTCGAACTCGATGACACCGATGTCTTCGAGCTCTGAAAGGTTCCGGTGGACCTGCTTGTAGTCCCGGTTCACCAGTTCGGCTGCCTCTCGGATACTCTCTGGTTCGTGTTCGAAGACCGCATCCAGCAACTCCAGGTTCTTCTGGCGAAGTAACCGGCTGAGTTCCGCGTACGATCCAAAATTCAGGACTGGCTGACTGTCCTCAAGGGTTTCTCCTTCCTGTGCGGCTTTGATGCGGCGTCGCGTGCGCTGGTCGAGGCGGTCGCGTTCGCCGACGGTGACTTTGAGCGTTGGCATAGTGTGGTCCTCTCCCGATGGCGTCCTACTCCGGCCAGTCCCACGAGACGGGGGTCATCGCTTCCGCCTCTCTTTTGAACCGGTCGTAGAGTACGAGCATCCCGGGGAAGTCGATCACTTCAACCTCGTCTCCAGTGTGTCGCTCGTGCCCTTTCGTCCGTTCGTGGGCGTTGTCATACCGGAGGACGGTCTCGCCGCCGACTTCCCCGAGGTGGAGACTGTAGTCCCACCCGCTCGGGTATTGCTCGTCCGCGGTCTGGCGGATGGTAACGTCAACAACGTAGTTGCCTTCGACATCCTGCCAGTCTGCAACTGTCGTGTAGGACGCCATCCGTTACCCTATGTTATCGTCTCCATAGGCATAAGCCTATGGACCAGAACACATAGGCCATTCATCACGGTACCTGGTTCACCCCTCTACTAGTAGGTATCAGATTCGGGCGTTCCACATTCAGAAACTACTAGTAGACGGTTTAGCGACTAACTTGACCGTTGTCTGTTAAATTCGTCTAGAGCACGCTATCAGCCACCTCTGTAAGAGATGAACTGAGACACGGAATGCGGTATTGAGTGTGAAGACACGATCAATCTCACTCTCGTTGCTTTTGGAGTATCCTCCTGGAATTACCGTGCAGTAGAGATGTGTATCAAGTATTGGAATTAATATCAACTCTGGATGAATTATACGGAGTTATTAAAGACAGAATAGATAAATTCAGCAGAGTTACAATAACGATGGCTTCTTTTCCTACAGATCTCATCAGGTCCACATCGTTGCTTGGGTCAATTATGATGGTTCAAACCGACGGTTTACTTCTCATCTACAGTTAGGCTCAGCGCTCTCGCTCGCGCTCAACTTGGTCAGATGTCTTCCGGAAGATACCAAATGTGATAGGGCCATCGGGGAGCGATACCGTGTCGACGCTGATTTCGACGGGGACTTGCTCCCCTTCGTCGGTTACGATATGGATGGGTGATCCATCGGGAAGTTGCCGTCTGGTTCCACGCGTCTGGATGTGTTCCTCGAACAGTTGCTGGTACTGCTCAGACTGGTCTGACGGGTGGATAGCAGATTGATGCTTGCCAACGATCTCATCCTTCGATTTTCCGAGCAATGTTTCGCCAGCAGCATTCGTCCTGATGATTTCTCCCGTCTCAGGGTCCGCAACGAACACTGGATCCGGAGCTGCCTCAAGTAACGTTTCATATCGCTCTTTCAATGCGGTCAGTTCTCGTTCGCGCTCCTGGCGTTCGGTGATGTCTCGCAGGACCGAGAGATGTTCCCCGGGTACAATATCCGAAGTTGCACTGTATTCCACGACACGCTCGGACCCATCCGGCCGTCTGAGCGGAAACACTCCTCGTGCATCATCTCCACCCTGGAACTGTTGCCATTCCTCCTCGAAATCAAAGTCGTCGGGTGCAAACTCGGCTATCGTCCGTCCGAGTAATCCCGCCTCGGAAAGGCCAAACAACTCGGATGCCTTCTCGTTGGCCTCGATATATCGACCGTCATCGTCAGCAATGACCATTGCATCGTGTGCTTTCTCGAAGGTCGCGTTATATTTGTCACGCGACCGTGTGAGTTCCGTAAACTGTTGGTGGACGCCGACGGCAGTCTTTCGAGGGACGGTAATCGTCAGGGTTGTCCCGTTCTCCGTGACCACCGGGTCGATAGAGCCGTCGTGACTGGTGACAATCCAGTGGGCCATCCACAGTCCGACTCCGCTGCCGTGCGTGAGGGGCGTCTCCGCTCCTCTCTCAAGAACCTCGACTTCGTTATCAGGGAGTCCGGGGCCGTCGTCACTGATCTGAATCTCGACCGCATTCGGGACCCTGTCAACAGCCACGGAGACAGTTGGCCTGTCACCACTGTGTTTGATAGCGTTCTCGATGAGTTCTTCGACAGCCCGGTCGAAGTTCTGTAGCACGTTCACATGGATTTTGTCGTCGTATTCGACCGAGATTGACGCTGCTGGATATTCTTTCTCGATCGGTTCGACAATCTCCTCGATGAACGCCCCGATCTCTGTGTGGCGTCGTTCGGAACTGGCGGTGATGACCTCTTCCAGGTCGCGGGCCTTTTGACTCAGTTCGATGAGATCATCAATGTGGCTGAGAACGGTCTCGACAGTAGAGTCATCGTCTAGTTGTTCGGCAATAAATTCTGTGCGCCCCCGGATGACTGAGATGTCATTGCGGAGGTTGTGTCGAAGGACCCGATTTAGCACGGTCGCAAAGTTGGTCTGCGTCGTGAGTTTTGCTTCAACTTGTTCGCGTTCGAACTCACGTTCGAGCAATCGGGTGAGATGCTCGGCAAACCGTGTCTCCGTATCGTTGAACGGCTCGGGTCGCGGCTCTTCTGCGACAAAACAGACAGTCCCGTAGGGTTCGTCATCGACGATGAGTGGGACTCCGAGATAGGTGTGGAATTCCCGGGTTTCGAAGGCCGGATCGTCGGCCCACCCTTGATCGGGGGCATCGTGGAGCGTGAGTGGGATATCATTCTCGATGGTGTCACGGCAGTACGTTTCCTGCAGATCTCGTTCGAGATCAGGCGGAGTCTGTCCGTCAGGTGTGTCGGTCGTGACGGCTGCCTTCCAATAGTCGGTTTCCTGGTCAATCCGGGCAAGATGTCCGTTGTCCACGCCAAGACACTGCGTGGCAAGTTCCAACGCGTCACGTGCTTTGTCGTCGAACGGGACATCTTTTCGAATGATGTCGTGAAATTGCTGTCTAGCGTCGTCGACGGATAACGTGGTGTCTGTCATTGCATATCCAGTCCTGTTAGTTCCAACTGTATTTACCGAGAAGTGACTCGGCGTCGGTACCGGGGAGATCTGTAGTTCGTGTATTAGCGTATATGTAGCGGAGTTCGTGGTCCACAGCTACGGTGATACCGTTTGAATGTGTCGCTTAGTCGTTGTACAGCGGTCAGTGTGCCAGCGCCGCTCATTTCCTTATTTTTTTCCGATTGATGAGTCCGACCCGTCCTCTGGCGTGGAGGGACCGCCACCGTCCGCCTGGACTGACGGTTGACTCGCGGACCCTGCCGCGCGGACTCCCCCGACAGCTCCGTCACCGCGAATGTTGAACATCGAGACCTGGTCGTGAAGCGTCTCCGAGAGTTGCGAGAGGTCCTGGACGTTCTCAGAAACCTCCGAGAGCGACGCGGTTTGTTCTTCAGTGGCAGCGGAGACATTGCTCGCTTCCGCCGCGGTCTGCTGGCTCACACTCGATACCTCATCCACCATCGCAACGACTTCTTCCGACGAGGCTGCCTGGTCGTCAGTCGCGTCGCTGATTTCCTGAATCCCTGATTCGGCCTCTCGAACAGCGGCAGCGATTTCGTCGAACATCTCGATCGCATCTTCGATCGTTTCCGACCCGCGTTCGACGCGTTCTCTCATCGCCTCCATCCCCTCGACAGTCTCTGTCGTCGTCGCCTGAATTGCAGTGATGCGCTGTTCGATCTCGCTCGTCGCATCGGCGACTTCCTCGGCAAGCCCCTTGATTTCATTTGCAACGACGGCGAACCCTTCACCGGCTTCGCCCGCACGAGCGGCCTCGATGGAAGCGTTCAATGCGAGCATATTCGTCTGGTCAGCTATCTCGGTGATCATCTCGACGATCTCCCCGATCTCGTCCATCTTCTCGTCGAGTGTTTCCACGTGCGTCGTGGTTTCGTCTGCCTGTACTTCGATTGCCTCGATTTCTTCAGTCGCGTCAGCAGCGTACTCTTGCCCCGCCTCACTCCGCTCGACAGCCGTCGTGGCCGTTGCTGCGACTTCTTCTGAGGAGGAGGCAATCTCTTCGACAGTTGCCGACATGTCGTTCATTTCGCCAGCGACTTCTTGCAAGTTCTCGCTTTGCGTCTCCGCGCCGTGCGAGATCTCTTCGACCGAGTCAGCGACTTCCTCACTGGCCTGCTCGATTTCTTCCGTGCTACTTGCAACTTCCTCGCTGGACGCAGCGACTTCGTCAGCGATTTCCTGCACGGATTTGACGCTGTCGCTTAACTGCTGGAGTGCCTCGTCGAGATTCGTGAGAGTCTCGCCGTACAGTCCGGGGTAGTCGGTCTGGAGGCGCTTGTCGAGGTCGCCAGCTCTGAGCCCCTCACTGGCTGTTGCTATCTCTTCGAAGCTTTCGGACAGTTGGGTCGTCCCGTCTTCGATGTTTTGCAGCACGGTCCCGTACTGGCCTGGTTGATCCGTTTCAACGTCCTGGTCAAACTGCCCGTTTTTCAGCCCCTCGCTCGCGGCGGTGATCTGTGTAAAGCTTTCAGAAAGACGCGTCGCACCAGTATCGAGACTGTCGAGTACAGCTCCGTACCGGCCGGGCTTGTCTGTCGCAATTGATTGGTCGAGTTCACCGTGGTTGAGGGCCTCGCTCGCTTGCTGGATTTCGTCGAAGCTGGCGGTGAGTTGGTCAGTGCCTGAATCAAGGCGTTTCATGATGTCGCCGTAGGTACCAGGGTACTCGGTCTCGATGTCTCGATCCAGTTCCCCGGTTTCGAGGTTCTCACTGACGGCATCAAGTTCGGTGAAGATGCTTTGGAGGTTTGCTTGCATCTCTTTGAACGCGTCAACCATGCGTCCAAGTTCGTCACTTTCCGTGTGGTCTTCGAGATCAGTGTCGAGGTTACCGTTACTGGCGGCGATAGCGGCTTCAGAGAGTTGCGTGACGGGAGATGTGATGCGTCTGGCGACGAACAGCCCGATACCGATAGCGAAGATGAACGCACCGATAGTGAGACCGAGTATCTCTGTCTTCGCCGTCTGTGTCGTGCTGTCGGCAATCGCTACCTGATTTTCCAGGTCTGTTTGAGCCGATTCCTCAATGGAATGTGCGTGTTCCTCCATTGGGGATGTTAGTGACTCCATTTCGTCGGATTTCTGAGCAGCCAGGTCCGTGTCACCGTCTTGTTGAGCTTCGAAGAACTCGCTTCCGAGCGCGTTGTACTCCTCGTGTTATGATTTGAGGGTTGAGAACTGGTCTTCTTGCTGTGGGCTCAAGTTAGTTTCTTCGAGATTCTGTGCCTGTTCGTTGAATAGTTGATTGGCTTCCTCGAATTGTTGCTGTGCGTTTTCATCACCGAGTCGGGCAGCCTGTATCGCACCCTGTTGCTGTTCGATTGCTACAACCATCTCTGCGGCTGCGTCCATTTTTAGTCCATCTTCCGCAATGACGTGTGCTTCCTCGTCAACGGTGGAAACCGAGGTGTAGCCGATCACCCCGGTGATGGCAACCAGCACGGCGACGAGCACGAACGCGAGGACGAGCTTCGGTCCGAGATCGAGGCGGTCGATTTTCACTTTTTCCAGCATGATTGGTTTTCCCTGGGAGATTCAGTTACTGTGGACTGATCGTGGGGCAGAGTGGACTGGATTCAACGGATTCCGGTTCCGAGCGATGCTCTCTCAATACCCATAACATAATTGCCACAAAAAACAGTGCTGGTTATTAGCATAGTTCTGGTAAGCACGGAGGAATTTTGCATATTAAAATCTCTCCTCAAATTATCGATAGCGAAAATAATTCTCCCGGATATCAAAGGAGTATGAACCTGTTAATGTATTCCTTATTGTACGTACGCTCTTGCGAAGTAGATCGTTGACGGCGAGAGCTGGGGCTGAAAGTCGAAGAGGACAAGGGCACCGCTGGCGCGGTGCCCGATATGTTCCCAATAAGCCGATTCGTGTCGGAATCGGCTGCAGCGGACCTGCTGCAACAGGTTCGCTGGCGTGATGGCGTCGAGTGCCCCCGCTGCCGTTCTGACCTGACGGTCAGAAACGGCAGCTCACCTGGGCTGCCCGTACGCTCGGCGGCGAGGTATCGTTCGACACGTCAGACGGTACTACTGTCACGATATCCGTCCCCGACGCCACTTAAGCTAGCGAGTGATCGCCGGGATCTGACCCCCTCTATCCTGTGGACGGATCAACCATTCCGACGTTCACGGATACCGCTCTGGGTAGTCTCTCACAGTCGGAGACAGTGCGGGCGGTCCTTTCTATGTCCCCCTCCAAGCCGTGAGTGCCCGCGCACCGCCCCGCGGGCAGCGATGTCACCCTGGCGTCGGCCGTAGCGCTCCCACCACCCCCACCCCATCCGCCCACCTGTCCGGAGAGACCGGCCGCGACCGTCTCGCCGGCCTATCCTCTCCACACGCTCCCGCCATTTTATTACACGACCTGGTCTCACCTCCCGTAGTCTGTCCCGTAGAGACGGATCGTCACGACAGTTCCCTCGGGGTCGTTCTCGCCGAAGGTCAGGTCGCCACCGAGTTGCGTGACGCCCCAGTTGACGAACCACAGGCCGATTCCCTGCCCGTGTTCGAGCGCGGTTTCGGTCTCCTCGGCCAGGACCTGTCGCTCCCGCTCCGGGATCCCCGGACCGGTGTCCGTAACGCGGATTTCGGCAACAGCATCGTCCCCTTCGCGAACGGTGACTTCGACTCGGGGGGACGACTCCCCGGTGTGTGTGAGCGCGTTATCGACGAGCTCGGACACGACTTCCCGAATCACTGTCCGGTGTGAGGGGATCGTCAGCTCGTCGGGACAGGAGAGCGTTATTTCGGCTGCGGGGTCGCGGCCCCGGTACTGCTTGACGACGCCGGTCACGACTTCGACGAGGTCGACGGATTCGGCTGATCCAGTGCTCGCTGTCATGATATCCTCGGCTCTCCGGGCTTTGTCACCGAGTCCGATGAGATCAGTTGCGCTGTCCCGGATGCCAGCGCGCAGCCCTTCGTCATCGATACGGTCGGCGTGAGCGAGGACCACGTCCAGTTCGTTCCGGACGTTGTGCCGGATGACGCGGTTGAGCACCGTGAGCCGCTGTTCCCGGGTTCGTCTGTCCGTCACGTCCCGGAACACGACGGCCCTGGCGACCGGCGTGCTCTCGTCGCCGCTACCGGTCTCGCCGGAATCGACCGCTGACACGCTGTACCGGAATTGTCGGCGCCCATCGACGGTCCGGAGTGTGATCGCTGAGGTCGCACGCGACGAGAGGTCGGCGCCATCGAGTCCGTCTACGACAGACTGGATCGGTTGACCGACCATCGCCTCGGGGGCGCTGTCGAACAGTTCGCCCGCCGTCGTGTTGGCATCCATGATACGGTCGTCCCAGTCGACGACGATGACCACCACCTGAAGCGCCTGCACGACCCGCGTGCGTGCAACGTAGTCGGCTTTTGGAAACCCGGTCAACACGGGATATCGATGCACGGCGGCCGCGAAGAGACCGCCAGACACGAGCAGCCCTACCGTGAGGCCGTCGGCGACGGCCCCACCACTACCCACGAATCCGACGAGATACGGTGCTGTCACACCAGTGACCACGACGACCGTCTGTCGATTCGTGACGCGCGCGCGCGTGTTGCCTACCATGATCGACGACGAGATACACGCCGTACAGGGTCAGCACGAAGAGGTACAGAAGTTCCATCCCGAGTAACGAGGCGATCATGGCTTCGACGACCTGCATCGGTAGTCCGGTCGCGAGGACGAGACCCGAACAGACGACTGGGAGCGCGACCCCGGCGAACAGGGCTACCCGTCTCCTGGTCAAGCCGGTACCCCGACCGGTGTACCCGAGCGCGTACACGACCCAGACGCCAGGGACAAGCAGTGCAGGCGCGATCTGTCCGAAATCGAGGACAGCAGCCACCAGCCCGTCACCGGAGCCGACCGGAAGTTCTGCCACGACCGTGAACAGTGCCCAGAGGGTCAGGAGAGCGAGCAGGGCCGCAAACGGCGGCGCACTCGGTCGCTCCCGGGCCTGGAACGCTCTCCACCCCGTCCAGCCCAAGAGTGTTGCCGCACTGGCGTCGAGAGCGACGGCGACGAGCGTCTCCCAGAGCGACATCAGTCCGAGCTACCCGCTGTCTGGGCTCCGTCGCAGAATGAACGCGGTGACCCGGTCATCTCGCAGGGTCACTCGACGACCCGCCGAGATGGCCTCGGTCGGTGGCTCGGGGTCGCTTCGACGACCGCCGACCCGTCGGCGTGGACATCGTGTTGACTCGCGTGGCTGGTATGGAGGGTCACGGACAGCGTTCGGCCCGCGCGAAATATAAAAAACGATGCGGTGTTTCCGACGCTGAGAACCACCCGCCAGTCAGAGTGTGGACGACCGGCGACCCCCCGCTCACGGCGTTCACCGGCACGTAGCTCGTCGGCGACGCAGGTGTGCCGATATCTAGGGTGGTGTCGTCGAGGCGGATGCGAAATAACAGTGTCCGCTTACAGGGGGCTGCCAGCGGAAGGTACAGGTACCGATGTCGCAGTCAGACCCCGCCCGCGCCCTCCACCGGTCGGACGTCGACCGAGGTATCGGCCCGCTGGAAACCGACGAGACGACGCTCGACACGCCGGCGGTCCTCTCGCTGTTGAGCGACGAGTACGCTCGCCGTGTCCTGCGTGTGCTCGTCGACGAGTCGCAGTCAGCGGCGGAACTCGTGGACCGACTGGACATGTCGCGAGCAACTGTGTATCGCCGACTGGACAGACTCGAATCAGCAGGCATCCTCGGGAGTTCGATGTGTTTCGATCCCAACGGCCACCACCGTCAGCAGTTCCACGTCCTCGTCGACCGCTTGCAACTCGTGTTCGAGAGTGACGGCATCGCGCTTGAAGCCAATAATTGAGTCGCAGCCGGTCCCGTCCCGTTGCAACCCGGTGAGGAGCGATCGACGAACAGAGACGCTTCTTGAAACGGTCGGTAAAGAGTCGCCCGACTGGCTCTACAATTCGGACACACGCTGGCAGTTCCGGATCGAGAGCCACACGAGTTCCCGAGATCGGTGACGAGAAACGGCCTGACGGACGCGACTAGCGGAGAGAGACCACCGAGTTCAGTGCCGACGAGAGAGAGCGATGAACTCGGCGGTCGCGACAAGACAGGTTACGACCACTCACCCGACTGGGACCCGCGTCCGGTCGTTTTTCGGTCAGTCCTCGTCGTGGGTCGTTGAGTCACCGACTGCGAGTGTCATCAGCAGAAGGAAACTCCACCCAGATCTGCTGCGGCGAACATCTCCCGGAAACCACGCCGTCGGAACGGCGAGGAGGACCGTCGCGACGGTCGTGAGGGGTCGCTGTATCGTCATCCACTCCGACACGCGTGACTATGTACTGGTGGAGGGTATACGGAGTGAAATTACCGTCGTAGCGACAAAATACTGTGCCGTTTGAAACGGATCGTCGACCCAGACCTTGGCGACGGGTCGTCGACTGCGCTCAGTTTCCGACCCTCACTGCCGCTGGCTGGTCTCCTCGTAGGGCTGAACGACGACGAATCCGTTCGAAGCGGTGAACTCCATCTGGACTCCCTCTCCGGAGGTCTGGCCGACTTCGAACGTCTTGTTCGTCGCCACCGAGGGAGAGAGGTTCCCGTCCCAGGCGACGGTCGCGTCAGGGTCAGTCTTGACCGGTGGCGTCAACACCAACGGATCCCCGTGTGTCGAGAGAGCGACCGTCCCGGGACCGGTCAGGTAGACGTTCGTCAGTCCACCAGACACGGCTCCGGAGATACTGTCGATGGTGCCGATCTCGTAGTCGACGCGGGATTCGAACGCGAGCACGTCGTCGCCGTTGAGCGAGACCGATTCGTCGGCATCGAGGTCGAGTGTCCGGACCTTCTTGCCCTGGTCGGCGACGTACAGGTGCCCGGTCCCCTCTGCTTCCATCACCGGCGTCCCCTCGCTGGTCACTGCCTCCTTGATCAGGCCGGTGACGCCGCCCTCGGCCGAGGACTTACCAGTGAACGTGATGTCACCGGTGTAGCCGACCATCGAGCCGGCTTTCACCATCACGGTGCCATCGACGGTGACGTCGAGGGTGTAGCTATTCTCCGTTTGAAACGTCCCGTCCGTATCGGTCGGTGCGTGTACCGATGTGAACTGGTCTACGTCCATCGTCGTTACACCTGAACCGACGCCCGCATGGTACGGATACATCCGGGTAGTGTCTCCCGGTCGGAGACGGTGGGCCTATGGATACCCTCATCGGGGCCCAGCGTTCGAGTGCAATGGTCCCTGACAACCCCCGTGCTGCAATGTCTGCAGTCACACTCGGTTCGCTGGTCGTCCTCTCCAGCCTCGGTATCGGCGGAGTCGCCGCCCAGCAACCGTCTGTCGCACAGTCTATTCAGACACCAGATGAGGTTTCCGACGCCCCCGGTGACGGGAACGAGTCCACGTCCGACGGTGAGGATATCGTCGCGTCCTTCGAGGAGCGCATCGAGTCGCTGGAGTCGCTCGTGATGACCTACGAGACGAACGTCACTGGCGAGAACTTCACGACGACGACCGAACGGACGATGTGGGTCGACTACGAGAACGACCGCATCCGAACCGAGACCCACACCAACCGGACTGACGTCGTGACGGTGCGCAACGAGAGTCACACCGTGACCTACGACGCCGAGAACGAACAGGTCAACAGGTACGAGACGCCCGACGGCGACGTCACGCGGACGCCGGTCGACGGGTTCGTCGGAGACACCAACGTCACCTACGAGGGACGCGACCGCGTCGACGGCGAACAGACCTACCGCTTGGACATCGCCCGTCCGAACACGAGCGGGCTCTCCACGTCGGTCGACACGACCGTCTGGATCAATACGGACACGTACTTCCCGACGAAAGCGGCCGTCGAGTCCGAGAACAGCGATTTCAACGTGACGATCCACTTCCGGAACGTCAGCCTGAACGCGTCGATCCCGGACGACCGGTTCACCATAGACGTCCCCGAAGACGCGGAGGATTCCAGTTACGACCTCCCCGATGTGACAGAGTACGACTCGCTGTCCGAGCTCCGCGACGAGGCGAACCACTCTCTCCCTGCTCCCGACGTCCCCCAGCAGTACAGTTTCGAGAAGGGGTACGTCACGGAAGGCGACGCTTACCACTCGACAACGCTCCGGTACACGACCGAGAACGGCGAGACCCTCCACGTCGTACAGTCGTCGGCCAGCGAGTACGACTACAACTACAGCGAGAGTGATAGGTACGAGTCGGTCACGGTCGGCAAGCACACCGGCTACTACACCGAGTACGAGTTCGCCGGGAACACGACGACAGTCGTCGCCCTCCCGTGTGGGGAGACGACGTACACGGTCTCCGGCGACCTCAACAGGTCGCGGAACGTCGACGTCGCGGAGTCGCTGCAGTGCGACGCGTGACTACTCCTACGAGTGAACTCGTGGGCGTCCCTCACTGAGGGTCAGGCCCACGGATTCCCGGGCGTTCGCAGGTTCCATCTCATCGCTTGTTCCCTCGAGTGCGACCT
>Ga0207770_100661_pt1 | contig 12492 bp, 12 predicted proteins | sample A23E2SouthBayCA_FD_187729 | JGI IMG/M metagenome (GOLD analysis project Ga0207770, IMG submission 187729) | Aerobic enrichment media microbial communities from Eden Landing Ponds, California, USA - A23 E2 (SPAdes) | ecosystem: Environmental > Aquatic > Marine > Unclassified | place: Emeryville... | reverse complement strand
AGTCGTCTACCGAAGCTACGTCTTGCAGGGTGTTGGCGCTCGTAGACACAGTTCCAACACCCTGCTGCCTTCTCTGAGAACGTTTCTATGACACGCTCGCAAGGAGACTAACAGGCGCTGTCGGTCGATCGAGCGGATGCTGGCGACGGACCGGGGACGGGGGTACCCACTCTCCCTCCGTCTCCGAGCGGCCAACAGTGGGTTCAGCGCCCACTCGTACCTGTGGCTCGGACTGGAAAACGCCGATACTACCACGTATCTCGGATCGACCGATCCGTTCCGCCGGATGAACCGGGGGTATATCACGCCGTTTCACAACAAATACGTGTTCCATCTGGTCATGGAACCCTACGACGAGTACCTGCCGGCGCTGTACGGGACGGTCGAAGGCGGCGAGTTCAGGCCGGCATGGGGAAGTGACGGGGACCTGTCTGCCCTCTTGGACAGGGAGCGAAAGCTGGTCGTGAAGCCGACCACGAGCGGGAAGGGACGGGGCGTCTCCGTGCTGGAACGACGCGACGACGCGGTTCTGGTCGACAGTCGGGAACTGGACGACTCGGCGGCCGCAGCCGCGGTCGCCGGCCTTGATGGGTACGTCGTGACCGAGTTCGTTCGCCAGCACGAGTACGCCGAGACGGTGTTTCCGGACGCGACGAACACGCTTCGGATCCACAGTCTGGTCGACCCCAACACGGGCGAAGTCAGTCTACTCCGGGCGTCACACCGGTTCGGGTCCGATGCGTCGGCACCGACCGACAACTGGTCGCGCGGCGGGTACACCGCGCCGGTCGACCTCGACACCGGCGAGATCGGGCGTCTGATAACGCTCGAGGACCCGCCCCGTTCGAGACCCGAACGGCATCCCGGCACGGGCGCACAGGTCGCCGGCGTGACCGTCCCCCACTGGGCGGAGACGTGTGACCTCGTTCGTGACGTGGCCGACCTGCACCGGCGCGCGCCGTTCGTGGGGTGGGACGTCGCGGTCACCCGGGACGGCCCGGTCATCCTTGAGGGGAACGCACGCCCCAGCGTCGTCGGACTGCAACTGACGGACGGGATCCTCGCGGATCCGCGGTTCCGGGCGCTTCTCGAGGGGTACTGACCGGGGTCCGTCGGTGGCGCTGACGGCGGCCGGCGAGGAGCCGGTACCAAGCTTGATCGTACCCGCGAGTGCGGGTTCGACCTGCCCATGCGAAAATAAAAGGTTATGATCTCCCTCGACGAGACGCATCCAATGGCCGGTCTCTGCGGGGTCGTCGGGAGCGATCACCACATTGAGGACGTCGCTGCCGGACTCGAGTGGACAGGCGAGGAAACGACGACGCGCTTCCGGGACGACCGTCTCGCCGTCGTCGGTTCGTTCACCGCCGCCGAGGAAGCCGACCAGCCGGTCCGGGTCAGTGACGACGCGTTCCTCTGGGTCTGGGGGTCGGTCTTCGGCTTCGAGGATGCCGACGGCTACGAGCCCCGGACCTCGTTCGAGGGGTCGACTGCGCACTACTGTGCGGGGCTGTACGACCGGCACGGCATGGAGTTCGTTCGGGGGCTGAACGGCGATTTCGTCGGCGTGTTCTACGACCGCGGGGACGGAACCGTCTCCGTGTTCACCGACAGACTCGGACTACGGGACACCTACTACGTTCAACCGACCGACGGGACGTTCGTGTTCTCGACGGCGATCCAGTCCCTGTCGCGACACCCGGCGGTCGCGCCGGCGTTCGACCCGGACTATGTCTCCGAGTACTTCGGCTGTCACTTCCGCACATTCGGACTGAAGACGCCGCTGGATGGGACGTATCTCTTCCCCCCGGGAGCCGTCACCTCGATCGACGCCCGCTCGCTGACCCTCGACACGAACCGGTACTGGGCTCCCCGGTACCGGCCGCGGGAGCGCCCCTTCTCGTCCGTTCTCGACGAGTTTTCCGAGCGGTTCGCCGAGGCGGTTGCAGACCGACTCCGCGCGGACAGGCGGTACGGACTCCTGCTGAGCGGCGGGGTCGATTCGCGGCTCGTCCTCGCCGCGACCGAGCCCCGGGTCCGCGAGAACCTGACCGCCTATCACATGGCGGGGTGGCGGAGCCGGGAGCAACGGACGGCCGAAACGGTCGCGGCGACCGCCGGCGTCGACTTCGAGTGGCTCCGACGCGACGCGGAGTACCACGAGCGAGCGCTGTCCCGCAATCCCGAGCTGTCGAACTTCATCGGCCGGTTCGAACAGGCACACGCAGAGGGATTCATGGACGAGATTCGGGGCGACATCGACGAGATGGTGACGGCGTCGTTCGCCGACTCGAACTTCAAGGGGTACAGCTTCCCGCGTTACAGGCTCCGGCTCGGGTCGGTCGGTGCGGTCGATCTGCCCAGACTCGAGCCGATGGACAGCATCGACAGCTACGTCGACTTCTGGACGACCGATCCGCCGAGCTACCTCGACCCGTCGGTCGACCCGGAGACGGTGTTCAGGTCGGAGATCGAGCCCACCGACGACGGCCTCCAACACCACGGCGTCACCTACGGATCCCCCGAGGAGTTGTTCACGTGCGGGATGCTTACCCCGCGGTCGAACGGGAGCGTGCTGTTCACGCTCCGGAGTCTCCAGCAACACCTCCCGGCCTGGAGTCCGTACGTCGACAACCGGCTGGTCGACCTGTACCTCTCGATTCCAAGGCGATATTTTGTGCGACACAACATCGTCATGCGGGCGCTGGAACGACTGGACTCCGAACTCGCCGACATCCCGGTCGCGAACTCGGGCCTGCCCGCGCGGTATCCCGAGGGGGCACACATACTGTCCGAACGCGCGCTCACGTTCTCCGAGAAGTACCTCCCGTTCCACGAGCCGCCCGCACCTCACCTGACACACGGGCCCTGGCCCGATGTCCCCGAACTTGTCCGCGACCAGTCGTTCGTGAGGGAAGCCCTCGAGGCGAACGAACGCGCGATACGGGCACTCCCGTTCCTGGACTGGGAGGGCGTCTGGGAGTGCTACCGCGCTCACCAGACGGGCGCGAACAACCACAACGAACTCTACGGGCTGTTGACGCTCCTCGAGATGCCGGTCACTCGACGGATCGTCGACCGGGAGATATGAGCGAGAACGCGCCGCCCGGGGGCGACGACTCGTCCGGGAGTGACGAACCACCCGGGGACGACGAGTCAGTGCCGGGCCCGGGGGGCCGACCGACCGTGACCGTCGTCGTGCCGACCTACGACCGGGCGGCGGTGTTGCCCCGGGCGATCGATAGCGTTCTCGGAGGAGAGTACGAGCCAGTCGACCTCCACGTGGTCGACGACGGGTCGACCGACCGGACGCGTGCCGTCGTCGAGTCATACGACGACGACCGCCTGACGTACCATCGGTTCGAGACCAATCGTGGAGCGAACGCCGCCCGGAACCGCGCCGTCGAAGCCGCGACCAGCGAGTACGTCGCCTTTCTCGACTCCGACGACGGGTACACGGACGCGTACCTCCGGCAGTGCGTATCCGCCATCGAGCGGGCACCCGCTCACTGCGTCGGCACGTACGCCTCGCGGGTCTGGTATCGCGACGGCGAACCGTGGAACCTGACTGTCGCCGACGGCGACGTGACCTCCGCCGACCTCCGGCGGAAGAACGTCGTCGGCGGCTTTTCGAACGTCCTCGTCAGGCGGTCGGTGTTCGACCGAACCGGCCCCCTCGACGAGGAACTCGTGTCGTGTCAGGACTACGACTTTTTCCTCCGCGCGCTCGAACCCGCGGGTGCAGAGCTTCGTGCCGTCCCGGATGCGGTCGTCCGGTATCACGTTCACGATGAGGGTGCGACGCGGATCGGGGATGATCTCGAAGCCGGCGTCGCCGGTCGCCGGCGGTTCCTGGCGAAACACGGTGACATGCTCACGACCGCCGGAATCGCGAACCAGTACTACCAGTTCGGCATGACCCACGCCAGAGCCGGAGACCTCGGCAGGGCACGACGCTGGTTCCGCCGTGGTCTCCGGACGAACCCGCGGAGCTGGCGCCACTGGTATCACTGCCTGGCGTCGCTGGGCGGACGCCGCTCGCTTCGCGCGGCAGTCTCTCTGAAGATTGCGGTCAAACGACGTCTCGACGACGTCCGCCACGACTCACCCTTCCCCGAGTAAGTGTCGCGACCCGGGCCCAGGTCGCGGCCCGGACCCCCCGGTACCGGGAGACAGGCACACCGGGGCGCCTCGTCGGGGTCACCGCCCGTACTCGCCGTGGCCGGACCGGAGCGCCAATCGGTCGCGAAACTCCGCCGGTTCCATGATGTCCCGCCCGTTGAGTGCCGCCAGTTCGTGCACCCGCTCTACGAGCGCCTCGTTCGTCGCCAACTGCTCGCGTTCGGCGTCGAAATAGATCGTGTCCTCGATGCCCACACGAACGCCACCGCCGACTGCGATCCCGAGGGCGTTCATCGGCAACTGTGCGTCCCCGATGCCAGCGAGCGACCAGACGGTGTCCTGGGGCAGGTCACGGACCATCGTGCCGGCGTGGACCAGATCGGCCTGTGCCGTCGCGACGTTTCCGAGCAGGAGATTGCAGTAGTGTGGTGGCTCTAGGACGTCTCGATCGGCGAGGTAGTTGGCGTAGTTGACCATGCCGAGGTCGAACGCCTCGATCTCCGGGAGCACCCCTCTGTCACACATCGCTTCCGCGAGCGCCTCGACCGTCTCCGGGCTGTTCACACTCGCTTCGTCGCCGAAATTCATCGACGAGAGCGTCAAACTCCCCATATCCGGCTTGCGCTCGCCCGTCAGTTCGAGGACATCGGTCCGCTTTTCTAGCGCGTCCCAGTTTCGCCCGCTCAGCGAGACACAGACGACTAGTTCCGGCGCGAACTCCCTGATACCGTCGATGATCTCGGCGAACACCTCCTTCTCCCAGGTCGGTTCCTCCGTCTGGGGGTCCCTGGCGTGGAGGTGGACGGTAGTGATGCCCATCTCGTAGACCGTGCGGACGTCCTCGACGATCTCTGTCGGGGTGATCGGGACGTGGGGAGTCATCTCTCTGGTCGGGATCATCCCCGTAGGAGCGAAATTTATCGGGACTGGTTCGGTCATCCATAGTCACTGTCCGAGTCACCTCAAAAAATCATTCGATCGTCACGACTGGGCGCCAGTCGACCGGTCGAACGGCGGGTGCCATACGTCTCTGTCGGTCGCTGTTCGCGACGATGAAGCTCTCCTCGTACCCGAGGCAGGTAGTCTGCGTCGGGTTCCGTTTGATTAATCACGGCGATATCCCACCCATACACGTAACGGATCCTGGGCCCGGGATGCCCCGATCCAGTTCCCGTATCCATGCGCATACTCCGCGTCGCACAGCAGCTCTATCCGGAACACACCGGCGGCGGTGCCTACCACATCCACGCGCTGAGCCGGGACCAGGCAGCGATGGGTCACGACGTGACCGTCGTGACGCTCTCGACAGACGCGTCGCGACCGGCGACGGAGCATCGCGACGGCTACGAGATCCGGCGACTGCGACCACAGCTGGAACTCATCGGCAACCAGTTCAGTCGTGCCGTGTGGCACGCACTCCGCCGGCAGGAGTACGACGTCGTCCACGCCCACTCTCACCTCTACGCGTCGACGAACCTCGCGGCGTGCAATCGACTCGTCGACGACCGCCCGCTCGCGGTCACGAACCACGGCGTCTACTCCCAGAGCGCGCCCCAGTGGCTGTTCACCGCCTACCTCTGGACGCTCGGGCGTCTGACCTTCAACCGCGCCGACTGCGTGTTCTGTTACATGCCGACCGACGAGCGCCGTCTCCGGTCGGCCGGCGTCGACGCGCCGGTGGCGGTGGTCCCGAACGGGATCGACACCGACCGGTTCACGCCGGACGGACCGGTCCACGACGCCGTCGACATCGACAACCCGACCGTGCTGTTCGTCGGTCGACTGGTCGACGGGAAGAATCCCGGCCACGCGATAGACGCGGTCGCGCGACTCCGGGCACGAGGGCCCCCGGTCGAACTCGTCGTCTGCGGCGAGGGACCGCGCCGCGGAGCGCTGGAGCGCCGGGCCGTCGACCGTGGTGTCGCCGACCGCGTCCGGTTTCTCGGAGATTGCCCCTACGAGTCGATGCCGGCGGTCTACCGGGGAGCGGACCTGCTCGTCCTGCCCAGTCGCGCCGAGGGCTTCCCCCGGTCGGTGCTGGAGGCGTTCGCCTCTGGAGTCCCGGTCGTGACCAGCGACCTCGAACAGCTCCAGGGAGTCGTCCCGGCGGCCGGGGCGACCACACCGCTGAACGACGTCGACGCGCTCGCCGACACGATGGGGACGCTACTGGCCGACCCCCGACGTCGTGAGCGACTCGGTCGTCGCGGTCGGAAACTCGCGACGGAGCAGTTCCGCTGGTCCCGGACCGTCGAGCGGACGACTGCCAGGCTCCGGCGACTGGCAACCGGGTGAGCGAAGCGACAGGGTGGGGGCGAACGGCGTTCAGTCCTGCATCGACTGCAGCGGGTCGGTCTCGTCGGCGTCCGTGGCCTGTTCGTCACCCCGGGCGATCGCGAGGGTCCGTTCGAGGCGGCGCTCGTCGTCGGCCGAGAACGGCCGGTTGTCGGTCGGTGAGAACAGACGCCGGACGACGGCTTTCACGCGGTCGGGGGCGTACATGTACGCCAGCCAGCCGGGCGCGAGACAGAACTGCAGGTGCCCGACGCCGAGCGTCCGGACCGACTGGGCTCCGCGGCGGATCAGCGTGAGTTTCTTCGCGAGTTCGTCCTGGCGGCTCATGGAGTTCTCGCTCACCCGGTAGACGTACAGCGGGTCCGACAGGTTGGCGATCTCGTGGTCGGCGGCGATGCGGATCAGCAGGTCGTACCCCTCGATGTGGTCGGCCCGGAACAGCGACGTCTCCGTCAGCGCCGACCACCGGTACATCGCCGTCCCGAGGTTCACCATCGATTCGCGCGCGAGGTTGCGCCGGAGGGTCGCGTCGTCTTGCGGACGAACGCGGACAGTTCGCTCGTCGCGCAGTGGGTTGTCGTAGTAGTAGGCGCTCCCGACGACGCCTACCGCCGGGTTGGCCTCCATGAACGCGACCTGTTTCGCGAGGCGGTCGGGCGTCGAGAGGTCGTCGGCGTCGTGGAAGACGACGTACTTGCCGTTCGCGGCGATCGCACCCCGATTCCGCGTGAACGACTGGCCCACGTTCGTGCCGTTCTCCAGCACCCGCACACACTCGTGCTGGTCGGCGACCGCCCGTGCCACGCTCGGCGACGCGTCCGTCGACCCGTCGTCGACGAGTATCACCTCGAACTCGTCGTACGTCTGGGCGAGGATCGAACGGAGTGTCTCCTGTAGGGTCGTCACCTCGTCGTAGACCGGGACGACGACCGACACCAGCGGATCCACCCTCGACATTCACCGCGACTTCTGTGTCCTGGTCAATAAGTTTTCGCGTGTGTCCGGTGTGCCGTGAACACACGCCAGTCGCGAGTCTGGCGCGAACGCGCACCGATTATGGGCCCAGAGCGACGAGTACGGGTATGGACAGCGAGGATGAGACCGACCGGGAGGCCGCGGTTCCGGTCACCGTCTACAGTCGCGAACACTGCCACCTCTGTGACGAGGCGGTCGCGACGCTGGAGGAGGCGGCGGCGGCCGTGGACGTCCCGGTCGCGATCGAGGAAATCGACGTCGACGAGGACCCGGACCTCCGCGAGGAGTACGGCGAGCGCGTCCCGTACGTCCTCGTCGCGGGCCGTCCCGCGTTCAAGTTCCGCGTCGACCCCGCGGAGGCGCGACGCAGACTGCGCGAAGCAGTCGCTGAATAACCTGGCCGGCGACGCCGGTCATCGACCGACCGCCGAGTGAACGGCCCGGCGACGCAGGTCATCGACCGACCGCCGAGTGAACGGCCCGGCGACGCAGGTCATCGACCGACCGCCGGACCCAAAACCGTTTATCGGCCCCGGACCGAGTGCGAGCCAGCATGGACGAACGGGTTTCGCGGCGGGCGTTTCTCGGTGTGGCCGCGGGTGTCGTGACCACGGGCGTGGCGGGTTGTTCGCTCCCGCGGCCGTCGGTCACGGGCGACAGTATCGACAGCGAGGGAGTCCCACCGGCGACCGACGCGACGGCGCAGTTCCGCGGCGGCCTCCGGCGACAGGGCGTCTACCCCGACCGCACCGTCCCGACCGACGTCGAGACGGCCTGGACCGTCCCCGACGTGAACACGGGCGACCACACCGCGGCGAAAGCCAGCGCCGTCGCACTCCCCGGGGGCGACCTTCTCGTTCCGGGCGACGCCGGCGACCTGCGACGCGTCACCCCTAGGGGCGAGGTGGTCTGGACGGCCGACGTCACCGACGCCGGCCGCGGTATCCACGGGACGCCCGCCGTCGCGAACGGGACCGCATACATCGGCGCCTACGACGGCGCGCTCTCGGCCATCGACCTCGAGAGCGGCGAGCGGTTCTGGCGCGCGGCACTGGGCGACGCTATCGGATCCAGTCCCGCCTACTACGACGGCACCGTCTACATCGCCGTCGAGTACAGTGACCCCAGCGGCGCGATGTTCGCGCTCGACGCCGTCGACGGCACCGTCCAGTGGGACGACCAGCGACCGACCGACCACCCCCACTCGACGTGTGCGATCGACCGCGAGGCCGGCCGACTCGTCGTCGGTTCCAACGACGGCGACCTCTACGCCTGGTCGTTCCCCGACCTGGAGTTCCAGTGGACCTTCTCGACGGAGGAACCGATCAAGGGGCCGGTCGCGGTCGCCGACGGCAGCGCCTTCTTCGGGTCGTGGAACGAGTCGGTGTATCGCGTCGCACTCGAGGACGGGACCGAGGAGTGGGCCTACGACACGGGCGACCTCGTGATGACCGGTCCGTCGGTCGAACCGGCGACCGGGACGGTCTACTTCGGTAACCACGACGGAACGCTGTTCGCGTTCGAGCTGGCGACGGGCGAGGTGCGGTGGCGCTTCGACACGGACGGCCGACTCGTCGGCTGTCCGACCGTCACGGCCGAGCACGTCCTCGTCGGCTCCCACGACACTCGCCTGTACTGTGTCGAGAAGGGATCGGGCGAAGAAGTCTGGCGCGTCGACGTCGGCGGCACCGTCTCCAGCACGCCGCTGGTCCGGGACGGCGCGGTCTACTTCGCCGACCGCGCCTCCAACGACTACCTCGCCGACGGCGAGGGCGAGACCGGCAAGTTCCGGAAACTTGCCGCCCCGACGTGATCCTGTTTTTTCACAGATACTAACACCCCCTCTGTGGAATACGTTTGCATGACTCACGCGCTCGCGCAGGAAGCGCGGTCCGGGAACTTGCGGGATTTCCACGAACTCTCCGGGAAACTTCTGGATCCGACCCTCGATTTCGGGACCAAAATCGATCGATTGCTGTCGACGGAGACCGACCGGTTCGACCTCTCCTATGGCTTTCTGACCCGGGTAGACCCATCGGCAGACGTACAGGAAATCGTGGCCGCACACGGGAGCCACGAACTGCTCCAGTCCGGGCAGACCGGCCCGCTATCGGCCTCGTACTGCCGGAAGACGGTCACCCAGGCCGACGGGACGATGTGGCGTCGCTACGGGGCGATGCTGTCGACGCCACATCGTCCCGTCGGTCCCACCGGAATTCCCGGAGATCCGGCCGTCCCTCCCCCGGGTGTGTGTGACCGGTCAGAGTGAGGCGTCCTCGAAGTACTGGTAGAGATACTGGTGGAGGTCCGGGTCGTCGGCCGTGACGAACCGGTGGGCGTCGTGCTGTTCGTCGAGACTGAGCGATGCAGCGGGGTCGCGCTGGCGGACGTGGTAGGCGACGTTGACCGTGTGTCGCGAGTCGGCGCCCGCCACAGAAGAGCTCTCCCAGAAGTGGCTGTAGACTCCCACGCGATCGACGATGTCCACCTCGATACCCAGTTCCTCGCGGCCGATCCGTTCGGCCGCCGCGTCGAGTTCTTCGCCCTTGTAGAGGCGGCCCCCGGGCCAGAACCACTCGCCTCTCGCCGGTTCGTTCGTCCGCCGGGCGACCAGTACCTGTCCGTCGCGTTCGAGCAACACCTCGACACACACCTGGGGGAACGCGTCGAGACAGGCGCCGAAGGTCTCCTCGGGCACCCACTCGTCGTGAACGTCCATATCTGAGCCAGCGGTCGACCGGTCTTTGTCGTTTCGAGAGCCCTCGACCGCGGGCGGGGCCGGTCGAGCACGGGAGCCGACACCGCTAACTCGCTGGCCTCGACAGTGAGGGTATGACCGACGGTAGCGAAACGGCCGGGGACGAGTCGACCGACGCCGACCTCGCCTGGGAGACGCTGGGCGCACAGACCGTCTACTCCTGTGAGGGCTTCGACGTCGTCAACGAGGACGTCAGGTTCCCGAACGACACGGTCGCGGCCTACGACTCCGTCGTCGAGGGTGAGAGCGTCGTCGTCCTCCCCTTCACTCGCGAGGGCGACGTCGTCGTCATCGAGGAGTGGCGCCAACCCGTCCGCCGGGTCAACCTCGGCCTCCCCGCCGGCGGCCTCGAACCCGAAGACGACGACCCACAGGAGGCGGTCGCCAGGGAACTCGAAGAGGAGACCGGCTACGAACCCGGACGCGTCGAACGACTCACGACTGTCGAACCGGCCAACGGCATCTCCGACATGGTGTTTCACTACTTCGTCGCCCGCGACTGCACGCCCTCGGGCACGCAGAACCTCGACTACAACGAGGACATCCGCGTCGACACGACGACGTTCGACGCCCTCTTCGAGGCCGCCCGGGCCGACGAGTTGCGCGACGGCCGGACGATGCTCGGTGTACTCTACTACGAACTGTTCGGCGGCGAGTAGCGACGGCGCGTCCCCATCGAATCAGTCCGACCGTGGTGCGGCGGCCTGTGCGAACGCCCGCTCGTTACGGAAAAACGAGTCGACGAGCCCGGACTTGTACACCTGTTCGTAGCTGAGACAGGTGTCGGCGAGATCCTCGACGTAGCCGTTGCGCTGGCGCCACCGTTCTCTGACCCCGTCGCTGACCTCGAAGTCGTTCTCCTCGTAGAAGGTCGACTCGGCGCCCATGTGTCGCATGACGAAGTAGAGACTCGACGTCGGGAATGCGAGCATTCCGCGCTGTGACCCCTCCTCGGTGACGAGTTCGGACTCGAACAGTTCGAAGCCGTTGCGGTCGTAGTAGTCGATGTAGTCGCGGACGCGGTCGCTTATCGGGATCGACTGCATCTCCTCCCAGAACGCGGTGTCGCCGTCGGCGAACCGGTAGTGGATGCTGATGAAGTCGTAGACGGAGTTCCAGCTCCCACGGACGTACCGGTTGTACGACTCCCGGAACCCGTCGTCGACGACGTGTCCGCGAGCGGCCAGCCGCCGCGAGAGTCTGAGAGCGGTGTTGAGGTGGGTCGTCAGTGACGTCGCCTGGAGCGGTTCGATGAAGCCCTGGGCGTTGCCGGTCGCGACGCAGTTGCCCACCCAGGTGTCCTCGAAGAAGCCCGAATCGAACCGGTAGAAGTCGACCTCGCCCAGGTCCTCCTCGCGCTGGGCGCGGAACTCCGCCTCGGCCTCGGCGTCGGAGACGTGGTCGGAACTGAAGACGTATCCCAGGCTCCGGCTGTCGTAGGTGTCTATCTGCCAGAACCAGCCGTGGTCGCCGGTCTCGAGGACCGTCGCCGGGACGATCTCCGAGAGCGGGCGGTCGGCGGCGGCCCGGACCGCACTGTCGAGGGGGATATCGAAACTCCGGTAGGTGGCGTCGAGTTCGCCCATCAGGAGGCGGGCGAAGCCGGTCGAATCGACGTACAGGTCGGACTCGTAGGTCGCGCCCGAGGCGCCGTGGACGGCTTCGACCCGCGTCCCGTCGGCGTCCGTCTCGACGCCGGTGATCCGGTCGTCGACGAGCGGGACACCCCGCTCCTCACACAGCGTCCGGAGGAACTCGTTGAACCGGCCGATGCTCAGGTGATACGCCATGTTGGGGTACATGACGTAGGAGTCCTGGTTGGGCGCGTACACGAGCGGGGTCTTCCCGTGGTCGACGATGCCCTCCGCGGGCGTCGACATGTCGCCGGTCTCGTAGTAGTGATACAGCGACTCGACGGACCGGGGGTCGTCGGGTTCGGGCTTGACCGAGCGGATGTCGAACGAGTAGTGGAACGGCTCGTAGCCACACCAGTCCCGGAAGTACGACGACCCCTTCCAGACGGGTTTGACCTCCCGGAGGAACCGGCCCTCGTCGATGTCCAGCGTGTCGTGCAACAGCGGCACGATGGACAGGAAGGTTCCTTGGCCGACCTCGGTCGGCGGTTCCTCGAAGTCGTCGACGACGGCGACGTCGAGGTCCGGGTTCACCTTGCGGAGCGCGAGCGCGGCGAGCAGTCCCGCGTCACCGCCGCCGACGACGGTGACGCTCGATACTGTGTCCCCCATGCTATCCCGTACCTGGGGAGTTTCGGATAAATACCTGTCTCTGTGCGCGTCGAACACAACCCTTAGGCCCGCCGGCGCGATACGGCGGGGTAATGC
>Ga0207770_100660_pt1 | contig 12506 bp, 9 predicted proteins | sample A23E2SouthBayCA_FD_187729 | JGI IMG/M metagenome (GOLD analysis project Ga0207770, IMG submission 187729) | Aerobic enrichment media microbial communities from Eden Landing Ponds, California, USA - A23 E2 (SPAdes) | ecosystem: Environmental > Aquatic > Marine > Unclassified | place: Emeryville, CA... | reverse complement strand
CCCCGGCCAAAAAAGCTGGTCTCTAGTAAGTCTTCGCCCAGAAGGCGGTCTCCTCGGCCTCGTCGCCGCAGATGGCGCACTCGTCGTGGACGGGTTCCTCGTCGCGGTCGAGCGGGACCATCGCGATCTCGGCGGCGATGGCCTCCTTGATGGGCTCCTCGCAGTCCTCGTCACCGCACCAGCCGGATTTGACGTAGCCGCCGTGCTGGCCGATAGTGCCGAGGATCTGTTCGCGGGAATCGGCCTCGCGAATCTCGCCTTCGAGGGTCTCCTCGGCGCTGGCGTAGAGCTTGGCGAAGACGGTGTCGAGGTGCTCCTCGACGGTCTCGACGACGCCGTCACGGTCTTCGGTGACGTTCTCGCCGTCGGGGCGGTGGACGAGCGTGACTTCCTCGTCGTCGACTTCGTAGGAGCCGACCTCGATGCGGAGCGGGACGCCCTTGAGCTCCCACTCGTTGTACTTGAAGCCGGGGTTGCGGTTCTCGCGGTCGTCGAGGTGGACGCGCACACCGGCCTCGTCGAGTTCGGCGGCCACGTCGGCGGCGTACTCGACGACTTCGTCCTTGCTCTCGTCGTCCCAGATGGGGACGATAACGACCTGTTTCGGGGCGAGGGCGGGCGGGAGCACGAGCCCCTGGTCGTCGGAGTGGGTCATGATGAGCGCGCCGAGCGCGCGCCAGGAGATTCCCCAGGAGGTGGTGTGAGCGGTCTGCTCGGCTTCGTCCTCGTCGACGTAGGTGATGTCGAACGCCTCGGCGAAGGAGGTGCCGAGGTAGTGGGAAGTCGCGCCCTGGACGGACTTGCCGTCGGGCATCAGCGCCTCGACGGTCGTGGTGGTGTGGGCGCCGGGGAACTTGTCGTGGGGCGGTTTGCGACCCTTCAGGACGGGCATCGCGAGGACGTCCTCGTAGAGTTTCTCGTACTGGTCGAGGCGGGTCATCGTCTCGTCCCAGGCGCCCGCTTCGTCGGCGTGGGCGGTGTGGCCCTCCTGCCAGAGGAACTCCTTGGTGCGGAAGAAGGGCTTGGTCTCGGTGGCCTCCCAGCGGACGACCGAACACCACTGGTTGACCCGCATCGGCAGGTCGCGGTGCGAGCGCACCCAGTCGGCGATGAAGGGCGTGATGATCGACTCGCTGGTGGGTCGGACCGCGAGTCGTTCCTCGAGTTCCTCGTAGCCGCCGTGGGTCACCCACGCGACTTCGGGGTCGAACCCCTCGACGACGTCCTTCTCGCGTTCGAGGTACGATTCGGGGATAAAGAGGGGGAAGTAGGCGTTCTGGACGCCGGTGTCTTTGAACCAACCGTCGAGGCGGTCCTGCAGGCGCTCCCAGATGGCGTAGCCGCGCGGTCGCGTGACGATGAACCCGCCCATCGGCGCGTAGTCGGCGAGTTCGGCCTTCTGGACGACTTCGGCGTACCACTCCCCGGTGCTGTGCTCCTTCGATTCGGTGATGCCGAGTTCCTGCTCGCCGCTCATTGTCTCGGGCAACGACACGGACTGTTAAACCGACTGCGTTCTCCCGCCGTTCGGTCGTCTCCGACGATAGCGGCGCTCGAAGCCGAAATCGCTCGAAAAGGCGGACAGTCATGCGGTGTGGTGCGCGATCCCACACAATAATTAAGTAAAAATCGCCCGTCGGTCTACGTACGTCATCCGCTGGCCGGTTGCGGGCGCGGCGTCCGCAGCGAGTTCGGCCGACGGTTCTCCACGTCGATACTGCGATCGAAGCCTGCTGCGGACCGATGCGACGCGACTGCAGACCGATGCGACTGCGGACACGCGCGGACAGACCAGTAACCGGACATCCACGATGAGCACGATACGAGACGCCGACCTGGTGCGGACGAACGACTACGCCGACGACCACCCCGAGGTGCGGGTGCTCGACCCCTCGGGGAACCTGCTCCCCGGCGCGCGAGTGCCCGACCTCTCCGACGAGGAGTTCCGCGCGCTGTACGAGGGCATCGTCGAGGCCAGACACTTCGACGAACGGGCGGTGTCATGGCAGCGCCAGGGCAGGCTGGCGACCTACGCGCCGATGAGCGGCCAGGAGGGCGCGCAGGTCGCGAGCACGCTCGCGCTCGCCGACGACGACTGGGTGTTCCCCACCTACCGCGAACACGCCGTCCGCCGGCTGGCCGGCTTCTCGCTGCCGGACATCCTGCGAGGGCTGCTCGGCGTCGAACTTCCGGTGGGAACAGCGGACGACGGGACGGGACAGACTGGCCCGACGGTCGCGCCCGAAGCGATCCCCATCGCGACCCAGTTGCCCCACGCGACCGGCGCGGCGATGGCTGCGGGCTACGAGGGCGACGAGGCCGTCGCGGTCGCCCATTTCGGCGACGGCGCCACGAGCGAGGGCGACTTCCACGAGGCCATGAACTTCGCGGGCGTCTTCGACGCGCCGGCGGTCTTCCTCTGTCACAACAACCAGTGGGCCATCTCGATGCCGCGGCGCCGCCAGACAGCGAGCGCGACGCTCGCTCAGAAGGCCGACGCCTACGGTTTCGAGGGGATCCGGGTCGACGGCATGGACCCGCTCGCGGTGTACTCGGTCACCGAGTACGCCCGCGAGAAGGCCCTCGATCCGGACCCCGAGAACCTGCGACCGACGCTCGTCGAGTCAGTCGAGTACCGTTACGGCGCGCACACGACCGCCGACGACCCCGACGTCTACCGCGACGACGAGGAAGTCGCCTACTGGCGCGAGCGCGACCCGCTCGACAGGCTGGAGACGTTCCTGCGCGACACGGGCCGCCTCGACGACGAACGCGTCGACGCCATCGAGACGCGCGTCGAGCAACGGGTCGCCGACGCCATCGACGCCGTCGAGAGCGAGGCGGTGCCCGACCCCGACGCCATGTTCGACCACGTGACCGCCGGGGAGTCGCCGCGTCGGGAGTCCCAGCGGGAGTACCTGCGGCGGTTACGGGAGCGTCACGGCGACTCGCTGTTGCGGGAGTGAGTCGCTGTCGGCCCAGAGGTGGTGCGACAGATCACGCTCCAGAATGTTTTTGATATGATGCTGTCATGAGAGAGTGTGAAGAGACGGACTCTCCTGCGAACCGTCGGGGCGGCTTTCTCGGTCGCAGCGGCAGGATGTTCGAGCGGCGGTGGGGGATCGGACCTGGCCGGTCGGAGTACCCCGTCGACAGCGGAACTATGGCTGGAAGAGACAAGCGACGCTGCACTCACCGATGAGGTATTCTACACCGTGGCAGCGGACTCCGACGACGCGGACTCGACGCTTCTGGCCGAGGCAATCGATGGACACGCGACGCGTACGACCACGGATCCCCCACCACTGGGCGGGCGAGAGCGACTCGTCTACGGGGACCAACTTTGCCGCGTCTCGCGGGAGACCGTCGACCGGACGCCAGCGGTTCGGTACGACGTGCGACTGGACGTACCACAGGAGACACCGGACCCGGGGACGGTCGTTCGGTTCGCGGACCTCCCAGCGGTGGACCGCGAAACATTCGCCGAGCACGGGTTCGCCAAGCACGGACCGATCGGCGTCGGGACGACGATGGTCTACCGACGAGGGGCTCGTACAGCGTCCGCGCTCGTGCCGGACAGCGAATACGACTACATCCGCTGGGACGACGGGACGCTCGTCCGCTGGGCGGTCGACGACGCGACCGAGCGCACCCTGTACACGTACCGATACAGCGCCGAGCGGACCGCAACGACTGCCGAGTACGGACAGCGACTCAGCAGCCGGTTCGCGTTCGAACTCGACGACCTGTCTCAGACCCAGCGCGATATCGTCGTGACGGCGATCGGCGAGGGGTCATACGTCGTCGACACCGGTGTGACGCCGTCCGCTGCGTTCGTTTCTCTCGTCGACCGGATCCGCGAACAAGAACGCGTTCGACGACTCGACGGCAACGGCGGCGACCACGGACCGTACGCCGTTCAGTTCGACGGCGACCTGTACGTAGCACGGTACTCGCTCGCCGACTCGTTCGACTCGACTGGTGTGTGAACACGCTCGCGTTCGGACTCCCTCACTCTCCGACCCCGAACGGACTCGCACTCTCGCGCCACTCCCAGCCGGGGATCCGCGTCTGGAACCCGGCCGCGAGGGCGGCATCCAGGTCGTCCGCGCCGGCGGGATCGCCGCTCCCGGACCCCTCCGTGTCCGGGTGCGTGTGGACGTCCGCGTAGTGGAACGTGGCCTCGCCGAGCAGGCGCAGCGGCTGGGTTCCAGCGATCATCCCGGCCAGTTCGCGCCCGAGCAGTTCGTCGACGACGAAGCCCGGATAGTCGTCTTCGACGTCCAGATCGCGGAGCAAGGCGACGAGCGCGGCGACGTTGACCGCCAGATCGCCGTCGGCGAAGACCCTGTCGACGTGGTCGCGGTACTGCTCGCGGTCGACGTGTGCCACCTCGGTCTCGAAAATCTCGCCGAGGGCGTCGCGAGTGTCGTTGATCAGCGCGACGACGACCGGGGCGCGCTCGCGGATCCACTCGTGTTCGTCGGCGACGCGGGCGGGCGTGATTCGCATACCGACTCCTCGTCCGCTGTGGCCTACAGTTTTGCGAAGGCTTTTATAACACCGGGAGTTTATGCCGAGGTAAGCCGGTTTTCCGGACTCGTTCTCGCGTCCGGAGGTTTCCACCGACAGTAGAAACCCGACCTATGAATACTCGCTTCCGGCAGGCGTGCCGTAGTTCGTTGGACGGCGTGGGTGTTGCCCCGTTCGCCCGACGACAGCGGTCGCCCGTCGCCGGACCGGCCACTGCGCACCTATGAGTCAGGTAGAAAAGCAACTCGACGATATCCAGGCACAGATAGAAGACGAGGTCCCGGCGTCCATCTCGATCACCGAGGTGACTTACGAGGGGCCGGAACTCGTGGTCTACACCCGCGACCCCAAAGAGTTCGCCAGCAACGGCGACCTCATCCGGCGCCTCGCCTCGAAACTCCGGAAACGGATCACCGTTCGCCCCGACCCCTCCGAGCTCTCCAGCCCGGACGAGGCCCGCGCGACCATCGAGCAGGTCATCCCGGACGAGGCCGGCGTCACCGACCTCGATTTCCACCACGACACCGGCGAAGTCGTCATCGAGGCACAGAAGCCGGGCATGGTGATCGGCCGCCACGGCTCGACGCTCCGGGAGATCACACAGGAAGTCGGCTGGACGCCCGAAGTCGTCCGCACCCCGCCCATCGAGTCCTCGACGGTCAAGAACGTCCGCAACTTCCTCAAACAGGAGCGCGACGAGCGCCGCGACGTCCTCGAGCGGATCGGCCGCCAGATCCACCGCGAGGAGATGTCCGACGACGAGTGGGTCCGCATCACCACGCTGGGCTGTTGCCGCGAGGTCGGGCGCGCCGCTTTCATCCTCTCGACGCCCGAGACCCGCGTTCTGATCGACTGCGGCGACAAGCCCGGCGCCGAGGATGAGGTGCCCTATCTCCAGGTGCCCGAAGCGCTGGGGTCGGGACCCAGTTCCCTCGACGCCGTCGTGCTCACCCACGCCCACCTCGACCACTCCGCGCTCATCCCGCTGCTGTTCAAGTACGGCTACGACGGCCCCATCTACTGCACGGAACCCACCCGCGACCTGATGGGTCTGCTGACGCTGGACTACCTCGACGTGGCCGCCAAAGAGGGCCGCGCGCCGCCCTACGAGTCCGAGATGGTCCGCGAGGCGATCAAACACTGCATCCCGCTCGAATACGGCGACGTCACCGACATCGCGCCGGACGTGAAGCTCACGCTGCACAACTCCGGACACATCCTCGGGTCGGCTATCTGTCACTTCCACATCGGCGACGGTCTCTACAACGTCGCCTTTTCGGGGGACATCCACTACGAGGACACGCGCCTGTTCAACGGCGCGGTCAACGAGTTCCCCCGCGTCGAGACGCTCGTCCTCGAGTCCACCTACGGCGGGCGCAACGACTACCAGACCGACCAGGAGGACTCCGAGCGCAAACTCACCGAGGTCATCAGTGAGACCATCGAGCGTGACGGTAAGGTCCTGATCCCGGCGTTCGCCGTCGGGCGCTCCCAGGAGATCATGCTCGTCCTCGAGGAAGCGATGCGCGAGGGGCGCATCCCCGAAGTGCCGGTCCACCTCGACGGGATGATCTGGGAGGCGACGGCCATCCACACCACCTATCCGGAGTACCTGCGTGACGACCTGCGCGACCGGATCTTCCACGACGACGCCAACCCGTTCCTGGCCGAGCAGTTCAACCACATCGACGCCGGCGAGGAGGAACGCGAAGAGGTCGCAAGCGGCGGCCCATGCATCATCCTCTCGACGTCGGGGATGGTCGAGGGCGGTCCGATCATGTCCTGGCTCCGCCACGTCGGCGGCCAGGAGGACGGCACGATGATGTTCGTCGGCTACCAGGCCCAGGGAACGCTCGGCCGCCGTATCCAGAACGGCTGGGACGAGATTCCGATGAACGGCAACGGCCGCGGCGGTCGCGGGAGCACGCTCGCGCTCGACATGGATGTCGAAACCGTCGACGGGTTCTCCGGTCACGCCGACCGGCAGGGCCTGGAGAACTTCGTCCGCACGATGAACCCGCGCCCCGAGAAGGTCCTCTGTGTCCACGGCGACGAGTCCTCGACGCAGGACCTCTCGTCGGCGCTGTACCACGAGTTCAACATGCGCACGTTCGCGCCGAAGAACCTCGAGACGTTCCGGTTCGTCTAAACCACCTTTTTTCACCGGGGCGTCGCGCTCGCCATGGGCGAGCGCTCGACCCCGGCCAAAAAAGCTGGACCAAAAAAGGCCGCGAGTCGCGCCTCCGGCGCGCTCGCGGTGAACCGCGCCTCCGGCGCGGATGCGTACAGCGAGCCAGCCTTTCCCCGAGTCGCGCGACCGGCGCGTCTGCGCCGGCACGCGCTCCCGGCCACCGCGTCCGCACCGCCACCGCGTCCGCACCGCCACCGCATCCGCACCGCCACCGCGTCCGCACCGCCACCGCATCCGCACCGCCACCGCGTCCGCACCGCCACCGCGTCCGCACCGCCACCGCACTCTGAGTCCCGAGACTCTCGGTTCGTGCGAATCCATGCGATCCACACTGCGGTCGGAAGCGGCGCCGCCGTAGCGGGTTCGGCAGTGGCTGACCTACTCGTCGTAGCCGAGTTGGTCGTCGAACTCGGATTCGAGGTCTTCGAGTTCGGCTTCCAGGCCGGCGATCTCCGCTTCGAGGGCGGCGAACTCCTCGCTCTCGTCGAGTTCCGCCGGGTGTTTCTCGACTTCGAGGACGTTGCGTTTGACGCGCAGTGAACTCAGGTCGCGACGGGTCTCGTCGTACTCGGCGAGCAGGTCGAGACGCTCGACAGTGTCGACCAGGCCCTCGCGGTCGACCGGTTTGACGAGGTAGTCGTCACAGTCGATCTCGAGGATGTCGAAGTCCGGGTCGACGGCCGTCACGAGCGCGATCTGGCAGTCGACGTTGCGTGCGCGGATCTCCGCGAGCACCTCGTCGCCCGAGCGGTCGGGCATCCGCCGGTCGAGCAGGACGATATCGACGTCGTCGTCGACCGCCGCCAGTCCTTCCTCGCCGTCACTGGCCGTTCGCACCGCGTACCCCTCCGACTCCAGATACAGCGAGAACGACTCGCGGACGACCGACTCGTCGTCGACGACAAGCACTGTCCGTGGTTCGGCCGCACCGGAGTCGGCCGCACCGGAATCGGCCGCTTCACGGTCGCTATCACGCTCTCCCAGCCCGCGTCCATCCGACATCAGTATCCGGTACGGAGTTTCGATTGAAAAATCCCTCCGTCCGCGGTAGACCACGCCGCGCGCCCTACCACAGTAGTCGCGGCGACCGCCGAATCGACTGCGGTGACTCCCGTCGGAGCGACTGTTCGAGCGAGCGCCGGAACGACAGTCCGGGACCGGATCCGTTATGCGACTCCCGGCCAACTCCGAACTGTTATCATGGAGTACGTCAGACTCGGTTCGACGGGACTGGAAGTCTCGTCCATCTGTTTCGGCACGTGGCGCTTCGGGAAAGAGAGCGACGGCGTCCTCGAGACGAGTCGCGAACAGGCACACGAACTGCTCGACGCGTTCGCCGACCGCGGCGGCAACTTCATCGACACCGCCAACGGCTACGGCGACGGCAAGAGCGAGAAGTGGATCGGCGAGTGGCTCGCCGACCAGGACCGCGAGGACTTCGTCATCGCCTCGAAGTGTTTCTGGTCGGACGTCTCCCGGTTCCAGGAGAACCTCTCGCGCAAGAACGTCCGCGCCGAGGTCGAGGGCTCGCTCGAGAAACTCGACACCGACTACCTCGACATCCTCTACCTGCACCGCTTCGACGACGACACCCCCATCGAGCACACGCTGCGCACGCTCGACGACCTCGTCAGCGAGGGGAAAGTCCACTACATCGGCATCTCCTCGTGTGACGCCTGGAAGCTCACGAAGGGGCTCTGGCAGGCCGACGTCGAGAACTACGAGGCCTTCACCGTCACCCAGCCCCAGTACTCGGCGGTCCACGCCGACCCCGTCTCGGAGTACCTGGACGTCTGTGCCGACCAGGACATCGCGGTCTGCCCGTACTCGCCGCTGCACGGCGGCTTCCTGACCGGCAAGTACGAGCGCGTCGGCGACGACGAGATCGAGGCCCCCGACGGCTCGCGGGCCGACCTCTCCGAGCACTTCGCCGACTGGTACATGACCGACGAGGCGTGGGACGTCCTCGACACCGTCCGCACCGTCGCCGACGAGGTGGACGCCACGCCGGCGCAGGTCTCCCTGCGCTGGCTGATGGACCACGAGCGCTTTACCTGCGTCCCGATCATCGGCGCGCGCACGACGGACCAGATGGCCGAGAACCTCGGGGCCGTCGACGTCTCCCTGTCGGACGACCAGTGGGAGCGCATCGACGAGGCCGGCGACGCGTAATCGTGTCGACGGCGCGCGGCAAGCGCGCCCGATAATCCGTTTTCGCAGCGTAACCCGGACCGGGTGCGGCCCCGGCCGTTCTCACTCCCGCCGACGGAGCAACGCGACTGCGAGCAGCGCGACCACGGCGAGGACTGCGCCGAACCCGGGGCCGCTGTCGCCGCTCGTCGGCGTGTCACCGCCGGACGCGGTGTCGGTCGGCGTCGGGGCCGACGTCACCGTCGGTGCAGCGGACGGCGTGTCGGTCGGCGTGGCCGTCGGTTCGCCGACGGTCGGGGCCGACGTCGCCGGGGCCTGCGTCGCCGTCGGCGTCGCCGTCGCGGTGGGCGTCGCCCCGCTCCCGGCGAACGCGCCGAACGTCGACGCGGCCTGACCGCTCACGCTCTCGTGGGGGAAGTCGGTGACGTTGACCGAGAGCGTCCGCTCGCTCGTGTCGACCGACGACGCGGACAGCGACGTCCAGTCCGACCCGCCGTGTCCCCACAGCGCGAGGTCCGCCGCTGTGACGCCCGCCACGTCACCGCTCTCGTAATAAAGCGTGACGTCCATGTAGGCCTCGTGACTGGTCGTCCGTGCGGCGAAGTATCGGTCGATGTCCTTTGCTCCGGCGTTGACCGGCGCCGACTCGTTGGGCGCGACGCTGACGTTGGAGCCGGTGAACGAGAGCGTCGTGTTCGCCGCCGACGAGTTCCCGATGTCCAGCGAGTCGACGGTCGTCCCCGTCGAATCGCTGATCGTCAGCGCCCACGTCGCGGTACCGTTGTCGTACACCGCGTTGTCGACCAGGTCGTTGTCGTTCGAGGACGCGTTCACGTCGATGCCCCGGTAGCTGTTGTACACGGTGGTTCTCCGCAGTTCGTTGTCCGTCGCGCCGGCGAACTGGATCCCCGTCGGGAACGTGATCGTGCCCTGCGGGAACTGCGGACGATTAACGATGCTGTTGTTGACGAGCACGTTCGACGACGCACTGTCGAGAATGATCCCGCCTTGATTGTGGCTGCTCACCTGATTACGTGAGACCGTCGAGTTGGTGGTCTGCCACACGTAGATACCCCACTGGTCGTTGCGGCGCACGTTGTTGCCGGTCACGGTCGCGTTGTCGACGTTCGGACCCACGTAGATACCGTGGTTCTCGTTGCCTCGGACCGTGTTGTTGCTTACCACCGCGTTACTGAGGCTTCCGAGTCGAACGCCGTACTTCCGGTTCCCGCGGAACGTGCTGTTGGTGACCAGAAAGTCCGATCCGGACTGACTTACCGACAGCCCGTTCCAGTTCGTCCCGACGACCGTGACGTTCTCGAAGACCAGGTCCGGGTTGTTCGTGTCGACGGTGATACCGGGGTTGAGACAGCAGGTGTCGCGAACGGTGGTGTCGGTGACAGTCGTCCCCCCTGACCCGGACCGCACCTGCATCCCGGACCCGCCCACGTGCTCGATCTCGGTTCGCGCTATCGTGTTGTTCGGCGACGAGTGGAGACTGACTCCGCCCGAGGCCGTCTTGTTGATCGAGACGTCGGTGATCGAGTTGTTCGCCGACCCGTTCTCGAGGGCGACTGCCGGCTGCCCGTTCTCAGTCCCGTTGACGCTCGCGTTCGACACTTCGTTCCGGGAGGCGTTTCGCAGGTGGATCCCGTAGTCGCCGCCGTGGACAACGAGGTCAGTGACCCGCCCATCCGTCACGCTGTCGAACGCGACGGAGTGGGCCGACCCGCCGCTGTACGTCCAGTCCTTCGCGACTAGGTCCGTGACGGTAACGTTTCGCAATCCACCGTCGGTCCCGTTCGCGTAGACGGCCGTCTTGTCCGCGCTCGGGTCGAGTCCCTGAAGCGTGTGCCCCTGACCGTCGAGGGTGACGTCGCTCGCCCTGATCTCGATGCAGGTAGAATCGCTGGACAGATCCGTGCCGAGACGATACCGCCCGGATCTGTTGATTACCGTACACGAGTCGATCTCGCCGGTCGGGGAGTACGAGAGCGACTTCGAACAGGTGACGTTGCCCTGACACTGGTTCGGACGCGGGCCGGAGACCTGCCCCCACCAGTTCCTCGTCGCGTTGCCCCACGGGTTCGCGCCGTCGGCGAAGATCCCGTTCCTGTTACCCGTGATCACCGAGTCGTGGATCGTCCACGCACCGCTCGTCTGCTGGGCGAGCACGCCGACCCTGTTGGCGCTGACGTTGGACCCCCTGATCCGCCAGGCGCCACTCGTCAGACCGCCCTCGACGGCGACGCCGTTGTCGTCGAGCCTGGTGTCCCGGATCGCCCAGTCGCCGCTGGCCCTCGTCGCGCGCACGCCGTCCTCGGTGGACTCCGAGACTGTGGACCCGGTGACGGTCCAGTCGCCGCTCGACCGGACGGCTATCACGCCGTACTCGTCGTTCTTGACGACCGTGTTTTCGATCGACCAGTTGCCGGTCGAGCTGGTAGCACCGATCCCCACGCCGTTCCCCCCCTCGGTGTGGTCGCGGACGACCGAGTTCCGGATCGTCCAGTCGCCTGTCGTCCGGTCTGCGTTTACGCCGACGCCCCGAAAGGTGTTCAGCTGCGGTCTGGCGTCGTTGTTTCGGATCGTCGTTCCCTCGATCACCCAGTCGCCGGTCGACTCGTCGACGACGACGCCCTGCCCGGCGTTGTCCACGATTGTCGAGTCCTCGATCCGCCAGTCGCTCGTGACGCCCCTGGCGTGAACGGCCTGGTTGTCGCTATCCCGGATCGTGACGTCGCTGAGCGTCCACGCACCGCCCGAGTCGGAGAGGGTCGACACGCCAGTGTCGTATCCGGTGATAGTGAACCCCTCGACGGTCGGCGACATGTTCCCCGCGATGTGTATCCCGTCGGTCAGCCGGTTCGGTCCGCCGAGCGACGACCCGTCCAGGGTCGCCCCGTCCGGCGCCACCAGCGTAATGTTGGCGTGGACCGTGACCTCCTCGGTGTAGGTGCCGGGCCGGACTTCAACCGTGTCCCCGTCCACGGCGTCGTCGATCGCGTTCTCTATCGAGGTGTACGCGGCCCCGCCGTCGTCGTCGACGACCAGCGTGGCGCTCGTCTGTCCACCCGCCGCACCGGGGACGGACCCGCCGGACGCACTTGCAGCGGTGTCGTCCGCGTTTCGATCGGCTCCAGTCTCCCCGTCCGCGCCGGCGGCAGCGGTCGGCACTGCGACGGCGGAAACGAGCATCAGGAGCGCCAGCCCCAGACCGACCAGGATCGTCCGATCAGTCATCTTTCATTATCAGCGGGGAGCGCAAGTAAAAGTAAGTTCCGGCAGCGATAGCCGCAGAACCCGCGAAAACGACCTTCTCGGTCCGGCCTGGCGTTCCGGGGCCCGGACCTCCCGACCGGGAACCCCGACCGATCCGATCCAGCCGATAGTCGAAACGGTTGTCCCGTTCCGCGACGACCCGCCACCCTCGACTCTCATGGTCTCCCGTCGGGGTGGGGCTCGATATTACGACTCGCCGGGCCTCCGTTTTCGCAGCGTGACCCGGACCGGCGAGAGCGCCGGTCGCTCGCTCACACCCGTCGGCGGAGCAGTGCGACCGAGAGCAGTGCGACCACGGCGACGAGTGCGCCGAACCCGGGACCGCTCCCGCTGGAGGTCTGCGTGCTCG
>Ga0207770_100659_pt1 | contig 12506 bp, 10 predicted proteins | sample A23E2SouthBayCA_FD_187729 | JGI IMG/M metagenome (GOLD analysis project Ga0207770, IMG submission 187729) | Aerobic enrichment media microbial communities from Eden Landing Ponds, California, USA - A23 E2 (SPAdes) | ecosystem: Environmental > Aquatic > Marine > Unclassified | place: Emeryville... | reverse complement strand
CGGGGTCGGCGACGAGCGTCGGCCGGACGCCCCACAGCGTCGGCGCGTGCGGCCCGACGAGCATCCCGACGAGGAGGTACGCGGGGATGACCGACTGCCCGACGCGGCGCGCGAGCAGTCCCGCGGCCGCGAGCGCGAGCAACACCAGCCCCACGTCCAGTAACGTCAGTCCGGCCACGCCGCCACCTCGCGGCGCCACCGAGAAAGCCGTTCCCCTCCTCAGGTCAGCCGCGACACCGCCTCCCGCACGTCCTCGACGGTCTGTCGCTGGCGCTCGGTCGCGGCCGCGATGTCGTCCAGCGCCGCCGCGACCTCCGCCGTGCGGTCGTCCACGTCGTCGACCATCTCCGCGACCTCCTCGACGCTCGTGGCCTGCTCGTCGGTCGCCGCCGAGACCTCTTGGACGCCATCGGCGGCCTCCGAGACGGCGCCCGTAATCTCCCGGAGCGTCTCCATGGCCTCCTCGACGCGCCCGACGCCGTCCTCGATTTGGCGGTTCATCTCGTCGAGGCGCTCGACCGCCGCCTCAGTGTCCGACTGCATGGCGTCGACCAGTTCCTCGACGCGGGTGGACTGCTCGCGGGACTGCTCGGCGAGCGCCTTCACCTCGTCGGCGACCACCGCGAACCCGTCCCCGGCCTCGCCGGCGCGCGCGGCCTCGATGCTCGCGTTCAGCGCCAGCAGGTTCGTCTGCTCGGCGATGTCGTCGATGACCGCCGTGACCTCCTCCACGTCGCTGGCGCGCTCGCGGAGCTGGTCCACGTCGGCGGCGACGCCGTCGCTGGCGGCCTCGATGTCGCCCATCACGTCGAGCGCGTCGTCGGCGGCCTGCTCGCCGCGGGTCGCCAGTTCCGCGGCGTCCTCGCTGGTCTCGCGGACGTCCGCCGCGGTCGCTGCCACCTCCTCGATGCTCGCGGAGACGCTGGAGACCTCGCTGGCGACGCTCTCCGTGCGGTCGACCTGCTCGTCCGTGAACGACTGCATCTCGTCGGCGCGCTCGGCGACGTCCCGGGAGGCGTCGGCGAGCTCCGCCAGCGGCTCCTCCACGTCCTCCGCGACCGCGTTGGCGAGCTCGGTGCGGCGCTCGACCTCCGACTGGAGACGCTGGGCGTACGAGTCGATGTACGTGTCCATCGCCACCTGCTGGTCGAACGTCAACAGCTTCAGCATCGGGAGGAATCGCTCGACGAACTCGCCGACGGCGGCTTCGGCTTCCTCGCCGCGGTCGGCGGTCACGTCGTCGGCGAGCGCGTCCAACAGCCCCTCGTAGTAGCGCGTGTACGCGCCCAGATAGACCTCCGGCCCGAGGTCCAGTAGGTCGTGAATCTTCCCGATACGGGCGCGCTGCTCGACGTACTCGCGGTCGTAGTCGCCGCGCCCGAGCCCGAGGAGGTACTGCGTCTGCGTGCGCTTGAGCTGGTCGACGGTCTTCGTCGAGCGCCCGAAGATGTCCAGCGTGCGGTCGAACTGCTGGAGGTGGTCGTAGAAGTCGTCGACGAGGTCGTCGGCCACCCGGTCGAACAGCTCCGACTCGGCCGCCAGCGCCGCCTCCTCGGCGTCGCCGATGCCCGTGAACTCCTTGCGCCACGCGATTTCGTCGGCGTCCAGTCCGATGCGGTCTGCGAGCGCGTCCCCGTCGACCCCGCTGCGAACATCTTCGGTTACGCGGGGGGATTTATCAGTAGCCATGGCGGGGGTTCCCGGCTCGCTCACTTATGCGTTGGCCGCAGTTCCCAGAATTGAGAGCCAGCCTACTCCATCCGGTAGCGCAGGACGGCCGCCACGCCGCCGAGGTTCCGGAGCTGTTCGCCGGGCGCGAACTCGTGGCTGAACACGGTGACGTCGCCGCCCTGCTGTTCGACCTGCGTCACGAGGTCGTTGACGTCGACGCCCCAGTCGCCCTCGCCGGCGCGCTCCTTGCGCAGGCGCTCGTCCAGAATCAGCAGCGTCTCCACCGCGCCGAACTCCACGGCCTTCTGGACCTCCTCGACGCCGTACGCGGCCTTCCCGTCGGTCGCTATCTGGTCAGTGAGTTCGTCGATGAGTTCGGACTCCTCGGCGATGCGCGTCTCCTCCTGCACGTCCTCGACGGCGCCGCGCTTCAGCACCTCGTGAACGCCGCGGCCGCCCACCGCGCTCGTGTCCACGGTCGTGATTTTGTCCGCGAGGCTTCGATGTTCCTCCTCGATGTAGTCGAGGGCGTCCTGCTTCGTGAACCCCGGGCCCGCGAGGATGATGGCGTCCGCGTCGAGGTGCGAGAGCGCGCTCGCCACGTCCTCGAACAGCTCCTCGCGGGACCGCGCGTACTCGCCCTTCCCGGTCGTCCCCGTGAACGACCCGTACTCGTCGATGCCGTACTGCTGGACGACGTGGATGTACGCCTCCCCCTCCTCGACGGTGGCGATGGCCACGTCCGGCTGGTCGGTGGCCTCGACGGCCTCGTTCAGCCGTTCCAGTTGGTCGGGCTTCCAGTGCTTCTCGACCTCGATTTCCTCGCGCTCCTCGACGTTCAGCGTGTGGTGGAGGCCGAGTTGGTCCTCCCGCGAGCAGTCCGCGATGGTGCCCGACACCCGCAGGCGGTTCGAGAACTTGTGGAACTCCACGTCCTCGACGTCGATGGTGACGTGCATGTGCTCGCGCTCCCCGCCGGTGTCCCGCATCTGGTCGTCGTTGCGCTGGATGCGGCGGTGGGTGTCCCCCGCCACGAGGTCCCCGGGTTCGAGGACGTACGCCAGATGCCAGAGGTCGTCGAGGCTCTCGGGGACGAGCGTGATGCGCTCGCCGCCGCCCTCGACCTGCCGGCGCTCCTTCAGTTGCATACGCGGACGGACGCCCCCGAGCGGAAAAGACTCTCCCCTTTCCGTCCGGGCCCGCGTGTGCGGTCCCCCGTCGCCGGTCCGGCTCAGAGGAACCGGCCGGCGTTCCGGACGCCCCACTGGAGCGCCAGCGGGACGAACGCCGCCAGCGCGACGTCCTCGACGATGGCGACGTTCGCGGGGTACTCGCGGGCGCTGCGCACCTGCTGGAGTTCGAGGTACTTCTGCTGGAGGCGGGGGATGTCGTCCGCGCTCGGCTCCTGATAGGGGATGCCGCGGCCGGCCCCCTTCGGGTCGAGCGCCCGAATCTCGTCGTCGATCGTGCGTATCGCGCGCGCCTTCTCGCGGCGGATGTGGCGGTGGAGCAGCGTGAGCGGCGCGACGTAGAGGACGAACCCGAGCGCCCACAGCACGGCGAACAGGACAACGTCGGCGTCCGAGATGGACGCCGACCCCACCATCGTCGGCCGGAGGAGGAACGCCGTCCACGCGGTCAGCCCGACGAAGTACGTCACCGACCCCGCCGACAGCAGCCTGCTGACCCCGGACAGGCCCGCGAACCCGGTCACGTCCGAGAAGTCCAGCGACAGGTCCTCCCGGTACGCGAGCCACGGCAGCACCACCATGCCCGCGGCCAGCAGCGTCGCCAAGTCCGCGAACAGCGTGAGATAGAGGGGCCCCGCGAACACGTACTTCGCGGCCGCCACGGCGGGCCCGTGGAGGTCGACGAACGCGGCGACCTCCGCGGGAGCGAGCGCCAACTGGACGTACCAAGCGACCACGAGCCCCAGCCAGACGGCGACCCGGACGCGCCCGGTCACCACCCCGAGCAGCCAGTCGGCGTCGACCTCCGCGCCCGGGAGGTCGGTCACCGCCGCCACGAACCGCCTGCGGAGCCACTTCGCGAGCCAGACGCCGATTACGACGGCGACGGGAATCACGGCGACGCCGAGCGACTCGAACTGCTCTCGCCCGGTGAGGACGTAGCTCACCGAGGAGAGGACGAGGATGTCGAGGACCCACCCGGCGAGCGGCGACAGGTACGCCGCCGCGGACGGCCGACCGGCCCACGCCGCAATCCGGTCCAAGCCGAGCGTGGCGGCTACGCGTCCGGTGAGGAGGTCGACGGAAGCCTCGTCGGCCACCATACCCCCCGGCTAGGAGGGCGCTCACTTCATTCTTCGGCCGCTACTGCCCGCCAGCGGGCCTCACGCGCCGCGGTCGTACCAGACGAGCAGGGCTGCCGCGACGAGCACGGCCGCGACGACCACGCCGACCGCGAACTCGAAGCCGAGGTTCCACGCGTACACCGCGCCCTGCACGGCCGCCAGCGCCGCGCCGACGAAGACGACGGTAGCGTCCTCGCCGCCGGGCGTGTTCGTCAGCGAGTCGGGCGCGAGCCGGGTGAACGCCACGACCGCGACGCCGAACGCGGGCAACCCGAACACCGCCACCGGCTTCGAGACGACTGTATCCGGCGCGCCGCTGGCGTTCCAGTGAATCGCCACGTCGGCGGGGAGCGCCGACCACAGGAGCACGCCGACGGCTGCCGCCGCCACCAGCAGGCCGACAGCGAGCCGGTTCGACTGATTCGAGCGCACGCTGTCGGGTTCGCGTCCGGGGCACCTGAACGTTTTCCGCTACGCGTCCGCGGTGGTCGCCGCGCCCCACCCGAAGCACGCGGCCGCCAGCACCTCGCAGTAGAACGCCAGCAGGTAGCCGACGAGGTACTCGCCGAGCCACGCGGCGGCCGCGACGCCGCCCGCCAGCGCCGCGACGCCGCCCGCCCAGCGCGTGAAGTACCGAGCGTCGCGCAGCGTCGTCCCGACCGCGCTCGGGTCGAAGCCCGCGCGAAGCGACCGCGAGACCGCGGCGTGCACGACGCTCGCGGGCGCGGCGTACGCCAGCGGCAGGAGGATGCCGAGCAGGCCGCCCGCCAGCAGCGCAATCGGCACCGCGGAGACGTTCGTCCCCGACGGCAACACGAGCGCGCCGAGGTAGAGCGTCGCCGCCGACGGCACCGCGTACGCCGCTAGCACCGCGACCGTCCGGCCGGTGTCGGCGGCGAGCGTCCGCCACCCGCGGAACGACGGCGGCTCCGCTCCGGTGGCGGCCGCGCGCGCCACGCCACCGAGGTGGCCGAGCACGACGACGAGAGGGAGCGCCGGCACGACGAGCGCGTGCAGCAGGTGGAGAATCCACCCGCCGAGGTAGCGGTCCTCGGCGTCGCCCGCCAGCGGGTACGCCAGCGCGTCCCGCATCAGTCCCGGATGCGGCTGCCGCCCGGCGGCATGTACTTCTGAATCTCGTCCGGGCTGGCGACCTTCCGGACGAACGAGTCGTCCGCGAACCGCTCCCCGAACTCCCGGTAGATGCGCTTGGCGGCGTCGCCCTGCGCGTACCGGCCGGGCTCCAGTTCGACCATCGTCTCCACGTCCTCGGCGACGGCGTCGATGGGGCCGCCGAGCACGCGCGTGTGCGGCTCGCAGGTGATGCCGACCGCCCACTCCGCGGGCAGGTCCCGGAAGTACGTGCGGTCGCCGCGGATGGCGAACCCGCCCTTCTCGAGGTACTCGCCGCTCTCGGGCGTCTTCGACACCTGGTCCGGGGTCACCATGTAGGCGTCACCGGAGCCGCGGCCGTCCTTCCAGACGGACGAACAGCAGACCGCGAACTGGGCGGCCTCCCGCTTGCTCGACTCGGGGACCTCGATGTCCTTGGAAGGCTCGCTGGGCGCGGAGGTCTTGAGCACCGTGACCGGGCCGCCGTGGGCCTGCGCGTGGAAGAACCGGTCGTAGCGGTCCATGTACTTCTTCACGAGTTCCTCGTTCTGGTCGGCGTCCCGGCCGCCGATGACGAGGAAGCCGTCGGACGTGCGGAACCACCGGAACCGCTCGTACCACTGCTCCTGCTTGCGAATCGGAATCGAGGCGCGGGCGAGCCAGTCCACGTCCTGCATCTCGTCGTCCTCCTCGGGCTCGTCGGGCTCGGCCTCCCAGTCCTCGCGGCGCTGCTGGACTTCCTCGAGGTCCTCGCGGGTGTTCTCGATGGCGGCCCGGGCGCCCTCCTTCTTCTCCTCGATGCGCTTGGCCTCCTGATAGTGCTCGTCGGCGTTCTTCTCGACGCCCCACGCGGGGTCGACCTCGATGGTGTGGTCGTTGAGGCGCACGCGCACGCGGCCCTCGGACTCGTCGATGCCCGCGAACGCGTCCGCGCCGGGCACGTCTCCCGCGGCATCCTCGAACGTCTCCGCAATCTCCTGCCAGCCGTGGCCGGCGTCGCGGGCGTCCTGCACCGTCGAGAGGATGTCGTCCACGAGGTCGTAGTTCGCGTACAGCAGTTCGGCCTTCTCGCGCTCGGCCTCGGCGTCCGCCTCGAAGTCCTCGATGGCCTGCTCCTGCTGTTTGATGATGTGCTCGTACTTCTGTATCTCCTGCTCGAAGTCCGGCTTCGAGACCGCCTCCCCGCTCTCCTCCTCCTCGGTCGTGTCGAGGTTCGTGAAGTAGTCGTCGAGCGCGTCGTTGAAGCGGTCGTAGGCGTCGGAGGGGAGGTCCGAGCGCTCTTCGAGCGCCAGCGGCGTCACGTCCACGCGCTGGCCGCGTGCGGCCTTCCCGTCCTCGTCCTCGCCGTCGCCCGGCTCGAAGTAGACCCGGGGGTCGAGGTCGCCCGCCTGAATCGCGTCCAGCAGGCGCTCGCTGGCGTCGTAGAGCGCTCGGAACTCCGCCTCGGTGGCGTCGTCGATGTCCTTGGTCTTCTCGACGCCCGCCAGCGTGCACAGCTCCTCGCCGTACAGCCCGCCGAAGTTCAGCTGCGTGGCGAGCGTCCGCACGAGGTCGGTGTCGGACTCGCGCATCTTCGCCGCGAACCCCTCGTAGTCCAGTTCGAGGGGGTTCACGCGGGCGCTCGGGAAGCCGTACTGCGAGCCCGGTGCGACCGTCCGCGACTGTAAGCGCACCGTATCGAGGGAGTCCACGACCTCGCCGTTCTGGTCGACGACCGCGATGTTGCCGTCCCCGAACAGCTCCGCGACGATGGTGGTGTCTTGGTCCTCGCGGCGGAACTCGAACTCCAGAATCCGGTCGAAGCCGTGCTGGCGCACCTCGTGGAAGTCCGCGCCCGAGAGGCGGTTCCGCAGCATCTTCGCGAAGTTCGGCGGGCGGCCCGGCGCCGCCGGCACGTGCTCTGGGGCCGCGACGTGCGCGCGCTTCGTGTCCCCGACCTCGATGAGCAGTTCCACGCGCCCGCGGTCGAAGTCCCGCATCTTCAAGCGCAGGAGGTCGTCGCCGTAGAGGTAGGCCTTGTCGACTTTCGCCCCCTGATAGCCGTTGAGTTCGGCAGTGAGGGCGACGAGGTCGACGCTCGTCAGCTCCCGCTTCTGGTCCATGCTCCCGTGCTTGTCGGGGGGAACCCCTCTGCCTTACGGTACGCGTGCTCGACCGCAGGGAGAGCACGTTCCGACGAACGCGGAAGCGATGTGTGAGCCGCGTGGCCGACCGTAGGGAGGCCACGGTAGAGCGAACGGCGAACGGAGTGACCCGTGAGCCGCGTGGGCGAGCCCACGATAAGCAGTTCCGCGAAGCCCGTTACGCCAGACTCACGTCGAGGTACAGCATCACGACGACGCCGAGCATCAGGCCGAGCGTGGCGACGCGCTCGTTGCCGTTCGAGTGGGTCTCGGGGACGATTTCGTCGCTGATGACGAACAGCATCCCGCCCGCCGCGAACCCCATCGCGTACGGGAGCAGCGCGCCCGACAGCGACACCGCCCACGCGCCCACCAAGACCATCGGAATCTCGACGATTCCCGCGCGAATCCCCGTGAGCGCAGCGTACGTCGTGCGGTCGAAGCCCGCGTTCACGGCCGCGACGGAGACCGCCAGCCCCTCGGGGATGTTCTGCATCCCGATGGCGAGCATCAGGGACAGGCCCTCGGCGACGTTCCCGCTACCGAACCCGACGCCGACCGCCAGTCCCTCCGGCATATTGTGGATGGTGATGGCGACGATGAACAGCAACAGCGGCGCCAAGTCCGCCTCCGAGACGGTCTGGTCGCTGCGCTGGCGGCCCGTGATGAGGACGTGGACGTGGGGTACCCAGCGGTCCGCGCGGTCCAACAGCAACACGCCCAGCGAGATGCCGACGATGACCTCGATGAGGCCGTTCTGCCCGCCGAACTCGATGCCCGGCAGGATGAGGCTCGTGAAGCTCGCCGCGAGCATCACGCCCGCCGCGAACCCCAGCGCGCCGTCTAGCGAGCGCTGCGAGGGGTCCCGCCAGACGACCACGAGCAACGCGCCGAGAAGGTTCAGCGCGGCGATGACCACGCCCGCGACGAACGCCTGCATCACGGGGTCGCTGCCCGCCACGCGCAAGAACCACGACTCCAGCATGCGCGGACAGTCGCGGGCGGCCGGCTTAAACCCGCGGTCCCGCGCCGCGCCGCGACCGGAACGGCTACACGCGGCGAACCAGTAGCCCCGCGTAATGACCGAGTCGCTGTCCGTACTGCTCACCAACGACGACGGCATCGACGCGCCCGGCATCCGCGCGCTCCGCGACCGGCTCGCCGACGACCACGACGTCACCGTCGTCGCGCCCGCCGCCGAACAGTCCGGCACCGGCCAGACCCGGACGTTCGAGACGCTCGACTACGAGGCCCGCGAGGACGGCTACGCGGTCCACGGCACGCCGGCCGACTGCGTCGCCGTCGCCGTCGCCGCCCTCGACTTCACGCCGGACGTGGTGGTCTCGGGCTGCAACGACGGCCCGAACCTCGGCGCGCACATCCTCGCGCGCTCGGGCACCGTCGGCGCCGCAATGGAAGCCTCCTTCCTCGGCCTCCCCGCCGTCGCCGTCTCGATGTACGACTGGGAGTTCGACCCCGCCGGCGACTGGGAGCCCACGTACGACCAGTTCCACACCGCCAGCGACACCGTCGCCGACCTCCTCCCCGAGTTCGTCGCCGGCGACGTGCTCCCGACCGCCGACTACCTCTCCGTGAACGCGCCCGCCACCGAGTACGCCGACGACCCCGTGCGGCGCGTCACTCGCCCCACCGAGGAGTACGAACTCCGCGCCACGGTCACCGAAAACGGCGTCGACGTGGAGGACCGCTTCTGGCACCAGTTCCTCGACCGCGACGTCCCCGACCCCGAGGGCACCGACCGCCACGCCTGCGTCGACAACGAAGTCAGCGTCACCCCGCTGACGGTCCCCCACTCCGTCGCCGACGGCGCGACGCCCGGGGGGCTTCTCTAACGCACTTTTTGCGCTACGGGGTCGCCTCTGGCGACCCCTCGGCAAAAACTTGCGGAAAAAGCACTCCTCCTTCGGTCCGCTTCGCGTCCCTCAGTCGTCGGCCCGCGAGCCGGAGGCTCGCGGTGAATCGCGCTCGCTTCGCTCGCGCGAATGCTGGCCGCTACCCGGAGCTTGTCGCTTAGATTTGAACGTCCCGACTGATAGCGCGTCGAGTCGCGCTCTGAACCGAGAAACGACTCAGAGGAACGGGAGGAAGAGCTTGCTCAGCCGCACCCGAAAACCAAGTTCCCGAGGGATTTCTCACGCTCGCTCGTCGATGCTTGCTGTTAGCCGAATGATTCAGTGGCGAGCGTTCGCGGCGGGAACGGTCCGACGGGCCTGAGCGCCGCGATTCACCGCGCGAACGAAGTGAGCGCGGGCCGACGAGCGACTAACGTGAACGAAGTGAACGGCAGGAGCGAGGAGTGCTTTTGGTGAAGCTTTTGCCGAGCCGAGCGGGACCTCTGGTCCCGCTGGCCGTGCGAACGGCGCCTCGCGCCGTGAGAAGACGAGCGGCGTTATGCGCCGCTCGCGCAGCGCAAAAGCTTCAGGGGAACGGGTGGAACGGCTTGTCTAGTCGCGCCTGAAAGCCAAGTTCGCGCGGAACCGTTCTTGCGCGCTCGCCGAAGTACGGTTCGTCGACGAACAGCGGCTGGGCTTCGGGCGCTAACACTCGCACGGCCTCGAAGCCCGCATCTTCCAAGTCACGAGTCGTGAGTCGGGCGGCGTAGGCGTCGAAGTCGGCGTCTGCCACGCGGTCGAGCACGGCGTCGAGTTCGGCGGCTCCCTCTGGAGGGTCTTCGGGGCCGACTTCGCCGGCGGGAATCGTCGTCTCGGGGTCCACGAAGCCGCGGACGCTACGCGGGAAGTCGGCGTACGTCCCGATGGCGCCGTCCTCGTCGGCGGCCTGCTCCGGTCCCATCGCGCGCAGCTCCATCCAGTTCTGGAGGGCTTCGCAGAGCGCGTCCGTGGCGGCCGCTTCGGCGTCGAGGTCGGCGGCGGAGCCGAGTGCGAACCGCGGCCAGTCGTCGCGGTGGACCGCGACCGCGACCACGGGCACGTCCACGTCCTGCGTGCAGAGCAGCGCGGTCACGTCTAGATTCTCGGCGCTCGCGCGGCGTTCGAGTTCGTCGAACGCGGGGTCGTCGACGCGGAGGCCGAGCGGCTCGAACGTGGAGTACCACGACAGCATCGTGGCGTCGCGCTCGACGACCTCGTAGAGCCCCGACAGCACGGCGCCGACGCCGGAGTTCCCGAGGCCGAGGCCGGTCGTAATCGTCCCCGGGCGCTCCTCGGGCGGCGGGAAGACGACGCGGTCCGCGGGCAGCAGCGCCGGGTCGCCGGAACCGAGGTGGCGGCCGCGCACCCACTCGCGGTCGCCGGTCGGCTCGCTCGCGTCGTCGGGGCGCACGAACTCCACGGCGGGAACGGCGTCCTCGTGGTCGGCGGGGGCCGTCTCGAAGTCGGCGTCGCGGTAGACGCCGGCAGCGTAGCGCTCGAACCCCTCGCCGAGCGCCTTCATGTAGGCGGCGTTCCAGTCGGCGGCGACGCCCGCGGACTGCGTGGACGCCTCCGCGTCGCTGAACCCCGTGGTGTCGGTGCCGACCGCGAGGTAGTACGGCGCGGGGAACGACTCGCGCTCGCCGACCGCCGACAGCACGCCCACGCGGTCGTCCACGAGCGGCTCCGCGGCGGCCAGCGCGTCGTCCAGCGAGCGGTCGTCGTCGCCAAGCGGGAGGTCGTCGTCAGAGTCATCGGCGCACGAGCAGTGCGGGACCGGCGCGAGCGTGCGCTCGGCGTGCGGGAGTTCGAGGACAGTCCCGGGCGCGGCGTCCCCGCGGAGCGCGTCCACGGCGAGCCGGCCGGCGTGCGCGCCCGCGAGCCGCACAGCGCTCCGGTCGGCGCTCGGCGATTCGGCGGGTTCGTGGCCCATCGCGGTCACGCGCGCCGCCAAACACTCGAAACACGGCCCCTCAGGAGCGAGCAGTGACACGCCCGCGTCCACGTCCGCCAGCGGCCGACCGCCGAGCCCGCCCACCTCGACAGTGAGCAGCGGCGTCCCGCCATCGCGGGCGTGCTCGTTGGCAGTCCCGAACCCTCCGGAGCCCGCGACGCCGACGACGACCGCGAACTCCGCGTCCGCGACGCCCGCCACGCCCGTGGACTCGACGGCGGCGTCGACGTCTCCGAGCGCGTCCCGAACGGCTTCGACGGCCGGGCCGTCGCCGACGACGGCGACGGTCACGGCGACTCCTCCAGTGGCATAGCTACGGGGTGGGACGACGGCGGGAAAACAGTACGGGATTCGGCCGAGGGCTTACGAGAGGACCGACTGGGCGACGCTCGCCAGCTCCGCGGGCGGCGCGTCTTCGAGGCGGCCGTCGGCGAGCTTCAGGCGGAGCCGCGGCCGGCCGACGTCGATGGGGACCTTCTCGGTGTCGATGAGCCCGAGGTCTTCGAGCTTCGTCTTCGTGCGGGAGAACGTCGCCTTCGACGCGATGCCCACGTCCTCGCCCCACTTGCTGATGTCGTAGAGGAGTTCGCGGTTCTTCGCCGCGACCAGCAGGCTGACGGTGACCTCGTCGAGGCCGTCGCCGTCGCCGCGCGCGGTCTCCATCGAGGCCAGCACTTGCTCGAAGTCCGACTCCACGTCGGGGCTGATGTCCTCGTCGAGGGTCTGCCGGACGCGGTCGATGGCGGGCGTGCGGAGCGTGAACGGCTCGGCGGCCGCCCAGTCGTCGGCGACGGCGTCGTAGGCGGTCGCCGCGAACTCGGCGTCGTCGGTCGTGAGGCCGCCGACGAGGCCGCCGACGTCGACGAGCGCGACCGTGCGGTCCTCGGTGACGAGCATCGAACTCCGCGCGTCGCCGTCGAACACGCGAAGCTCCAGCGCGCCCGCTTCGACGAGGTTCGCGGCGTTGCTCGCGACGATGAAGTCGTCGGTCACGTCCTTGAGTGTGCGCTCGTCGCCGAGCAGACGGATGGACGGAAGCTCCCCCTCGTAGGCGTTAGCGGCGTCGACGAGCTCCTCGACGGTCTCGCCGGCGGGGTTCACGACGAACAGCTCGCCGGGTTCGGCGTCAAGGACCGAGCGGACGACGTCGTCGACGCTGGTCCCCAGTAGATTCTGTGACATCTATGCGTGCGAGTAGGGTGACGACGTATTTAATTTTACCGGAGGAAGAGCCAGTAAAACCGGTGATATCGCGCGCTAGCGGCGATTATCGCCAGTTTTCACGTCGCCGAGGAGTCCCCTCGGAGGAGCGCGGCGGCCTCGTCGGACCAGTAGAACTCGCCGTCCACGACCACCGGGTGGTCGGCGTCCGCGAACAGCGCCGCGAGGTCGCCCGCGGGCGCTTCGAACGTCGTCGGGTTCCCGCAGAGCCGCGGCGC